>Ga0163202_1000164_pt1 | contig 12324 bp, 7 predicted proteins | sample PL_2010_300m_FD_113540 | JGI IMG/M metagenome (GOLD analysis project Ga0163202, IMG submission 113540) | Freshwater microbial communities from Powell Lake, British Columbia, Canada to study Microbial Dark Matter (Phase II) - PL_2010_300m | ecosystem: Environmental > Aquatic > Freshwater > Lake ... | reverse complement strand
GGTTCCGCCACTGCCGCCACCGTTGCCGCCACCGCCTCCGCCACCGCCGCTGCCGACGGAGCAGCAAACCTCGCTGCCGCCGGTCGCGGTAAGCGTGGGCAATTTTGCCGGGACCTTTTCCGGGTCCATCTCGGACACGTCCAACAGCGGAACGCTTTCGCTCGCCGGAACGTTCTCGGCGCCCGGTCCGGCCGATATCGTCCTCTCCGGCGCCCCGACCGCCGACAGCAGTTACAATGCCTACCTGGTCGGCATCCCCGGCTCCTGGGAGGGACTGTTCGACGGCCTCTACTGGAAGGGGGACACCGTCAAGTTCCTGACCGGGGAGATGCGGGATCCCGCCTTCGCCGGAACGACGCTCAATGCGACCGGAACGGTCACCCGCGGGACTACGGCGTATCCGACGGTCGGCGCCTTGACCCTTTTCCCGAACATCGCCATGCCCGTGTTTTCTGACATCTCCTCCGGCGCCTCGATTACCTCCGCTTTCGGCGTCGTCGGCGGCTATCAAACGCCGACCGGCGGGATCATCGGGGTTGGAAGGACCTCTTCGACCGGCGGAACCTACAGCACTATCGCCCCCTCCTGGACATGGACCTACGGCGCCTACGTCGCCGGGACTGAACCCTACTTCCTCCTCGGCGACATCGCCGGCACGGATGACGGCGCGGGTCATATCACCCTCGATGGGACCAATTTCACATACATGGACCAAAATTACCTCGGCACCCTCAGCCTCAGGTACAGAGGAACCTATACCGGCGCCCTCTACGACAGCGTCGGAACGGGCGTCTATAAACTCGATCCTCTGGCCTTCGGTGGTGTCGTCATCGACGGAGGATTCGCCTCCTGGGACTTCACGAACAACAACTTGAGCTTTGATGACGCGTCCGGCGCCCTCCTGTCGCCCATCAATGGCGTATTCGCCGGGACGGGTTCCCTGTTCGCCGGATTCAACGCCTCCTCCGGCCAGTATCAGGCCGCTTCGCTGATCGGCATGGGCAGTTACGATCCCGCTACGGCGCCTACGTATTCAATATGGGTCACGGAAATAACGGGCGCGGCCGGTTCCGACGCCCAGTTCATCCAATATTACGGCGGGATCCGAACGGGCAACGCAGTCTCCGGCCTGGGGCTCGGCCTCTACGTGAAGGGAACGGCCGCCCCCTATGAAACGGGCATCATCAGGGCGAGCGGTATCGACGCCACCCTGTACCCCGATCTGGCGATGTGGGAATTGAGCGGCCAGAGCACGCTGACCGCAACGAAGATGGGAACGACGGCCACAACGCCCGCGGAACTGGCGGTGCGCGACGCAATCACCGGCGATTTTACGAACCTCATTCAAAACTACTTTACGGCCCCCATCGGCGACGGGGCGATTACAGGGATGATTGACGGCGAATCGCTGATCATTCCCGATCAATCCTGGGGGATCATGTATTCCGGCATAGGCGGCGATTACATCGCCGTCCCCACGGCGCCCTGGAGCGCCAGGGTCGGCAAGGGCGAGGCCGTCATTGACTCTACTAGCGGTTACAGGTACGACAACTACTGGATCGGCGCCATCACCGGCGAGGCGTGGGATGCGGCAACCAATTCCTTTACCGCCCAGATGGCCGGCCGGGAGTTGAATGTGGACTCCGATGGAGACAATTACCTGGCGGAGCAATCGGCGGAGTTCCTGGGAACCTACGGCGAACAGTACCAGGGCATCGGTCTGGGCATGTCTACCTCGACGCCCCTGGCCTATTACGGGATCATCAACGATCCCCTCTCTCCGCCCGCCCGCACCGGCTTCGGATACTGGGATTTCTCGGCCGATCCGGTCACGGACGCCCCGACGTTTACCCCGACCTCGATGAGCGGCCTTCTCGGCGGAACGGGTTCCCTGTTCACCGGGACTGCGCCCGCCATAGGATCCGACTATCCGACAGCTACCTTCGTGGCGATGGGGAATTACGACAGCGCGGCTATGGGCGCCAACCGTCTGTTCACGACGAATGTTTCGGGCGGCGGAGCGGACTTCGCCTCCCTCGGCTCTGCCGGGGCTGGTTACTATACGGGGATTTACGGCGGAATCCGTACGGCCGACTCGCTGACCGGGAAGATCTTCGGGATCTACGTGAAGCCGGAAGCCGGCGGAACTACATTTGAGGCCGGCTGGCTGACCTCCGGCCCGGCGACGGGCAGCGGGGCGACGCCGGTTTCGGCCTCTCTCTACCCCGGCATCGGGATGTGGGAGACAACGGGGACGAACTCGCTTACGGCGACGCGGATGTCTTCCGGCCTGACCTCCCTGCCCACGGTCGTGGAAGATTCGTCTGGACTGATTTCCGCTTCGGTGGCCGGCGATCAGGGGATTGCCGGAAATCTCGTTCTGAACCACTACTGCCTGTCTTCTTTGCTCCCCGCAGACGAATGGGGGATCTGGACGATGACCGGCGGCGGAACATACACCGGCGCCCCGGCGACCTCCTGGAAGGCCACTGCCGGCTGGGAGGAGAAGAATACCAGCAGCGAGGTAATCTCGTACGGAATCCTTAAAATGGACGGAACGGACTGGTCGGTCACTCAACTGGCCGGTCAGGTCACCGGGCGAACCCTGAGTCATGGGGAGATGGGCTATGTTAGCGGCGAACTCGTCGGCGCCTATCCGGCGAGCCAGGGAACGGCCTTGTCCTGGGAAGCCGTCGGCGGAGGGACGTATTACCAGAACCCGCTGGCCTACAACGGAACCTGGGAAAATGTCGATAACTATGAACTCTATTACAACAGCAGCGGCGTCATGACGTCTGGTGGAAAGAGCTATGGATATATCGGCGGCTTAGCGGAACCATGGAGCGGAACGGCCGATCTGACGGCCATGGGCAACTACTATTACATCGCCGGAGCGGAAGATGCAGGCGCCTACCTGTGGTATACGTCCATGGAAGGCGGCCCTGGCTTTTCCCGCGACGCGCCCGTTTACGACAACGGTTATTTTACGGCAACGACAACCGGCCTCTGGAATGCGGGCAACATGACGGGCGCCGTAAGGGGAATCTATATCACGCCGGCCGACAGCACCGGTCTCGTGACGGCGGGCGTTTTAGGCGGCGATATTTCCGGCAATTATTATCCTGGAGTCGGGATGTGGTCTTCTCTGGACAATTCCATCGCGCCGACCGCCATACAAACCCAGGGTCTTGATCCGGCCGAAATTTTCGGCGCCTCCGGTCCCGGTCCCAACATAGGAACCGGCTTCCTCTCCGCCACCTGGGCCGGCGCGTTTACGGAGGCAGCCGGTTCGTCAATCACCGGCGGGTCTTCCTCCAACTATGCCATGGTACCAATTTACCTACACAAATACATTGGCGACGTTATAGACGAATTCCTCCCCTGGGGTGTTTACAAACTGACAATGGAAAACGTTTCCCCTGAACCAACAAACTCGTTTTCCGGCAAGCCTTCAGGTAATGCCTCCTGGTCGGCGATGATCGGCGGCGAGGGTGTTATCGGTTCCGATAGCGACGGCTACTGGCTCGCCACCCTGAAGGGAACCTGGTCGGACGCCGGGGAGATCACGGGAACACTGGGGGCCGTTTCCGGCGATGCCGCCACGTTCGGGAGATACATCACTCCGAGTTATGCCGGTACGATCGGAGGGCCGCTCTTCGGCGTCAGCGACGCGGCGTCCGTCACCTGGATCGGTGCGAGCGTGGGGAGTTACGAAGGCACGCCCCTGGCCTACAACGGCCAGCCCCCCGGTGATTACTCAAACTACTTCCGGCAAATCAACTGCGGCGATGGCTGTGTGATGACTGACTCGGATGGCATGTACGGCCTCACCGGCGGGACGGCCACACTCTTTGGCGGTTTAACCACAGGCGGCAGCTACAGCCCCGCAGACCTTGTGGGGATGGGCTTCTATTACAGCGACCCCGCGTCCTACCCGCTCTTTCTCACCCGGATCGATGGATCCAATATCGGGGACGGCGCGGGGAATCCCTATTCAACACTTAACGAAAACGCCTTTCTCTTTGGCGGCATCTTCGATGACAGCGGCACCGTCCCGGCCTTCGCCGGAATGATAAAAGGACTCTACTGGAAGGAGGTCAGCGCCGGCAACTACGAACTCGGCATCCTCTCTTCCGACGGCAGCGCCACGGCGACAACTCATACGGGCATCTCAATGTGGGAATTCGATGCCGGAACGAAACTCCAGGCATATTGCCTGTTCGACAGCGTACCCTCTTCATCGGATCCGTTGGTTTCAGAATCATCTCCCGGCTTCATTGAAAATTACATCGAAGCTCAGGACTATGAAGGGTGGGCCGGCGGTTTCTGGGCAGAGAGGGGTCGTTATGAAAAGACCTTGACACTCGTGCTCAATGGAGAATCCGCCCAATCCTGGGGGGTGACGGCCAGGATCACAGCAGGGGAGTTTGCCACCTGTATCGGGGAGATATGCACCGGCACTCCGCCCACCGCCGAGGCAAAATGGAGCCAAATTGAGGATCTGGGCGCGACAGTCGGCCAATCCCTCTGGCGCACGGAAATTAAGACAGTCAGCGGCAACGTTTTTGACGCGCAAACGGCTGGCGCCACGATCAGATGGGATACAGGCTGGACCTCCGTCGGCGGCGGAACGATGAAGGGGTTGTTCGATCCCGCAAGCTCCACTTGGCAGGCCGCCGCGCTGTCGATAGGGATGGAGACAGCGGCGTTTATGAACAAGGTGAACGGCATGACCGACGCCCAGCGGGACGCCTTCTACAAGGCGACGAACATCCCCGCCTACAGCGTCGGCGCGACGGACCTCCGGGGAAGCTGGGTAGACAGCACCAACAGCATTGACATGTCGAGTTCCACCGGTGTCAATCAATACCTCGGCATCAGCAATGCCACGTTCTTCGCCCCCACGTCGGGCGCGAAGCCCCAGATATGGGGGTCCGGCGGTACGAGCGGAGGAGTGAACGGGACCTATACGGGCACGCCGAGCTATGCCATTGTCACCCTCACGGGCTATCAGCCGGGAACAACCACAACCAATGGGATCACCGCCAACTTCAATGTCCAGCAGTGGGGAACGATGGTCGGGTCCACGTGGGGCGCGACGGTGACACCGCCGAGTAGCGACGTGAGTCCCAGCTACAATGCCCCGAGCGGCGTCGGGACTTATACGCAGCCGTTCAACTTCCAGGGCGGCGCGGCGGGAACTATAACTTCCCTTCCAGTCGGTGCCCCCGGCACATTCACCGGGACGGCGGCGGGGATTGTCAAATAGCGGGTTAGGTTGAATAAGGCCGCCAAACTGCAACGCGATACATTATAGAGGCGATCACAAGGATCGCCTCTATATTCTATGAGGGGGATCCGCCAATGGGCGTTACGGGGACGGTGTAGGAAGTTTGATTAATATCACTGGGGCAAACAATCGCCCCGAATGAAGTTGCCGGGCGCAGGGATTCTTCCCTGCGCCCTTTCTTTTCCTATCGGCATATTGACTTACAACGAAGCCGTAAGGTATGGTCATTTTATGATCGGAAAAGCAGTCCTCATCGGTTTCATCCTGACGGTGTTTCCGGCCCTGGCCGGGGAGGCGTCGGCCCTGACGCTCGAGGAGGCGCTGGTCCAGGCCCGTGAGAAACTTCCCCCCTACCAGGCGGTAAAAAAGAAGGTCGAATCGGCGGATGCCCTCTACGAAGCGTCGCTCGGCCCCTATCTTCCCAGCTTCGACGCCTCCGCGGCCCGGGAACGCCACACCGGCGACGTGAGTGATTACAGCGCGACCGGCTACGACATCACCCTCTCCTATCGTCTCTTCGACGGCCGCCGCGGGGCGTCGCGCGAGATCGCCGGCTTGGACCTGGAAACGCAGCGGGAGGAGCTCCGGAAGAACCTTCTCGAGCTGGATTACCGGGTCAAGGTCGCCTTTACCACGGCCATCGCCGCCCGTGAGGTCCTTCAGCAGCGGGAAATTCAGTTTCGGGACGCCCAAAAGGACCACGAGGTGGCCGAGGGGAGACGCTCCCTCGGCGCAGCGCGACTCTCCGAGGTCCTCCAGGCCTCGGTCAGGCTGGAACAGGCCCGTTTCAACATCGTCCAGGCGGAAGGGAATCTCCGGAAGGCCCTCTCGGAGCTCTCCTCCCTGATTGGCGGAGCCGAGGGGGAGGGCGCTGCGCCGAATCCCGTAGGCCGTCTCGAGACGGGTGGCGCCGTGCCCGATCTGAAGCTCCTCTCCGATGCCGTCCTGCGGCGGCCCGAGCTCCGTCAGGCGGAGATCGCCCTGAAGAAAACGGAGAGCAGCCGGTCGCTCGTCCAGGGGGAATTCTACCCGACCCTCTCGGCCAATCTCTCCTACAGCAGGAGCGACACGCTGACCCTGGGCAACGGCGCCCTCGAGGACAAGAGCGCCGGCCTCACCGCCACCTGGAACATCTTCGAGCTCGGAAAATTCTATCGGGCGAAGTCCGCCCGGATCGAGACGGCCGTCTCCGAGGAGAACCTCCGGGAGATTAAACGCCAACTCCTGCTCGACTGCCGCAACGGGTACGAGGACTACCTCACCGCCGTCCGGAACGAGACCGTCGCGGCGGAGCAGCTCCGCCAGGCGGAGCAAAACTACGAGCAGGCCTTCGGGGAATACAAGGTCGGCAAGGGGGACATCCTCTCCCTCGTCCAGGCGGAGAGCCTCCTGGCCGTCGCGCGGGAACAGCTTGCCTCCGCCCGGCTGAACGCCGTCCTGGCGAAGGCGCTCCTGGAGCGGATCGCCGGTATCGAGCGCCTGGATATAACAAAAAACACAGGGAGAAACCCGTGAAGAAAAAGATCGTCTGGATCATCATCCTTGCCGCCGTTCTCGCCGCGGGCGGTTTTTTCGCCTACAAGAGATACTTCAAGAAGCCCGAGACCCGCGTCCTGGAAACGGGACGCGTGGAGCGCGGCGACATCCGGGGCGTCCTGGTCGAGACCGGCATCATCAAGTCCCAGGTCGGCGCGGTCGTCAAGATCGGCGCCCGGGCGACGGGGAAGGTCGAGCGGATGCACGTGAAGGTGGGCGACCGCGTGAAGGCCGGCCGGCTAATCGCCCTCATCGACGACCGGGAGATCCTCAAGGGCATCGACCAGCAGCGGGCCGCACTCCAGGTCGCTCAAAAGACGCTCGCCCAGGTCACCCTCACCTACCCCGAGCGGATCCGCGAGGCGGAGGCAAATGCCACCTACGCCCGGCTTGTCTGGGAGCGGGAGAAGGATCTGATCAAGAAGGAGTACACGACCAAGGACGCCCTCGAGCGAGCGCAGAGCCAGTTCACCGCCGCTGAGGCCGTCCTGAAGCGGCTCACGGACGAGTTCGCCACGCAGCGCCAGATCACCGCGGCGAACATCCGGGAGATCCGGGCGCAGCTGGAGCAGCAGGAGATCCGCCTCACCTACACCCGGATCTATTCGCCGATCACCGGGATCATCTCCGACGTGACGGCGCAGGAGGGGGAGACGATCGTCGCCGGCCTCCAGGTGGCGAACCTCGTCACCGTCCTAGACCCGACGCTTCTGGAAATGTGGATCTACATCGACGAGACGGACATCGGCCGGGCAAAGCCGGGACAGAAGGTCGAATACACCGTGGACACCTACCCGGAGCGGACCTTCACCGGCCTGATCGAAAAGATCTACCCGCAGCCGGTCGTCAAGGAGAACATCGTCTACTACCTGTCCACCGTGAAGGTCTCCCATGAAGACGCCGCCCTCCTCCGGCCGGAAATGACGACCCACGTAAAGATCGTCACGACCCAAAAGAGCGGCGTCCTGACCGTCCCGAACGCGGCGATCAAGTTCGAAAAGGGGCGCCAGATCGCCTACCGGATGGTGAAGGGACCCGAACGGGTGGAGAAGGTGGAGCTCAAACTCGGCATCCGCGGCGAGGAGCGCACCGAGATCCTCTCCGGCCCCCCGGAGGGAACGGAGATCGCCACGAAGCTGATCCTCCCCGTCGTCCCCGAGAGGGAGGCGAAAGAGAGTACGGACGGGAAGAAGCAATGACCCCCCTGTGCCTGATGGAAAAGGTCCACAAGAGTTTCCGGATGGGAGAGGAGTCCGTGGAGGTCCTCAAGGGGATCGACCTTACGATCGAACGGGGGGAGATCTGCGCGATCATGGGGGTCTCGGGCTCGGGAAAATCAACGCTGATGAACCTGATCGGCTGCCTCGACGTCCCCACCTCGGGACGCTATCGCTTCGCCGAGCGGGAGGTCCTGGGGCTGGCGGACGACGAACTCTCGGAGATCAGGAACGCCCACATCGGTTTTGTCTTCCAGAGCTTCTACCTCCTCCCCTACGCAACGGTCCTGGAGAACGTCCTGCTCCCTTCGCTCTACCGGGAGAGCGTAAAAGACAACGCCCGGGAGCGGGCCATGGAGCTCCTCCGGCTGATCGGCCTGGGAGAGCGGCTCCGCTTCCGGCCGAATCGGCTCTCCGGCGGGGAGCAGCAGCGGGTCGCCATCTGCCGGGCATTGATGAACGACCCGGAGCTCCTTCTGGCCGACGAGCCGACCGGCCAGCTCGACAGCCGGACGGCCGCGGAGATCATGAATCTCCTCGTGGCGATGAACGGGCGGGGGAAGACCGTGGTCATCGTGACGCACGATCCGGCCATCGCCGCCTACGCAAAGCGGATCATCCGGATCAGGGACGGGGTCATTGTCGATGGACAGGCTGATTAGAATCCTCGCCCAATCGCTCCGGGCGGTCCTCGCGCTCAAGCTCAGGAGCTTCTTCTGCGCCCTGAGCATAGCGATCGGCATCTCGGCGATCACGATCATCGTCGCCGCCACGGAGGGGGCCTACCAGAAGGTCTTCGAGATCGTGGAGACCTTCGGCCCCGATGCGATCTTCATCGTCGGCGGCTCGGAGCAGTCGCGGGGGCTCGGCCAGCGGGAAAAGACGCTCACCCTCGCCGACGCCGAGGCGATCCGGGCGGCCTTCGCCACGGCCTACCGGGTCGTCCCGATGAGCGCCCTCCGGGACGTGATCGTCTCCTACAAGGGGAACCGCTATACGGCCCCGGTCGTGGGCTCGACGAGCGACTACAGCCGCTCCTGGAGCTGGCCCGTGGTCGAGGGGTCCGATCTCACCGAGGATGACCTCCGGCGGCTGGCGAACGTCGCCCTTCTCGGACATGAAACGATGCGAGAACTGTTCGGGGATGAGGACCCCGTGGGGAAAACGATCCTGGTCCGCCAGATCCCCGTCCAGGTCGTCGGGGTGCTCCTGGAGCGGGGCGCCGCGCAGGGGGGCGGGAACATCGACAACCGGGTGGTCATGCCGCTGACGACCGTCATGAAAAAACTCCAGAACGAGGCGAAATACATCTCCTTTCTCCGGGTGCGGTTCGAGGACCAGGAGAACCTCGATCGCCGCATGGAGGAGCTCAAGGCCTTCCTCAGGGCGCGCCACCGCGTCCCCGAGGGGGAACCCGACGATTTTCAGATCTTCTCCCCGAAGGACATCATCAAATTCCTCGTCGCCCTGACCGGGTCGCTCGTCGCCTTCGTCGGGATCGTGGGAATCATCTCGCTGATCGTCGCGGGGTTCGTCCTGGCGAACCTCTTCCACCTCTCCGTGCGGGAGCGAACGGGAGAGATCGGCATCCGCCGCTCCGTCGGTGCGAAAAAACGGGACATCCTCTTCCAGTTCCTGGGCGAGGCGCTCATCATCACCACGGCGGGAGGACTCTGCGGGTTTCTGATGGGGCTGGCCGCCGCCAAGCTCCTCCAGTACGTGGAGGAGTTCCCGATCCATTTCACCTGGAAGGCCTTCGCCGTCGGCCTGCTCCTCTCCTGGCTCGTCGGGATCGTCTTTGGCCTCAGGCCCGCCTCCCAGGCGGCCAATCTCGAACCGATCGAGGCCGTCCGGGGGGCGCTGTGAAACGGATCGCCTTGAATCTGAAGATCTCCCTCCGCTCGCTGGCGAATTTCAAGCTGAGGACCGCCCTGGCGGTGCTCGGCGTCTTCTTCGGCACCTTCTCGCTGATCGTCGTCTCCAACCTCGCCGATTCGCTCGCCCTGAAGACGGAACAGGAGATCGACAACCTCGGGAAAAATCTGATCGTCGTCGTGAGCGGGCAGATCCGCCGTCGCGGCCCGAACGTCCCCCTGGCCGGCCGGGCCATGACCCTGACGCCGGGCGATGCCGAGGCGATTGCCCAGTCGCTTACCGCCGCGGCGCAGGTCTCCCCCTCGGGCATCAAGGCCTTCCCGGTCAGGCGGGGGAACACCGTCCTCAAGGCGGTCGCCGTCAACGGCGTGACGGTCAATTTCAGCGACGTCCGGAACTTCCCTGTCGCGGAGGGGAGCCCCATCACGGACGAGGACGACCGCCGCCAGCGCAAGGTCGCCCTGATCGGCCGCACCACGGCGGAAAAACTCTTCGGGAGCGAAAACCCCATCGGCAAGACGATCCTCGTCTGGCAGGTCCCCTGCCAGGTGATCGGCGTCATGGTGGAAAAGGGGGTGGACGTGGTGGGGAACGACCAGGACAATCAGATCTTCGTCCCCCTGACGACCTTCCTCAGGAATTTCACCAACCGGGACAACGTGAACATCATCTACGTCCAGGCGGTAAGCGGCGAGGCGATCGCACCCCTGCGGGGGGAGATCGAGGCGCTCCTGCGCATCCGGCACAAGACTCCGAAGGATCAAAAGGTCGACTTCACCGTCGTCGATCTCAAGGAGTTCACCGCACTGAAGAGCCGGGCGATGGACCTGATCACCGTACTGGGGAGGATCGCGGCGGGAGCCTCCTTCCTGATCGGCGCCCTGGGGATCCTCTCGATCATGACCCTCATCGTGAACGAGCGTCGCATGGAGATCGGCATCCGGCGGGCCGTGGGATCCCGGAAGCGGGACATCATCCTCCAGTTTTTGATGGAATCTTCGTTCATATCGGTGAGCGGCGGGGCGATCGGCATGGCGGCCGGATTCGTGATGAGCCTTGCCATCGCGCGGGTTTTAGGGTATCCTGTGACCGTTTCCGTCCCGGGGCTCCTGGCCGCCTTCGCCGCATCCGCCGCTTCCGGCATTCTGGCGGGGATCTACCCCTCGCTGAAGGCGACCGCGATCCATCCCATCGACATCATCCGCACCTGAAAGGGGATTGAGGAGGTTTATGAGCAAACACAAGAAGGTTGAACGGACAAAGGAGCTGGACCGCAAGAGGAGAAGGCGGGAGAGGAGTCTGAAACTCAGGGCCAAGGAACAGAAGAAGGCCGCAGCCAAGGGAAAGAAATAACCCAAGGGCGCCCCGCCGTCATTCCCCGCAGGGCGCCGCCGGTTCGCCCGCAAGCCAGTCGAGGTAATCCCGGCTTCGGGCCGCGACGGGTCGGCGTTTATCGTCTGTCCTTCCTTGTCAATATTTCTCCAATTCTTAGCCTCGGCCAGATTCTTTTCCAGAAGGTACTTTTGGAACGCCGGCAGCTTATCATCGAGCGTCGTTGCCATTTCCCCAATATTTTACCCACTTGGTTTTTGGTCTTTATTCACACAAAATACCCAACGGTGAAACTTCAATTGTGTTGATTTTATAATGTAATATTCTCTTTTCATTTTTCATGAAACGAAGTAGGATTGCACGAAAGTTCGGAAAAAACCCGTTGGATATATTAATTGTTATCTAAATATGAAAATAATTTAGACCATAATTTATAAGATACCCAAAAAACGAAGAGTAAAGAAAAGAAATATAATAAAGGATCTTTGCTCAGAGCATGTTTAAATTGATTGCAAATCTCACTGAAGGAGAAAGATGGCTTTACGGAATCATTGCCACGGTGATCCTTAGCCTCGTCGGTATTTTGGTTAATCAACGGCTCAATCATGTGCTTGCCGTCAGAAGAGAAAGGCTGAAAACGCTTATTGAGAAATCCGCCCAATTCCGTTCTATTATAAGTATTGAACGCATAGAGAAGTTTAGGGAATATCATCTCCTCACTGCCTTGCATGATGGTTTGGTTCCCGGAGAGGGAGAAAAATTTGACGGGGAATATTTCAAGCTGATCTTTAACAGTTGACAAAAAATAGTTCTGCTATTTTAGATAGATATCTGCCTTGAAAAAGTTCTTGGCACCACAGATTGCTCTTTGACAACGTGTTTTGCGTCATGCCGCCTCTCGGATCGTCGACGGGATGGCGACGCCAACCGCCTGGAAAATCTTGCCGCAGGTCCTGAGGCATTCGCTCCGGATGACCAGAGTCTTGCCTTTGTCTTCGATTGTGATCTCCTGCAGGGCCTTCAGATCCTGCTTGATGTCGGCCCATTCGAAACAGTGCCCGGCCTTCTCTAACC
>Ga0163202_1000163_pt1 | contig 12335 bp, 6 predicted proteins | sample PL_2010_300m_FD_113540 | JGI IMG/M metagenome (GOLD analysis project Ga0163202, IMG submission 113540) | Freshwater microbial communities from Powell Lake, British Columbia, Canada to study Microbial Dark Matter (Phase II) - PL_2010_300m | ecosystem: Environmental > Aquatic > Freshwater > Lake ... | reverse complement strand
TATCGCCGACCTGCTGCGCCGTCTTGACCGAGCCTACCAGTCCAAGTATTCTCCACCGTCAAACCCGTGATGCAGCCTTCCCTCAGCATCATTTCGGGCAGATCCAATTCTGAGGAACTACGGACCGCCACCGTCTCCTTGCCGACGAGATGTCTGGAGGGCCGGGAGGTCAAGGCGGCGGGACGCGCCGGAGGCGCGAGTGTGGCGCATCCGCATCCAAGGTCATAGTCCAGTTCCCAGTCCGCAGGTTCCAGTATGCGGGCGGCCCGCGCCGCGCGTGCCGATCCAGTTGGCGAAAAACACCGGGCGGGTGAAAAGGCGGGAGCCACTACCGGTGCTACCACAGGTGCTACAGCCGGTGTCGCTGCGGGAGCGACAACGGGTGCCACGGCCGGAGCCACGACCAGTGCCGCTGCGGGAGCTGCAGTCGGAGCCACCGCAGGAGCTATCGCGGGAGCCACAGCCGGTGCCACAGCCGGTGCCACTACCGCTGCTACTGCGGGTGCCAGAGCCGGTGTCATCGTAGGAGTCATGGCGGGTGCCACTGCAGGAGCCACAACGGGTGCCGCTGCGGGAGCCGCAACCGGTGTCACTGCTGGAGTCACAGCGGGTGCTATGGCTGGTCCCACTACTCCCCCGGAGGGGGAGGTCATTTCGGGCATCTGGGAGTAGTGATTTGATGCTCAATGACTTACACAGACAAGTGATAGATTACGCTTGATAAGAACCCTTATCATGCGTATACTGGTTACTGGATATGAAGAGACCGAAGGACCGGTTCAACTGCAACGCGGAACTGGGCAAGCGGTTGCGCGAGTGCAGGGACAAAGCGGGCCTGACCCAGCAGCTGCTGGCCACTGCCATGGGCCGCCAGGGCAAGGGCAGCCATCACGTTGCAGGCCGGCTGGAACGGGGAGAGGTTCCGAATCCGGGCGTGGGCCTTCTGGCGGATTATCTACGGGCGTGTCGGGCCGGGTTCAGGGACATCGCGGACGTGCTGGACCGGTACACGGCCCAGCCGACCGTCGTGGAGGTCGAGACGCGCAAGGCACTGGCGAAGGTGCGTGAGTACCTGCCGGCCAAGGTCAGCAAAGCAGTGGAGCGGTACGACCGCCGCATTATGAGGCGGGCCGAGGTCAAGCACGAGCCGCTGCCAACGCCCGCACAGCGCGTGCGGCGGGCGCGGAACTTCGGCCTGTCCCAGGTCTGGGCGAAACGGGTCCGGCGCGAGGTAGTCCGCATCATCGAGACGAAGCATCTCCGTCCCGGGCCGGACGGCGAGCGGCATCTGCAGAACTACGCGGCCAAGGTTTGGCGCATCCTGAACGTGACCAGACGGAAGCATGTCGGCAAGCGTCCTGAGATGCTCGATGAAGCGGCCGATTCCTGCCCGAGGGAGGGTGGGCCAAAGCCCGCGCACCTGAAGGCAATCAATGAGGGACTGCTGGCTTTCTTCAGCAAGGCAGAGATTGCGGGCACACTGGACGTGGAGCCGCAACTTGCGCTTGGTCGGGACCGGCCAAAGTACCGGTTTGAGCCAAAGCCGGACATGCGACCGCAGGGGCAAGCATGGGACACGGCGCGGGAAGCAATGGTCGAACAGCTTTGGCTGGAGATTGCGAACATGCCGGAACTGGCCGGGCTCGACCCCAAGCGACTTCTGCTCTGGCGTAGCGTTGTGCGTCAGCTCTGTACCATTGTTGACCACCACGTACCGGAATCCGATGAGTGCCGGAGACAGGTCGAGGCGATGGCGACCGATGAGTACTACTCGGGCCGCGGCCGAGACCCGGCGCTGGTGCGCAGGCTGGCCAATATCGTGATTCCGCGTTGGGAGGAGCTGCGCCAGTCTCTGGGCCCGCATCCGCTCGGCCGCGTCCGTCCGCCTGGGAAACCGAAGTAGGGTCTTCCCACAGACAACAGAGAGCCTGAGTGCGGGCGGGGTTCCGTTGCCGGACCCCGCCCGCGCGCTTGACTTGACGGCGAAACGCGCACTCTTGACAAGGGTCAATTATTGCCGCACAATTGGGCATCGGCGGGCAGGCCATTGGGCCCGCGTAGCGTCCGCTTCGTTTCTTCCTCAATCGGGTTAGCTTCTCTGTCCGCGCGCGAGTTCGGACGAACGGGTCAGGGTCTGCCGCCCCCGAAGGAGGAAACATGAGAAGTCGAGGTCTGTGGTCAGTACTAGGGTTGGTGGCCGTCGTGATTGCGGCGGCTTCAGCACAGTGGCTCGAGGCCACGGTGTCCATTCCGGATTCGTTCGGCGGTCTGAGACTGCCGAACTGCCTGGTGTATGATCCGGCCGACAACCGGGTCTTCGTGGCGGGCGAGTCCACCCGTACAATACTCGTGCTCGACGCGAAGGACGGCCATCGCCTGGCCCGGATTCCGTTCGAGGCCAACGTCCGTGCCCTTTGCTACAACTCAGTCAGTAACAAGATATACGCGGCTGGCGCGGACCGGAACTCGGTCGCGGTGATTGACGCAGCGACGATGCAGTTGGTCAGGACGATTCTGACCGGGGATTTCCCGGTCGCGCTCGCGTACAACCCGACCCTGAATCGCGTCTACTGCGCAAACTACCGAAGCCATGACGTAGCCGTGATCGACGGCGCGGGTGACAGCGTGCTCGCGGTCGTGAGGGTGGGTACATTCCCGTATGCTCTCTGCTGGAATCCGGTCCGCAACGTGGTGTACAGCGCCAATTCGAGCAGCAGCACGGTGAGTGTGATTGACGCGGTGACCGACAGCGTGGTGGCTTCGATTTCGACCAGCAGCGCGCCATACGGCCTGGTTTACAACCCGGACCTGAACAAGCTCTACACCGCGAACATGAATTCCGGTTCGGTGACCGTGATTGACGGGCTGGCCGACACCGTGCTTGCGACCATCTCGGACGGTGCTTCCACGTACCGGCTCTGCTACTACCCGACGGGCGGCAAGGTCTATGCGGCGCAGGCGTATGGCCCTTTGATGGTCATTGACTGCGTCGCGGACACGTTCCTGCATTACGTCAACAGCGATGCTGCTGACGTCGCCTACAATCCGGTGAACGACCGGGTCTATGCGGCCGATGCGCAGTATCTTGAGACGATTGATGCGGCGGCGGACACGGTTCTCGCCTTGAACAGAATCGGCTATGGGGCGGCAGCGGTGTGCGTGGCCGATTCGGGCCGGCGGGCATTCGGTGCTGCTGATGAGGACAACGTAGTTGGAGTAGTCGACTGCACGACCGAGTCGCTCATTGCCCTCATCAGCACCAATGTGCGGCTGTCGGCGCTCTGCGTTAACCCGACCGGGAACAAGGTTTACTGCGCGGACTCAGCCGGCAACGCGGTGACGGTCATCGACGGCCAGTCGAACAGCATCAGTGCGGTGGTACCGGTCCAGCCGCATCCCGTCGCCTTTCTGTACAATCCGGTCGGGAACAAGGTCTATTGCTCGAGCTCGGGCGACGATTCCTCGCCCGCAACCCTTGCGGTCATTGACGGCGAGGGAGACAGCGTGCTGCGGACAGTCGAGATCGGAGCGGGCAGCATCTCAGGAGGACACGCGCTCTGCCTGGATCCCACGGACAACCGCGTGTACGTTGGCAGCTATCATGACAACTGGGTCGTAGCGGTGGATGCGGTCGCCGATACAGTTATAGCCAGGGTGCCGGCGGGCGGCCGTCCGCTTGCGCTCTGTTATAACCCTGCCTACAACTACGTGTACGTCGGTACCCGCAGTTCATCGGTTAGCGTCATCGACTGCGAGCTGAACGTGCTGATTGCCGAGTTGAGAACCGGCGACAACCCGTTCTCACTGCTGTACGACTCAGTGGGCGCCAAGGTATACGCCGTGGGGCCGGTCAGCTTCATGAGTGTCATTGCTGGTGAGAGGCCGGGCATCGTTGCCGAGTTCGAAGCCGGCGGTTGGGTGTCGGATCTCTGCTTGAACTCCAGCGACAACAAGGTGTACTGCGCCGACGCGGAGGGCGAAGCTGTGAGTGTGATTGACGCGAGTTCCGACACGGTCGTCACCGTGCTGACGGTTGGGGTGGAGCCGTGGGCCCTCTCCTACGACTCGTTCAACAACTACGTCTACTGCGCGTGTCGGGCGAGCAACAAGGTCTACGTGATTGACGCCCACCGTGACAGCGTTGTCACGTACGTCGACGTCGGCGCGGAGCCGATTGAGCTCGCCTGGAACCCGATTGAGCTGCGGACCTATGTCCTGAACAGAGGGTCATCGAGCATTTCCGTCATCCGCGACAGCCTGCATCCCGGCATCTCCGAGCGCGGGGTTGGACTCATCGCGGAGCGACACGTGACTCCGACCGTTGTCCGCGGCGTACTGCCGCTGGCACCAGCCGCAAGCCTCAAGCCCCAAGCCGTAAGCTTGATTGACATCTCCGGCCGGAAGGTGCTTGACCTGCACCCCGGCGCGAATGACATCCGCCATCTTGCTCCCGGAGTCTATTTCCTGCGCTACGAGCAGGACAAGCGTTCGGTCAAGATTGTGGTACAGCGGTAAGGAGGAACCGTGAGAATCATCACTGCTTTGCTCGTCCTGGGTTGCCTAGTCAAGTTCTCGTCCGGTCAGTGGGTCGAGACTACCATACCCCTGCCGGACACACTGCCCAAGCTGAGCTATGTCGGGTCACTTGTGTTCCATTCACCGAACAGCACGATTTACGTCGGGGGAGACGAGGGCTGCCTGATCGCCGTCAACGCCGAGACCAACGTGAAGTTGGACAAGGTGGTGTACGTCGGACCCGGGCCGCACCTGATGTACAGCGTCCCCTTGGAGAACAAAGTCTACTGCACCAACGACGATGCCACTATTACAGTAATCGACGGCGCGACCAACCAGCCGGTCAAGACGTTCTCGGTCGAGCGGCGAGTGACCGACCTAGTCTACAACGACCGGGAGAACAAGCTGTACTGCGGGAACTGGAGCGACACCTTCGTCCGTGTCATCGACTGCGCAACCGACAGCATGGTCGCCAGAATCCAGGTCAACCCTAAGCCCTTTGCGCTCTGCTACAACCCGCTGCTCAACCGAGTCTACTGCGCGCACCGGGATGTGGACGATGTGACCGTGATTGACTCCGAGGCGGACACGGTCCTCGGGACGGTCTGGGTACGCGGGGTCAGGCCGCAGGACATCTGCTATGACTCAGCCACGAACTGCGTGTACACGGCAAACCAGGTCAGTAACACCGTATCTGTCATAGACTGCAGCGCGGACACACTAGTGCGAGTCATGCCGGTAGGGGCAGCGCCGACGGTTCTGATCGCAGGGCCGCCGGGCAAGGTATACTGCGCCGACCAGGATGACAGCAGCGTGTCGGTGATTTCCGGCGGCGGAGTCAAGACGGTAAGGACGGGAGCGGGGTCTCAAGTGCTGAGCTACGACCCGATCAACAACAAGGTTTACTGCGTTAACGGCGGCACGTACTGGGCCAGTTCGGTCACCGTTATAGATGCTGGCGCGGATTCGGTCGCAGCCCGGATCCCAACAGGCAGGTCAGCAGCTGCCGAATGCTACAATCCGGCAGGCAACAGCACGTACGTTGCGTGTGCCGGTAACGGGATGGTCTATGTGATTGATGGTGAGTCCAATAGCGTCGAGGCCGGGGTGATTTTTGGGGGTGTGGGTCCGGATCTGCTATGCTACAACCCGATCAGCGACAGACTGTACTGCGCGAACAGCCAATCAGGCCTGTTAGTCGTAGTTGACGGCAACACGCATGCCGTGCGGGCCACGCCTGCCCTCGCCGGCGGATACATAGGAACGCCTGTCCTGAATCCGTTCCGCAACAAAGTCTATGTCACTGCTTCCGTCGACAAGAAGGTCTACGTCGTGGACGGCTTGACCGACCGCATCACGGCTCGCATTCCTGTCGCCGGGGGGGTGGAGATGCTGTGCTACAACTCGGCGAACGACAGGATCTATGTAGCCGGGCGCCTCGACTCTACCGTGTCCGCGATCGACTGTGCGGGCGACACCGTGGTTGCGACTATGCACCTCGCCCATTCGGGCGGCCCCCTGACCTACAATAGCGTATCGAACAAGGTCTACTGCCTTAATAGCTTCGATTCCGCTCTCACGGTGATTGACGGTTCGATGGACACTGTGGTCGCCGTCATCGAGCTGCCGAACTACTACAACGACTCGATGTGCTTCATACCGCCCCACAACAAGCTATACGTCAGCGGGCCCTATCTTGGAGGCATCGTCGTGGTCGACGGGGCACGAGATACACTCTCCGGAATCGTGAAGACATCGGTCTACGTAAGCTCTATGTCGTACGACCTTGGGAACGACCGAGTGTATGGTATGCACGTACTGGTGCCCATCATCAATCCGGTCACCGATTCTCAGGTGGGTGCTGTGATGGCGGGTCCTTCTCCTGCTCCACCTCGCGACAACGGGCGGGATGGCGAGGCGAACCGGGTGTACTGCGCCGATGTGTATGATAATAGAGTCAACGTCGTCAGCGGCACCGCCGACACGATAATCCGTAGCATCGCTGTCGGCGACTACCCGTCCGCGCTTGCCTGGAACCCGGCACATTCCTGGATGTACGTGGCCTGTGGGGCGGGCATCACCGTGCTGCGGGACACGCTGCTGGTCGGGATGGAGGAGGGCCAGCCTCAAGCCTCGAGCCACAAGCTGGAAGCTACGGTCGTGCGGGGAGTGTTGCAGCTAGGAGTAGACAGTAGACAGGATACAGAATACAGCGCGGAACTGCTGGACGTCTCCGGCCGCAAGGTGCTGCGCCTGAAGACAGGTGCGAATGATGTGACTGGACTCTCGTCCGGCGTCTACTTCGTAACAGAAGTAGGAGTGGGCAGGGAGCAGGTGGGAGTCGAATTCCGCAGGGTTGTCATAGCGAAGTAGGAGGTAACGGTGAGAAAATCGGCGTCTGCATTCAGCCTTGTCGTGATGCTGGCTGCCCTGGCCGCGACGGCTTCAGGACAGTGGATCGAGGCCACGGTGTCCATTCCGGATTCGTTCGGCGACCTCTATTGGCCGAACTGTCTGGCGTATGACGCGGCTGACAACCGGGTCTTCGTGGCGGGCGAGTTGACAGAGACCATACTCGTGCTCGACGCCCAGGACGGCCGGCGGCTCGCCCGGATTCCGTTCGTGGCCAACGTCCGCGCCCTCTGCTACAACTCAGCCAGCAACAAGATATACGCGGCAGCGGCCGACCTGGACAAGGTCGCGGTGATTGACGCGGGGACAATGCAGTTGGTCGGAACCGTACCGACCGGGGACGGTCCGGTCGTGCTCTCGTACAACCCGGCCTTGAACCGGGTCTATTGCGTGAACCTGTTCAGCTACGACGTGACCGTGATTGACGGTTTCGGTGACAGCGTGCTCGCGACAGTTCCGGTGGGCCGGTACCCGTACGGGCTGTGCTGGAATCCGGTCCGCAACGTGGTCTATTGCGCCAACTCGAACAGCGACAACGTGAGCGTGATTGATGCGGTGACGAACACCGTCGTTGATTCGATCCCGACCGGCGGCGCGCCGTTCGGGCTCGTGTACAACCCGGACTTGAACAAGCTGTACGTCGCGAACTACGGGTCGGGTACGGTTACCGTCATTGACGGTCTGGCCGACACGGTGCTCGCGACGATCTCCGGCGGGTCGTCGCCGAATCGGCTCTGCTACAATCCGGTGAACAGCAAGGTGTACGTGGCGGACGAGGACTATGGGGTGCTGGTGATTGACTGCACGTCGGACACGCTGTTGCAGCGCATCAGAGGCTATGTTCTTGACGTCGCCTACAACCTCTCGAACAATCGTGTGTACGCGGCCGACGAGAACGAAGTCGACGTGATAGATGGGGTGACGGACACCGTCGTGGCGACGGTCTGGCTGGGCGAATACCCGTCCGCGGTCTGCGTGGCCGATTCGGGCAGGCGGGCATTCGCAACCGTGGATGAGGACTACATGGTCGGCGTGATTGACTGCGCGACGGACTCACTGATTGCAGCAGTCGTCACCGAGACCAGGCTGTCGGCGCTCTGCCTGAACCTGACCGGGAACAAGGCCTACTGCGCCGACTCGAGCGGGAACACGGTGACGGTCATCGACGGCGTGACCAACACCATCAGTGCCGTTGTGGAGGTCGGGCCCCACCCGGTGGCCTTGCTTCACAACCCGGCCGTCAACAAGGTCTATTCCGCTAATAGCGGCGACTATTACAGCCCCGCCACGCTGACTGTGATTGACGCAGACGACGACAGCGTGCTGCAGACACTGGAGACGGGAACGCCGGAAGAGCCCAGCGCCCAGGACCTCTGCCTGAATACCGTGAACAGCCGGGTGTACTTGAGCAACAACGAGGAGGGCACGGTCACGGTGATTGACGCAGTCTCGGATACGATCGTCGCCCGAGTGGCGGTGGGCGGTCCGCCGACCGTGCTCTGCTACAACCCGGGCTACAACTACATCTATGCGGCCACGAGCGTTTCATCAGTAAGCGTCATTGACTGCGGCCCGAACACGCTGATTGCTACGGTTGCGGTCGGCTCAAGCCCGGCCGCTCTGTGCTACGTTCCGGCCGGCGCCAAGGTGTATACCGCGAATCAGTACGACGGCTCGGTCAACGTCATTGCCGGTAGGACGCCAGGTGTAGTTGCCGACATCGATGTTGGTGCCCGGCCGTCTGCTCTCTGTTGGAACTCCAGGGAGAACAAGGTCTACTGCGCGAACTTGGACGACGACGAGGTGGCCGTGATCGACGCGAACGCGGATACGGTCATTACCCACGTGGCGGTCGGCAACGAACCCGTGGCCCTCTCCTACGACTTGCTCAATGACTACGTCTACTGCGCGTGCCGGGGCAGCGACACGGTCTACGTGATTGACGCCCACCGGGACAGCGTGGTGGCTACGGTTGATGTCGGCGATGGACCGTTTGCACTGGCATGGGACCCGATTGAATTCCGGACCTACGTCCTGAACTATGCGAGCGCAAGTGTGTCGGTGCTCCGCGACAGCCTGCGCGTCGGCGTGGCCGAGGGCGGAGTCTTCTCTGAGCGATTGGTGACACCGACCGTTGTGCGCGGCATACTGCCGCTGGAACCAGCCACAAGCCACAAGCTTCAAGCCGCAAGCCTGCTCGACATCTCGGGCCGGAAGGTCCTTGACCTTCATCCTGGTGCAAATGACATCCGCGATCTTGCTCCCGGGGTCTACTTCATCCGCGAGACGCAAGCCCAGGCTCAAGCCGTTCGGAAGGTAGTTATCAGCAAGTAGGGAGGCAAGATGAAGTCGAAACTCATGCCGTTAGTCGCGTGCTGGATGCTTCATAGCATCTGCTTGGGGCAATGGTCGAGCCCAGTGCCGCTTCTGGGCGGCGATTCGTTGATCGTGGGGCAGTCGCTTGTTGCCGGTGCCGGCGACACGATGTGGGCAGCCGTGGTCACAGGCCAGGCCGGTTCGACCGGGCCATATCAGGTGCTCGTGTGCTGGACGACCGGCGACACGTGGTCGCTCCCCGCCGAAGTGACTCCACGTGATTCCGGCTGGACCTTCTCCGAGCCGGGCATGGGACGGGACGCCTCAGGGAAGTTGTGGGCCGCCTGGTACCGTGGCGACTACCCAGCCAAAGACCTCGACAGCAGCGCGGTGTGGGCCGCGTTCAGGGATTCAGCCGGCTGGCACCCGTCCGCGAGGGTCTGTTCCGGAGCTCCTGCTGCAGGACCGATGTCGTTCGCATCTGATGCGGCGGGCGACTGGTGCCTTGGGTTCGCAACGCTGACGTCCTACTTGGACTACTCCTACTCGTCAGCCGTGTACTGTCGCCTGGACGGCGATTCGTGGCAGTCACCACGCTACATCGCCCGCGGGATGGGCAGCCCGCTTGAGACCAACTTCCTTGCGCCGACACTTGTGACTCGGCCGGACTCGGGCCTGTGGGCTGCTTACGACATGTCCGCCTTTGGTGACTCAGTCGCAATGCTGAGGATCGTGCAGCGCGACACCGCGCGCTCGTGCTGGAGTGCTGACGGCTCGGCCCCTGCGGCGACAGCGGACTCGTCAGGACGACTGTGGATTCTCTACTCGCAGTTGAATGGATACTGGCTGCAGTCCGCGCTGATTGTGGACAGCGTGGAGGTCGAGTCCAAGCTGGTTTCCGACAACGCGCTGGGGCGCGGATATGCCACGACCGACTTTGAAGGCATCGTGTGGGCAGCATGGAAGCATCGTTCGTATGGCTGGGTGTCGGTGAACTACTCCACTGGCGGAGACTGGTCTACGCCTGAGCAGACGTCAGCCATGACCGGTGCGCCGAAGGGCATCGCGGCAGACGTGAACGGACGGGTATACGTTCTGTTCCGAGCCACAGACGGGCAGCTCTACAGCGCGTATCGCACCTCACGGCCCGGAGTTCAGGAGCTAGCTCCGCGTCTGGCTGCCGGTTCACGCATCGCCACGGTCGTCCGCGGAGTGTTGTGGATGGGAGACCGGGGACCGGAGACGGAAGACCGGGGGGAATTGCTGGACATCAGCGGACGGAGGGTGATGGACCTGAAGCCCGGCGCGAATGATGTGCGGGCGCTGTCGCCGGGAGTCTACTTCGTCTCCGAGCGACTGGCGACCGGCGCGCCGAGGGAAGGATCACGCAAAGTCCTGGTCGTCCGATAAAGAGGGTCTGTGAAACGACATCTTCTCGCTGTTGCCTTGGGTTTGGCGACAATGGCCTCGGGCCACGCCCTTCCGCAGGGCTTTGACGCAGGGCCAGCTCACCATTCGGGCCGGATTGACACCAACGAAGTCTGGCATCCGTCCGGCAACCCGCACATCTTGGACGGGGATGTTTACACCGGCGACAGCGTCACCCTGACCATCATGCCGGGCTGCACGGTGCAGGTCTCGGCTGACGCGGAGTTGTACACCGGATACGCGAATCCAGGGTCCATCATTGCGGTCGGCAAGGCCGACTCGATGATTGCCTTTACGTCTCTGTCCGACACGGTGCCGGGGTCCTGGAACTGCATCAGCTTCTACCCCAGGACCATCTCGACTGCCCGGCTCAGCTACGTCGTCGTTGAGCATGCCGGCGGCGGCGGCGCACGTGGCGGCGTCCAAGTGGACGGCTGCGAAATCAGAATGGACCACTGCACCGTGCGCAAGAACGCCGTGTACGGCGTCTACTGCGGTGCCCTTGGCTACTTCGCCGACTTCAGCAGCAATACGATTACAGCGTCGGGCGCGTCCCCGGTTAGGATCCAGGCCGATTACGTGCGGACTCTGGGCACCGGCAACACGCTGACGGGCAACGTCCATGACGACATCTTAGTCACTGGTCAGAACGTGAAGACTAGCGGGATTTGGCTTAACCACAGCGTGCCTTACGTCATTTACGATGACGTCGCTGTCGAGGGGGACAACAGCCCGGTCCTGACAATCGCCGCGGGAACGACGGTGAAGATGGGGCTGGCGAGTGAGTTCTACGTCGGCTACGCTGCGCCGGGTGGGCTGATTGCGGACGGTACGGCCGCGCAGATCACGTTCACCAGTTTGGTGACCCCGTCCTCGCCCGGCGATTGGGACATGTTGTCATTCTACGACAACTCGATGGACAGCCAGTGCCAGCTGAAGAACTGCAAGGTCGAATTCGCCGGCTACGACAACCGTGGCAACATCTACATTGCGGACTGCACGCCACGCGTAGTCGGTTGCGACATCGGCTACAGTAGTGCGTACGGCATTTACCTCACCGGCTTGGAGTACCCTGACCCGGATACGCTGAGGGCCTACAACTCGATCCACGACTACGTCTCCGGTGATATCCGCGTGCCGGGAGTCGGAGTCGGGGAGAGGCCCCTCGGACCAAGCTGCGCGAAGGAACCAGCAACCGTCGTCCATGGCGCGTTGTTCTTGGGGGACTGTCCTCGCACGGGGACTGTCCCTAGAACCGTGCTCATTGATATCTCTGGGCGGAAGGTGCTGGACCTGCACGCAGGCGCGAATGATGTGAGCCACCTCAGCCCGGGCGTGTACTTCGTGCGGCGGGCACAAGCCCAAGCTCAAGCCGTCCGCAAGGTCGTCATCCAGCGATAGACGTCTAGTGCCAGGCTGTAAGCCGTAGGCTGCCAGCTGTCGGCCATTCGGGCGGATTGACTCCAGTCCGGGCAGGGCGGTCTTGTCAGGCCACTGCCTATCGGCTAGAATGACGTTTCGGTTAGGCGATTGAAAGGAGTTCCCGTGGATAACCTCGACTACATTCGATTGGCTGAAGCCCACAGCGCCCGCAATTACCTGCCGCTGCCGGTCGTCCTGGCCAAGGGCGAGGGCGTGTGGGTCGAGGACGTTGAAGGGAAGCG
>Ga0163202_1000162_pt1 | contig 12354 bp, 14 predicted proteins | sample PL_2010_300m_FD_113540 | JGI IMG/M metagenome (GOLD analysis project Ga0163202, IMG submission 113540) | Freshwater microbial communities from Powell Lake, British Columbia, Canada to study Microbial Dark Matter (Phase II) - PL_2010_300m | ecosystem: Environmental > Aquatic > Freshwater > Lake ... | reverse complement strand
CTGTAGCACCAGAAGGCGGGAAGGGCGAGGTCGATCTGGAGGATGAAGTCCGTCTGCTCGCGAACCGATTCGCTCCGCAGTTCGCGTACGGCGCCGATGAAGCGCCGGGTCGCGGCCTTCAGGTCGTCGTTGAGCAGGGTATCCTGCACGCGCGGAACGGCGAAGTACAGCATCATCCCGATGAGCAGCACCACCACGGAAAGCTCGATGAGCGTGTATCCCCGGTTCCGGTCAATCACTTTCCCAGCTGTTGATATCCTTGTTCTTCCCCTCGCCGCTTTGTTGGCCGTCGGCGCCGAGGGAGGAGAGGTCGTAATCCCCGTGGACGCCGGGGGAGATGTAGATGAAGTCGTTGTCCCACGGGTCCTTCGGCACCTTCCCTTTTTCGAGATAGCCCCCCTGGCGCCAGTTTTTCAACGGGGTTCCCGCAGCGGGCGGTTCGACCAGGGCCTGAAGCCCCTGTTCCGTCGTGGGGTAGCTGCCATTGTCCAGCCTGTAGAGCTTCAGGGCCGTCTCCAGGCTTTCGATCTGTATCCGCGCCTTCGCCATTCGCGCCTCGTCCGGCCTCCCCATGATCCGGGGGACGATCAGGCCGGCCAGGATGCCGAGGATGACGATGACGACCATCAGCTCGATCAGCGTGAAACCCCGTTTATTACGTTTTATCTGCATGCATTTCTCCTTCATTCATCGGACCAACTGGTTCATCTCGAAGATGGGCAACAGAATCGAGATGACGATGAAGCCGACCACGGCGCCCATCAGGAGGATCATTGCCGGTTCCAGCAGGGAGGTCAGAACCAGGATGTTGGACTCCACCTCGGTCTCGTAGGCCTTGGCGATCCGAAAGAGCATCGTCTCCATGTTTCCGCTTTGCTCCCCCACGGAGATCATCTCGACGGCGATGGGGGGGAAAAAGCCGTTCCGCGACAGGGGGACGGAAAGGCTCGCCCCCTCTTCGACATCCTTGGCTGCCCGCCGGATCTTGTCGGCGATCACGATGCTGTCCACGACGTTCTTCGCGATCTCCAGGGCGGCCAGAAGCGGAACGCCGCTCTGGAGGAGGGTGCCGAGGGTGCGGCTGAAGCGGGCCACCGCGATCTTCCGGTTCAGGGCGCCGAAGAGCGGGATATTGAGCTTGAATCGGTCCCAGAGATATCGCCCCCTTTCCGTCCTTCGGGCGGCGGTGCGGAGGCCGACGATGCCCACCAGGAGGGTGAGCGCGATGACCCACCAGAAGGCCTTGAAAAAACCGCTCACGACGATAAGAAAGACCGTGATCCCGGGGAGGGTCTGGTGCATTTCCCGGAAGATATTCGTGATGTTCGGCACGACAAAGGTAATCAGAAAGAAGAGAACGCCGCTGCCGATGAAGAACATGAAGAGCGGATAGGCAAGCGCCGACTGGATCTTGGTCTTCAGGGCCTGCTGGCCTTCGTTGAAATCGGCCAGGCGCTCCAGGATGAGGTTGATCGTCCCTGAGGCCTCGCCGGCCCTCACCATATTGATGTAGAATGGGGAAAAGACCTCCGGGAAATGGGACATGCTCTGGGTAAGGCTGTTCCCCTCGTTGACCTCGTCCTTGATTTGGGCAAGGGTCGTTTTGAGCACCGGATGCTTGATCTGGGCGACCAAGGCCGCAAGGGAGGGAACGAGCGGCAGCCCCGCCCCCAGGAGGGTCGCCAGTTGCCGCGTCATCACGGCCAGCTCCTGAAGCCTGACCTTCCGGAAGAGATGGATCGCCCCGCCCCGCGCGGCCGTCTCCTCCCGCTTCCTCTCGGCGGCCTCGGCGATCTCCACGGGGAAGACCGCCATCTCCCGCAGCTTCTGGCGGGCGGAGGCGATGCTTCCCGCGTCCACGATTCCCTTCCGTTTCCTGCCCTCGGTATTGAGGGCGACATATTCATAAACAGGCATCGGTCGCACCATGATTGCTTCACTGCCTTGACGCTTGCACCTATCATACTACGGCGCCGATTTCAAGGACGCCGGAAAGCCGGGGGCAGGCTATTTCAGGCGGGCATCTCGCCTTCCGTCCCTAAAAGTCAAAGCGTAATGGACGGCAAGGCCGCCGCAGCCGTCGCAGAACGGCTGGATCGTGACTCACCGCAGCTGCACCAGAAATACTTCTCCGGCTGCATCCCGTTTCAGCCTTTCCCAAGGGTTTCAACCGTGAAGAAGTAGAGCGTAACGGTGAAGACCAGGCATGCGGCACAGAATAAAAAGGCCATTCTGAAGGCGGGAGCGCCCAACGATGCACCCGGATAGAGGTATTGCATGAGGTTGCCCAGTCCCTGAAGAAATGCGGCAACACCCACCATGGTAAAGAAATTAACCCCGGTCATGGCCGCTCCGGACCGCTCGGGGGGCATCCTTTCCTTGATGTGGGCATACATGACCTGCCCGGCACTGGTAAAAAAGCCGAAACCGAAAAAGAGTACGGACAACACGGTCAGATTGGCTCCCCGGGGAAGGAAGGCAAGGGCGACGAGCGCCAAGATCATGCCGATCAATCCCGGCATGATCACCCCCTTTCGAGTCTTGAAGAAGGAGTCGGAAAACCAGCCGCAAACCGGACTGCCGATGATCATCCCCACGCCCATCAAGAGCAGCATGTTACCGGCTGCGACCGGCGAAACCCCGATCACCGTCATCAGATAGGGACCGGCCCACAGGGCCTGCACTGCGGCAAAGATTCCGTACCGGCAAAAGGTCCCCAGGGAAACGATCCAGTAATCCTTTTCTTTCAACAGCTCGCGGAGGTTCACCAGGATTTCCTTGAGGTCGGTGGAGACAACCAGGGGGATGTCGCCGTGACCCGACTCCTTCGGCCGGTCTCTGACCATGACGAAAAACAATATCGCCAGCAGAAGGTTGATCCCGGAAAAGACCATGAAGGTCAACCGCCATCCCAGGGACTGAACCATCAATACCAGGGGGGTTGCCGCCGTCATGTTTCCCAAGGTTCCGACGGAAAGCACCAGGGCCGACAGGGTGGCGAACCTCTGCGACCCGAACCATAGGGTGATCAGCTTGAGGGTCCCCATCAGATTACAGGCCATGCCGGCGCCGAGAAGCACTCTCCCGGCGACCAGCGTTTCGATCGAATCCCCGCGGGCAAAAACCAATGCCCCGACCACCCCCAGAAGCGACAGGACGGTCATGGCAATCCTCGGCCCGATGGCGTCGAGGTACATGGTGATGGGAATCTGCATGAGGGCAAAGGCATAGAAAAAGGCCGCAGAAATGAGGCTGAGCCCCCGGGTATCCAGGCCCAGGTCCCGGATCAGATCGGGCGTGATGACTGCGATCGATGCCCGGTAAAACTGAGAGAGGACGAACAGTAAACAGGCCATGGAGAAGATCCCCCAACGACCGAACATTCCGTATTTCATGAGAGTCCTTTCATTGAACCGATCAAAGGGGAAATCGATACCTTCCCTTTTTTTAAAGCGGCTCTTTATGGAGAGATTTCTTAGATCCTATAAAGCGACAAAAATCAACATCAAGATTTCATGAACGGGACATTGCTGGATATTTATTTGCCGTTCCTGTATAATCCTTTTCTCCGAAGCGGGGGTGTGCTCGGCCGCACGGCGCCGCAGGCGCCCGCCCCAGCGAAGACGGGGAGATTTTTCGAATATCTCTTCTTCTACGCCGGCCGGGAAGAGAATCGACAGGTGAAGCCCCTGATCGGCTGGGTGGCCGGGCTGGGAATCCTGTTGATGGGCTTCGTGCGTTGATGAGAAGTCAGGCAATCAGGAGGTGAGGGTATGAAGGGGAAGGATGTCGATTATTTCGTGGCCCTGTACGATGTGGCAAGGGTGATCAATGCCTCCCTGGAACCGTCGAAGGTCCTGGAGAAGATCGTTCAGTCCGTGGTCAGGGCCATGGGCGTCAAAGCCAGCAGCATTCGTCTCCTGGATTCCCGCGAGCGGATGCTGGTGCTTGGCGCGGCGAGCGGTCTCTCAAAAAAGTATGTCCACAAGGGGCCGATTCTGGTCGAGGAGAGCGGCCTTGACCGCAAGGTGCTCAAGGGCCGGTCCGTCTGGCTCAAAGATGCCCAGACGGCGAAGGATTTCCAGTATGGTGCGATGGCGAAGGTGGAGGGGATCATTTCCGTCCTCGTGGTTCCTCTGATGCTGGAGAAAAAGGCGATCGGCGTTCTGCGCGTCTATGCCGATCGGATCCGCAAATTCCGCGAAGAGGAGCTCAAGTTCCTCAAGGCGGTGGCCAACCTGAGTGCGATCGCCCTGGACAACGCCCGCATGCATGAGAGGCTCCAGACCCGGCTCGATTTGATGGCGGCGCATAAATACCGGATCGACGACAACTAAAAGGAGGTTCGTATGATTCGCCTGGGCATCAACGGTTTTGGCCGGATCGGACGGCAGGTTCTCAAGGCCGTCTTGATCCGATACCCCGGCTCCCTTCAGGTCGTGGCGGTCAATGACCTCTTCGATGTGGCAACCAACGCACATCTTTTCAAGTACGACACGAACTATGGGCGCTGGAAGGGAGAGGTCAGCGTCAGGAAGGACAGTTTCATCATCGACGGCCGGCCCATCAAGAACCTGGCCTTCCGGGATCCCGCGGCCATCCCCTGGGACGACGAGGGGGTCGATGTCGTGATCGAGAGTACCGGTCTGTTCCTGACCGGCCCGAAGGCCGCCGCCCATCTGCAGGCCGGGGCCAAAAAGGTGATCATCACGGCGCCCGCCAAGGAGGAGGACCTGACGGTCGTGATGGGGGTCAACCACAGAAACTACAAGCCGAAGAGGCATCACATCGTCTCTAACGCCTCCTGCACCACGAACTGTCTTGCGCCGCCGGTGATGGTCGTCCACAGGGCGTTCGGCATCGAGAAGGGGATGATGACGACCGTTCACTCCTACACGAACGACCAGCGCATCCTCGATCTGCCCCACAAGGACCTCCGGCGCGCCAGGGCGGCGGCGATGAACATCATTCCTACCACCACCGGCGCGGCCAGGGCCCTCTCCCTGGTCATTCCCGATCTGGCCGGACGTTTCGACGGCTACTCGCTCCGCGTGCCGACGCCGACGGTTTCCATCGTCGATTTCACGGCTGAGCTCAAGACGAAGACGACGACGGAGGCGCTCCGGGAGGTTCTCTGCGGGGCTGCCCGGAAACAGCTCAAAGGGATCATGTACTGCGAGAAAGCTTCTCTGGTGTCGATGGATTTCAAGGGGGATGCCCACTCCTCCATCGTGGATGTCGAGTTCACCCAGGTGCTTCGGGGAAACATGGCGAAGGTGGTGGCCTGGTATGACAACGAGTGGGGCTACTCCTGCCGGGTGGCGGATCTTGCGCATTACATGGGGGAAAAGGGCCTTGGGTAGAGACGGCGCGAAGGTCCGGATCCTGGTCGTCGACGACGATGACGTAGCGTGCGAGTTTCTCCAGGAGACCCTCCTGCGGGCCGGCTACGAGGTCGATACCTTCACCTCCGCTCGGGAAGCCCTCCACGCGGATCTCTCGCGCTGCAACATGCTCCTGTCCGACATCCGGATGCCGGATATCGACGGGTTGCAGTTTCTCAAGCAGGTGCATGAGAAATGGCCGCAGCTTCCCGTGATCCTGATGACGGCCTTCGGTTCGCTGGAGACGACGATGGAGGCCCTTCGATTCGGCGCCTGGGACTATATCAGCAAACCCTTCTCGCCGGAGGCGATCCGGGCGATGGTCCGCAAGGGGCTCGAGATGCGGGAGCTCCAGGAGCACTGGGTCCAGGGCCGGCCCGAGGACCTGCAGGAGCCTCAGTTCATCGGCTCGTCCGCGTTGATGGTCGAATTCTACAAGCAGATCGCGCGCGTCGCCGATGCCTCGGCGAGCGTCCTGATCAGCGGGGAGAGCGGGACCGGCAAGGAATTGACGGCCCGTTCCCTCCACCGGCTGAGCGCCCGTTGCGGCAAGCCCTTCCTCGCGATCAACTGCGGCGCCATTCCGGAAACGCTCCTGGAGTCGGAGCTGTTCGGTTATGAGAAGGGGGCCTTCACCGGGGCCGGCCAAACGCATCCGGGGCTCCTGGAGGCGGCCCAGCACGGTACCATCTTCCTGGACGAGATTACGGAGATGTCCCCGGGTCTGCAGGGAAAGCTCTTGAGGTTCATGCAGAACGGGGAGGTCCGGCGGATTGGCGGCGTCGAGGCGAGGCACGTGGGGGTCCGGGTGGTTGCGTCGGCCAATCGGGACATCGACGAAGAGGCCAGAGCCGGCCGGTTCCGATCCGATCTCCTTTACCGCTTCGTCGTCCGCCTGCATGTGCCGCCGCTTCGGGCGCACAGGGAGGACATCCCGCAGTTGATCGAATCCTTCCTGAAGAAATGGGGGTATCCCACGGTCCGCATCTCCCATGAGGCGATGGAGCTGTTGATGTGGTACGCCTGGCCTGGAAATGTCCGTGAACTGGAGAACGTCCTGAGGCAGACGCTGCTCCTCTCCCCCTTCACCGTGATCCTGCCCGAAAACCTTCCCGAGAAGCTCCGCCCTTCGGGCATTCCGGAACCGTCTCCCCTGTCGCCGCTCGAAACGGCGGAGAGGCAACAGATCCTGCTGGCTCTCGAGACCGCGGCCTGGAACCAGAGCCGGGCCGCCAGGAGACTGGGGATTGACCGGAAGACCCTGCGGACCAAGATCCAGCGTTACGGTTTGGCGAAGGAGAGCCTCTTTCAGGCCTCTTAATGGCCCATCGTTGAATAAATTCGCGGCCGGCTTTCGTTTGGTGAAACCGTAGATTCCTCCGCCGCGGGGAAATGGAGAACGACCTTCGTTCCCTGCCCCGTCAGGCTGTGGATCTCGATTCTCCCCCCGTGCATCTTGACGATGTCTTGGACGATCGCCAGCCCAAGCCCCCGCAACCCCTCCTCCTGATGCGTGCTGAAGAAAGGCTCGCAGATCCTTTCCATCAGTTCCGCCGGGATGCCTTTGCCCGTGTCCTCAACGGTGAGGGAAATCTCGCGTCGTTCCCTGTCCGCCTGGGCGGAAAGGGTGATCTGGCCCCCCTGCGGCATCGCCTCCAGGGCATTCTGGATCAGATTGAGCAGGGCAGTCTGGAGACGGTGGCGGTCCGCGAGAATCTGCGGCATCTCTCGATCGATATCGACGCGCAGCCCAATGCCCGCTTTCTGGATGAGCGGGTCGACGAGAGGGATCGTCTCATTTAAGAGTTCCGGGATCTTGACCGCCTCGAAATGGGGCTCCGGAAGACGGGTGGCGCGCCGGACATTCTGGATCGCGGCATCGAGGCGCTGGGTCTGCTGGACGATCAACTCCAGCTTGCGGGTCACATCCGGCGGCCAGTCTTTCTTCTCCAGGAGCAGACTCGCCATGCCGGCGATGGAATGGAGCGGTGTTCCGAGGTCATGGGCCAGCGTGGCGGTAAGGTAACCCAGGGCGGTGAGCCGCTGGAGCTGGGTGACCTGTGTCTGAAGTTGGACCACCCGACTGGTGGCCTCCTGAACCCGGCCTTCCAAGCTCCGCGTCAGTTCCTGATTCCGGGCAAGGACCTTTTCGATCTCCTGCGCCATCGAATTGAAGTGCTCTGAGAGCAGTCCCCATTCGTCCCGGCGCTTTAGCGGGATCCGCTTGACATACTGCCCCATCTGAAATTCATCGATGGTGCGGATGATGATGCCGAGCGGCCGGCCGATCAGCCAGCGGTAACTGACGGCGAGGACCAGGAGGATGATCAGCAGGAGCCAGACGGTGCTGATGACGAGTTGGCGCCGGGCGCTGGAGAGGATTTCCGCGTTCGACCGGCTGAAGTTGATCACCCCCACGACGAACTGCGTCGCGCGGAGCTTCCCGGATGTGACGGGATAGAGCAATCCCACGGCGGGGCCGTCATCGATCGTCAGGCGGAAGTACTGGGGTTTGCGGGACGCCGCTGCGGAACCGACAAGGTTATCCGGCCATTCGTAGCGGACGCGGCTTGCACCGGCGATGTATTCGATATAGTCGATATCGTAATTGGTCACGGTGAAGAGGTCGATGCGGGCGAGGCGCCCATCGGTTTGGACCTGTTCCTTGAGGGTCCTGTCGAGGGTGGAGAGCCCCTGACCGGTCGGAAAATGCTGATAATAGGTGCTGACGGTCTCCGCGACGCCGGAGAGGCGCTTCGCCTGTTGTTCCATCAGGATCTGATCCAACGCCTCGATCTGAACCCATCCCCAAACGGCCATCGTGACGGCCATCCCCACAATCGTCAGGATCATCAGGCGGGTGCGAACGCTCATGGATTCCCCCTCAAGAGAATGATTGCCGGAAGCCTTGGTTGTCCCCGTACCGAAATTATATGATAGAGCAGGAGGAAATGCACGTCCTTGTCGGGCGATCTCTGCGTAAAGCAAGGGGGGTGCGGGAACGAATCCCCGTACCCCCCTTATGCAGGTCGCATTGGGAAAATTATTTCTTAGCCGGAGCCGGAGCTGGTGTGTTCGCCTTCTTTTTGGCCTTCTTTTTGGCCGGCGCCACCCTGATCAGGATGTTTTGACCGTCCTTTACGAGATAGCTGACCTTGACCTGATCGCCCACCTTAATACCGGTGATAGACTTCTCCAAGGAAAACTCCATTGTTTCCGCCTTTCCCTTCAGAGTCCGCTCGATCTTCAGGACCTTGTCGGATACCGCCAGCACCTTGCCTGCCGTGCTCATTTTAGCGGCCTTCTTCTCGGCCGTCTTGGTCTTCGCGGGATCAGCCTTTGCGGCGGTCGCCGGCGCGGCGATGGCGGACGTGCAGAACAGGAAGACCAGACCAACGATCAGTACCATGAAACGTTTCATCATAAACTACCTCCTCATTTTTAGTTGTTTTTGCGGTTTCCTTTCCGATCGGCCGGCGACCGGCGATCACGGAACCGCCCATTATTACCTGCACCAAGCTTGGTGAAGGGTATAAAATGTCTTTACAAGTCTATTTTGTCGCCGGTGCCGCTTTGGTCGTGACCGGCTTGGCCTCCTTTGGGACCCCTTTCTTGCTCTTCTGGACGGCCGTCTTTTTTGCCGGCGCCACACGGAGCAGGACATTTCGACCTTCTTGTTCCCGGTAGTTGACCCTGATCCGGTCCCCAACCGCGATATTGGGGAAGGGCTTCTCCAGGGAAAAATCCATCGTTTCCACTTTTCCCTTCAGGGTGCGCTCGATCCTCAAAACCGTATCGGATATCTCCACAACCTTTCCTGCGGTGCTCATCTCCGGGATTCGGGGGCGAAGGAGGGGGGCGGCCGGAGGTTTCTCCGCGGCCGGCGCCAGGGTAATCGCCACGAGCATCAGAGCTGCCGCAATGATCAGGAAACGTTTCATCGAACCCCCATCCTCTCACCTCTGCGTCGAACGACATAACTACAGCAATAGGCATGCCAATGGGACGGAAATGGGCTGAATCTTGTAACTTACCGAAAAATCGAGGCAGATACTTCCGGGTCGTCTGTTATTTTTGTAGTCGCGGACGGAGAACCGATGAAGACTTCCCCAGCGCCTGGGGAAAATGTCACCACTTCCGCCCCGGGGGTGCCGGTCGTCGGTCCGGCGGATGGGGTGACGAGGAGGGATCAAGATTTTCAAAGGTCTCCAGACATGAAAAGAGATGACGGGAGGATAGGGGGATATGACAGTGGAGAGGCTGGCGGTCAGGCGGGCCTTTTCATGATCATCTTCAGGGCGCCGGGGACGATCTCCATCTCGGCCGGGAGCGTGCCCGGCTGTTCGCCGTCCACATCCAGCAGGACCCTCTGCTCCGAAGAGGCGAACGCCTTTTTCCCCGTCAGCATGGAGACCTGGCGGATGGTCTTGATCTTTCCCGTGTAGAGTTTGGGGAGGTGCCAGAAAACCATGGGAAGGATGAGTGCGCCGATGACGGTCACGTGGAAGAGGCCGTCGTCCGTCACGGCGTCGGGGGCCACCAGCATGCCGCCTCCGTGGTAGCGTCCGTTGGCGATGGCGATATTGAGCACGTCGACATTCCACTCCTTGCCATCGTCCACCTTCAGACGGATCCGTTTCTTCCCGTAGAGGAAAAGGGAGATCAATGTTCCCCAGATGAAGGTGAGGAAGGGGCCGCAGGCTTTGCTCGTCCGGTTCACCCGGTCCACGACCTCGCCGCCGAGTCCGAAGCTGGCGATATTGTGGAAGTATCTGGTTGAAGTGCCGCCCTGATGGTTCCGGTAGCGGATGCGTCCGAGATCGATGGTGCGGACATGACCCTCCCGGACGGTGAGGAGGGAGTCCTCCAGCCCGGAGGGGATGGGACTGGTCCGGCAGAAATCGCAGCCTGTTCCATTCGGGAGAAAGCCGAGGCCGGCGTCCCGCTGAAGGGGGCCATCCTCATCGAAAAAACCGTTGACCACCTCGTTGAGCGTGCCGTCGCCGCCCACGCAAACGATCCGATCCGCTCCCATCAGGAGATGATCCCTTGTCATCCAGGTGGCGTCGCCCGGCCCTGTGGTCAGGCAGGTTTCGAAGGGTCCCAGAAGGTCCTGGGCCATCTTCCTGATCCGGGGCCACGCTTTGCCCGTCTCCCCGTTTCCCGCATGAGGATTCACCACAAAGACCGTCTTGGCGGAATTCAAGTTCACCTCCTGCGTCCTGGCGATGTTGAGAAGACTGGGGGAGTATATCATGGATATTCCGAATCCGGTAGTTATAAAAGCGCAAAAAAATTGCTTTCCCTTCCCCTTTCTGATATTCCTCCGCACTGTGCGGACGGCAAGTTCGCCGGCAGACCGGAAGGATGAACGGACTCATGACCCAGCAATGCGGCAGGCTTAAATTCGTTTCCGCCTTTTTCTTCTTTCCGATGCGATCGCTTCTCGGGCGGATCGGTCTTCGCTGGGATATCTCCAGGATATCCAATGACTACTACCGAGAGGATTTCGACCGGATACCCGTGGCCGAAAAGGCGGTCATCCTTCCCCACTGCCTGATCGACGGGGAGTGCCAGGCCCGTTTCTCCAAGGAGGAGGGCGTCCTCTGCGTCAAGTGCAAACGCTGTCGCTGCGGCGAGATCAGGATCATGTGCGAGGAGCAGGGGTGGCAATTCTATATCTCGCCCAGCTCGGGCTTTACGAGACGGCTCGTGCAGAGAAAGGGGATCCGGGCAGCCGTCGGCGCCGCCTGCGATTTCGAAATCGAAAAGGGAATCCGGTCGACCCGGATCACCCTCCAAGGGGTCCGTTTGAAGAGAAAGAGGGTCATCCCCCAGGTTCTCCAGACCTCCCGGTACGACTGCCTGCAGAACGACATCGACTGGGATCTGCTCAAGAGGATGATCCTCGACGGGGGTGGGGGAGTCTGAAATGGAACGAAGAGCCTATCGTTATTACGACCTGATCATGGTTTCTTTCGTGATGGTCCTCATCCTCAGCAACATCCTCTCCTCGGCGAAGATCGTGGATTGGGGCGTCTCGCTCCTCGGCCTGCCGCTCGCCTTCGACGCGGGGACGCTCCTGTTTCCCGTCAGTTACATCTTCGGGGATATCCTGACGGAGGTCTACGGCTACCGGCGTTCCCGGCGGGTGATCTGGACGGGTTTCGCCTGCCTTGCCCTGACGAGCCTCCTCTTTCTCGCGGTGAAGCACCTCCCCGGCGAGGCCACCTGGGAGCAGACCGCCGGCCAGCGCGCCTTCGACGCCATCCTTTCGGGGATGACCTCCGGCGGCATCGTTCTGGCCAGCCTTTTGGGCTACTGGCTGGGAGAGTTTTCCAACTCCTTCACCCTCGCCAAAATGAAGATCCTGACGCGGGGCAAGTGGCTCTGGACAAGGACCATCGGCAGCACCCTCGTGGGGGAGGGCGTCGACACCCTCGTTTTCATCCTCGTTGCGACCCTGTTCGGCGTCTTTCCTCCGGAGCTGATGGCCACGCTGATCGTGACCAACTACCTCTTCAAGGTCGGCGTCGAGGCGCTGATGACGCCGGTGACCTACCGGATCGTCGCATTCCTCAAGGCGGTGGAGAAGGAGGACTTCTATGACTTTGAAACCGACTTCAACCCCTTCCGCTTCGCTTCCGCCGAGTGATCGTTCTGACCGGGTCATCGTCGTCGGCGCCGGCGCCGGCGGGATGATGGCCGCCGGGCGGGCTGCGGAAAGGGGGGCAGAGGTCCTCCTCCTGGAAAAAACGGACGGGCCGGGGAAGAAGCTCCTGATCAGCGGGAAGAGCCGCTGCAATCTGACCAACGCGCGGGACCTCCCAGGGTTCATCGCCATGTACGGGCCGAACGGCCGATTCCTCCACGGCGCCTTCCGCCGTTTCTTCCGGGAGGACCTCCTCGCCTTCCTGAGGCGCTACGGCGTCGAGACCAAGGTGGAACGCGGTGGGCGGATCTTTCCCGT
>Ga0163202_1000161_pt1 | contig 12360 bp, 10 predicted proteins | sample PL_2010_300m_FD_113540 | JGI IMG/M metagenome (GOLD analysis project Ga0163202, IMG submission 113540) | Freshwater microbial communities from Powell Lake, British Columbia, Canada to study Microbial Dark Matter (Phase II) - PL_2010_300m | ecosystem: Environmental > Aquatic > Freshwater > Lake ... | reverse complement strand
GAGTAGCGGCTTAAATAAAACTACACTAAACTCGCCAGAAACATAACTGGTAGCGCATGTGATGTTTTCCACTGATCGGATACCGGCATCGCCAGCCTGCAACGGCAAAGCAGGGCCGTATTTGCCAGCACCAGTTCCAGAATACAAAATCAAGCTATTGCTTGCGGCTGTCTTTCCTATTGGAAGTGTTGTCGGAGTAGCCCTTGCCGCAGTCGCAATGCTGTTGGTGTAACCAATGCTTAGATTTGGAGTGGCTGCGCCCAATGCCGTAGCATTTGTGTTAAGCATCATGGCCTGCACCCCCGCGCCATCAGTGTACCGAGGTAACAGATTGTTGATAGTGTTCGTCCCGGTTCCTGCACTGCTTAACGTAATTGCTGTTCCCGCCACAGCGTTCGCGTAGCTCGTAGCTAAAGAGCAAGTCAGATCAGTCAGCTTGATGACGAAATAATTTGTCGCCGCACTCAATCCTGTTGGTAATGCTCCGCCGGAATTGCTTACTTGAACGGTAGAATAAGGCCGCAGATTTATATTCGTATGAGTCAGCACGTTTCCGCTGGCTGTAAAATTTGAGAACGCAAACAACGTGTTGGTCGTGTTCTGGGCGGTTGTGGTAGTAACGCTAGTAACGCGATAGAAAAGCAGCAGGTCAACCAGCATTGCGATTGCTGGCATTGTCGTAGCAGCCGCACTAAACGCGGAAGCGTTGACGATATGTTTATAGTCTGGAGTCACGTTTCCGCCGTGCAGTATGCCTGTTGCGTTTGGGGTGCTATCTAACAACTGTTGAGCTAGAAGGTTTGTGCCAGTGTTCAAGATGGCGTCGGCAGCGGGATTTCCGCCTCCACGGAATAGCGAATGCCACTCGCCAGCAACAGCCGCAGTGGTCGGGTTGAAGTTTTTATTCCAGTCAGCGCGGAAGAATTTTCCGTTAGAAGTAATTTCGCTGATGAAGTCGTCCATGCTTGAGAATCCTGGCATAATTTTATTTGGTTAGTTCCACACGAATTTAATGTCACCATGAATCGGCACACCTGACAAAGATCCAGACGGGTTGCAGATGAAATTCAAATAGGCGTCATCTTTCACCACAGGACACTGCGCGAAGTCTTTGAATAGGTCAATCTCAACGGGCGCGTCTACGCCTCTAATCTGCATCTGGCAGATAGGCTTCACTAAGACCAGCGTGAACAATCCCACATCCTGACCTAACATTGTAACGCTTTCGATTGACCTAACTCCAGTGTCTCCTATCTGCAATGGAATGAATGGCCCAGAAGCCAGAGCCACAGCCCTATCGCTTGTAACGATGGAGCCATTCAATGACACTGAGTTTTGAACAACCGTCTGACTTGTTCTCCCAGCAACCCCGCTGGAGTTTGTGTAAGTGACGAAGAAGCTTTGGCCTCCAGTTCTTCCCGCGACTGAAACAGCCATCATTTGAACACCTGAGCCGGTGGTGTAGCGCGGGATTGTGACCGTGTTAGTGAGGGTCTGTGGATCAGTAGTGCCTTCGTCAATGAACGGATAGAACATCAAGTAATCCAACAGCATCATCGGCATCGGCAGAGGGGTCGCCGTTGTCGTCAAAGCCATTATGTTTCGCACATGCTTCGTTCTTGGGCTTACCGATCCATCATGAAACAATCCCCCATCGGTTGACTGAGCTAGTGCGATAGCCACCAAAGGCGATGCGGCATAATACTGAGGCACGGGGTTCCCCGGCGACATTGAAAGGTCAAACCAAACGCCAGACGGTGAAATTTGGGTTGGTGTTTTTCTCCATGTCGAATACTTGAACTGGCCGCTTGTCACTTCGGCATCCACCAATGCGGCGATGTTTCCAAATCCACTCATTCCAGTTTCGATTCACCATAAACCGTAGCTGATATTGCCGCAAATACTGCCTGCCCTTCATGCTCGCAAGTGCGTACGATTTTTCCATCAACGCTTTCAGCATTTTTTCCACAGACAGCGCAAGTGAACTTCACTGGCTCCGCTGGCTCAAACTGGCCGGTGATTAGGTTGTATTTCATTTTACGTTTCAGTGACAGTCAGGGCACTTGCGCTGAACTGAGGTTGAATCAAATTCGCCACAGCCAGCGGACTGTTCAAAGCTCCAGCGTAAAGCACGTTTCCTGCACCGCTGGACGATGTTCCAATGGCAACATGGGTGATCGTCGCGCCCGTAACGCCACATTGCGCGAACTGTGCAAGGGCAGCGTTGCTGGTCGCTCCAGCAGAGGGAACCGACCACCCTGACGTAGATCGGACAATCGCAATGCGCGCGTAGTTGGTGTACGCCGTCTCGTTTGTGGTTTGAGAACCACCAACGCCCGGATCGGCAGTGTGAAGCGAAAGGTAAAGGTTTGTGAAAGGCGATGCTGCCGCATTGTCGGCCATGTTTGCCCACGCCGTTGCATTGAAAATCAATGCTAGGATTTTGTTGCACGCTGTCGTAGTTGCTTTTGGCATAATTTTATTCCGTGTTGAGTTTTACTGTTTGATCTATTGGGTTATCGCTGTTGCTGTGATTATCTTCTCGAAGTCGCCACGCTTTGTCACCACGAATTCCCACTTTGTTATTGGCTTGTTCGGATTCACTGTGACTGCTGGTGGCTGAACGCTGATCTGCTGCTCTTTCGAGATCAGCTTGTCCAGCTTTGCGGCGATGTCTTTCAAGCACGCAAGCTGTCCACCATCGACCGGCGGTTGAGGCTTTGGCGGTGATGGCTTTTGAGGCTGGGGTGCAACACTTGGCCTGAATGCGATCTCAGCGCCATCCTCGTTCAGAGCATCAACCTCTTCCTTTGTCAGCTTCACGCAGCACCCCCGACGCATTTGAGTAGAACCTTCAACGTCTCATATTGAGAGCGAAGATACTTGTCAGCTTTCTCGCCAGACTTAAATGGGATCTCCTCGCCGTGGATCGGGTCTTTCAACTTGACCTTCTTCGACTTCAGATCGCCGACCTCTCCAAATACTACGGATGGTTTTGCTTCCTGAGTTTTGGTGGGAGTTGCTTCGGATGTGGTTTCTGTTTTTGGATTCTCATTTGATTTTATGTCAGGCAACCCCTCCTCGTTGCCTTTTACTATTCTCCAAATCTGCCGATCATCCTCAGTTATCTCCTCGCTGCCCTTTAGCTTTGATTCGATTTCTGAAATCCTTCGGGCTAGATATTCTTTATTCTTTTGTCGGTCTTGTTCAGTGATTGGCCTCTGGTTTTCAACTTCTTCCTCGCCAGCCAGTCTCCTGATTTCGTTCTCATACCCAACCATTTCAATCTCGGATGTATATTTTTCACCCGTAGTTGAGGCTTCATCTCGCTCGCGCCTCGTTAAAGCGTGATCTCTTTTGATGCGATCAAGACGTTTATTTTTTTCTTCTTTTAACTGCGGATCTCCGGAATTTATATTTTCTTCTGCCCTGTGTTCTAATTCCCTGCGCTCTTTTGCTTCTAATGGTTTTGGCTGAACCCAATCTTGCCCGGACTCTAAATTTTTACCCTTCACAGCCTCATCGCTCTTCTGCTTGAGCCTGGCTTCGGAAGCGGAGGCTGTCTTCGTTGAAGTCGCAGCAGCCCGCATCTTGTTTCTACGCGCGAGCTTGGGAGACTCAAGATTCTCAGAGATGAACGAGGTGGCATCATCGACAGACATATTGTCGATGTCGTTCTGGTCGTAACCAAGCGCGACAAGCGACTTCACTTGGTCGGGAGTTATTGAAGATTCGGATGAAGACCCAACCAGGGGGTTCTCCTCTGGTTGGGCATCTTGCTTCAGCACCCGCCGTTCATCTTCCCGCCTTTTGTTTTCTTCTTCGATTTTGCCACTTTGAATCACCTCCTTAGATTTTGTGACTGAGGCTGTCTCTGTGTTGAGCTCCTGCTCAGTCCTGTCTGAAAGCGCATCAAGGTAGTTCTTCTCCTCGTGGTTGAGATTCCTGAATGTGTTCTCATCAAGCTCGCTCAAAGCCCCGAGCTTGATGCGTGAGTGAAGCCCAAGGATCTGACTCTTCCGCTCGTCGGTGACATTCTTCCAGTAGCGATTCTTAACCTCTTCCGGGAACACGGATGGTTTAGACTCTCCTCCACCGGGTATAGCACTGACAGTGGATGTCATTGCGCCAGCGCCAGCGCCAACCACAGCAGCGTTCAGCAGTCGGCTCAAGTCTTGATCATCAAGCCCCGTGTCGCGACGTTTTGGATCGGCGTACTTCTCGGCAGCAATCTGAACTAATTCATCAAGAGCTTCACCTGTCGCTCCAATAGGAAGCTCGATCGCAACATCCTTAGCCAATCTCCTTATGTAAGAGTTTGCCACCTCATGACCAACACCGGGAAAGAATCGACTCAACACAATGGCGGGAAGTGGCGCGTTGGCGAGCGCGGATCCGATGCCGCCAATCAAAGCTGCGGACTTGGCATCTGACTTATCAACACCCTCTCGGTTTCCCAAGTCTCCGTAAATCGTTCCAGATCCAATACCATAAAAGTTCACAAGCTCCGCACCGAGAGATCCCATTCCGGAAGCTTTTGCTTTGATGGCTTCAGCGAGAATCTCTTTTGTTGCCGGAAGAACAGCGCCATCAATAACTTCTTTTGCTGCAACTTTTTTAATCTGACTTTCAACAAGTTGCTTCTCAGCGGCTGCGAGTGTCGACTTGCTGAGAATCTTTTCGATTCCAGCCTTGAGTATCTCTTTAGCTGACTGTCTTGCCAGAAACCCCTCAGTGACACCAGCTGCGCCACCAGCCACCGTTCCGACTCCGGGTGCAGCAGTAGACCCAGCCATAGCCCCAACAGCGCTAAATGCAAGAGCCTCGCCGATCTGAGGTATAAGCTCACCAGCTTTACCGAGAGCGAATCTAATTCCAGTTCCAACATCCTTGATGTCTTCTACGCGAGGAACGGCAGAGGCATTCTCTTCGGCTGATGCAGCGTCGGTGTCTTTGTATTTCTTGAGAAGATAGTCACGAGCAGAGTCAGCACCTACCACATCGGCGGCAAGCGCTCCAAGTCCGTAGCCGCTTTCTTTGAGAGAGTCGACTCCGCGATCAAATCCACGACCGGGCTCTTGCCACCACTTTGGAGTTCTCAACTCAGAGATGACGCCTTTGTAGCGATTGATGCGATCTACATCGGCGACAAAGTCTGGATACTTTGCGTACGTGCCATCATCCTGAGACGCCAGAAGCATCGTCACATCTTCGTCGCTTCGCTTGTCTTCTGGAAATTGCCTACGATATTCGTCGACAAGAATGTTCAATCAAATCCCCCCTCGTTTGTGGGGTAAGGATTGTAGTCAGGCCCACTGAATTGACCTGGCGTGAATGTTCTCTCAACGGGATCAACCAAGCTTCCAATTCCCCTATCATAATAAGGAGTAGAGACTGACTCGCCAGCTTGTGAATCAAAGAAGCTTCTTGATAGGCCGATACGACGGTCGGGTGGGGATTGGTTAAATGGAATGTCTTGAATGGACTCAAGAACACTCCTAGCGACACGAGGATCTACCATCGCCTTCTTCAAAAGCATTGATCTAGCATCGCCGCTGTTCATGCTATTGAACTGGCTATTTTTGTATGGAGTCCCAGAAGCTAGAAGCTTTCTTACCACAATCTCAGGAAGAGCGCTGACAACCTTTTCAATGCGAGGGTCAATTCCAGGTCTTGATCTCAACTGTGGCCGAGAACTTGTATCGACGGCAGGAGGTGGGACATCAACCTGACTGATGGCCTTCCATATCTCCATCGCTCCAGTGAGCGCTTTCTGAGTATCTGGAAAATTAAGATCTCCATGCTCTGCAAGATTCGCATAGTACTCAATCTCTGACGGTGGTTTCCCCGACTGTTTCGCAAACTTGTTTATCTCAGACCTCTGCTGCGGCGTGAGCGATGCGAGAAGTTGGCGCATGGCTTGAAGCTGCGGAACGATCGCGCCAGCGCTCTCACGACTCTTAGCAAGTTCAGCTGTGGACTTTGGGTATATCGACTGTTGAACAGGCCCAAGCCCACCCATATTTGACACAACTGGTCTTCCGAGTGGATCAATAGAAACCTTACCGTCAGAGGAAACACTTGCGCCAACGCCAGACATCTGGCTCTCAAGGTCTTTAACCTTTCGCTCTGCTGCGCGCCTTGCCTGAATTGGGATTTCTTCAGGTGGATACTTCATCAAGTCACCGCCAAGCGCAGACTCATAAGACGCGAGTTGGTCTTGAGAATACTTGCTAGTCAGTTCTTGAGGATATTTTGTGCTAGTGGTTTTTCCACCACCAGACTTTCCAATTAGCTTCTTGGCGCTCTCATCAACACCACTAGGCGCAGCGCCAGCATCGCCAGTCTCATTCGCCCAATCACCAGATGATGCACCTTTTTCAACGGGTGGCTTAGGGTCAAATTCCGAAAGCATTTCTCGCGTAATGAAAGATCCATGCGTGACCAGCAACTTCTCCATCGAGTCACCCTCAGAGCGGTCGTTGACAAGGCTCTCAGCGTAGGCATTCTTCAAGCCCCCATACACCTCTTCAGCCCTTGCTAGAGATTTCCCTGCCAGCTTTTTAATGGCAGCATCAGCATAAGCAGTAGAGAACTCATCTGCCTTCTTGCTTCCACCAGCCCCCCAGAACAAAAACTTGTTCGACTTGATGTTCTTGTAGATCTCATCGGACAATCCAGAAACCTCTGACTGCTTTGCTTTTTCAGGATTTGTGGCAAGAAACTCATCCACCTTCTTTCTTTTTTCTGGATCGACAGCATTGTAAAATAGTGGGTCTGAAAGCGTCTGGCGCAGCACTGATGCTCGCTGCATTGGGGTGAGATCAGTGTCGAGTATCTTATCCTTCTCGGAAGTAAGGTCTTTTATCATTCCTTGGATTTCAGATCGACGCTTTGAATAGTGGTCTTTCGTGACTCCAATCGCATTCCTCGCATCACGAGTTCCGGCGTCATTCACAAGCTCGGCAATGTCAGAGTCCGTCGCGTTCTTTGGGATCTTGATCTTGTATTTCACAGATAGCTCAAGAATCTTTTCCTCGCGATGGCGCTCCAAGATCTCCTTATCCCTCTTTGTCTGCCTGACCTCCGCTCTGTTCTCTCGGCCAATCTCCTCACGGTTAGACCGATCGTGAGCTATGTCTGACAGTGTAAGCGCCAATTTCTTGTCGCTGTAATCGTCGATAGGTTTTGCCAACCGATCAAGGTTGGCCTGATTGATTTCCCATTGAGTCATATATTTTAAGCGTAACCACCGTAATCAACTGTTGGCGCATCGAAACTGCCAACTCCAGGATCATATCCACCCCCGCCACCTCCACCACCAGATTTTCCACCACCTTTCATAAGATACTTCCACCCACTTGTGTCTCCAGCGTTCGTCTTGAATCCGAAATCAAGGTCGGTCGCCTGATGGTTCAGCCTACTGTTGGTATAATACTTCAGCGCTGAACCTCCAATGGCAGCACCCGTCTGAGCGATGTCGGAATTGATGAGGCTGGACAGGCTTGGCGTGGATGTAAGTGGGTCTTCATCTTGGAATGGATGTGATCCGATGTTAAAGAACGAGAGCGGCTGGATGAGATTTGAGAAGCTCTGGACGAGAGCGCGCTCAGGAAGCTGCCTGAACTCTATTGACGATCTCAGCATCTGGCCCGGCAGATTCATTCCGGCCACCATACGATCCCTCACTCTGGACATGGTGTCACGCGCATCCATCTTGCTGATCAAATCAGACATTGCATAGCTTGTTGAGGCGTCACCAAACGCGCCAAGCCGGACTCCAAACCTCTTTGCATTTCGACCAGCGCCACCACCGACAAATCCACGGCCAGCCAAATTTGAATCAATGCCATTCAATGTCTCAGCCGCGCGCTCAAGACTGGTGAACGCCGACACCTTTGCCGATCGGTTTCTTTTCTTTGCGACGGGAGTAAGCCACGAAAGAGATTCCTCTGCTGATTTTCCAGTGAGTAACTCTTCCACCGGCTTCATCTGCTTCTCGAATTGTTTCGAGTAGTTGCCAACCAGATCAGAGTAGTCAGCCAGTTGAATGTCAGCTGACCCAAGCCGCTTACGGATGGATGTGTAAAGCGCGGTGGCATCAGCAGCTAGATTCTTTTCCTTCTTTCCGAAGTAGTATGGCAGAACAGCCGACTCGCTTCCATAAATGCTATCAGGAACTCCTATGCCTCGAAGCGGAGCGCCACGAGAGGCGAGCTGCAACATGAGTTGCTGAAGGTTCTGCTGGCGTACAAGGTCATTCGCCTCCATCGCAGATCTCTGCTCACCCTCCAACTGACTCTTCTTCATGTCGGTGACTATGCCAGCCAAAGCAGAAGTCTGAGCCACCCCTGACGGATCAAGGAATGCACCAAACTTCAATGCTTTTTTGAACCAGCCCATAGCTATTGATATGATGCGTACTCTTGTGGATTTGCAGCTATCCAGTTATCTGCCGCCTGAACCCGACTTGAATAATCACTCTGCTGCGATGGTGTGAATGAATTAAAATTTGATGGCGCTCTTCCGCTCGACTTGAATGAATTCACCCTCGCTTGATCTCCAAGGCTCTTGTTCGAGTAATACTTCATCAGCGAACTTCCGACCGCCGCACCCGTCTGGCCGAACGCATTGGCGATGTCGCCCGCCGTATTGGGGAGCGCGGAGAGTGAGTCAGCCTTTTGGAATTTATTCGGCCCAATGTTGAAGAACCCGAATGGTGAGAGTGAGTTTTGGTATCCCTCTTCCACAGCAAGCTCAGGTGCTTGTTTTCTTGTGATGGCGGACTTGGCGAGAGCAGCAGGAAGATTAAGATTTGAAAGACGACGATCGCGACCAGACTCTCGGATGGCGCGCTCTTCGGAAGCGTTCTCAAGATTAGCACCAGCAAGATCAGATGCTGAATGAGTTCCAATTTGACGACGCGCATCAAATCGAAGCATCCTCTTTCCAGTCGAGTCTCCGCTATATCCTTTTCCTGCCTGGATTCCGTCAATCTCATTCAGGGTTGCTTTTAACGCCTCAAGGCCAGCGTTCCTGCGGGCTTCGGCCACACCTCGGCGAGCCGCAAACACCGGCTGCGATTCTTCCAAAGATTGATCCGTCAGACGACCAGAAACAAGATCCTCACCAAGCTTGTCGGCTGCATTGGCAGAGGCATCATACTTACCAAGTAAGGCTGAGTAATCCGCAAGCTGAAGCTCTGGCGATCCAGTCCGCTTTCGGATGGCGTCATAGATTCCAGCCGCATTAGTGGAGAGATTCTTCTCAGTGTCACCAAAGTAAAACGGAAGGATGGCGGACTGCCTGCCTCGAAGTTCTTCCGGGATGCCTGCTCCAGTAAGCGGAGCACCACGAGACGCCAACTCAAGCTGAAGCTGATTTGCGTTTTGCTGCGCGGTGATGTTGTTCTGCTCCTTGGCAGACTTACGCTGATTGATCGCGGCGATCGTTCCCGAAACTATTGACATAAATCCTTATTGTAGATGGTTTCAAACAACCCATACCCCAACCGCTTGTAAATGTTCTTCATGGTTTCCGGCATAGAGCATTCCATGTGAATCATGTTCACAGATACACACCCAGCCAGACATGCCCAAGACTCGAACTCTCTTAGCAATCTGATGGGCCATGTTCCAACTCTGTACTCGGGCTTGACGTACCAGAATAGCTCGACAGCTATCTTCTTTCCAGTGAGAAGATTGGGGTGGGCAACACCACCAATGCCACCACAAACTACGCCATCATGCTCCATCAGAAAGATAGCTCCAGTATGATCTGTGATGAATCTCTCCCATTCGGAAGCATAGTGAAGCTCATCCAGCGGACAGTTGGGAATGATGGAACAGAACTCCCGCGCGCATTCAAGGATGCGAGGGACATCCAATATGGTTGCGCGGATGATGTTCATTTCCAGAGATGGCTGCTGCTGTTTCCTGAATGGATTCTCCACCTGTATCCGACAAACGGAAGCTCTACAAACTTGGCCGTCTTTGCGACATGGTTATTGATCGTTGTCTCTGGTGAGAACCTCTCAGCATTGGAAAGATCAAGCCCAGCCAGAGACACCCTTGGATAACAGACAAGGTGGTGCATGTATTTTCCAGGCTGGCCCGGCACTTGGGCGAGATGAAGTCCACGATTTCCCTTGAATGGAGTCGGGTCTTTTGAAAACCCATCTCCGATCTTGTTCCCATCAGAATCAATGAGTATCTCATTGGTGTAAAACGCACAGTCGGGATTCTCGACTATCGCATCGGATATTCTTGAGAACGCCCCAAGCTCGACAAGATCATCCTCGTCGACGAACGAAACATAGGGTGCGATTCCATGACAAAATCCCATCATTCGACCACTGCCAATATCTCCAGCCACACCCGGAACAATGTAGAGGTTGACTGGATCGTGCTGAAGTGATGCTATCGCTTTGGCAAGATATTTTCGATTGCTGTTCGGGAGCGTTAAGATGTGAACATCGATGTTCACGCTTCAGCCATCTCCTCTCGAACCCTTAGATCAATCTTTGGACTTGCGCCAGCGACGATGCGCTGACCCTTACAAAATCCCTTATCCATTCCCTCATTGATCAGCGCAGTTGTAACAAAATTGCACACTTCGCCATTGCGAGCCCGATAGGTGGGTGGGCAGTCGATCTCAAGCAGGTCGACGTTTGTAGCGTCATACCAACTCACCAACATCAGGTGCATACGATCGAACAACACATTAAAGAAGCACGGCTTGTTGTTGGCCATCGCCACATGGACGACGGGCTTCTCAGTCTTCTCCAACCATCGGAGCATGTCAGATACGCACACACGCTCGGAGGTCAGCTGGGCGTTCCACAGGCGGGATGCACCCTTGATTCGGAATGTGTTCACCACGTCGGCCATGTCGCGACACATCTCGATTGCCTTGTCGAATTCATACTCACTTCCAACCACGATGAGGGCGGACTCAATCCTGATCTTGTCCGCGCGAGCCAGCTTAATGACGGTCTGCCAGTCGCCCGACTCCTTGTGGTGGATGGAAAGATTGAGATGAGTCACGCCATTACGATCGGTGATCATCGGGACGACATCGTTAAAGAACTCCTGGTCGGACAGCTTGATGCCGTTTGACAGCAACTCAACTGGCCCAACTTTTGAAACCTCTTTCACCACATCAAGAAACTCAGGATGTAGTGTGGGCTCACCTCCAGTCAGGATGAATGGCGCGCGGTTGATGTTGGTGGCACACTCGTTCACGATAGCCTCGATCGAGAACATTCCAAGCGGATCGGACTTCTCAAGGTTGTAGTAACAGGGCTTACACCTAAGCTGGCACGTTCGAGTCACATCCACAAAATGACCGCCGTAGATGGATTGAGCTTTCAATCCAGAGGCATACAAGTAGTAGAGTGGATCTCGCTCTACCAGCGCTTCGGTTGCGCCGTGGTGAGGGCAAGTCTTTCGCATGACAGCGCCACGCTCGTCTGTGGTAATGGTAGCTGTTATCTCAAGGTAACAGGTTGGGCATAGTGACAGTGTGTGTTTTGTGGTTTTCATGTGGTGGTTTTGGTTTGGTTATTCTCTCCAAGGGATTCGAGTGACTGAGCCAGCTAAAGATGAGTGGCCATACCTAGAAAATATGACAGCTCTTTCAGCGCCAGTTTCGAGATCAACATCTATGTAAAACCTCTCTCTTGCCGAGTCTGACCATAAAGCTCCATCTCCGGGGATCCCTATGGTTTTTTCATACTGGAGATCTCCAGCCCTAGTTGCGGCAGCAAGATCCCACCACGTTTTGAAATCAGCCGCAGTGAGTATCTTGAATATGTGAAGTTGGAGATCTTCGTTGGTAACAACGTAAATTCTCTTCTTGTTTTGATTGTACTGAAAGTGCATCAGATAGGCGGCACTTCCGGCCTGATGCCACTTCCTAAATTGCACGTTTCCAGCAGTTCCGTCTGCGCTTTTTATTAAAGCGCTTGTCAAATCAAGATCAACCCCATACGCAGAAATAGCCCCTGTCGCAGCCACTATTTTCCTCAGAGAGATTGTTGATATGTAGGAAAAGAGAAAAGTTGACGGAGCGGCGTATATGTCCACTATGTTACCACCAGACTCGACGATGTGAACTGGCTTGTACGAATTTACGTTGGCATTTGTATGAAGGGTGGGCTTCCAATCAACCAATGGCTCAAGCATCGGAATTGAATAAATGCCAGTGCTTGCAGAAAACAAAAAGTAATTCAACCCGTTTGATCTTTTGAATGGTGCGGCATTGATATAATCGGGATTTGTTGACCCTGCATCGCGATCCAGCAATCGAATGTTGTTTGTGGACATCGATAGCCTTTGTATGTAAGTGATGCCACCATTG
>Ga0163202_1000160_pt1 | contig 12374 bp, 9 predicted proteins | sample PL_2010_300m_FD_113540 | JGI IMG/M metagenome (GOLD analysis project Ga0163202, IMG submission 113540) | Freshwater microbial communities from Powell Lake, British Columbia, Canada to study Microbial Dark Matter (Phase II) - PL_2010_300m | ecosystem: Environmental > Aquatic > Freshwater > Lake ... | reverse complement strand
GAGGTCGATCGGATCTTCAACCCGGAATATACGACCAAAGAGAAGGGGCTGGGTCTCGGGTTGCCTCTCGCCCATGAGATCATTCGAGGCCATGGCGGGGAGATCCGCGTCCTGAGCCGAAAGGAGTCGGGAACGACCTTCGAAATCCTGCTGCCCGCGGAAAGACGCAGCAACGGCAAGGGGGCGAAGTCCGAATGAAGAAGCTCAACATTCTGGTGGTGGAAGACGGCCGGTCGCAGCGGGAGATGCTCCGGGATTTCCTCCGGAAGGAGGGACACGCCGTCGGCGAAGCCGAAAGCGGGGACCGGGCGATCCAAAGGGTCCGTGAGGGTCACTATGACCTGATTCTTCTGGACTACAAGATGCCTGGAATGGACGGAATGCAGGTCCTCCAAGAGGTGGAAAAGATCAACCCCGAGATCGATATCGTCATTATCACGGCGTACGGGACGATCGAAACGGCCGTCGACGCCATGAAGGCAGGCGCCCTGGACTACATCACGAAACCCGTCGAATTCGAAGAGCTCCTGCTCCTGGTGGACCGCGTTTCGGAGCGCAGGACGCTGCTCAGGGAGAACGAGATTCTCCGCGAGCGGCTGGGGGACAAGGGGGTGACGACGGATAGGATCATCTACCGCAGCGAAAAGATGAGCACCCTGATCAACATGGCCGGCCGGGTGGCCGCGAGCCGCGCCACGGTCCTCCTCCAAGGGGAGAGCGGGACGGGGAAGGAGCTCCTGGCGAGACTGATCCACAATCTTTCTCCCCGGGCTGCACGGCCGATCATTGCGGTGAATTGCGGCGCCCTGCATGAAAATCTCCTGGAGAGCGAACTGTTCGGCCACGAGAAGGGGGCCTTCACCGGGGCAACGGCCAGGCGGATCGGCCGTTTCGAGGAAGCGGACGGGGGCACGCTCTTCCTCGACGAAATCGGCGAGCTGTCGCCGCAGGTCCAGGTCAAGCTCCTGCGTTTCCTTCAGGAGCATGAGTTTCAGCGCCTCGGCGGGAACCAGACGCTCCGCTCGGATGTTCGCGTCATCAGCGCGACCAACCAGGATCTGGAGAAGAGGGTCAAGGAGGGGGGCTTCCGGGAGGACCTCTTCTACCGCCTGAATGTGGTGATGATCTCCCTCCCGCCTCTTCGGGAGCGGAAGGAGGACATCCCGCCTCTGATCGACCACTTTCTCAAGCAGTACGCCAGAGAAAACGTCAAGGAGATCCTGGGACTCAGCAGTGAGGCGCACGACGTCCTCCTCAAGTACGACTACCCGGGGAACGTCCGGGAGTTGGAGAACATCATCGAGCGGGCCGTCGTCATCGCGCGGGAGGCCGTGATCTCCGTGGAGGACCTCCCTTTCCGCGAGGCGATGGAGGAGGGTCCGGAAGGCCGGAGGGTAGAGGAGAGTCTGCTTCGCGGTTCCATCGAGGAGTTGGAGAAGAGGCTGATCGTCGAGGCGATGGAGAAGGCCGGCGACCACCAGACCCGCGCCGCCGAACTGCTCGGGATCAGTGAGCGGATGCTCCGCTACAAGCTGCGGAAATACGGCCTGAAGTCATCCTAACCCTCTTCATTCCCGCTTCAACCACCGGGCTTTCGCGGTGCATTCCGGCATATGGGTGATGTGATCGTTTGAATTCCGGGTGAAGTTCTTAAGATGTCGTTGTTTTGGTATCATTGGAATCGTGATCGGTATCGGCAATGATTTCAGAAAGGTATCCTATGAAATACCGACTCTTTTTGATGTTTGTCATCTTGTGCCTGAATGGGCCTCTTTTTGCCGCCCAATCAACAATCACCGAAGCCGATGGAAGCGCTTGCATGGGTGATGATAAATCCCGGAAACAGACGGAGCAGGCGGCCTTGGCAGACGGCATGCGCAAGGCGGCGGAATTTGCCGCCACCTACATCAAAAGCGAAACCCATCTCAAGGACATGACCTTGGAGAAAGACCTGATTTCCGCCTATGCAAGGGGTGCCGTAAAGGTCATCCAGGAGCTGGAAAAGGGTTGGTACAGGGATGCCTCGGCCGGTGATTGCTATCGGGTCAGGATCAAGGCCGAGGTCGTCCCCGATGAGAAAGAGATGACGAAGGCCGCCCAGTACATTGCGCCCGATGATCCATCTCTGCCCCTTTCGATAAGGGTATGGACGGACAGGAGGGAATACGGGCAGGGTGAAAGGATCAAGATCTATCTCAAGGGCAACAAGCCCTTTTATGCCCGTCTGCTCTATCGGGACGTCAAGGGAAAAACGCTGCAGCTCCTGCCCAACCCCTATCGTCAGGAGGTCTATTTCAACGGGGGAACGGTCTATGAAATACCTTCCGCCAATGACCGGTTCGCTCTGGAGGTCAGTCCCCCCTTCGGTGAGGAGAGTATCATCGTTTACGCGAGCACACAGGAACTTGGGGTGATCGAAACAAAAACGGAAGGAAACGTCTATCGGGTAACGACGCGGTCGCAGGATATGGGGAATAAGATGCGGGGGGTAAAGATCACGGATAACCAGGGGAAAGCCGCTGCAGCGGAGTTCTACGAGGAGACGCAAAGCGTCAAGACCAGGCGGTGAAAATCAGGGGGCCGCGTCTGGCCCCAAGAGACACGAAAGAGGACGGCATCCCCCCACGACAGGCGATAGACTCCCAGGGAAAGGATAAGCCATGCGGATGCGCCTGCTGATCATTCGATTCTTTATCTGCGCCGCTCTTGGTCTTGCCGCCGGCGCAGGCGCTCAGGGCCTGCCGTCCGAAATCGGCGGTGAATTGACGCTCGGCAAGAACCTCACCGGAGATGAATGCACGCTGCGACGCGTCCGGCCGGGGGACTGGGGTGGCAAGGCTGGAAGATACTTGCTCTATTGCGAGGGCTGGTCGCAGCCGAGCGGGCGGCTGATCATGTTGCGGCAGGGAAAGCGGCAGGGAAAGCAGCCGCAGGCGTGGTGGCTGGAAGAAAGCGATTGGGCGCAGGATATCCGCGCATCAGGCGAGTGCGAGGCGCCAAGGCCGGAAGCCGGTATCGAAGGTGTCCAGATGATGGTGCGAAGCTGCCGGCACAGGCTTGGCTGGCGCCGGTTGATGCTGGCGGCAAAATCCGGCGCCGACCTCTACGTCGCAGACTTTCTGCCCAATAACGCCCCTCTCATCGAGCGCGCCCTCCTGGTGTCGATCGGGAAGATCAGCCCGGAGACCTCCGTCCCCCAGGGAAGACATATGATCGCCCTTCGAGCGATGGAGGAGCTGATCGGAAAGGAGACCGACCTCCCCTCGATCAAGGAGATCGGCAACATCGTCGAGCTGAGCAGCCTGGCGCGCCAGCAGCATGAGGCCCGGCTTTACCGCCAGTCCGAGCTGACATGGCAGCGCGTCCTAAAGATGCAGGAAAAAATGTTCGGGTTGGACAACCCGGCGCTCGCGTCGACGTTGCTGTATATGGCTCATCCGGTACGAAACCAGCGCCGGATAGACGACGCACTGGCCCTCGTGAAAAGGGCCGAGCCTTTTGTTTCTAAGTCGCGCGATCCTGTCCTGATCGCCCAGCGATTGACCAATCTTGTATACGACGCGCATTTTCGCAGGAACCACGAAGCGGCGGCCGCCTACGCCGAAAAGGCGATCGTCATCCTGCCGGACAGGTACTTGGGTATGCTCGCAGAAGCTTATTTTGCTTTAGCGGGAGCGAAGAGAGGGCTCGAGGATTACGCAGGCGCCGAAGAGGCGGCGCGGAAAACGTTCGAGCTGTATAACAAGACCCAGGGCGTTTACGGCGTATGGACGAACCGGGGCCGCATGCTTCTGGTGAGAATCCTTTCGGCGCGGAAGAAATTCGACGAGGCCAAGTCTTACATCGCCGATGCCCTTCACTCCGCGGAAAAGATGTTCGGCCGCACGATCTGGTGGGCCAACGCGAAGGTCGTGGAGGCCGGGCTTGCGGGCGCCATGGGCAATCCGGCCCAGGCCCTGGAAGCGTACCGGGCGTTTGCCGCCGTCGCGGCGCGGGAGCAGTTCTCCTGCTACTACGGCCCGTGCTTCAGCCCCTACCTTGACTTGCTGGAGGCCCGGGTCGGCGCGGATTCTGAGGCGGCTCAGGCTGCACTGCGCGAAGCTTTTTCCGTTGTGCAACTGGTCGATTTTCCGGTCGTCAGCGCGGCGATCAATCAGCTTGCCGCGAGGGTCGGCGCCGGTGATCAGGGGATCTCAGCCTATACGCGCGAACAGCAGGACCTGGCGGAGCGGCAGGCCCGCCTGCGGGCGGAATTGATGCAGGAAACCCGGAAACCCGAGAAAAATCGTTCCACGGAGAAAGAGGACGTCATAGAAAGGGAAATTCGCCAGCTTCAGGGTCGGCTTGATGAAGGCGAGATGAAGATGCAGGATCGCTTTCCCAAGTACGCCCAGCTTACGGCGCGCAAGCTGGTGGATGCCCTACGGATCGCTGAGATCCTGCAACCGGAGGAAGCGCTGCTGTATTTTTCCCACGTGGGTGACAAGGGCTACACGTTCCTGTTGCATCAGGGAAGGCTCAAGCTCCATGTTGTCAATCTGTCGCTCGAGGAACTGAAGCGGAAAATCGCGGCGCTGCGCAGAGGATTGACCCTGGAGGGCGGCAAGGTGCGACCTTTCGACGCCCGCCTTTCGCATGCGCTTTACCGAGACCTCGTCGGCCCGTTGTTGGACGACCCGGGCCCGATTCGCCGGCTGGTGATTGTCCCGACGGGTCCGCTGCTCAGCCTTCCGCCGGATGTCCTTGTCTGTGCGGCGCCGGGCACCACAGGGAGGGCTGAATGGCTGGTCCGTCGGTTTGCCATTTTGGTGGCGCCGGACGTGCGCGCTTTGATGGATCTGCGGGGCATAGGCAAATCCCCGTCAACCTCTTCGAGCTTTCTCGGCGTGGGAAATCCGAAGTTTGCCGCCGACACACCCAGCGCGGCGAGGCGGACAAGCGGTGCCGATGCTCAGAATCGGAGTCTTCAACTCGTCACCTCTTATCAACAATTTTCAAGCGATGCCTGCAAGGAAAATTGGGATGTCCGTGCGCAGGTTGCCAAGCTGGCGCCGCTCCCCGAGTCGGCCGAAGAAGTCCGGGTCATGTCGGCTGCGCTTGGTGCCGGGAAGGGCACGCTGCTGCTGGGAGAGAAGGCGACCAAGTCCGGCCTCCTCAAGGCGGGCCTGGAGACGAAAGAGATCATTGCCTTCGCCACCCACGGGCTGCTGCCGGAAGATCTTTACTGCGAGAATGAACCATCGCTCGCCCTGGCGCCGGGATCGCCCGGCGACTCGCAGGATGATGGATTGTTGCGGGCGAGTGAAATCGCCGTGATGCGGCTCAATGCGAGCTTGGTGATACTTTCAGCCTGCAACACGGCGGGCGCGGATGGGCAGCTCGGCGGCGAGAGCCTGTCAGGGCTGGTCAGAGCCTTTTTCTATGCCGGCGCACGAAATGTGCTTGCGACGCATTGGCCTATCGCGTCTCAACCAACCGTCGAGCTCACGACGGGCATGGTGCGCAAAAGGGCACAGGGGCTCAACTGGTCGGACGCACTGCGCGAGAGCAAGTTGCGGATGATGGACAATCCGGCGACGTCCCATCCCTTCTTCTGGGGGGCGTTCAGCCTGGTGGGAGGCGGCTGAGTTCGGAAGGGAAAGGTCGTTTGTTCGTCCCCTCTCGTTCAGGGCCGGAGGGGCGGGACCGGGAAAAGCGGACATCCCGGTCCTTCAGCAGGCGAGTTTCTTCTTCATCTCCGACAGCCGCATGAAATGGCCCTTCTCCTCGGTGATGATCCGTTCGATTTCCGTCCGCTGATCAGCCGGCAGGAATTCCCTGATCTCCCGGTAATAGGCGATGGAATCGAGCTCTCGCTGGATGGCGAAATCGAGAGCGGAGATCTCGTCCTGCATCTTCGCCAGTTGGCCGGCAAATGCGTCCGTCGTGAAGACGAGACGGTTGTCGACATAACTGTGGAGGTAGGCGGCATACTCTCCGTCGTATCCCTCCGGGGGGACGTTCCGGTCCATCCCGGCCAGAATCTCGGTGAAGATCCTCTGATGCTGCACCTCGTCGTCGGCCAGCTGCTGGAAGAGGGCCTTCACCTCCTCCTTCCCCGCGAGTTGCACCGCGTAGCGGTAAAAGTTCGCGCCGTTTTCCTCGATCCGGACCGCCACCTCGACAATGTCGCTTGCGTCAAAGACCGCCATCTCAAACCTCCTTGTTTATTGATCCGTTTTTTATCCTTTCAGAGCCATTTCTTTCGTCTGAAGGCGATCAACATGAAAACGGCGATGACAATCATCACCCCCCAGAGGGAGAAGTATCCCCATGGCCACTCCAACTCCGGCATGTGCTTGAAATTCATCCCGTAGACCCCGGCAAGGAAGGTCAGCGGCATGAAGACGGTCGCGATGATGGTGAGGACCTTCATGATCTCGTTCATCCGGTTGCTGATGGAGGAGAGGTAGATGTCGAGCATTCCGGAGAGCATGTCCCGATAGGTCTCGATCGTGTCGATCACCTGGACGGCGTGGTCGTAGACGTCGCGGAAATAGATGACCGACGGTTCGCGGATGAGGGGCGAGTCGGACCGGCCCAAGGCGCCGATCATCTCCCGTAGGGGCCAGACCGATTTCCGCAGGAAGATCATCTCCCGCTTGAGGGCCTGAATGGCCCGGAGGGTCTCAGGCGAGGGACGGCCGACCAGCGCCTCTTCCAGGTTTTCGATCTTCTCTCCGAGTTTATCGAGGATGACGAAGTAGCCGTCCACGATCGTGTCGAGGAGGGCATGGGCAAGATAGTCGGCCCCGGCCTTCCGCAGGCGGCCCTTTTCGTTGCGGAGCCTCTCCCGGATGGGGTCGAAGAGCCTTCCCTCCTTCTCCTGAAGGGAGATCAGCCAGTTGGGGCCGAAGACGATGCTGACCTGCTCGGCGATAAGACTGCCGCCGGCGTCCTCATGGAAAAGCCTGAGGACGATGAAGAGATAATCGGCGTGGTCCTCGCTCTTCGGGCGCTGTTCCGTGTTCAGGATGTCTTCAAGGGTCAGCGGGTGGAGGTCGAAGACGTTTCCCATCTGTTCGAGGAGGTGGACGTCCTGGAGGCCGTCGATGTGCACCCAGGTAACGGCTTTCTTGTCCGCGGGCGGCAGGGCGCCCTCCAGGGTATGGATTTCTTTTTCCTGGAGATGGAATTCGTCGTATTCGCACAGGACGATCTTCGCCTTTTCCGCATGCCTTTCCCCGATATGGATCAGGGCGCCGGGCGGGAGACCGGCCTTGTCGGATCTTCTCTTCTTGATTCTGGGCATCTCTCTTGTCCTCCGGGATCGAACGGATCGTATCGGGGTGAGGATGATCGGATGCAGGACGGAGGTACTTTAGCCTATCGGCTGTGGAAATACAACGAAAAAGACTGCCGGAGCGGCCGGCAACTCCTGTTTTTTCCCCTTGACAAAAGGGTCGTAATTGCGGAGAAAAATTACAAGCCTTGGGGCGGCCCGGGGCGGACGGCGCACGGCCTTCAGGAGGTTCCATGAAATACATCCTTGCGGCGACGGAAGAAGGGACAGCGGCTGAAATCATCCGCACCGCCTTCCGCCGGTCTTTTCAGGTGGATGCAGTCTCGACCGTCGGGGAATGCCTCGACCGATCCCGGAAGAGGCGGTATGAATTTACCTTCATCGATCTGGACCTGCTGCGTGAGACCGGCGGCGGGACGGGGGATGCCGCAGAGGCGTTCCTGGGTTTCCGGCAGGTCTTTCCCTCGGCGGAGGTCATCGTCATGACGCGGCCGGAGAGGATCCGGGAGGCGGTCGACGCGGTGAAGGCGGGCGCAGCCAACTACATCACCTATCCTCTGAACGCCGACGAGATCCGGTATGTGGCCGAGAGCATTCATGAGAGCATCCGGGCGCAGTCGGAGCTGGACTACCTGAGGGATCGTTTCTGGCAGTCCGATTCCCTGGATATCGTTCAGACGCGGAACCCGGACATGCGAGCCGTTTTCGAACAGGTCCGCCTCGTGGCGCCCACGAAGAGCACCGTTCTGCTGACCGGGGAAACGGGGACGGGGAAAGGAATCCTGGCGAAGTTGATCCACCGCCACAGCAACCGGCGGAAGGTTCAGTTCATCGCCATCCACTGCGGCGCCATCCCCGACACGCTGCTTGAAAGCGAACTTTTCGGACACGAAAAGGGGGCCTTTACCGGCGCCGTCCGGCGGAAGTTGGGCAAATTCGAACTTGCCAACGGGGGGACCATTTTCCTCGATGAGATCGGCACGATCTCGCCCGCCGCACAGATCAAACTGCTCCAGGTCATCCAGGACCGTACCTTTCAGCGCGTGGGCGGGGAGGCGCTCGTCGAAACCGACGTGCGGATTATCACGGCTTCCAATGCGGATCTCGGAGAGATGGTGGAGAAGGGGCTCTTCCGAAACGACCTCTACTACCGCTTGAACGTTTTCCCGATCGCGATTCCTCCGCTCAGGAAGCGTCCCGAAGACATCCCCCAACTCACAGAAATCTTTCTTCGGCAGATGAACCGCTTCAACAAGCGGGGGATCCACTATGTCCATCCGCAGGTCATGGAGGCCTTCGGTCGCTATTCCTGGCCAGGCAACATCCGCGAACTCCAGAACCTTGTCGAAAGGGCCTTCATTCTGGAAACATCGTCGATCCTGACCCCGGCAAGCTTTCCCGCGGAGCTTTTCGCCGATGGGCCCTCCACGGCGGGCAGACCGGTTCGGACGGGACTCACGCTGGCGGAGGTGCGTGGAAGGGCGGCGGAAGAGACGGAGAAGAACTACCTGCAGGAGGTCCTGGCCCGCCACAGGGGAAGGATCAAACAGACGGCGGAGACCGCCGGCGTCACGGTCCGTCAGATCAACAAATTAATGCACAAATACGGGATCAGGAAAGAGACCTTCCGTTGATTCCTAATGATGACGGGGGTGGGCGGCCTTCTTGACGGTCTTGACGACGACCCGGACCGTCGGCGCCTTTCCCCCCGAGAACTGGATATCCGACGGATACCGAAGAGGGGGGGTAAAGACGCTCTGGACGTCCAGAAGCGAGAGATCGATCGGTTCGGTCATGATCCGGATTTTTTTACCGCGGAGTCGACGGGGAATGAGTATCTGCGCCTCCGCGGGGGAGGCCGTGATGCTCTGGACCGACAACTCCCGCGGCGGTTGGTTTTCTGTGAGGACCTCGATGGGAACGGCCAACCGGATGAGTCGGGACGTGGTAATTTTGATCCGCCCCGGTGTGATGCTGGCAACCGAAAGATTGGAGGGGGCCTTGACCATGTCTCGTGTCAGTGAGATCTCCTGGGTGCCCGGCCTCAGCTGGGAGAGGTCGACGGACAGCTTGATGCTCTCCGCGGGCGCGAGCTGAAAAGCCTGGTACGTGCCCATGATCAGAACCTTTGCTTCTGTCACCTTCGGTTCTTCCAGGACCCATTCCACCGGGGCGTTCAGATATTCGATGGGGACGACAAACTCCCGGCCGATGGTTTCCCGCTGATAGCCGAATACGATCCAAAGGATGCTTGCCAGAAAGAGGGCAAGCACCTTTTCCCGCTGGTTTTGCTTCAGCCAGTTCACGATGGATTGCGATTTGGAGAGGGGCGCCCTTTTTTCGAAAAAGGCTTCCAACTCGATGCGAAGGGCCGATGCATTGGGGATTTCCTGAATCATCTCTCCTCTTGCGAGAGAGATGATGCCGCGCTCTTCAGACACCACAATGCAGATCGCGTCCGACCTCTCCGAGAGGCCCAGGGCCGCTGTGTGGCGAAGGCCAAGGTTTCCGTGCCGGGCGGCATTTGCCGAAAGGGGGAGATGGCAGCCGAACCGCATTACCCTGTTGCCGTCCACGAGGACGGCGCCGTCGTGTCCGATGGAGTGGGGATCGAAGATACTCTCCAGAATGGGCTGGCTGAGCAGTCCGTCGAGATTGCTTCCCCCCGCGAGGTGGCGGTCGAGCGGATCTTTGCCCTGGATGACGATTAGGGCGCCGATCCGCTTACGGGAGAATTCGGCGGTGCTTTCGGCCAGAGTCTCCGCGCTCTGGTTGAAGTCGGTCACGCTGTAGGACTTTTTTCGGAACCTGCCCAGGAGGGCGAGCCGCTCAAAGAAGCGGCGGAGATCCTCCTGGAAGATGACCACAAGGACGAACAGCACAATCGCAAAAAAGGCCTGCAGGACAACCGTCGTCAGGTAGAGTTGGAAGAAACGGGCGAGGATATAGATCACCCCGAGCAGGGTGATCCCGAAAAAAACGAACCGGGTCGCACGATTCTTGAACCAGATCAGAAGCGCCGAAATCATCACCGAGATAATGGCAATATCGATGAGATCCAAAATTCGGAAAGTGCGGAGTATCTCAAGGGCGCTTTCGACCATAATACACATCCACCTTTCCGCCCATCAGGTGAGGGCCGGTGCGTCTATCGGTATGGGATGCTTGAAAAAACATCACGAAACGACTTCACTATATGCAGAAGGTCCATGGTGTGTCAAGAGGATATCCGGTTCAAAGGATTTTAATCTGTTCGGGGACGGATCTTGGCCTGGGATCCCCGGTGGAGCAGGTTTTTCGTTTTGTCTTTTCGCTTTCGTGATATAGTTCCTGGGCCCGCCAATCAACCGCGGACCATACATCGGGAGGGTGACGTGATCGATCAGGCGGCGCAAGAAAAAATCGGACGGGTGGCGGAGATGATCGCGAGGGCGAAGGACGTCGTCGTCTTCACGGGCGCGGGGGTCAGCACCGAATCGGGCATTCCCGATTTCCGCAGCCCGGGGGGGATCTGGACGAGGTTCGATCCTGAGGACTTCACGATTGACAAGTTCCTTTCGAACCCCGGGACGCGGCTCAAACAGTGGCGCTTCCTCCTTTTAGACAATCTGCTCCAGGACGCCGTTCCCAACGCCGCCCATATGGCCATTGCCGAATTGGAGTCGTTGGGGAAATTGAACTGCGTGATCACCCAGAATATCGACAACCTTCACCAGAAAGCGGGAAACGCTCCCGATCGGGTCTACGAACTCCACGGCAACCTCAAATGGATCCGCTGCCTGGACTGCGGCGGCCGCTATGCCTTGGAGGAGATCCTCAGCAGAGACGGGATGACGGATGAACCCCCGGCGTGCGACCGCTGCGGGGGGATCCTGAAGCCGGACGTGATCTTTTTCGGCGAGGCCCTTCCCGAAAAAACCCTGCAGGAGGCGACCCGGCGCGCGAACCACTGCGATCTCCTGATTGCCGTGGGTTCCTCGCTGGTCGTCTATCCGGCGGCCTACATACCCCTCTACGCCAAGCAGGCGGGGGCGGGGCTCGTCATCGTCAATCTCACCCCGACCCCGGTGGACCAAATCGCGGACGTCGTCATCCACGCCGCTGCGGGGGAGGTCATGGGGCGGATCCTGCAGGGGGTAAGGGGGCTTTGCGGATGTGCCTGATCCTTTTCGCCTGGAAGATGCATGCGGCTTTTCCCCTGGTTCTCGCCGCCAACCGGGACGAATTCTACGAGCGGCCCTCTGCGCCGGCCGACTTCTGGGAGGATGCGCCCGAGATCCTGGCGGGGAGGGATCTGCAGGCAGGAGGAACCTGGCTCGGTATCACCCGAAGAGGGAGAACGGCGGCGGTGACCAACTACCGCGATCCGGCGACGCTCAAGCGGGACGCCCCGTCGCGGGGAGATCTGGTCAGCGAGTATCTCCGAGGCGGCGAGACCCCGGAGATCTATCTCCAGCGTCTCTCCATGAAGGCGGCGAAGTATAACGGTTTCAGCCTGCTGGTGGGAGACGCCGCCGGGATCTTCTATTTCTCGAACCGGGGCGATCAGCTCCGCCTGACGCCCGGGATCTACGGTTTGAGCAATCGCCTGCTCGATACCCCGTGGCCGAAAGTGGAAAAAGGAAAGGAGGCCATCCGGACGATCCTCGACGAGAGCGGGAATCCCTCGCCGGAGAAGCTGCTGGATATTCTGGCCGACCGGACACAGCCGCCGGACGAGCTGCTCCCCAAGACGGGAGTGGGACTGGAGTGGGAACGGGTCCTCTCCCCGCGCTTTATCGAAACCCCTGTCTACGGAACCCGCTCCTCGACGGTCCTGATGATCGGCCGGGGAGGGAAGGCGACCTTCGTGGAGCGGGTGTTCAACGGCGGAAAAGATCCTTGGATGACGGCCCGCTTCGATTTCAGGATCACGACGAAATAAGGGGGGAAGGCATGTCGAATCGTGAATATCCGGACAGCCCGCGGGTAGGCGTGGGGGCGGTTGTCCTGCGGGACGGCCGGATTCTCCTGGTCAGACGCGGCGCTCCTCCGGCCGAGGGGCTATGGGCCATCCCGGGAGGGGGGCTCAAACTGGGGGAGACCCTCAAGG
>Ga0163202_1000159_pt1 | contig 12444 bp, 13 predicted proteins | sample PL_2010_300m_FD_113540 | JGI IMG/M metagenome (GOLD analysis project Ga0163202, IMG submission 113540) | Freshwater microbial communities from Powell Lake, British Columbia, Canada to study Microbial Dark Matter (Phase II) - PL_2010_300m | ecosystem: Environmental > Aquatic > Freshwater > Lake ... | reverse complement strand
TTCGACCGATCCCCACTGTTTTGCGGTGATGGTTTGTCCTTGCAACCAGGTTCCGGCCGCGCCGTCGAGAAGCAGAGCTCTTGTCTTTAGTTTTTCTCTCAAAGTCATGCCGCGCAACCTAACAAACAGCCGTCGAGGCGGCAATAATAATGCCTGAATCCGGACCAACAGATTTGAATTTTCCAAGGATTGGAAACTGGATTGTAAGTCTCGCGGCAAACAAAACGCCGATCCGGTCCGGATCGGCGTTCTTGAAAGCCCGCCTTCGCCAAAGGCTACGGCGGCACAGGGAAGGGGATTGCTATTGGAAGCAGGGAGCCGTTTTCCCTGCGTAAAAAAGCATTTCTGCGACATCCAAAAGCATCCCCGCACCTTGGAGAGCTCATTGTAACCCTCATTGTAACTTTGAGTTTTTTAAAGAATAAAAAACCCGTTAGGCCTTGCGGCCCAACGGGTTAAAAAGTGGCGGAGAGGGGGGGATTCGAACCCCCGGTACGCCTTTACGGCGTACGGCGGTTTAGCAAACCACTGCTTTAAGCCACTCAGCCACCTCTCCGCAGGAGCGTTTTATGTATGATATTCAATTCGAAAGGGCAAGCGGCAAAAGCCATTTATCCCGCTTTGCGCTGCTGTTCCCACCATTCGAGCTCGGCGGTGTGGCGTCCGGCGGTTCGCGCGGCGAATTTAAAGTAGAGGAAGGCGTCGAGAAAACAGCGGTGTCGCATGATGCGCTGGGCGTTTTTAGGTGTCATTTTCAGGAAGCGCGGCTGCCCGCTCATGATTTCGGCGATGTGATGGGTGACGGCTTTCGGAATGCGGATGCGGTCGAGCTGACGGATGTGACGATGTGTTGCTTCGATGAGAGCATCGGCGTACGGCAGTTTTTCATTTTGTATGATCTGTGATGCAACCCATTCGTGGTATTCGCCGAAGATGAGGGCGAAGAGCAGGGCAGGGTCGACGTTAAAGCCGGCGGCGCGCCAGCGGTCGATCTGCGCGAAGCTTTTTCTGAGCCAGTGGGTTTTGCCTTCGCCGTCGGGCGCATTGAACCACGCGCCGAGTTCGGGGAAGAGGTGCTCCAGGACTTCGAGTTCGCAGCAGAGGGCGAAGACCCGTTCGGCTTTTCCGCAGCTGAGAAGCTTTTGGATTTCTTCGTACAGGCGGGAGGAGGAGCAGTCTTCGAGCCGGGCGGCGTGGCGGCGGATGGCTTCACGGGCGGACGGTTCGATTTCAAACCCGAGGGCGGCGGCGAAACGGATGGCACGCAGGATGCGTACGGGGTCTTCTGTAAAGCGTAGGTCGGGGGCGCCGATGACCCGGAGGATGCGATCCTTGAGGTCGCGCCGGCCGTTGACGTAGTCGATGATGGAAAAGTCGGCGATATTGTAGAAGAGGGCGTTGACGGTGAAGTCGCGGCGCAGGGCGTCTTCTTCGGGCGTACCGAAGAGGTTGTCGCGCAGAACCAGTCCGTCTTTGGCAAGGAAGGTGTTGTCTTCAGCGGGCGGAGCTTCATCGGGGGGCGGAGTGGGAGCCCGGAAGGTGGAGACTTCGATGTTTTCGTTGTGAAAGTAGACGTGGGCCAAACGGAAGCGGCGTCCGATGAGGCGGCTGTTGCGGAATACTTTTCTCACTTCTTCGGGCGTGGCGTTGGTGGCGACGTCGAAGTCCTTCGGATTGCGTCCCAGCAGCAGGTCGCGTACGCCGCCGCCGGCGAGATAGGCGGTGTATCCGGCATCTTTGAGCCCATAGAGAACTTTAAGCGCGGCGGCGCTGATCTGCTTGCGGCTGATGTTGTGATCGGGACGGGCTGTGATCTGAGGTTCCATAAGATTTAGAGGACGGGGGAAATGTAATTGGCGTGGCGGGCGGGGGAAAGAAGTTTTTTCCAAACCTTGGAAAAAATCAAATGGGTTCTCCAACCTGTTCCTGAATCCAGCGGAGAATGACGCTTACGACGTAAGCGACCTCTTTTTCGGTGAGTTCAATGCCGGTTTTGATGCCGTGAAATTTTTCCAGTTTGGCCCGGTCACTGGTGCCGGTGGCGTGCTGGGCGATAAAGACGGGGTGTCCCTTGAGCGGGGTCTGGCGTCCGTCGTTCTTCGGATCGGCCGGTGCGAGCCGTTTGTTGACAAAATCGGTGGCGTGCAACCGGAGAATGTCGATTCCCCGTGACAGGACGTATTCTTTCTCAGGCTCACCCATGGCTGGCGATGTGATCTGCTTGGAGCGGGAAAGCTTCTGTTTCAGCGTTTTCCACTGCTTTTCATCAATATTTTGCATGACCCGTCCCACCCCCTTTCCTCACGATAACCAGCTACAGCACGAGCCAGAGTATATGCCGCAAGCCAGTTTGTGGCAAGGGGTAAAGAAAATCGTTTTTGAAACCGTTGACTTTGTAAAAAGTTCCTGTTTAATACGCGCTCCGTTTTTGCGGAAATGCGCTCGTGGTGGAATTGGTAGACACGCAAGATTCAGGTTCTTGTGCCGCGAGGTGTGGAGGTTCGAGTCCTCTCGAGCGCACCAGCCTTCACCCCTCTGGGGGTTACGGCTGGCAGGCCAGCCCCACAAGCGGGCCAAAAAAAAGCGTTCCTATGGGAACGCTTTTTGCTTTGTTCGCGAAGCCGGTTTGTTTTACGGCTTGGCGGCCGCGTCGAGATCGGGCTTTTTGATTTCCACGGTCGATTTTGCCTTCAGTTCCTCAATATAGGCCAGCAGAGCTTCCTGCTTTTTCTTACCGGTCAGGTATTCCTGAAGCTGGTCTTTTACTTCAGTCAGCGAACGAATGCCGGCCTGTTCATGCTTGGTGGTTTTGATGAGATGATACCCGAACTGGGTTTCAACCACATCGCCGACGCTACCGACTTCCTGAGAGAAAGCAGCCGTTTCGAATTCAGGAACCATCTGTCCGTGGGCAAAGGTTCCGAGCGATCCGCCCTGCTTGCCGCTTGGGCAGTCCGATTTTGCTTCGGCGATGGTCGCGAAGTCGCCGCCGGCAAGAAGGTCTGCGCGGATTTTCTCAATGTCTTTTTTCTTCTGAGCTTTGGTGGCGTCGGTATCTTCGGGGGTAAACTTCAGCAGGATGTGGCTGGCTGTTACGGTTTCCGGCACTTTGAAGGAGTCGATGTTTTCTTCGTAAAATTTGGCAATCTCAACGGGAGAGGCGGCTACGACATCGGCGGTTTTTTCTTCAACCAGTTTGCGAACCAGCAGTTGTTTGCGCAGGTCGGTTTTCCATTCGTCAAAGTCGATCTTGTTTTCTGCCAGAGCATCTTTCAGCGAGGTGCCTTTCGGCGCATCCGCCTCAATCGTCGCGATCTCTTTGGCTAATTCGGCGTCGTTGATGGTCAGGCTGGACGTCTCCGCCGCCTTGGTGAGCAGAATATTAGCCACCAGTGTATCGGTAACGTTCTGGTAGATCTTTCCGGACATCTTGGAAAGCTGCTGCGGCGGAACCCGGCGGCTTAACTGCATGAGTTGCATTTGTACTCCCTGCATGATTTCGCCATGAGTGATTTTTTCGCCGTCAACGGTCACGACCACATCCTCGGCGGCAAGCGCCAAGGGATTAGGTTTGAGCGGCTGTTCAAAAAGATCTGGAGTCTGCTGGGCCAAGTCGACGGTTTCGCCGGCCGAAGCAGCTTCAACCGCATCCTTCGGTGTTTCTTTTGAGCAGGCGGTGAACACAGCTAATACAGCGATAACGGCAAAGAGACCGGCGATTTTTGTTTTCTTGACGAGCGTGATCATGTTCAGAATTCTCCCTCTGATTGTTAATTCTCTGCCGCGCATCCCTATTGGCGGGCAAGGGCGGCATATTCATATTTAACGGCTTTTGTGTCAATCCAAACGCCTTTAAATAACATTCGGGAAACATTGACCATGGATTCGACGGAACGTTCATTTAAATGTCAGCGGTGCGGCGCCTGCTGCCGCTGGTCCGGACACGTCCTGCTCACAGAAGCCGACGTCGCCCGGCTGGCCGCCGCGGCGGGACTTTCTGAAGAGACCTTTATTTCCCGTTACACCGTGCTGGCGGCCAACCGCAGCCAGCTGAGTCTGGCCGATGGGCCGGACGGCAGTTGCGCGCTTCTTAAAGAAGGCCTTTGTACTCTCTACGAAGCGCGTCCCGCCCAGTGCCGCGACTTTCCGCACGGCTGGCGCGTGGCTGAAGGTTGCCCTGCGCTCGAAGCACCGGATAAAACCGGTGCAGTTTAAGCGTTGAACAGGAGCCTTGTTTTCAAGATAATCACCGGCCTTAACCTGTTTAAAGAGGAGACTCGCCGAATGTCTGTAATCGAAGCCAATGAAATTCTGAACATCCTTCCGCATCGCTATCCCTTTATGCTCGTCGATCGCATTATCGAGATCGAAGAGGGCAAGAGGATCGTCGGTATCAAAAATCTGACCTTTAACGAACCGTTTTTTCAGGGACACTTTCCCGGTCGGCCGGTCATGCCCGGCGTTCTGCAGATGGAAGCCATGGCGCAGGTCGCCGGCATTCTGCTTAATAAAATGTTCGGCGGCGAAGGAAAGATTTCTTTCTTCGCGGCCATCGACAACGCCCGTTTCCGCCGGCCCGTTGTGCCGGGCGACCAGCTCCGGATGGAAATTGAAATCGTGAATGCCAAGCCGCGTCTTTCTAAAGTGAGCGCTAAGTCGTTTGTAGACGGCAAGTTGGTTTCAGAAGCCGACCTGATGTTCAGCTCCGCAGGGTGATAAAAGACATGAGCAGTATTCATTCCACAGCAATTGTCGGTGAAAGCGCCGTGCTCGGCGCGGACGTTAAACTGGGTCCGTACAGCGTAGTCGGCCCCGGTGTGAAGATTGGTGACGGCACTGAACTGATGGCTCACGTTGTCGTGGACGGCAACACCACGATCGGAGCGGGTTGTGTTATTCACCCCTTCGCCCGCGTCGGCGGTCCCACGCAGGATCTCAAATTTAAGGGCGGCGCGCCCGGCGTAATTGTCGGCGACAAAACCGTCATCCGCGAATGTGTCACCATCAATGCGGGAACGCACGACGGCGAAATGACAGAAGTCGGCTCCGGATGCCTGCTCATGGCCTACAGTCATGTGGCCCACGCCTGCAAGATCGGCAACGGCGTTATCATCGCCAACGGCACCCAGCTTGCCGGCGATGTCATCGTGGAAGATTTTGCCATCATTGAAGGGCTTTGCGGGGTTGTTCAGTTCCGCCGCATTGGAACCATGGCGTTTCTCGGCGGCTACACCAAAGCCACCAAAGACGTGCCGCCGTACATGATCGCCGACGGGCTCGATATTGAAATTCGCGGCTTCAACAAAATCGGCATGGAGCGTCGTGGTGTGTCCGAGGAATCGCGCAACGCCATCAAAGAGGCCTACCGCATTCTCTATCGCCAGAAGCTTCCTGTCGCCGAAGCGCTTGAGCAGATGGAAAAGGAACTGCCGTCCACGCCGGAAGTGCAGCACCTGATCAACTTTATCCGCACGTCTAAAACCGGAATCGTGCGCTAAAGCGGAGAACCGCAATGCAAAGCAGTCAGCTCGCCAGTTTGTTACAACGGACCGAACTCTTTACACCGGAACAGGTGGAGGAGCTTCTGCCTGCTGTGGCGGAGGCGGGCGTGGCTTTTACGGACACCGTTGTTGAAAAAACCGGTGTAAAAGAAGAGGTCTTTCTCGAAAAACTGGCGGGCGTTATGGAACTGCCGTTTATGCGCCTCGCCAAGGCCGAGATCGCGCAAGAGCTGCTTGCCAAAGTTCCGCCCAAAGCGGTGTTCCAGTATAACATCATGCCGGTCGCTGAAGAAAACGGCGCTTTGCGCATCGCCACCGCTAATCCTCTGCAACCCGGACTGATCGATGCCATGCGTCTCGTCACCGGCGGCCGGATCAAGCTCGCGCTCAGTCCTGCTGCCGATATCGGGTCCGCTGCCAAACGCCTCTACGGCGTCGGCGCCGAAACCCTCGACCGCATGATGCAGGACGACGACCGCATCACTCTCGACGAAGAAGGCCTTTTCAAACAGGATCTGAGCGAGCTCGATCAGGAAGCGTCCGTTGTCAAATTCGTCAACCAGATCATCTGGGAAGCGCACCAGAACCGCGCCACCGATATTCACATCGAGCCGATGGAAGTGGATCTACGCATCCGTTACCGCATCGACGGTGTTTTGATTCAGACCCCCGTGCCGGCAACGCTCAAGCGGTTCCAGTCCTCCATCATCTCGCGCATTAAGGTTATGGCCAACATGGACATCGCCGAAAAACGTCTGCCGCAGGACGGCCGCATCAGCTTGCGCATTCAGGGCGAGGAAATCGACGTGCGCGTTTCCACCATGCCGACGGTCTACGGCGAAAGCGTCAGCCTTCGTCTGCTCCTGCGCGGCAGCGGCATGATCGGCATGGATCAGCTCGGCCTCAGCCCCGCGGACGAAAAAATCCTCAAACGCATGATCACCCGCCCGCACGGCATTCTGCTTTGTACCGGCCCCACCGGATCCGGTAAATCCACCTCGCTCTACGCGTGGCTTCACACCATCAACTCCATGGATATTCGCATCATGTCGGCCGAAGACCCGATCGAGTACGAAATGGCCGGCGTCAATCAGGTGCAGATGAAGCCGGAAATCGGCCTTACTTTCGCTCACGCCCTGCGCACGTTTCTTCGTCAGGATCCCGACGTCATAATGGTCGGTGAAATTCGTGACCGCGAAACCGCCGAAATCGCCATTCGTGCCGCGCTCACCGGGCATCTTGTTTTCAGTACGCTCCACACCAACGATTCCGCCGCCAGTATCAACCGTCTGCTCGACATGGGAATTGAACCTTTCCTGGTGGCATCCGCCGTCGAAGGGATTGTCGCTCAGCGCCTCATTCGCCGGCTTTGCCCCTCCTGTCGCAAACCGCTCGAACTGGACGCGGCCAAAATAGAACTGCTCCGCAAAGAAGGTTTCCCGGTCGAAGAACTCGCCACCCATACGGTCTACGAACCGGTTGGGTGCGACGCGTGTCGCGGTTCCGGCTTCAAAGGACGAACCGGCATCTACGAAATTCTGACGGTGGATGACCATATCCGCCCGCTCATCATCGACCGCTCCTCCTCCAGCGACATCAAACGCGAGGCGATGCGCCACGGATTGCATACACTTCGCGACGACGGCTGGCGCAAGGTGCTTGACGGCGTTACCACGGTGGAAGAAATCCTTCGCGTCAGCGAAGAGGATGAAGAATAAGACCGCCTGTAAATTAGGGGGAGCCTTGGGTGGACGGCCGGGCGGAAACAGGTCCCGCTTTATGCCGGGAAGGAACAGCCGAAGTGAGTCTCAAAAGCGGCCCGCACGGCGGCCATTTCTTTGCAGATTTCTTGCATCCGCTCTGGAGCATCCGCTGGCATACTTTGTGCGCTTGTCTTCTCAAGATCCTTTAGCATAACGGCCAGGACAGGCATCCCGCAGGAAGAGCTCGATCCGGCGCATTTGTGGGCGACCGAAGAGACGAGTGGCGCATCTCCCGTGCGAACGGCTTCTTCAAGCTTAGTGATCTCAGCGCCGGTCAGTTCAAAGTAAAGACTGACCAGACTGATTGCGATCTCTTGGTCTCCGCCGGACGCATCCATCAGATTGCTGACATTAATGGTTCCTAAATCGGTCATAGGAATTGGAATATAAGAGGAGAGGGAGGGGGTGCGCAACAGCAAAAAGGATTTTAATAATTTTTCCCGCCCAGATCCTCAGGGGAACCTTTCGTCTGCCGGTTGCATTTTCCCCAGAAAGCGTTAATGTGTTGCCCGAAAGGAAGTCGTGCCCGGTCAGTAGCCCGTGGTGCGCGGTCAAATTATGCAGAAAAAAGACTGGATTGCAGTAGGAACCAAATTACTGGGGATTTATATCGCGGTGATGGCCTTAATCGGCGCGGGCTCGACGGTGGTGAGCACGATAATAACGCTTATTTTCTTCCCCGATCATCCTGTCAGTATCAGCGCTCTCAAAGTGGTTGGCATCATTCTGGTCAAGATGCTGTCCGCGCTGGTGGTTCCGGTCGTGCAGGGTGCTGTCGCCTGGCTGTTGCTGAAGCGCACCGACTGGTGCCTCAATAAAGCCGGACTGGGCGAAGAGCCGCTACAGATGTAATTCGAAAAGCGGGAAATGATTCACCGCAGGTGGTGGTACTGCGGACGGCTCGGAGAGCCGTCCCTACCTTTGACTTTTATCGATGAGGTCGGCGAGGGATTGCGAAAGCCGATTGTAGCCGGCGGCGTTGGGGTGGATGGCGTCGGCTTTGAACACGGGATTCTGCAGGATTCGCGAGAGACTTTTTTCGTCGATCGGGATTTGGAATTCATCGGCTAGCTTTTTATAAACCTTGGCCGGTTTTAGGATAATGCCCGGTTTCGGCACGGCGATGAGGATGACGTCCGCTCCGGCCTCTTTCGCCATGGAAATCATGGCGCGCAGGTTTTGCTCGGTCGTGTCGGTATTGAACTTACGGAGCATATCGTTGCCGCCGTGGCAGAGGAGGATCAGGTCGGGTTTTTCTTTTTTCAGAACATCCGGAAGGCGGCGAAGGCCTTCGGGTGTGATTTCGCCCGCTACTCCTGCGTTGATGACGCGGAACCCTGTCCGTTCGGCGAGGCGGGCCGGATAGCTTTCGTCCGGATTCGCGCCGGAGCCTTCCGTCAGGCTGTCGCCGAACGCCAGAATAACGGAGTCGCCGGTCAGACGGTCGATCCGGGGCTGCTGTCCGCATCCGGTGCAAAGCTGCAGGAGGCAGAGGGCGGTGATGAGCAATGTTCGTTTCATATTGGCACCCGGAATCAGGGTATGGGAAATCCGGTTTTTTGCGAGCCGAATTACCGGTTTGAGCGGATGGCTGCACTTTATCTTCAAAAGAAGACCGCTTCTGCGCTTGAACAATTTTTTGGGCCGTGTAGGCTCTTCCGCATGGCTGCAAAAACCGACAAAAAAGAAGGCGCCTCCAATCTTGAGGCAGTACTCGCTGACATCAAAAAACAATACGGCGACGGCGCAATCGTCCGCCTCGGCGATGAAGCCGGCCCGCGGAAAATTCCGTGTATTTCCACCGGCGCGCTGACGCTGGATATCGCACTTGGCATCGGCGGTGTTCCGCGCGGCCGTGTGATCGAAATTTTCGGCCCGGAATCGTCCGGCAAGACCACGCTGGTTTCTCACATCATCGCCAACGTGCAGCGGGAAGGCGGCACGGCGGCTTTCATTGACACCGAACATGCACTCGATCCGGGCTATGCGCAGAAGATCGGCGTGAACCTGAACGATCTGCTGGTCTCTCAGCCCGACTCTGGCGAAGAAGCTCTCAACATTTGCGAAGCACTGGTAAAGAGCAATTCGATCGACGTCGTCGTGGTGGACTCTGTCGCCGCGCTCGCGCCGCGCGCTGAGCTCGACGGCGAAATGGGTCAGTCGCACGTCGGTTTGCAGGCGCGTTTGATGAGTCAGGCTTTGCGCAAACTCACTTCCGCCATTGCCCGCTCCAACTGTTGTTGCATTTTCACCAACCAGATTCGCGAAAAGGTTGGCGTGATGTTCGGCAGCCCTGAAACAACGCCCGGCGGCCGCGCGCTGAAATTTTATTCCTCCGTGCGCCTCGACATCCGCCGTATCGGCCAGCTCAAGGACACCGCGGGCGCTGTTTACGGCAACCGCACCAAAGTCAAAGTGGTCAAAAACAAAGTGGCACCACCGTTTACCATGGCCGAGTTCGATATTCTTTACGCCGAAGGCATTTCGTGGACCGGTTCGATTGTCGATGCCGGCACCGATTGCGGGGTCATTGAAAAGAAAGGCTCGTGGCTTTCTTACAACGGCCAGCAACTCGGACAGGGTCGCGACGGCGCGCGCAAGGCGCTGATGGAAGATAAGAAACTGGCGGATGAACTGGTCAAAAAAATCAAAGAAACCGCCAAAGCCAAAACCGACGGCAGTGAGTAATCCCGGGGGTAGAAGATCTTTCCCCCTCACCGCTTTCCGTTCCCGTACAGTTGCAATCTGTCGACTGGCGATAAAATCGTTCGTCAGGAAAAAAGAAATGAAAAAAAGGAAGCTTTGTGCACAAGGGCCGGATGTGACGGAGTGCGGCATCGGTTGCTGGCAGCTCGGTGGGGGCTGGGGCAACCCATGGAGTGATGCGACCACGCAGGAAATCCTTGCCGCGGCGTACGCCTCGGGTGTTCGGTTTTTCGATACGGCAGATGTTTATGGCGGCGGTGAGAGTGAACGCTCTCTCGGGATTTTTCGAAGAACGCATCCGGACATTTTTATTGCGACCAAGCTGGGTCGCAGCGGCATCTATCCCGACGGATATACCCGTGACGCTCTCCGGGTCGCGACAGAGCGCTCCATGGAACGGCTGGGCGTCGAACGTCTCGATTTGACGCAGCTGCACTGTGTCCCTGCCAGTATTTTACGTGAAGGCAAGGTGTTCGACTGGCTTCGCGAGCAGCGTGATGCGGGACTGATTGCGCGTTTTGGAGCAAGCGTCGAAACGGTCGAGGAGGGCCTGATCTGTCTTGAACAGGAAGGCCTGAGCTCGCTTCAAGTCATCTTCAACATTTTTCGCCAGAAACCGTTGCATAAGCTTTTTCCGCTGGCCCGGGCGAAGGGAGTTGGCCTCATCGTGCGATTGCCGCTGGCGAGCGGTCTTCTCACAGGGAAGTTAACCAAAACCACAGAATTCAGGGAAGGTGATCACCGGAAATTCAATCGCAACGGCGAGCGCTTTAATGTGGGCGAGACCTTTGCCGGTATTCCATTTGAGAAGGGGGTGGAACTCTTGAACGAGATCAAAATGATGACCCCTCAAGGAATATCATCGGCCCAGATGGCCCTGCGCTGGATTCTTGATCAGGATGCCGTTTCGGTGGTGATTGCAGGGGCAAGTTCTCCCGATCAGGCAACGGTGAATGCAAGCGTATCCAGCCTTCCGCCGCTTCCTGCGGAATTACACCATCGGCTCGCAGAGTTTTATAAATGCAAGGTGCACGATCTTGTGCGCGGACCGTATTAACAAGCCGGATGCGTCTGGCGGCTTACTGGCCGCTCTGCAATGGAATTGCGTTGTCATGCAAGATGGTGCGGGATATTTTCTGACTACTTTTCTGTTAAATCATGTTTCAAGGTGAATCGATGAATGGAGTCAAAGTTTTACTGTTGTGTAGCGCGCTTTTGACTTTTTCCGGTTGCAAGAAGGCTGTGTTTGACGGCGCGAAGGCGATGGCTGAGACCGAGGCGCTGGTGAAGATCACTCCCCGTGATGCGGGCGGCGGCGGCGCACGGCGCGCTTCGGTCATGCTGGAAGGTAAACTGAAGGCGCTTGGACTTAAGACCACCATTGACACCTTCTCGGAAGAGACGCCGAGCGGCAAAATGCACTTCAACAACGTGCTGGGACGTATTCCGGGCAAGACGAAACGTCTGATTATTCTCGCGTCGCACTTCGATACCAAGAGCGGTATCTCCAAAGATTTTCAAGGGGCGAATGATTCCGGCTCCAGTTCCGGTGTTCTGCTGGAGCTGGCGCGGGTGCTGAACGAGCGCGGCCCGTTTGAAACGGAATTTCTGATCGCGTTTCTCGACGGCGAGGAGTGCCGCAAAGAGTACGGCCCGCATGACGGCTTGCACGGCAGCCGTCATCTCGCAAAGCAGATTTATGATGCGGGCGGCGTGAAGCTGGTTGCGGCCGTGATCGTGCTCGATATGGTCGGCGACAAGGATCTGAATATTTCGATTCCGCGCAATAGTTCCCGCGAGCTGGTTAGGGAGCTCTTTTTCGCGGCTCACGAACTGGGCGTTCGCCCGCAGTTTGCCCTTGGCCCGGGCTCGATCCTGGATGACCATGTGCCGTTCCAGCTTGCAGGCATGCCGGTGATTGATGTGATTGATTTTAACTATGGTTCCGCGCCGGGGCTCAATGACTACTGGCACACCACCAACGACACGCTCGACAAGCTGTCAGTTAAAAGCATGCAGATGGTCGGGGACACCATCCTTCGAATGGTGGAGAATCTTCAGTAAGGGCGAGAACAATCTCGCCCCTACTGCGGTGGCAGAACGCCTTCCTTGACGAGCTGGGCATCCATTGCCGGCGTGAGAGGCATCGGCAGCGGCGGAAGTCCGTTGCGAATGGCATCCATCTGCACATTTTCCAGATGTTTTTGAAGTGCGTCGCCGGTCAGCGTCGGTTGCGGCGGCGGCTCAGGCTGTGGCTGCCGTTCTTCGATTTTCTGTAGCAATGCACGCCGCCGGTCGGCATAGGATGATTTACGGGATGATTGTTCGGTTCTGGAGATCGGTTCGCCGCTTCCGGCTTCCAGTTTAAAAAGGGCCACTTCATTATCTTTGCGGATCATGGCTTCGGATGTTTTTATGTCCGCTTCGACCATTTCAAGTCCGTCCTGCGGTTCGCCGATGCGGAGGATATAGCT
>Ga0163202_1000156_pt1 | contig 12488 bp, 10 predicted proteins | sample PL_2010_300m_FD_113540 | JGI IMG/M metagenome (GOLD analysis project Ga0163202, IMG submission 113540) | Freshwater microbial communities from Powell Lake, British Columbia, Canada to study Microbial Dark Matter (Phase II) - PL_2010_300m | ecosystem: Environmental > Aquatic > Freshwater > Lake ... | reverse complement strand
TAAATGCCAGATTAGAGAAAAAAGACTATAAGACTTTTTGTATTTTAGGAGACGGTGAATTAAACGAAGGTTCAATATGGGAAAGTGCTATGTCAGCCGCTCATTACAAATTAGATAACCTGATAGCCATAGTGGATAGAAATAATCTGCAGATTGACGGGCCGACCGAAGAGATTATGCAATTGGAACCTTTGCTTTCCAAATGGCAATCCTTTGGATGGCATACCATAGAGATTGACGGCCATAATATGACAGAGATTCTAAAATCCTTCGAGAAGGCAAAAACCCTAAAAGGTAAACCCACAGTCATTATTGCCCATACAATCAAGGGAAAAGGAGTATCCTATGCTGAAAATATAGTCGGTTATCATGGTGTACCTCCCAAGGATGGACGAAAAGGAGCAGAATCATTGGAAAAGGCCTTACAGGACATTAATGCCAAAAATTTTGATGAGAAAAAAGCAGATGCCCTGCTCCAAAAGGCCGGTACATATCAGGAAGAAGTCGACCAGAAGATTGATAAAGCGATGCCCAAATTCAGCCGCGATTACTGGTGGAATAAAGCAGAGACCATGAAGGTGAAAATGGTGCCAACCCGAAAAGGATTTGGGGATGCCCTTGAGAAATTAGGTGAAGCGAAATCGGTGGTAGCCTTTGGTGCTGATATTACCAATTCAATCTGCATGAATCAATTTTATGAAAATCATCCGGAAAGAAAAGAACGGTTTTTCCAGATGGGTATTGCTGAACAGAATATGACCTCGGTGGCTTCCGGATTTGCCAAAGAAGGCAAAACAGCCTTTATCGGTTCATACGGGGTCTTTGTTACCGGTAGGAATTGGGACCAGATCAGGACCACCGTTTGCTATAATAATTATAATGTAAAAATTGCCAACGCCCATGCCGGTTTATCGGTAGGTCCTGACGGTGCAACCCATCAGGCCTTGGAAGAAATCAGCAATATGTATTATTTACCCAATATACTCCTCATTGTTCCCAGCGATGCTCTAGAGACAGAAAAAGGGACTGCGGCTGTAGCCAAAATTCATGGCCCGGCAGTGATCAGATATGCCCGGGAAGCCACCCCAATTGTTACCAAAGAGGATACACCTTATGCATTCGGTAAAGCCAACATTATTCGTTTTAGAGGGGAAAAAGAAGAATTCGTAGATGCCTTTGAGACCAAACTCGCTTCTGATTACAAATCTGAAAATGAAGATGTTTGCATTATGGCCTGTGGACCCATGGTGGCAGAGGCGATGCGGGCAGCCTATATCTTAAAGAAAGAGTATAACCTTGAAACCAGGATACTAAACATTCACACGGTCAAACCCCTGGATAAAGAGAGTATTCTTAAAGCAGCGGAAGAAATTGGACTGGTAATGACCGTGGAAGAACACCAAAAGGGTGGATTTGGAAACATCATTGCCGGAGTGATTGTCGCCGGTAAAAAGTATAACGCCCCCTTATTATTAGATATGATGGGCGTGGATGACCAATTTGGCTTAACCGGAGCCTCATGGGAACTGCTTAAGACCTTTGAACTTACTGCCGAGCATATTGCAAAAAGGACGAAGGAATTATGTGAAAAGAAATAGCTAAATAGGAAAAAATATTTTAGTGGGGCGTTCTTTAGTTACCTTTTTGTTAATGTTTCTTTACATATTTTTGATGTTGCGTTTTTGAAGATGTTAATTTCAATCCCTATATTGCTAGAAATTAACATCTTCATCTCCCTCACAGGAAGATTATTATATATATTTATAATATAAGAATTGTAAACGACTATTCTGCCTTTTTTTACAATCTTACTAGTAAGCTTGATGGTTCAAGCTCACTACTTCTGCATTGAGAATTTATTAATTATAATCAAACAGAAGATATAGCCTTGTTACTTAATGACCTTTTCTTTATATATTCCTACAAATGTGCACAATAGTCATATTCCCAACACCACAATAACATAAAAAGTCAAATGATCTCTATTATTGTTATATTTAGAATCACTTAAATCGATATAATGAATAATAAGGATACTTCCGAAGCCAGTGTCTATTTTCTTAGATGAAATATTTCTATAAAAAACATTTTTGTCAAATGTCATCTCAAATTCTTATAGTGACCAATAGTACTTAACAAAGCTCAGTTTAATTTTTTTTATACATTTCCGAAAAAATGGAGAATTTTATTTGTTATATTTGAAAAAGTTTCGAGCTTACTTAAACATTCTTATAAGTACACCCTTTATGTTATTTACAAGTAAAATATTATTTTTTCTTTTTATAAAGGTAATCCATTATTGGTAATAAAAATAAAATCATTTAATTAGTATTTCACCCCAATTTTTTTATTTAAAATAAACGAAAAATATTTGACAAATAAAATAAATTATTTTATTATAATAAATATACCATTGGTATACGAGGGATAAAAATATATGAGAAATAAAAATACCATTTATAAAGAACTAAAAAAAGATATAATGTCAGGAAAATTATTGCCTGGAAGTAATTTAGTTGAGCGTGAGATTAGTAATGAATATGGCATGAGTAGAACACCTGCAAGAGAAATTTTATGGCGGTTAGCATCTGATGGTTTGCTTAAACAAGAGCCTTCAGGAGGATACATAGTAAGAAAGATATCATTAGAGGAAATATTTAATATATTTCAAAGTAGAGAAGCCGTAGAAGGTATGGCTGCAAGATTAGCATGTCAAAAAGGCGATGATAATTTTTTTTCAAATATAAAAGAAATAAGAGAAAGAATTAAAGAAATTGATATTGAAAAAAATTCTCAGGAAGGCGTCTTTTTTGGAAGAAAGTTACATGATTTAATCATTGCTACGGCAGATAATGCTTTTTTATCAGAATTCTATAACAAATTAAGAGATCTTGCTGCTTTAACAAGAAATATTACAAAAAAATCAGTTTTGATTGAAAAAAAATCTCAAGAATCACATTTGGTTATTATTAATTCTCTTGAAGAAAAGGATGAAGAGAAAAGCGAGTACTATATGCGTGAACACTTAAGGATTACTTGTCGGTTGATGGCTGATTATTTTTATCCACATCTTTTCAAATAAATAAAACAGGAAGTATTAAAAAATTTATTAGTTTGGATTTTTAAGAAGAAGTCTTATGAAATAAATATTTCTACAGTAAAAATCAATCATTGATTGATGACGCCACGAGAATCTAAAAGAACACACTGAGATTTTTAATGCGATCAAAAACAAAGATAGTAAAAATGCTCGTAAGCAGGTGTATCAACATTTGGCCGGCGTCGAAAAAGATTTATTAAGAAATTAAAGGAGAACGCTATGTAAGAGTCAATGTCTAAATTTATAAAAGTAGGATTAATTCATTTTATGGCTTATTATCCCCAAGCTGTAGAACAAAGGTGCTGAAAATTACATATTAAGGAATTAGGAGGTGATACTATAATAAATCATTAAATTAGTTGCAAAAGTAGGAAAGCTATAAGCTGGAGAAGTAAAAAATTTGTTAATATGAGAATGAAAAGTAAATCTATTAAATATTATAATTTAGGAGGGTATCTTAAAATGAAGAAGAGGATTTTTTTAATTTTATTGGTTGTTATAATGGTGTCTGCTTTTTTTGTTAGCGGTTCGGCTATCGAAGGTTATTGTGCAACAAAAGCAACCTATGTGTTAAGATTCGGTCATGTTCAAACTGATCAGGATCTTTTTCACAAAGCTTATGAAAAATGGGCCAAAGCTGTTGCTGAAAAGACTAATGGCGATTTACTCATTGAAGTTTATCCAAACGCACAACTAGGTAAGGAAGAAGATGTTCTTGAGCAAATAAGACAGGGTTCGAATGTAGGCTGGCAAACAGATCCTGCCCGTCTAGGCAACTATGTAAATGAATTCTCAGTTCTTTATGCTCCGTACTTCCTTGAGAACTTGGATGAAGTAAAGAAATTGCTGCATTCCAAGGCTATCGGTGAATGGATACAGAAACTTGAAGATGAATTTAAAATTAAGGTTATTTCCTATGCATATGTTCAAGGCTACAGAAACGTTTTCTCCAATAAGCTGGGTAAAAATCCAACTGAGTTTAAGCCTATGTTGATCAGAACTGCTCCCGCTCCAGTGTGGGTTGCAACCGTCAATTCTCTTGGTTGTAAGGCAGTTGCACTCCCTTATTCCGACCTATACAACGGCATTCAAACTAAGATTGTTGACGGCTGTGAACTCCCTTATGCAGCTGCAGCCACACTTAAGGTGTATGAAGTTGCAAAATACATCATTGAGACACAGCATATTTATCAATTAAATATCCAAGTTTGCAGCACTGACTGGTTTAACAAGCTGCCTAAGGATTATCAGACAATCCTTATTGACGAATGCAATAAGGCTGGCTTAGAAGTTTCTGAGCAACTTCAAAAAAATGCTGATGCCGATAGACAGTTTATGATTGATAAAGGCATGACTTACATTCCTCATAAAGATCTTGATGTCAATGCTTTCAAGAAGGCAGGAGCAGCTGTTTATGATAATCTTAAACTTAACGACGCAAGAGAAGCAGTTTATGCTGAACTAGGTAAAACTATTGTAAAATAATTTCTTAAGATTTTCACAGTGTATACGATTTTGGTTGTTATTTAGGTCCTTATTACCATCTAATTCTTTTAAAAAAATTGAACAAAAATCATTTTCGTATACGCTGTGAAAATATAAAAAAGTATAACAGGTGTTAATAAACATGAAAATGAAAGATTTCTATATAAAAATGTGTAATATTGAGATTGTTTTAGCTATTATTTGTCTGTTGTCAAGTGTTTTTATTATAGTTATATCTGCGATTATGCGGAAAATAGGAATGCCTATTAACTGGGGATTAGATATTGCACTTTTGCTCTTTACATGGAGTACTTTTCTTGGAGCAGATATTGCCTTTCGTGATGATAAATTTATTAATGTAGATATTCTTTTTCTCAAGATGCCAAAGAGTCTTCAAAGGCCTTTAGAATTAGTTATATACATAACCATTTTTATCTTTCTTTCCGCACTAATATATCTGGGAGCCATTCTGTCTGCTTTTACATGGCCCAGAACATTTCAGGGTATTCCAACTCTCAGCTACACATGGGTTACGCTCAGTGTGCCAGTTTGCTCTTTTTTTATGATTATTACCACAGTAATTAAAATGTTTAAGAAGTTCAATATAAACGCAAAAAGACTAATTGAGTAATCGCTTCACTTAATTGGAAAAGTAGAAACTAATACACAATTCATCACTTATCAGCAGAACTTATTGTCCCGCTAATAGTAGATAGTAAGGAGAGTAGCAATGATATTGGTAGTGATTGTATTCATGATATTATTGATGGTTGGGATGCCTGTAGGGTTTTCTATTGCTATATCTGGTACAATGTTTTTTTTACAGCACCCAGAACTTCCAATTTCAACAATAGTTCAGCTTCCTATTTCTCAAACACAAAATGTAGCCTTGCTGGCTGTTCCATTGTTTATTTTTGCTGGAAGCCTTATGAATTCATCTGGTATTACCAGCCGTTTAATTAAGCTTTCAATGCAACTTGCAGGTCATATGAAAGGTGGTATGGCGCAGGTAAGCGTTGTGCTGAGCACTTTTATGGGTGGTTGTTCTGGCTCATCCAATGCTGATGCAGCTATGGAATCAAGGGTTTTGGGGCCTGAAATGGAAAGACAGGGATATCCAAAAGGGTTTACAGCTGTTGTTATTGGCTTTACTTCTCTTATAACGTCAACAATTCCTCCCAGCATAGGAATGATTCTCTATGGTACGGTAGGCGAGGTTTCAATTGGAAGGCTTTTTACTGCAGGTATAGTGGCAGGTCTCATAATGATGTTCGTAATGATGTTAACTGTTGCAATTATAGCTAGAGTACGAGACTTTAAACCAGCAAGAGAAACAAAAGCAAGACCTAGAGAGATTTTTTCCTCTTTAAAAGAAACGATATGGGCTCTAATATTTCCCATTGTTCTATTGGGTAGTCTACGCTTTGGCTTATTTACACCTACTGAGGTTGGTGCTTTTGCTTGTGTATATGCACTTGTAATTGGGTTCTTTGTTTACAAGGACCTGAACTACGAAATTCTTGTAAAAACGCTCAAGGAGTCCATTAGGGATATTGGTGCAATCATGTTCATGATTTCCATGTCTGCTATCTTTGGTTATGGTATTCCAATGGATAAAATTCCACAAAAGATAACGGTATTTATTACAGGAATCACAACCGATCCTATATTAGTTATGGTAATCATTATCTTTTTCCTTGTATTATTTGGCATGTTCATGGAGGGATCTATTGTTATTATTTTGCTTACCCCCATCTTTATACCCTTGGTAAATAGTATTGGGGTAGATCTTGTATTATTTGGAGTGATTGTGTGTGTAGTGGTAACTATGGGTATTTTGACGCCGCCTGTGGGGATAGCGATGTATATTGTCTGCGGTACTTTAGACTGCAAATTACAGGACTATTTAATCGAAAGCATTCCTTGGGTGTTAGTGGTTTTGTTAATAGTTGCAATATACTTGTCTATACCGGATGTAATTCTTTTTCTTCCTAACCTTCTTTATGGGTAAGATGGATTTAAAAGATATATAAAATCTATTTAAGTTTGTTTTAAGAATTATACAAAAGTACAATTATTTGATTATTCAAGGAGATTATGTTTTGAGCAATATTTTAGTTTTTAGTGCGCACGCTGCAGATTTTTGTTCCCGTGCAGGCGGTACAACAATTAAGTATATTAATAAAGGTTATACGGTTCACATAATAGACCTCACCTATGGTGAAACAGGGGAATCGGCGCAATATTGGAATTTCACAACAAATCCTAATGTTGAGGATTGTAAAAAAATTAGAAGAAATGAGGCTGAAAAAGCTGCTGCTGTTATGGGTGCAACCATTGAATTTATGGATTATGACGACTATCCTCTTATTATTACTCGTGGAAGAATTAAGGAATTATCTTTTAAGATTCAGAAGCTGCGTCCCGAGATCATACTTACTCATTGGGATAAGGATACTTTTAATGAAGACCATGCCACCACTGCCCGCGCTGTGATAAGGGCAGTAACATGTGCAACCGCTCCTGGAAATCAGCCTGGTATCAAACCGCACATTTTTCCAGATATTTTCTTTTTTGAAAGCTCAGTTCCTCACACAGAATTCAATGAATTTCGAATTGATCACTACATAGATATTACCGATGTTTATAATAGAAAGGTAAAGGCACTTGAATGTTTTGCCTCTCAACCGTTTCTTATTGAGTTTTACGAAAAATATGCATTGCAGCGAGCGGCTCAGGCAGCCGACTGGACAAAGAACAACAATATAATCTATGCTGAGGGCTTTAAACGCTTTGTACCCTGGGTAGGAGATATCTTTCCTCAAAGGAAACTAATTTCTCTTTCTCCTAAATATTCACTCTAATCACAAGTTAGAAAGAAAGGAGCAATGACAAATGAAACTACTTAAGTACCCACAGGACAGTGCAACACTTAAGAACATTATCTCTAAAATTGATTATTCCAATGCATTAATTCCTAACTGTACCAGGGAACTTCTGGAAAAAACCTGTAATGAAGCTTTAAAATATGGCTTTGCTGCTGTTGCAGTTTTTCCGATTTGCATAGGATATGTTGCAAAACGTTTGAAGGGTTCCCCAGTTAACTCTCAAATTGCGGTAGGTTTCCCCTGCGGAAATCACTTTACAGAGGTTAAGTTAAAGGAAGCTGAAATGGGCTTGGATTTAGGCGTAAAAGAGGTTGACATGGTTATGAATATATCCAAGTTTTTCGATAAAGATTATACCTTTGTTAAAAACGAAGTACGTCAGATGGTTGAACTTGCAAAGGGCTATGATGTAGGTGTTAAACTGATTATTGAAACTGGATTCCTAAACGATGAACAGAAGCTGATTGCTGGTGAAATTGCAGTTGAGGCAGATGCACAATTTATTAAAACGTGCACCGGATTTGGTCCTGGCAGAGCAACCCTTCATGACCTTATCCTTTTAAAGGATGCTTTTGGAAATAAGATTAAGCTTAAGGCAAGTGGTGGGGTTGCATCCCTTGAAGATGCACTGGGCTTCATCGAGATTGGAGCAAGTCGTTCCGCTGGACGTTATAACATGATTGAGCAATTAGATGCAATTGGCTATCAGCCGTAGTTACTTTTTATTTTTTAAATGAATAAAACAGAGGTTTAAAAATTCATTGATACATATTTTTGGAAACCAAGATGAATATTTCAAATTAACAAAGACTAGAATCGATGTTTCTACACTTAGAATGGTTGGTTATGATTGTCTTTGAAACGGGAGAGTCTTCATAAAAACGACAAAGCTTGATACTTATTGTAATGAAACAGTTCAAATATTAAATTAATAAAGATAGGTGTTATTGACTTTTGAATATAATTCCAAGTTAATGAATTCTTTAATCACATGGTTAATAAAATTAAGACAGAGAAAGGTAATTGAAATGATTAATGCACCATCGATAGCTAATTGCGACTTTTTAAAGATGGGTAAACAAATTGATGAGCTTATTGCTGGGAATGTAACATTTTTACATATTGATTTAATGGATGGGAATTATGTTCCTAATTTGTTTTTACCAACCAGTATAGTAAAGGCAATCAAAACAAAATATCCTAATGTTATTGCGGATGTACATTTAATGGTGAATAACCCAGATAATTACATAGATCTACTTAAGAAATATGGGGCGGATTACGTAAGTTTTCATATAGACAGCACAAGTTTTGTAATAAGACTTCTTATCAATATTAGAAACAAAGGAATGAAGGCAGGAGTTGCTATAAATCCCTCACAAAGAATAGATATCATCGAGCCTTTTATTCATTATCTCGACTATGTAGTTTTGATGGCAGTTGAGCCTGGATTTGCGGGTCAAAAATTTATGGAAGGGTCTTTGGAAAGACTGGATGAGTTAAATAAGCTGAGAGAAAAACTAATACTAATTTTTTAATTTCTATTGACGGAGGAATAGATTATCCAAACTCGATAGAAAGCTTAAAAAGGGGAGCAGAAATTTTGGTAACTGGTATATATACAGTGTTTAACCAGCCAGATGGCCTAACTAATGCATGCATACGTTTTGAAAAAGAAATGAGCGGTATTAAGTAAAAAAATCTTGTGTATGCAATCAATAATAAATCATTATCCGTTGTCATTGCAGAGTAGTACGAAAGAGTAACTATTCCAAGCGTTTTTTTTCGAAATTATTTAATTCGAGATGAGGTGAAAGTTAATTTAACTGATTATAAAAAATAATATTTTAATAAATATATTTTTAGAAGCACAAATTTATTATTATATGGAGGTAATTATGATTTATAAAAAATTTGGCAAATTAGATGTGGATATTTCGATTATTTCATTAGGAGGGCATGAATATTTACCTTCAGGAGCTTCACGAGGTTTTAATGAAAATTTTAAACTTGCAACACAGCCAGATTATATATTTAAGGGATTTGGGCAAGAAAGTAGAAAGAAAGTATTAGCTACAGCTTTTGATAATGGAATTAATTTTTTTGATGTTACACAGGATACAGAAAAGGAAGCGCTTGGTAGAAATTTAAAAGAAATAAAAATACCATATGAAATATATATTCAAACCAGGCCAGAAGGTATGGGTTATACATACGATCAAAATAACGTGAAAATGGCTAAGTATGATTTATTAAAAGTTGAAATTCAAAGAATATTGAAAATGTTACAGCGGGATCAGATTGAATTTTTAAACATTCCATTCATGAAAGCAGCTTTGGATTATGATGTGGAATATCTTGATAAAATTAAATATAATATAGAGACCTTAAAAAAGGAAGGGTTAATTCGTTTTGCTTGTGCTGATACTTTTTCGGGTGAGTATACGTATTTGAAACAAATAGAGGCTGATTGTTTTGATGGGGTTTATATTAATTTCAACTTTGGTGATTACCAGCCTGAAAATAAAGTCCTTCCAACAGCTAAAGAAAAAGGACTGGGTGTAATTGCTCGAGAAGCATATATGAAAGGAAAACTGTTCAAAATTGCTGAAGAAATCGGTTTTACTGATAAGCCAAAATTGGCTAAGGCAGCACTTAAATGGTGCTTGGCTCACGATGAGGTTACTACGGTAGTATATGGCACCGGGAAAGCAAATCATCTCCTTGAGGCCTTAAGTATTTTAAATAATTTAGAAATAACCGAAGAAGACTTAGCGATTGTAGAACAGATTAAACAATCAAACCTTTTTAAAGAATTCGAAACTCAAAAAAATAGCGAATTTGTCGGATAATAAATTTAAAAGGAGAATTATAAAAAATGACTATTAGAATGGAAGGCATTATCCCGCCATTGGTAACACCGTTTGCAAAAGACGGTTCAATTAACGAAAATATGTTTAGAAGAATAATTAATAATGTTATAGGTGCAGGTGTGCATGGAGTATTTGTTGCTGGAAGTCAAGGAGAGTTTTTTTCACTGGAACGGCAAGAAAGAATTAGGTTGTTCGAAGTGGCTGTTGAGGAAGTTAATGGGAGATTACCAGTCTATGCAGGTACTGCAGCAGTTACCACATCAGAAACGGTCTTACTGACAAAAGCCGCTGAGAAATCGGGTTGTGATGCGGTCTCAATTATTTCTCCTTTTTTTATTACACCCAACGGACAAGAATTATATAAATATTACAAAACGGTTGCAGAGATTACTAATTTGCCAATATTACTATATAATAACCCTGACCGTACTGGATATGACATTCCTATTGACACAATCAAAAAATTGGCAGAAATCGATAATATCGTTGGTATGAAAGACAGCAGTGGCAACCTCACATATGTAAATGAAGTAATTCGCACTACTGGACCTGATTTTCATTTTTTTTGCGGACGGGATACAGTCATATTTAATGTTTTAACTTCGGGAGGCAGTGGTGCAGTCCCAGCTTCTGCTAACGTGGCGCCTAAATTAATTGTTGATTTATATAACTATGTAAAAAGCGGAAATTATGAGGCAGCCCGACAAGCACAGTTTGACCTGATTCCATTAAGAATGGCTTTTAGTTTAGGAAGCTTTCCAGTTGTTATAAAGGAAGCTTTGAGTATTTTAGGTTTTGATACAGGTGGAGCAAGAGCACCAATTCAGCCTTTAACCCTCGAGAATCATAGGCGATTAGCTGAAGTTCTGAAGAAGATGGGATTGGTTAAATGATCAGAATCAACCAAACAAAGCAAAAGTAGATACTATTAAAAAGTTCGAGTAATATAGTTGAGTGCAAAATATTATTACATGGTATCTCCTAAAAACTAAAATTTTAATGCTCGTTTTAAAAGGAAAAAATCTATAAAGAGCAACCCAATGAACAACTTTAGGTTATTTATATTTTTCCTCTTCGCGCAACCTAAGTTAAGAGGATTTAAACAAATTTAAGCGGTTAATCAAATAAAGAGGGGTAAATAATATGTTTGATAAAAAGATTACCATTACAACCGAAGACCTTAAAGTGGATGCCAGTTTAAATGATAGCAAAACTGCTCAAAAAGTATGGGATGCACTACCCATTGAAGGCAGAGTAAATACCTGGGGTGATGAGATTTATTTTTCCATACCGGTTGATGTCGGATTGGAAAACGCGAAGGCAGTGGTTTCTGAAGGTGATTTAGGTTATTGGCCGCCCGGTAGTGCTTTTTGTATTTTCTTTGGACCCACTCCCGCAAGTGAAGGTAAGGAAATCAGACCAGCCAGCCCAGTAAATATCTTCGGAAAGATAATAGGGGATTCAAAAGTATTTAAAAAAGCCAGTTCGGGAGCAAAAATTATCATTGAAAAGGGTGAATAGTCGTTAGTAGAAAAATAGCGTATAGCGTTTAGCGTATAGGCGTAGGGAACAATTACGTGAAAAAAAATAAGATTCAGATGGAAGGGTACAATGAATTGTGCCCTTCCCGTTTTATTGACTCCTGATTTTTTCTTTCTTCACGCAATACTCGATACGCAATACGCAATACTTTTTCTTTTACAGTATTTCATACGGCGATTCCATTTTTTTACTTTTAATTAAAATATCTTGGGGAATTCCAAATTTTATTAATTGCTCATAAAGAGCCTCAACAAAGAATTTTTCAGTATCAAAATGTTCAATTTCCAAAACATTCAATCCTAATTCTTTGGCTCGAAGTGCAGTATGATAAGTGATGTCTCCGGTTAGGTATAGGTCAACATTCTTGCGGCTAACTTGTTCCAAGAGAGAACCTCCTGAACCGGTGCAAAGGGCTACTCTTTTTATCTTTTGTTCATTAGATTTAATAAGTCTTATATAGTGTGCTTGGAGTCTATTTTTTACCTCCAGGGAGAATTTAGAAATTTCTGCTTCCCTCCCTATCTCTCCGAATATACCTATCCCATAGGATGATTTTGTTTTAAGTTCATATATATCATAAGCCGGTTCTTCATAAGGATG
>Ga0163202_1000154_pt1 | contig 12582 bp, 13 predicted proteins | sample PL_2010_300m_FD_113540 | JGI IMG/M metagenome (GOLD analysis project Ga0163202, IMG submission 113540) | Freshwater microbial communities from Powell Lake, British Columbia, Canada to study Microbial Dark Matter (Phase II) - PL_2010_300m | ecosystem: Environmental > Aquatic > Freshwater > Lake ... | reverse complement strand
CCTTTATGGCCGATAATCCATTTGCGCGAGAAGTAGCCTGCAACAAGGGGCAGGGCGACGTAGATTCCGACCGACAGCAGCAGTGATTCCCACGGCACCGGCATTTTGTTGATTCCCAACAGCCAGCCGCCCAGCAGTCCGTAAAGCAGAAGCATGGTCAGCGAGTTGATGGCGACCATGACCAGTGTCAGGCCCTGATTGCCACGCGCCAGATAGCCCCACACCAGTACCATGGCCGTGCAGGGGGCAATCCCGAGCAGAATGGCACCGGAGATATAGGATCGATAGAGCTCAACAACCGTTCCATCTTTGACGATTTCCGTTCCGGGGATCAGCCCATGATTGTGAAACAGCGTCAGGAAAAAACCGGCAATGGCAAACATCGTGAACGGTTTGACGCACCAGTTGATAAACAGAGTCAGCAGCACCGGCTTCGGCGTTTTGCCTGCTTTGACGACCGAGGCGAAATCGATTTTCACCATAATCGGATACATCATGAAAAAAAGACAGATCGCGATCGGGATGGAAACCACCGGCGCGCCTTTTACGGTGATGGCCATACCGTCGAGCGTCTTGGCAAAGTTCGGGGCCAGTTTGCCAAGCAGAATGCCGCCGACGATGCAAAGCCCGACCCAGACAGTCAGGTAGCGCTCGAACACATTCGTCAGTTTCCGCTCGCTGGCGGAGTTTACTTCCTTGTTCATTTTTATGCTCCTTTCGTTTCCAGACTGAGACCTTTTAGTTTGCCTAGTTTTTTCTCGCCGACCAGTTCTTCTCCGATCCACGGCGAAAGCACCACGCGGATTGAATATTGCTTACAAACTTCGTTGATATAGACCAGCTCGTGACGCCCCTTGGCGATCAGCAGCGGATCGACTGTTCCTGTCGCCGCAAAGCTCCGATTGATGATCCAGCCATACGGTGCAATTCCGGCGCGCTGCAGATCGCGTTGTAAATCGGCGGCTTCATGAACGGGCGTGGCTTCGGGGAGTGTGACAAGCAGCATACGGGTAAACTGCGGATCACGGATGTGCGGCAGCAGCTCTTTGACCGCTTCGGGCAAATCTTCCGATGAACGGGAAACTTCCTTATGGTAGGCCTGCGTGGAGTCGAGCAGAAGCAGCGTATGTCCAGTCGGCGCAGTATCGAGTACGATGAATTGATTCTGACCACGCGCCACGGTTTCGGCGAAAGCCTGAAAAACGGCGATCTCTTCGATGCAGGGCGAGCGCATTTCTTCTTCGAGCAACGCCATGTTTTCGGGAGAAAGAACATTCCGGTTTTTGGAAAGAACACTTTCGACATAACGCGACGTTTCGGCTTTCGGGTCAATGCGGGCGACCTGTATATTGGCATGAGTCCGGCCCGTTGTTTCAGCCAGATGGGCCGCCGGGTCGGTTGTCGAGAGCAGTACGGAATGGCCGCGTTGCGCCAGTTCAAACGCAATCAGCGCGGCCATGGTGGTTTTGCCGACTCCGCCTTTGCCCATCGTCAGAATAACGCCCTTGCCGGGCAGTGCCAGATCGTCGAGAAAAGTGTTCCAATCCTGCAAGTCAGGGAAACGTAGCGGCGAATGTGCCGCAACAGATTCCGGGGCGACTTCGGGTTCATTGCGGCTGACGTTGCGCAAAGCGGCAATTCCCATAATACCGGCGGAACGGAATGAAACGCGGTACAGCGGCAGTTTTTTCAACGTGCCGGGAATCTGTTCCAGTACGGTTTTGGTTTGCTGAGTGAAAGCCGCCGCCACTGGATCAGTGGAGTCGTTCAGGAAAATTCCATTGATAATCAGGCATTGATTACGCATGCCCTGTTCATAAAGCTCTGTTGCGGCGCGGTCGGCTTCTTTCAAACTCATCACATCGGCGCGGGCAACCAGCACCAGCTTTGTTCTTTCATGACTTTTCAGCGCTGTGATCACCTTTTCAAAAAGCTTCTGCTGTTCTGCTAATCCGGACAGCGGGCCGAGACAGGAACTTCCAGTTTTATTATCGGCGATGAAATCTGTCCATGCGGCAGGCAGGTTGAGCAGGCGAAGGGTGTGTCCGGTGGGCGCGGTATCCAGCACAATATGGTCATACGCCGCGCTGGCCTGTTCATCGCCAATGAATTTTGAAAACTCGTTAAACCCGGCAATTTCTACCGTGCAGGCGCCCGACAATTGTTCTTCCATCTGTTGAATGGAGGCATCCGGTAGAACGCCGCGATACGGCCCGACCAGCCGTTCCCGGTATTCGGCAGCGGCCCGCATCGGGTTAATGTTCATGGCAAACAGCCCTGATACTCCGGTGACTGGCACAGGCTTTGAGTCCAGCGGAGTTCCCAGCACTTCGTCCAGATTGGATGCCGGATCGGTGCTGATCAGTAAAACCTTTTTTCTGCGATCAGCCAAACCCACAGCGGTACTGCAAGCCATTGAAGTTTTTCCGACGCCGCCTTTGCCTGTGAAAAATAAAAATCTTGGCGCTTCATCAATAAATTTTTTCATTCATCCGTCCTTCCGTTGGCTAAAAGCCCAGCAGAAAATAAAAACCTGCAAAAAGTAAAACGGCTCCCGCGATCCCGCGAATCACAGCATCAAATCCTTTGGCGGCAAAGCTGACTTTGGTCAGGGAAATTCCCAGTAGCACCGCACCGAGCGGCAGGCTGAAGCCGATGGCAAACATCGCCAGCATCAAAACCGCCCAAAGCACTTTTCCCTGAAGAATTGATGCGCCGATGACGATGAAGATACCCGGATTGCACGGCAAGGAACTGGCGGCGACAATCCCGCCCAGCAAAAGTCCGGCAACCAGAACGCCGGATCGACCGGCCTTTTCCTGAACGCCGGCAAACGTGCCAAAGGAGAGTTTAAAGGGAAGCAGGTTCATCGAAGCCAGACCCAGAAAAATGGCCGCAACTCCGGCGAACAGTTTCCAGTATTTCCCCAGTGCTGCTTGAGCCGCTTGGCCGATAAATCCGGCAATGGCACCAATAATCATCAACGAGAGGACGGTGCCCAGCGTGAAAAGAAGCGCCGTTTGCACCGCCGTTTTTTTATCACCGGTTGACTGCGATCCGGAATATCCAACGAGCACGCTCAATGCAGGCAGGGTGCAGCAGGCGCTGGTCACGGCGCTTACCAGACCAAGAAGCAGGGCGAAGAAAAGTCCCAGCGGGTTGGTCGCAACGTTTTGGAGCGTGGTGGTTACATATTCGAGCATAATTTTTCCTGCCGCGCTTATTTACATCCGGCTGTAGATGGGCCGCAACCCGAACTCGTGCCGCATCCACCAACGCTGGACGCAGACATGAACGCCTGCAGAATTTTCGATTCGGTTGTGTCTGCCGGAATGGCGAGCATGCCTCGTCCTTTCGCCGCAACGAGAATCGCCGGAGCTTTTGTTTGTGCCGAAAGCATCGGATAATCCGGTGCGGTTTCAGCCAGTGTGTACAAACCCAGCGCCATTTTGCTCTTTTGGAGCGTCTTTTGAGCCGTTCGCATGGCGGACTCTGTGGCTGCCGGAACGTCCGCGTTTCCAAGGCTTGGAATAAAAACCAGCACGGCATCCTGACTGATGGCAACCGTATTCAAATCACTGAGTGTATTGAGTTTTTCAAAAGCAGAAACGGGTTCGGTCGCAATCGCTGGCTTTGCAGAGGCTATCGCTTCGACCGGGAAGGCCGTTGTGCTGCCGTTCGGAGTAGCGGCTTTTTCAGCGGGTTTTGCCGTGGCGAATTTGAAGCCGAGAATGCCCAGTACGGCAATCAAGACAACCGAACTGACGACGATTTTTAGTTTTTTGCCAGAAGGCGCGCAGTTGCAGGAACAGTCTGGTCCGCAGTCAGAAAACTCCTTGGCTTTCGGTTTTTCTACCGAGGCTGTTTCCTTTTCGATATCCAGTCCGGCCCACTGCATCAATTCATTCCGGGTCGGATATTTTCCTGTGCTTACAATACTGCCATTCACCAGAATCACCGGCAGACACCCGTTTCCCTCTTTGGCCAGAGTCTCTTTAACCAGCGGTTCCTCAACGAAAGCGGCTGGCTCCGAGGAAAGGTTGAACCGCCTCACAGTCACCCCGCGTTGTTTTAATTCATCCAGATCGCCGGCGAACTGAACCAATTTTGGGTTCACACTGGGGCCGCATACTCCGCTCGAACAGCACATCGGCGGATCAAACACTTTGATTTCTGATTTCATCGGGACTCCTTTGTTTTATTTTAAATGCTCCGGCAGGGTTTCAATAAAGGTTTTGATTTCGTCGCGGACACGGCGGTAGCAGTTCAGTTGAGCTTCTTCGTCCGCGCCCTGCGCCGCCAGTTCGCGGGCAAGTTTCGGCGGATCATCGAATCCAACATGAACAATTTTTGCTTTACCGGGAAAAAGCGGACAGTGTTCGTTGGCGTGGCCGCAGACGGTGATCACATAGTCGAACGGGATGTGGAGCAAGTCAGCGACATTTTCCGACTTGTGTTGTGAAATATCCACGCCCGCCTCGGCCATCACCTGTACGGCGTTCGGATTGAGTCCGTGGGTTTCGATGCCAGCCGAGTACGCTTCGAGTTCGTCGCTTTTTAGTGCGTGCGCCCAGCCTTCAGCCATTTGGCTCCGGCAGGAATTGCCGGTGCACAGAAAAAGTATTTTCAGTTTTTTCATATAAGCTCCATTTAACCGGCGGTGTAAATCAGGTAGAGGCCGCCCAACAGTACCAGCAGGCCGCAGATTTTTTTGAGGATGAGTGAGCCTCTGGATTTTTCGGTCCAGTTCAGATAGTGCTGAACGACCTCGGTGAAAGTCCCGGCCAGCACAATGACCGAGCAATGGCCGATGCCGTAAAGAAGAAGCAGGTTTCCTGCATAAACCGGATGTCCGGCCCCGGCTTTAAAGACGATACCGAGCAGCGGCGCCATAAAGGCAAACGTGCACGGGCCGAGCGCAATACCGAAGAGCAATCCGAGAATGAAGGCCGCCAGCGCGCCGCGTTGTTTCATTTTAACCTGACCGGGGCCGCTTCCAGGCATTGGAATCACGCCCAGCAGGTGCAGACCGACGACAAAGAAAATGAGCGCGATGAAATAATTCGCGTACGGCCCGAGGTCGCCCATGATCCGTCCGGCGGCAGCGGTCAGCCCGCCAATGGCGGCGATGGTGATCAGAATGCCGGTGGCGAACAGCAGGGAAATCCAGAAGGCGCGCCGGGTTGAAATGCGACCTTGTTCGTCAATAAAGCCGACAATCAGCGGAATGGATGCAAGATGACAGGGACTGAGCAGAATACTCAAAATACCCCAGACCAGCGCGGCACCCATCGCGATCAGCGGCGCGCCTCCCATAGCATGAGTCAGCTGAGTAAACAGTTCGTTCACAGATTGACTCCGAACTCTTGCCATTTGGCGAGAATGTCTTCCTTGGCGAAGAACCCTTCGTGCCGGAAAAGTTCCTTGCCTTCGGCGTTGTAGAAAATCTGTGTCGGGATCACGCGGATTCCGTACTGTTCACCGGCCTGTTTATTTTCCCAGACGTCGATGAACACCACTTCCAGCTTCCCGGCATAAGCAGTTTTCAGTTCGTCGAGGATTGGCGCCATCATTTTGCAGGGAACGCATTTGCCTGCGCCGAGGTCGAGCAGGCGGGGCAGGGACTTTTGCGCCGGAGGTTCTGCGACGTCCGGTTGCGCGGCATCGCGTGGCGGCAGAGTGCAAACGCCGCCTGCGCAGACGAAGCCCTGCCGTTTTTTATGTTCCACTACGAACGCCACCGCGCCGAGCAGTGCGATGACGATTAAAAGTTTCTGCCATTTATTCATTTCAAAAGTCCTTTGATTTCCTCAACTGAAAGTAATTTACCAACGGATTTTACTGCGCCGTCCACCGCCAGCGCCGGCGTCGTCATTACGCCGAACTTCATGATGTCACTGATCTGCGTGACCTTCTCAATCTCGGCGTCGAGGCCGAGCGCTTTCACCGCCTCTTCGGCGTGCTGTGTGAGTTTTTTACACTTCGGGCAGCCCGTTCCTAAAATTTGAATCTTCATTGTTAGGTCTCCTTCGCTTACATGATGAGATTGAATAGATAGCCGACGAGCATGATTCCTGCGGCCACCACCGCAAAAAATATCACCAGCAGGCGCGGCTTCAAAACCTTGCGGAGGATGATCGCCTCGGGCAGGGAAAGACCAATCACCGCCATCATAAACGCCAGTACGGTTCCCAGCGCGGCGCCTTTGCCAAGCAGGGCCTGAACAATCGGAATGATTCCGGCGGCATTGGAATACATCGGCACGCCGATGAGCACGGCGAGCGGCACCGACCACCAGGTTTTGCCCATGATGGATGCCATGAAATTTTGCGGCACATAACCGTGAATGCCCGCGCCGATGCCGATCCCGATCAGCACATAAATCCACACGCGGCCCACAATGTCTTTGACTGCATCGAGGCCGAGCCGGATGCGCGCGGGCCAATCCAGCTCCGCTTCCTCAACACCGTTTCCGGTTTGTGTCTGGTAAACCCAGTCTTCGACCTGTTTTTCCAACCTTAACCGCCCGATGACCCAGCCGGCAGCAATGGCGATAACCACGCCGGTTACCAGATAAATGGCGGCGACCTTCCAGCCGAACAATCCGAACAGCAGAACCAGCGCTATCTCATTCACCATTGGCGCTGAAATCAGAAAAGAAAGGGTCACGCCCAGCGGCACTCCGGTCGTGACGAAGCCGATGAATAGCGGCACCGCCGAGCAGGAACAAAACGGCGTGACAATACCCAGTAGCGCGGCCAGCACATTGCCGGTAAACTCGCGCTTACCGGAAAGAATCCGCCGCGTCCGTTCCGGCGTGAAAAACGAGCGCACAATGCCGACGCCGAACACGACCAGCACGAGCAGCATCAAAACCTTTGGTGCTTCGTAAATGAAAAACTCCACGGCAGACGCTAGATGCGAGCCGTGCGCCATTCGGAGCAGTGAATAGGTGAACCACGCCGCAACCGGTGCCAGACTGCGGTACACCAGCCACCAGATCGCGAGCCCCGCGACACTCCAAGCCAGATATTTACGCCAAACTGTTGTGCTCATTTTTTCATTCAATGTTTTCAAACGGAGATTTCCTCCAGCGAATTTATAAAATTTACGAATCCAGCAACCTGAGCGATTCATTCGTTGGTTCTATTCATTCGTTGGAAAATGTTCCCTTTGATGTTTTCAATGTATTCCGTGTTATCCATTTCAATGTTTGCAGGCGGTGATTTTAATCAGGGCTTTCCGGTCAGCTTTGATACCTGTGTCGGTTAGTACTTCAGTTTCCAACCATTTGAAAAGCGGGGCAGGGAAGTCGTCGGTCAGCCGGTAATGAACCCAGCGTCCGGCCTTGCGGCTTTGAACCAGGCTGGAGCGGATCAGCAGACCCATGTGGCGCGACGCAGTGGCACCGGTTACTTCAAGGAGTTCAATAATGTGGCAGGCGCACAGTTCTTCCTGATTCATCAGCGCCGCGACCACCCGCAGGCGGTTGCGGTCGGAAAGGGCTTTTAGGATATTCAGCGGCTTGTTCATACCGCCCTTTATACTTAGTCGTTTGGCTAAACGTCAAACTGTTTGTCTGGAAGTTTTTCCAACGAATGACAGAAAGCAACGAATGGAGAGAACACAACTCTAAGGTAGGGCGAACTCTTCCGCCGTCGCCGTCGGCTATGGCGGGATAGGCCGAGGAGCCGTTCCCGTGCGGCGGCTCGCTGGGGACAGCTCGCCCTACCAATACGGAAAAGGCGAGAATCGGATTGCGCTGGCGGCGGGTCGCCGCCTACAGTCTCCGCTCTTTTTATCCCGGATAACGGTTATGAGTTTTGAACAGGAAATTGCGAAACGGCGGACGATTGCGATTATTTCGCATCCGGACGCCGGTAAGACCACGCTGACGGAAAAGCTGCTGCTTTACGGCGGCGCGCTTCAGCTGGCCGGTTCAGTGACGGCGCGAAAGAATCAGCGCTCCACGACGTCCGACTGGATGGAGCTGGAGAAGCAGCGCGGCATTTCCGTCACCTCGACCGTGCTTCAGTTCGAATATCGCGGGTGCTGCATCAATCTGCTGGATACCCCCGGTCACCGCGATTTTTCAGAAGACACCTATCGCGTGCTGATGGCGGTGGATTCGGTGGTGATGGTGATCGACGCGGCCAAGGGGATCGAGAGCCAGACTAAAAAGCTGTTTGAAATCTGCCGGATGCGCGGCATTCCGATTTTCACCTTTATGAACAAGCTCGACCGTCCATCGCGCAATGCGCTGTCGCTGATCGACGAGCTGGAGCAGACGCTTCAACTGCGGGTTTGCGCTATGAACTGGCCGCTGGGCAACGGTTCGGATTTCCAAGGCGTGTATGACCGGCAGGCGAAGCAGGCGCACTTTTTTGAACGCACGGCGCACGGCGCTTTCCGCGCTCCGGTGGCGCTGCATTCCGTGACCGATCCGCAGGTGCGCGACCGGATGCCTGCGGGGGTTTATCAAGAGCTGATTAACGAACTTGAGATGCTGGATACTGCCGGCGAACTCTTCGATCTGAAAGAGGTACAAGCCGGCGATCTCAGTCCGGTATTTTTCGGCAGCGCGATCAATAATTTCGGGGTTCAACTCATGCTGGATGCGATTGTGGATTATGCCCCCGCGCCGCAACCGCGTTTTTCAGGAACGGAGAAGATTCCGGCGGATCATCCTCAATTTTCAGGCTTCATTTTTAAGATTCAGTCCAACATGGATCCGAAGCATCGCGACCAGATCGCTTTTCTGCGCATCTGTTCCGGATGTTTTACGCGCGATATGCGTGTGACCCATTCGCGCACCGGCGAACTGGTGCGGCTTTCCAGTTCCCACCGGGTGTTTGCGAAGGAACGCGAAACGGTGGATATCGCCTATCCCGGCGATGTGATCGGGTTGGTCGGACACGCCGGATTCGGCATCGGCGATACGCTGACGGAAGACCCGGCGATTGTGTACCACGAAATGCCTCAGTTTGCGCCGGAGTGTTTCGCGATGCTCTACAACCCGGTTCCCGCTCAGTACAAACGCTTTCAGGCCGGTGTGAAGCATCTGCTGCAGGAAGGAGCCTTGCAGTCTTTCCACTTCGCGGATCAGGCGCAGAATGCACCGCTGCTGGGCGCGGTCGGCGTGCTGCAATTTGAGGTTTTCAAATACCGGCTGGAGAACGAATACGGTGCGACCGCCCGGCTCGAACCGGCTCCGTACAAGATCATCCGCTGGGTGGACGAATCTGCCGGAGCGGCCTCGGCTGTAACGGAGTCAATGATGCCGCCCAGCTGCCGGCTCCTGATGGACTCATCCAACCGTAAAGTGATGCTGTTTGATTCCGAATGGATCGTGAAATTTTTCTGTGAGCGCAATCCGGACGTTTGTCTGCACGCTCTTCCCGCCGCCATTAAGCGCGCGACTTAGGATTAGAGCAGATAACGATGGATGCGTCGAAATTGTAGGACGCGCTTCCCGTATCCGGGAGCGTGTGACAATAAAAACACAGGCTCCACGGAATACCGCGGAAGCCTGTCCTACAAGAAATGATGCGGCATTTTAATCGGTACAGGCTCTAGCGCGCCGTGTAAACCAGATAGAGCCCGGCCAGCAGGACCAGAATCCCGCATGCTTTGCGCAGGCGCATCGCGCCTTTTGAGGCTTCATTCCAGTTCCGGTATTTCCGGATCAGTCCGGTTGATATTCCGGCCAGCACAATGACGGCGCAGTGCCCGATTCCGTACAGCAAGAGAATCAACATCGCATAAAGCGGGGCGGTGGCGCTCAGCTTGAAGGTTACGGCGAGAACCGGCGCCATAAACGCGAAGGCGCACGGGCCGAGTGCGATACCGAAAACAAGGCCGGTGCAGAGCGACGCCCAGAGACTGCCGGATTTAAATTGGCTCTGTTCCGGTTTTTTCCAAGGACTGGAAAGAACCCCCAGCAGTTGAAGGCCCATCACGAAAAAAATCGCCGCAGCGATATAATTTCCGTAACGCCCGATATCGCCGAGAATCCGCCCGGCCAGCGCGGTGAGCAGTCCGATCAGCGCAATGCTTAGCAGAATTCCAACGGCAAACAACAAGGAGATGGTAAAGACCCGGCGCGGCGACACATCGCTTTGACGGTCGACCAGTCCGATAATCAGCGGAATACTCGCCAGATGGCAGGGACTCAGTAAAATGCTCAGCACACCCCACACAAATGCCGCCGCAAGCACCAGATGGCCGGAACCTTCAATCGCACGGGTCAGCTGGGTGACGAGTTCGGTCATAGACTGACTCCCAGCTCAGTCCATTTTTTCAGGATGTCCTCTTTCGAAATAAATCCTTCATGTCGGAACAGTTCGTTACCCTGCGCATCGAAAAAAATCTGCGTCGGAATCATCCGGACGGCGTGCTGTTCAGCGAGTTCTGTATTTTCCCGTGCGTCCACAAATTGAATCTTCAGCTTCCCGTTATACTCCTGAGCCAGTGCGTCGAGTATGACATCCATCATTTTACAGGTGGCGCACTGGCCGGAACCGAAATCAATCAGCTTCGGCAACGGACGCTCAGCACCTTTTTGGGCAGGGGGCATAAACGGAACGGTTTGCGGACCGGTGACTTTGGCGGCGACATATTCAGCAGGAACGGCGCAGACGCCGTCTTCGCAGGCAGGAGCCCGGCGTTTCATAAACTTCTGAAATTCCACAGTGACCACAACTGCCGCGATCAGCAGCCCGACGGTTATAAATTTCTGTTTGTTGAGCTTTTTCATAAATACTCCATGGATTTATTTCAGGGTCTTAACAGGTTTCGTGCGCTTTGGAAACAACGCGCGGCAGATATCGCATTTTGTGCCGTTGCAACCGCGGGCGGTGCAATGTTCGCGCCCGTAGAGAATCAGTTGAATGTGCAGCTTATTCCAGCGCTCCGGCGGGAAGAGTTTTTTCAGGTCGGCTTCGGTCTGCTCGACGTTTTTTCCGCTGGTCAGTTTCCAGCGCTGGGCGAGGCGGTGAATGTGCGTATCGACCGGAAACGCCGGAACACCGAAAGCCTGTGCCATGATGACCGAAGCGGTTTTATGTCCGACACCGGGCAGTTTTTCCAAAGCTTGGAAACTGTCCGGAACTTTGCCGCCGTGTTCTGCGACGAGGATTTTTGACAGCTCGTAAATCGCCTTGGACTTATTGTTGGCCAGCCCGCAGGTTTCAATCAGCCTGCGGATTTTTCCCTGTCCAAGCTTTACCATCTTTTCCGGTGTATCGGCTTTGGCGAACAGCGCGGACGTCATCAGATTGACCCTCTTGTCGGTGCATTGCGCGGAAAGGATCACGGCGACGAGCAGGGTATAGGCATCTTTATGCTGAAGCGGAACATCCACCGCTGGATATAATTTATCCAGTTTCTCTCCGATGTATTGCGCTCGTTCCTTTTTTGTACTCATGAGGGTGAGGTTCTTACAAAATCATGGATAACGAAATCATTTTTTCACCAGCGAATGACAAAAAGCAGCGAATAAGAAAAGAGGTCAGAAGCTGTTACATTCGTTGCTTTTTGTCATTCGTTGGAATATTTCTGAGCCGCCCTTCGGAAAGCAAGCGGAACGAAGGCTGGTAATTTTGTCAAAAAAAAGTAGTCTTTAGGCATGACACGCCAACAATTCGTAAACGTTCTTCTCAAACGGGCCAAAGGGAAACCAGCAACCCGCGGCGAGGCCTTTGCGCCCGCCAACATCGCGCTTTGTAAATACTGGGGCAAACGCGACGCGGAACTCAATCTGCCGGTCAATTCGAGTCTCTCGATCTCGCTTGGTCAACTCGGTACACGTACCGCCGTGAAATTTGCCAAAAGCGCCGATAAGGTTTTCCTGAACGGTAAACCAGCGCCGAAAGATTTTGCCGCGCGCGTTTCGACGTACCTCAACCTGTTCCGTAAAGAGGGACAGTTTTTTGAGGTTCGTACGAAAAACGATATTCCGACTGCGGCGGGATTGGCGTCATCGGCCTCCGGCTTCGCCGCGTTGATCAAAGCACTGGATCAGTTGTTCGGCTGGGGATTTAATCCGCGCGAACTTTCCATGCTGGCGCGGCTCGGCAGCGGCAGCGCGACCCGCTCGCTTTACGACGGCTTTGCGGTTTGGCATGCCGGTGCCCGCGCCGACGGCATGGACAGCTACGCCGAATCTTTTTCCGATGTCGGGGAAAATAAAGAGGTGCAGGCTCAGCCTGCTTCCAGTGATTGGAAAAATCTGCGTGTCGGCATTCTCGAAGTTTCCAAGGTTCGGAAAAAAACCGGCTCAGCCGATGGGATGAACAGGACGCGTGAAACGTCAGAGCTATATGAATCCTGGACCGCACAGGCTGACTGCGACTTTGATGAACTGCGCACCGCGATTGTCGCGCAGGATTTTCCAATGCTTGGAAAAACCGCCGAGAACAACGCGCTCGCCATGCACGCCACGATGCTGGCGGCGTGGCCGCCGCTCTGCTACTGGAAACCGCAGACGCTCGCGCTGATGCAGAAAGTCTGGCAGGCGCGTGAAGACGGTCTCGAACTCTATTTCACCATGGACGCCGGCCCGAACCTGAAACTGCTCTTCCT
>Ga0163202_1000153_pt1 | contig 12583 bp, 9 predicted proteins | sample PL_2010_300m_FD_113540 | JGI IMG/M metagenome (GOLD analysis project Ga0163202, IMG submission 113540) | Freshwater microbial communities from Powell Lake, British Columbia, Canada to study Microbial Dark Matter (Phase II) - PL_2010_300m | ecosystem: Environmental > Aquatic > Freshwater > Lake ... | reverse complement strand
GCAGGAGGAAATCCTGATCAGGACTATAGTCTCGGAAACGTTGGATACCCATAAGTATTAGACAATCAGAACGTCACTCCGTTGCGGGCCGCGGAGGTTCTCCGACAGGCTCCTAGGTCTTGCGGCTATGGCGGGTCTTGCCAGCCGGGTTTTTGCGAGTATGCTTTGACTGGCACACGCGTTAGGCGCGGGTACCGTCAAAGTCGCTTGACAATGAGTGACGATTGACTAAATTGGTCTAGGCCCTAGTGTCTGAAGGCAACTGAACGGAGGCTGTTAGTGATCCAGGAATTCAAAGACGGCGGCAGCATCATGTGGTTCCTGCTCGCCGCCGCGGTCGGCGGCATCGCGCTTACCATCGAGCGGGCGTTCACGCTGACGATCCGTCTCCGCCTTAATGTGAAGCGGTTCAGTCAGGAGTTGATGGACACAATCGGCAAGAACGGCGTGAAGGCCGGGATCGACCTGTGCAACAGCACCAGGAGCCCGGCTGCCCGCGTGCTGGCCGCAGCTCTCGCCAAGGCCGAGCAAGGCAAGACGTCCATGGAGGATGCCATCGTCAGGTCCGGCGCTACCGAGCTCGCGTTCCTCGACCGGGGTATGGCACTCATCGCCGGCCTTACCACGGTGGCGCCGTTTTTCGGGTTCCTCGGAACCGTAACCGGCATGATCGGTGCCTTCAAGGCGGTGGCGGCGGTCGGTGAAGTCGAGGCAACGGTCGTGGCATCCGGAATCGCCGAGGCGCTCATCACCACCAAGTGGGGACTGATGGTCGCGGCGCCGCTGGCAATCGTGCACATTCTGTTTCAGGGACGCGTGAATGGCTACCTGCGCGACATGGAAACCGCCTCGAGCGAGTTGCTCGACTTCCTGGTCGTCAAGGGCATGTGCGGTATGGAGAGATAGATGGCTGTCAGTCTGAGGAGCAGGCGCGGCGGCGGTTCAAGAGCCAGCATTCCGACCGCCTCGACCGGTGACATCGCTTTCCTCATATTGATATTCTTCATGTCCACGAGCATGTTCGCCAAGGAGAAGGGGCTGAAGATCGTACTGCCCGAGCCCACTCCCCCCGGTGAGGAATCACAGGTGAAGATCCCACCGAAGAATCTTCTCAACGTGGACGTCAACCCGCAAGGGCAGGTTCAAGTCAGCCTTGCCAGCGAACCCGAAAAGGCCGAGGTTGTCAGCATCCCGCAGCTTCGCGAGTTGTTGGTCGGTCGGCTCGCCGCCAACAAGGACCTGGTGATCTCATTCCGCGTGAGCCGGCGCGCTCCTTACCGAGTGATGGTTGACGTTTTCGATCAGCTCAAGCTCGCGAAGGCCGAACGCGTGAGCCTGGTGCACGTTCCACAGCTTGAAGAAGGGGGCGGACCGTGAGCAGAATCGCGGCAAGACGGCCGTCGCAGCCCGAGATTCCGACCGCCTCAACCGGCGACATTGCGTTCCTGCTGATAATCTTCTTCCTCGTCGGTACGACGTTCCGGGCGGCTCAGGGGCTGAAGGTGGTCCTGCCCAACGCGATATCCACTGAGCGGATACTGAAGAAGCGCAACGTCCAGAACCTCTGGATCGACAAGGCCGGCAAGATCTCGGTCAACGACAACCTGGTCACGATACCAACGGTGACACCGATCCTGGTCGAGAAGGTCGTCGAGAATCCAGACGTCGTCGTCGTGCTGCAGGCGGACAAGGACGTTCCCTACGGCTTCGTCACCGACGTGCTGGAGGCGCTGAAGGCGGCCCGCGCCCTGAAGGTCACGTTTGCTACGAACTATGAGATGGGGGGCGGAGGATAACGCTATGGCAATGAGTACCAGCAGCAGTATCGCGGCGCTGGAGTGGGAAGACCGGTACTATGGGCTCGCGCTCCGCGTGTCCACGGTGGCCGCGTTGGTGTTCACCACATTGGCATTCCTGATTCTTCCCAAGGAGTTCGTCGTGGAGGCTTACAAGCTGAGGCGGTCGGTCGAGACGATAATGGAGTCGCTGCCGCCGACTCTTGAAGAACTGGCCAAGCCGCCGGAGCCGGCCAAGCCGACAGTCGTGCCGGTTGCAGCCGCGAGCGAGGCCGAAGTCACGGCGACGACGATTGACAGAACCGACGTCGTCGAGGTGGTGAAGCGAACCGAGGACACCGACATCCCGGTCGTTCCGTTCTGGAAGGTCGAAGTGAAGCCGCAACCGATAAACATACCGGTTCCGACATACCCGGACATGGCCCGGACCGCGGGAATCGAGGGCCAGGCAGTAGTCGAGGCGCTCGTGGACATCGACGGCTCGGTCGCCGATGCGCGGATACTCAAGTCTTCCGGCAATACGTCGCTGGACCAGGCCGCGGTGGACGCGGCTCTGAGGTCGAAATTCTCCCCTGCGATGCAGCGGGACAAGCCGGTTCGGGTGTGGGTCTCCATCCCGTTCCGCTTTACGCTGACCTAGGGTGAGGCAAACGAGACGAGAGAGAGAATGAGCGCAGCAACCGTCCGGCAATGGACCGACGGCAGTGCTGACAAACCAAAACCAAGGAGGAGACTGATGCGTAACGTACTATGCCTTGTCTTGCTGGCGCCGATTCTGGCGCTGGCGGCAGGCACGACACAGCCGGTTACGGCGCTCGCACCGGAGAACGGCACAATGAACGTGGCCCCTTTGCCGGCGCCGGCGCCAGCAGACCAGCGAGAACCGAATATCCCGCCGAGAGCCCTGGTCGGCAGCCTCGATACCATCGGCGGCACGACCTATGACTGGATGGCCAACGGTCCCCGGATGAGAATGATCGTGAATTCGCCGGAGTATGGAGTACACGCACTGTGGATGTACTCGACGGCGACCACCGGCACCGACTTCCCGGACCGCAACATGCGGTACAACTTCTACGACATCTCAGCACATGCCTGGAACTGGCTCGATCCAGACCACATGCAGTCGGGTGTGAACGTGTTCGGCAAACGCGCGGGCTACGGCAACATTGATGCCGACCCGACTACCGGGAACGCGGTAATCGGAGGCCACGTCGCCGTCGGCGGCGGCTCCGACATCACGCCATCGGTTGCCAGAGACGCAGCCCCGGGCGCCGGCATTTTCGAGTATTGTGACTCGACGGAGCTCGGCATATGCCAGTGGCCGCGCACCTCGGTGGGCCAGGACGGCCAGATCGACATCTTCCCGATCACCGCCGCGTACGCGCTGAGCTACAGCCACATCGCGGCTGGTAACTGGCCGACCTTCTCGACCCCGGTGACGGGGATAGTCCCGAGCCCGGGCTTCCCGACCCACAACATGGCATCCTCGAAGGTGTCGAGCAAGGTCTCCCTGGTATGGGAGATATCCACGAATGTCCCCGAGGACGCCTACCAGAGCCACAGCACCGACGGCGGCATCACCTGGGACTCACCGTGGACCCTCGACCCGCCGGTCGCCTTCGGCAACGGTTCGGATACGCTGACGAGCTTCCATATCACGTCCCTGTTTCCGTGGTATGACGCGCAGGACAAGTTCCACGTCGTGTGCAACCTGATACCGCAGGTCAACGATACCGCGTACATAATCCCCTCGCAGATCTGGCACTACTGCCCGGACAATGCCGAGCCGTGGAGCCGAATCCACATTGCGGGCTGCGCCCCGGAGAACCTGCAGGCCGCGGTCGGCTACAACGCTTCGTATGCGTGCCGCCCGAGCATCGGCCAGGATAACGACGGCAACCTGTTCGTCGCCTGGGAGCAGTTTGACTCGGCGAACGTCGAGCTGACCACGTCACGTCTGCGCGCCGACATCTTCGCGTCGCGCTCGACAAACAACGGCGTCACCTGGGGCGATGGGCTCAAGCTGACCGATGCCGGCACTCATTCGATGCGGTTCCCGATAATCATCGACCAGGCCGTCGACGGCGGATCGGACGAGGACACCGTCTTCATCTTGTTCGAGGACGACTCGATTTCGGGCTTCTTCGTGCAGACCGAGGGTCCGGCTACGCCAAACCCCGTCGTGGTCCTGAAGATACCCGGGAATCAGATACCACCAGCACCGCCAGCAGTGGCCGAGCAACGGCCAGCCACGTCAGTCAGGCTGGATGCGGTCGCCAATCCGAACCCGTTCGGCGGGCGCACGCAGATATCCTACTCCCTGCCGCGGCCGGGCGACGTATCGCTTGTCGTCTACGACGCAGCGGGGCGGCCGGTCCAGACTCTCGTTTCGGGGCGTCGCGAGGCTGGTCGCTACACCGCGACCTGGGATGCCCATGATGTTGCTGCCGGCGTCTATTTCTATACGCTGACCAGCGGCAAGGCTTCGATAACCAGAAAACTGATTCTGGCGGACTGACAGCTACCGCGGGGCGGGCAGCGATGCCCGCCCCGCCTCTTCAGGGTCGGTACAGCGGGGGGCGCGGCCGCTGAGCCAGGCCTGCCTCCCCGCGGGGTTCTCAAACAGGGAGGCAGTGTGCGGGCAGATCAAAGTGCTCGAGTCAGACATCGTTGGCTATCCCAAATCAGACAATCCGGACGACTGGGACTGCTGGCCTTAGCGGCTCTGCTGGCCGTCGTCGGTTGCGGGGCCGAACCGCCGGCTGACTGGCAGTGGTGGCGGAGCGCGGACACGGCTGGTGTCCAAACGGAGCTGGCAAGTTGGCGCGGGCCGCTCGACGGTAGCCGGGCCTTGTCCAACCCGGTCACGCTGAACCTGACTCTCGGGCTTTCCGCGGCCGACAGCACCTCGACCACTGGCCTGATGCTCTACAAGTTCGCGCACCTGGTAGCGGTGCGGCCGGAGCCGTCGGAGAGCGTGCACGCCGACGAGTACCATTTCGGCGTGGCGGTCGACACGATTGCGATGACCGATACGTTCTGCCAGGTTGACTACCGGGACAGCCTGCTTGCGGCCGGCTATCGGTTCAGCTACGACAGCCTGTGGGCCGTGACTTTCCACCCCGATACGCAACCGGACAGCTCCGTGACGTGGCGAGTGACGTCAGCCAACCTCCTGGGATACGCGACCCCGCAGGAGACGGTGAAGACCTTTGACTGGGCGGCGCGGCGGGTCTTGTTCCTGCCAAAGGATAGCGGCGCCGCGACCTACCACCTGCGGCGTCTGACCGGGTTCGCGGCGTCCTCCCCGAGCTCGCAGGACGCACCGGGCGTCACGACCATTGTGCTGTCGCGGCCCGGACGCGTCGACACGTTCTTCTACTCGCCCCGGACGGATGGCCGCGGGTTGTACAACCTGCGGTCAATCGACTCGCTCTACGAGGTCCAATCGGGCGAACAGATCGACGTGACGGTCAGCACCAGCACGCCGACCGACACGACCACGGACCGGAATCGGTTCTTCCTCTCGGCCGGCAACACGCGGACTGACATTACATCCGGGGCATTGCGGGGCGCGGGTAGCTTCAGCCTCGCGGACACCGGCTACCAGAGCATCTACGTCGAGGTCGTACCGCTGTCCTCACTCGCCTACAAGGACGCAGCACACTTCAGCACGACCTGGGCCATACCGGTGCGGGTGAGGTAGGAGGCGATATGAGAACAAGTCCGAAGTCCAAAGTCCAAAGGACGAAGTCCGGATTCCTCTTCTTGTCCTTTGTCCTTGCCACTTTGTCCTTGCCGGCTGTGGCCGCGGAGGCCGGGCGGATTCGCGGGCGGGTCAATGATGCCGCGACCGGCGAGCCGCTCGTCGGCGCCAGCGTGATCGTCGACGGTACGTCGCTGGGCGGGGCCACGGACGCAAACGGGGAGTACTTCGTCGCGAACGTCCCGGTCGGGACCGTGACGCTGACCGCATCGTACATCAGCTACCAGTCACAGCAGAAGACCGGGGTGCTGGTGATTCTGGACCAGACCATCACTGAGGACTTCCGGCTGAGTACCGGCCGCATCGAGGTCGGGCCGATAATCATCAAGAGCACGCGCCCGAACATCGTGCGCACCGGTGCGTCCTCGGGCGACGTGATGGACGCGGAGGAGATATCGAAGCTGCCGGTCCAATCGCTGGCCGACATCGTCAAGATGCAGATGGGCATCGTAACCAGTCCGGCCTACGGTCAGCACCTGCGCGGCGGCCGGCCCGACGAGGTGGCGTACTTCGTGGACGGTGTCGCCACGTCCGACCCGCTGTACGGGTACCAGGCGGCGCGGGTGAATCCCGAGGCCACCGCCGCGGTGGTCGTCATCTCCGGCGGGTTCGACGCGGAGTACGGCGAGGCGATGTCCGGCATCATTCAGGTCATCACCAAGGAAGGCAAGGACGTGACCCAGGGCCGGCTGGGATACTCGACCGACGAACTCTTCCCGGGCGGGTTGAATTTCGGGGACAACCGGTACGAACTGTCGTTTGGCGGGCCGCTGCCCGGTCTCAGGAAGTTGCGCTATTTCGTGTCCGGCGAACTCTATTTCACCGATGACTACAACCCGATGCGGTACAAGCTCGACCACCAGGCCCGGCAGGACTACAAGGGCACGGTGAAGCTGACCTATGCGTTGCCGCTGAACCAGGGCATGCGCATCACGGCCAACGGGTTCGTTGCGCGCGAGCAGTACGGGTTGTATCCCTGGGGCCGTGACGACGAGAACCACCTCGGGTTCAAGTACAATCTCGACCACTTTGTGTCGCGGCGCGAGCGGGTGAAGAAGGCCGACATTTCGGTGAACCACATGCTCACCAAGGGCACGTACTACACCGTGCGGCTGGGCTATTTCGGCAACAACCGATGCCAGTCGGTGCGCGACCTCGAGCGCGAGGCCGATGAGCGCGACTACTCGGTCCGCTTCTGGCAGGACTACATCTTCAAGGCCGAGGATACCGTGCTCAAGAACGACTCGGTGCTCTTCCACCCGATGCCCGGCTACGTCGAGCAGTCGAAGTCGAACACCAACAACCCCTGGGGCGTGTACAACCTGTTCTACGGGGCCGGGGACTACCGCGGGTTCCTCGCGCACTGGTCGGACGTGCTGACGGCCAAGGGCGACATCACCCACAACATCGGCAGGGTACACGAGTTCAAGGTCGGCCTTGAGGCTCGTCAGAACTATCTGAGCCGCCGGTATAACTCGCTGCCCTGGGACCCGAACCCGTTCGTTGACTCCTACGACGTGCACCCGGTCAACGCGGCGATGTTCGTGCAGGACCGGATGGACTTCGAGGACCTGGTCGTGCGGGCCGGGCTGCGGTTCGACTACCTCGACCCGCAGGCGTGGAAGCGGGCCAACCCGACCAACATCGAGGATACCAGCCTGGTCGCGGCGAATCAGAAGTTCAAGCTGTCGCCACGGCTGGGCGTGTCGTTCCCGATAACGACCAGGACCAAGTTCCGCTTCTCCTACGGCCACTTCTTCCAGACACCGTCCTACCGGTACCTGTTCGACAACATCACGTCCGCCGCCTACGCCCGCGGCAACCAGATTATCGGCAACCCGGACCTGCTCGCCCAGCAGACCATCGCCTACGAACTGGGCCTGGAGCAGGAGTTGTCGCCGGTCGTGGTCGCGGACCTGACCGCGTACTACAAGGACGTCTTCGACCTGATGGGTACGCGGTTCACGCCGGCGGTGCCGATGGGTTACTACCCGCTCGTAAACGAGGAGTACGGCAGCGTGCGCGGGTTCGAGGTCGGCGTTCAGAAGACGCTCTCGAACTTCTGGACGGCGCGCGCGTCGTACGGGCTGTCGCTGGCGCGTGGGACCGCTTCCTCGACCTATGAGTGGTACTACGAGCGCTACCGGTACGGCGTCGACCCGGTCACCGGCCTCGAGCTGGAGCCGCCGCGCCGGGACTACGCGCTCGAGTTCGACGAGCGACACAACGCGAAGCTCAGCCTCGGGTGCGACTTCCCGGATGACGTGGCGTTCATCGCGGTGCGTGACTTCAGCGGTATGGTTTTCTTCAGCTACGGCTCGGGCCTGCCCTACACGCCGCGCGAGGTCCGCAAGCTGAATGCGGGCCGGCAGACCGCCGAGCGGAACTCGGCCCGGCTGCCGCCGCGGTTCAACGCGGACCTGAACGCCGCCAAGTCCATCACGCTGGGCGGGCTTCGGTTCGGCCTGAACGTCGTCGTCACGAACCTGTTCAACAACCAGACCGTGCAGTGGGTCTACGGCTACACCGGCCTGCCGGACGACGACGGCTACATCTCGACCTATTCCCCGGCCAACTGGATTCTCGACCCGGACGTGACCCTCCTGAATACCTCCAAGTACAACGCGGTGCGCGACCACAACCACGACGGCTACATCACCGACACAGAGGAGTACATCGCCTACAAGATGGGCTACCTCGACTTCGTGGACAACCCGGCAAACTACGGTCCGCCCCGGCAGATAAAGCTGGGCGTAACGCTGGAGTTCTAGGAGGCGGACATGAGAAGAACTCAGAAGTCAGAATGCAGAATGCAGAAGGCAGAATTGCCGATGCGGATTCTCTTCCTCGTGCTCCTGACGACCTTGGCGGTTCAGCCCCTCTTGGCCCGGACCGCGCCGGGCGCGCCGAAGCCGCCACGCATCTACGACTTCCAGTGGTACCAGGGCAACCAGTGGCGGCTGCCGATAACGAACTACGGTACGTTCGGGTATGCCATCGGCCGGTCGGGCGGTGAGTGGCCGGTCGGTTCCGGTGACATGTACATCTACGGAGCGGGGATCTGGATCGGCTGCGTCAAGCGGACCACGGCGGGCAAGGACACGTTTGTCTCGAACGGCTACAACCCTAACTCGGGCTCGTCCGAGATGACGCCCGGCTGCTATGACAACGCGCCGGGCGGGTACGGTTCGCGCGCCTTCGAGCGTTGCTACATCTACCCGGACGACTGGCCGGCGAATCCGGGCGACTTCCCGTCCGCACTCCAGGACTCGGTGCTGACCCCGCTGCGCATCCCGCAGGGAAACGACACCATCAAGGGCTACTTCTACTATGTCCCGCGGGAGCCGGTCTCCGTGACCGATGCCTGGACCGTGTTCAACGACCGCGACCCGGCGCTCCATACCGCGGGCAAGTCGCCGAGACCGATGGGCATCGAAGTCTACCAGACCACCTACTCCTGGGCCCTGCCCTGGAACCGCGACATCGTCTTCTTCAAGTACGACGTGAAGAACCGCGATACCGCGACGCTGACCGACCTGTACCTGGGTGTGGCCTGCGACGCGGACGTGGGGAGCGCGGCCGACGACCGCTGCGGCCTCATACTCCACAAGCACGTCTTCAACAAGGACCACTCGGACTCGGCCTACGCGGACAACGTCGGATACGTCTACTCCGAGGACGCGGCGCCGAGCGGGTTCGTCGGGTTCGACTTCCTGCAGAGCCCGTTTCGGACCTGGCCGGACGGCACCTGGCGCGAAGCCGCCGATACAATGCAGGTGTATCCCAACGGCGCGGACGACAACAACAACGGCTTGATTGACGAACCGTCCGAGGGGGTCCAGGTCGGAATGTCGGCGTTCAAGATCTTCATCCTCTCGAATGACCCGAAGGACGACTTCTCCCAGTACCTCGCGCTCTCCGGCCACGACTGGGACCCGCCGTACGAGTACAACCCGTTCGACTCGATTGACGCGACTCCCGAGGACAAGCGGTTTCTGCAGGCGACCGGTCCGATAACGCTGGGGCCCGGTGAGATGACCACGGTGACCATCGCGATGATCGGCGCGGCCGCGGACCGGACCGGCGACCCTTCGACCTGGCCCTATGACCTTGCGGTGGCGTCGCAGTCAGCGCAGGCGGCCTACGATAACAACTGGGTGATGCCCGGGCCGCCACCTGCGCCGAACGTCACATTGATTCCCGGGGACGGCCGGGTGGCGCTCATCTGGGACGACCTGCCGGAAACGGCCAAGGACCCGTTCTTCCCGATTGCCGGGGTCCTGAATCCTCACTACGTCGAACAGGACTTCCAAGGGTTCAAGGTCTATCGCAGCCGGTCGGGCCAGCCCGGTGACTGGAAACTGCTGGGCCAGTGCGACAAGAATGACGGCGTAGTCTGGCAGGACACGGCGACGGTCGAGAGCCTGCGAACCATCGCTGCCGATGCCGGCCTCTACCACAGCTTTGTGGATTCGAGCCGGCTCCGGTTGGGGTTTCCGTACTACTACGCGGTCGCCGCGTTCGACATCAACTTCCTCTCCGACACGCTCATCGGCGGCAACAGCGTGCCAAAAGAGACTCTGTCGCTTGAGTCCGGGCTGACTCCGCTGCGGGTGACGCCGCGGACCGAGCCGGGCAACTTCAAGCCGCCGAAGGACAGCGCGTACCAGGTGTCGGGCAACCCGCGCATACCGCTCGGGATAACGCCGCTGGCGCTCGCGCCCTACGCGGTCGAGGCGGCGACGTATCACATCCAGTTTGAGAACCAAGTCTACGACCCGGTTACCCGCTCCCCTGCGTACCGGTTTGCGGTCACCCGGAGCAACGGCGACACGGTGCAGGCCGAGACCCGGCTCGTCATGGATATCGGTTCGATCACCGACACCGTCCGTTTCATACCGACCGTGTTCGGCAACGTCATCACCAACATCGAGCGTGTAGCGCGGGCGCCGGGCGACACCGTGGTTGATACCACGTACGCATGGCTCCCCATCGCTCAGATGACGATGAAGCTCAATCTCGACCAGATACCGACCCAGTTCTACGACCGGTTCGAGGTCAAGACCGGCACGTATCCGGAAGACTCGCTCACTGTGCGCGACGACGCGGGCAACAACAAAGCCATGTGGGCTTACCGCGGGTCCAACTACCGTGTAGTCTGGTCGAACAAGGGCGGTTCGCGTACGGCCGAGGTCTACGATGTCGAGAACGACCGGGTCGTGCCCTATCGGGCCATGCGGCCGCTGCTCGATGCCGACTCGGCCGACGGCTGGTGTTTTCAGACCGCCAGCAAGCCTGCGGATACTCTGGTGCTCGACCAGACGCGTTTCTTTTCGCTCTGCGGCTGCCGGTTCCAGTTCCGGCCGGGCCAGGCCGTTCCTCCAGTCCAGCAGTTGCCCGCGGACGGCGATACCTGGGTCGTCTACAGCAAGGTGCTGACGCCGGCGCCCATCTACGCGGCCTGGGATGTCAGTTTCACGCCGATGGAGTACCTGCCCACGATGGCCAAGCTCGACGTCAAGGTCGTGCCCAACCCGTACCTCGTGCGCAACGAGTGGGAGCGCCACCCGGACTTCCGCAAGCTCAAGTTCATCAACCTGCCCAACCACTGCGTCATCTACATCTACAACCTTGCCGGCGACCTGGTCAAGACCCTCGAACACCACGAGACCAAGCCTAAGGCGGGCAGCCTGCCCAACCAGTTCGGCGGCGACGAGGACTGGGACCTCCTGAACGAAAGCCGGCAGAAGCCGGCGCCGGGCGTGTACATCTTCCACGTTCAGTCGGACCAGGGCAGCCAGACCGGCAAGTTCGTCTTAATCTACTAGGGAAAGGAGGAGCACATGAAAAGTCCAAAGTCCAATGTCCGCGGTCCGAAGTCCGAAGTGGAAAGTGGAAATGGCAAAGTCAGGATCCCGGACTTCGGAATTTCCCCTTGCCCCTTTCTCCTTTGCATCTTGGCGTTCTTGGCGGTTGTCACTCCTGTCCACGCGGTATTCACCAAGGTCGGCATGGCCGGCCTGCCTTTCCTCAAGATCGGCGTCGGCCGGTGCACGGGCATGGGCGAGGCGTTCGTGGCCGTGGCCGACGACGCGACGGCGGCGTTCTGGAACCCGGCCGGGCTGGCGCTGGTGCAGAAGCGGCAGGCCATCGTCAACCACATTGACTGGGTGGCCGACATCAACCACGAGTACCTGTCTTTTGTGATGCCGACCAAGGCGGGCAACGTCGGGGTCTCGGTGACGGCGCTGACGCTGGGTGAGTTCGAGGAGACCACGATTGACACGTTCCAGGGCACGGGCCGGACCTTCTCCGGCACCGACATCGCGTTCGGCGTGTCCTATGCCCGGATGTTCACCGACAAGCTCTCGTTCGGTCTTACCGCCAAGGTGGTGTCCGAACAGGTCTGGAACGTCGGTGCTGCCGGGGCCGCGTTCGACTTCGGCGTCCACTACAACACCGGTTGGCGCAACCTGCGGCTGGCGATGGCAATCGTTAACTTCGGGCCGGACCTCAAGTACTCGGGCGGGCAGCTCAACTTCACCCACGACCCGGGCTGGTCATGGCCGTGGACGCGCGAGCCGATTCCGGGTACTTATCTGACTGAAACGTTCCCGCTGCCGGTGACGTTCCGGTTCGGCATGGCCTACGACTTCTTCCACACCGACAACTCCCATCTCACCGCGGCCGCGGACCTGAACCACTTCAACGACGTGAACGAGAAGGTCAATCTCGGGCTGGAGTACCGCTACAGCCCGGTCAGCCTGCGTGCCGGCTACATCCTCAATACCGACTTTGCCTATGCAGGCGAAGTCGGCTGGAGCACCGGACTCTCAGCTGGCGCCGGGTTCCGGGTCCAGCCGGCGCCGGGGCTGGGTTTGAACTTCGACTACAACTACCGTAACCTCGGCCGGCTCGGGATGTCCCACCGTCTGACCCTGGCCCTGGATTTCTAGGCGACAGCGTGACTATACCGGCCCGGAGCTTCGGCTCCGGGCCGGCCCGTTCAGCAGGGGTC
>Ga0163202_1000152_pt1 | contig 12589 bp, 9 predicted proteins | sample PL_2010_300m_FD_113540 | JGI IMG/M metagenome (GOLD analysis project Ga0163202, IMG submission 113540) | Freshwater microbial communities from Powell Lake, British Columbia, Canada to study Microbial Dark Matter (Phase II) - PL_2010_300m | ecosystem: Environmental > Aquatic > Freshwater > Lake ... | reverse complement strand
TGGTGGAGGACGACCTTAGCGGTCGGCATCCGCGACTGGATGTCGTCCCATTCGAGTCCGAACACCAATACATGGCTACGTTGAATGGGTCGCCCGCGGACGGAACGAACCTGATCTACGTCAAGGGCGCGGTGGAGCGGCTGCTGGAGCGTTGCGCCACCGTTTTGCAGGCTGACGGCGCGGAGACGAAGCTTGACCAAGAGGCGGTCCGCCGCGTCGCCGACGAGATGGCGGCCCAAGGGTTGCGCGTGTTGGCCTTTGCCAGCCGGCACATCCACCCGGAGCAGCGCCAGCTCACCCATGAGGATGTGGCGAGCGGACTGACCTTGCTCGGTCTGCAAGGCATGATTGATCCGCCGCGCACGGAAGCCGTTGCGGCCGTCCGCAAATGCCGGACGGCCGGCATCAGCGTCAAGATGATCACCGGCGACCACGTGCTCACGGCCAAGGCGGTCGCGGAGCAGATCGGCCTCAGTGGTGCCACGGACGCGGAAACGGTGGCCGTCTCGGGACGCGACCTCGATTCGTTGTCGGACGACGAATTGAGGGATGTGGCGGAACGCGCCTCCGTGTTTGCCCGCGTGGCGCCGCAACAGAAGCTACGCCTGGTCAAGGCGCTGCAATCGCGCGGGCACGTCGTGGCCATGACCGGCGACGGCGTGAACGATGCGCCCGCCCTCAAACAGGCGGACATCGGCATCGCGATGGGCATCACTGGCACCGATGTGGCCAAAGGCGCGGCAGACATGCTGTTGACCGATGACAACTTCGCCTCCATTGAAGCAGCGGTGGAGGAAGGCCGGAACGTCTTCGAAAACCTGACCAAGTTCATCGTCTGGACGCTGCCGACGAATTCCGGCGAGGGGCTGCTCATCCTCGTAGCCATTTGCATGGGCTGGACGCTGCCCTTGTTGCCAGTGCAAGTGCTGTACATAAACATGTCCACCGCACTGCTGCTGGGCCTCTTTCTCGCGTTCGAGCCGAAGGAGGGCGACCTGATGGAGCGTCCACCGCGCGGCCCCAAGATGTCCATCCTGACCGGTTCTTTGATCATGCGCATCGGGCTGGTTACATGCCTGATACTGGTGGGCGTTTTTGGGCTGTTCTTGTGGGAGGAAAAGAGGGGCGCCAGTCTGGCGGAAGCCCGCACCACGGCGCTGAACGTTATTGTTCTGGCGGAGACCTTCTATTTGCTTGGCTGCCGCTCGCTCACGCGCTCCGTGTTTGCGGTGGGCGTATTCTCGAACTGGCGGCTCCTGGTGGGTATTGTCGCCGTGATGGCGGCGCAACTGGTCGTCACCTACATGCCTCTCGCCAACCGCCTGCTCCACACCGCTCCGCTGTCATGGGACGTTTGGACGCGGATCGTGGCCGTGGGGGCGATGGCCGGTGTGGTTGTGGAATTCGACAAGTGGATTCGACTCAGGCTAGGGAGAAGGCAACAGGCGCGAAAGGGAAGTCAATGAGAAGTGGCCGGCAAGGTCCGAGGCAGCGGGCCGGTTGCTTTCTTCCATTGCCCATAGGACAACCGGGTCCGCAGCGCGGATTCCGACAGCGCCGCGCGACCGTGATTGACGGCACCGGCGACGCGCTGACGGCCCTCTTGCGCGGCTGAGGGTCGCTTCCCGCGGCTTGACCCGGCCTCGCGGTTCTGGCATAGTCTTGCCCCACAATCATGGCGAATCCTGAGGCGCAGCGGTTTCCCGGCCTGACCAAGGCCGAGGCCGCCCATGGTCTGAAGACCCACGGCTACAACGAACTGCCGACTGCGAACCGCCGCCGCATGTGGCAGATTGCCTTTGGTGTGGTGCGCGAGCCGATGTTCCTGCTGCTGCTCGCGTCCGGCATCATCTACCTCATCCTGGGCGAGGCTAGCGACGCGGCGATGCTGCTCGGGTTCGTGTTCGTCATCATCGGCATCACCCTGTACCAGGAGCGGAAGACCGAGCGGGCGCTCGAGGCTTTGCGCGACCTCGCTAGTCCGCGCGCGCTCGTCCTGCGCGACGGCGAGGTGACCCGGATTCCCGGCCGTGAGGTCGTGCCCGACGACATCGTGCTGTTGGTTGAGGGCGATCGGGTGCCGGCTGACGCAGTCGTGCTCGACTCCAACCACTTGATGCTGGACGAGTCGCTTCTGACCGGTGAATCGATGCCGGTGCGCAAGATCGCCGGCGACCCGCAGGGAGAACTGGGCCGGCCGGGCGGCGACGACCTGCCCGGCGTCTACTCCGGCACCATCGTTGTGCAGGGGCAGGGCGTGGTCCGGGTGCGCGCCACCGGTCTCGCCACCGAGATGGGCAAGATCGGCAAGACCCTGCAGCAGGAGAAGGAGGAGATCTCGCCACTTGAGGTCGAGACGCGCCGGGTCATCCGGAACTTCGCCAGCGCGGGACTCGTCGTCTGCGCCCTGGTTGTCGTGTTCTACCTCGCGACGCGGGGCAACTTGCTGGGCGGGCTCCTGGCCGGCCTGACCCTGGCGATGGCTCTACTGCCCGAGGAGATACCGGTTGTGCTGACCGTGTTCCTCGCCTTGGGTGCGTGGCGGATGTCTCAGAAGAAGGCTCTGACCCGTAAGCTGCAGGCGATTCAGGCAATCGGGTCTGCCACCGTGCTCTGCGTAGACAAGACCGGCACCCTGACCTTGAACAAGATGGCGGTATGGAAGATACTCGGCGGGGGCCGGTTCTGCGACGTGGACGGCGTCTCGGCCACGGTCCTGCCCGAAGTCTGCCACGAGACGGTTGAGTATGCGATTCTGGCGAGCCAGGAGATTCCGGTGGACCCGATGGAACGGGCGCTCTCCGAACTGGGCACACGGGCGCTGAAGTCCACCGAACACATCCACCCGGACTGGCAACTGGTGCGCGAGTACCCACTGTCGCGGCAGTTGATGGCGATGTCTCGGGTCTGGAAGTCGCCCGACGGCCGGGACTACGTCATCGCGGCCAAGGGCGCACCCGAGGCAATCGGTGACCTCTGCCACCTTGTGCCTGCCCGAATGAAGGAGCTTTCGGAACAGGTGAACGTGATGGCTTCCGAGGGGCTGCGCGTGCTGGCCGTTGCGCGCGCGAGGTTCACGCTCCCGGGCCTGCCCCAGGAACAGCACGATTTCCAGTTCGAGCTGATAGGCCTGGTCGGCTTCACCGACCCGGTGCGGCCGCAGGTGAAGGCCGCGGTCGAGAGTTGTCACAAGGCGGGCATCCGCGTCGTGATGATTACCGGCGATTATGCGGGCACCGCGTCGAAGATCGGGCGTGAGATCGGGCTTGAGAGTCCCGAAACCGTCATCACCGGCCCGGAGATGGAGGAGATGAGCGACGCCGAGCTGCGCTTCCGCGTCAGGAGCGCGAACGTCTTCGCCCGGGTCGTGCCTGAGCAGAAGCTGAAGCTGGTCAACGCGCTCAAGGCGAATTCGGAGGTCGTGGTGATGACCGGCGACGGTGTGAACGACGCGCCCGCGCTGAAGGCGGCGCACGTCGGCATCGCTATGGGCGGCCGCGGCACCGACGTCGCCCGCGAGTCGGCGGCGATGGTGCTGCTCGACGACGACTTCTCGACCATCGTCCAGGCGGTGAGGCAGGGCCGGAGAATCCTTGACAATCTCAAGAAGGCGTTCGCCTACATCTTCAGCGTCCACGTGCCGATTGCCGGGATGTCGCTCTTGCCCATCCTGTTCAAGTGGCCGCTGGTACTCCTGCCGGTTCACGTGGTCTTCCTCGAACTCATCATCGACCCATCCTGCTCGGTGGTGTTCGAGGCGGAACCGGAAGAGCGCGGGGTGATGGATCGGCCGCCGCGCCGGCTGGACGACCCGCTATTCGACCGCAGGACGGTCGGGCTCTCCCTGCTGCAGGGGCTGTGGGTGCTGCTCATCGTACTGGCGGTATACGCAGTCTCGCTCCACCGAGGTCAGGGTGAAGCCGACGCGCGCACGCTCACTTTCGTGACCCTGGTCCTCGCAAACCTCGGGCTGATACTCACCAACCGTTCGTGGTCGCGCACTATCGTTAGTTCGATACGAGTTCCGAACCGGTCGCTCTGGTACGTGGTGTTCGGCGCGCTGGCGTTCCTCGCCATCGCGCTCTACGTGCCGTTCCTGCGCAGCCTGTTCAAGTTCTCCGTACTGCACCCGTCGGACCTGCTCATCTGCGCTGGCGGCGGCATGGTGAGCATCGCCTGGTTCGAGGTGTTCAAGTTCGTCCGGAACCATGGGCTTTTCAGAGGCCGGCCGAAGTCAGAAGTCAGAAGCTAGAGGTCAGAAGTCAGAAGTGCGGGCCGCTGAGACACACGGACAGATAGCCACGAAAGCACGAAGTCGGATGAAACGAAGCCGATCCTGTCCATACCCATTCGTTTCGTGTCCTTCGTGCCTTCGTGGCTCTCACTTCGGTATCTGCTCCCGGCCCGTGGTTGACTCTCAGGTTCTGCCGACTAAGATAACCCGTTCTGGATAGGTTGTTCGGGGCTGTAGCTCAGCTGGGAGAGCACCTGCCTTGCACGCAGGGGGTCGCCAGTTCGACTCTGGTCAGCTCCATCAGCGACACGAGTACAAAAGGGGTACTGCGGGTTACCGCTGAACGAACGAGGCCGGTCTTCGGGTCGGCTTCGTTGATGTTTGGCTTGGTTACTTGAGCAGGAAGCGGGCCCGGAACGACGCGGGCTTCTGTCCCAACGGGGTGACAGGTGCACGTGCGAAAAACGGGGACTGTACCTTCGCGGGGCCCTGTGCGACTCCCAGGGACTGTCCCCTGTTTTTCGCGGAAGTGCGGGGCTTGGGGTAGATGCTGAGCGACTAGCGGAGCAGGAAGCGGGCGTCGAGGACGAGCGCACCTTTGCCCTCTTCGTAGACGAGCAGCGGGTTGATGTCGAGCTCGTCGATTTCCTTGAAGTCGGTGACGAGCTGGGACAGGCGCTGCAGGCATTCCTTGATCTTCGCCACGTCGCGTCGGGCCTCGCCCCGGTAACCCTGCAGTATCTTCACGGCTTTGATGCCGTAGACCATTGAATCGGTCGAGATGTCGTTCAGGGGTGCGATGCGGAAGGTGACGTCCTTGAGCACCTCCACGAGGATGCCGCCGAGACCGAACATCAGGAGCGGGCCGAATGACGGATCGCGCTTCATTCCGATGATGGTCTCGGTGCCCTTGGTAGCCATCTTCTGTACCAGCACGCCCCAGATGTCGGCGTCGGGTTTCTTCGCTTTCACGTCTGCGAGCAGGTCGGCGTGTTCCGCCTTCAGCTTTGCTTCGTCGGTGATGTTCACGCGCACGCCTCCGAACTCGGTCTTGTGCAGGATATCCGGTGAGACAATCTTGATGACAACCGGGTAGCCGATTTCCTTCGCGGCGCCGACCGCCTCGTCCGCGGTCTTGCAGAGCCGGAATTCTGGTATCGGCAGGCCGTAGGCCTTCAGGATTTCGTGACCCTCGGGCTCTGAGACAAACGGGGGAGAGGGGCGGGGAGCGAGGGATTGGCGCGTCCGGACCCGGGCGAGAATTTCCTTCACCACGTCCGGTTTGACGTCGGGGAACGTCTGGACGTCGCCCTGGGGTCGGCGGCTCCATTCGCCGAACTCGGCCATCGCGGCCATGGCGCGGGCGGCGTTCTCCGGGAACTGGTAGTGGGGGATATGGTCGTGCAGCAGCGCCTTGCGGATGTCGGCCGAGTTGCCCATTGTCTGGATGCAGGCAAGAATCGGCTTGTCTGACCGCGAGCCGATGTCGGCGATGACATTGGCGATGTCGACCGCCTCGGCCATCAGCGTAGGAGTCCACATCGGTATCAGGCCGTCGACGTTCTCGTCGGCGACCATGAGTTCAAGGGCGGCCCGGTAGCGTTTCTCGTCCGCGTCGCCGATGATGTCGACCGGGTTGCCGGTCGAAGCGGTGACCGGTAGCCGCTTCTTGAGTTCTTTCCTGGTGGCCGGAGACAGTTGGGCCATTTCCAGGCCGTTGCGGATGCATGCGTCCGTGCCCATGATGCCGACCCCGCCGGCATTGGTGAGAATCGCAACGCGCGGGCCCCGGGGCACGGGTTGGTACGCGAGGGCCGCGGCCTTGGCAAAGAGTTCGTTGATGGTGTCGACGCGCAGGATCCGGGCCTGGGCAAAGAAAGCGTCGTAGGCGGCGTCGGACCCGGCGAGTGCGCCGGTGTGAGAGGAGGCGGCCTGGGCGCCTTCAGTTGTGCGTCCGGACTTGATGGCGAGAATCGGTTTCGGCCGCGTCTCGTGCGACGCGATTTCGCGGGCGATGTGCATGAACTGGGGCGGGTCAGCCAGGTCTTCGAGGTAGAGCGCGATGACGTCCGTGTCGGGGTCGTCTTTGAGGTATGACAACAGGTCGCATTCGTTGATGTCGGCTTTGTTGCCGATGGAGATGAACTTGGAGAAGCCGAGCTCCTGGGACTCGGCGTATTCGAGTGCGTTGACGCCGACCGCGCCGGACTGGGAGATGAACGCGATGTTGCCGAAGTGCGGCATGACGCGGCCGAAGGTGGTATTGAGCCGGACGTCGGGCGAGCAGTTAATCATGCCGAAGCAGTTGGGGCCGATCAGACGGATGCCGTACTTGCGGGCGCGGTCGCGTACCGCAAGCTCAAGCTGGGCGCCGGTCGGACCGAGTTCCTTGAACCCAGCGGAGATGACGATGGCGCCCTTGACCTTCTTCTGGCCGCACTCGGCCAGGGTCGCGGGCACGGCGAGGGCGGGCACGACGAGCACGGCGAGGTCGACCTCGTCCGGTATCTGCAGGACCGACTCGTAGGCCTTTACGCCCAGCACCGATGTTGCCCTCATGTTGACCGGGAACACCATGCCGGTGAAGTCGTTCATCAGGACGTTGCGGAACAACGCATGGCCGACCGAGCCTTCACGCGTCGAAGCACCGATGACCGCTACCGAGCGGGGCTTGAAGATGAAGTCTAGCGAAGAGGCGAGAGGCGAGAGGCGAGAGGCGAGAGGCGGTTGGGGTGGCATGCCGTGCTCCTATTCCTTGCTCTTGAACCGCATGGTCAGCGTGTAGACGCCGTCTTCCCATTTGGTTTCAATCGGCAGCCCGGTGCGGGTCATCAACCGGTAGGCGCGGGTGTTGGAGTCGAGCACGTAGCCGACGAAGCCTTTGATGCCTTTCATCTTGGCGATCTTGGTGAGATGGTTGAAGAGCACCCCGCCGAGTCCCCGGTTCTGGAACTCGTCCTGTACCTCGATGGCGTACTCGGCGAGCCCGGTTGCCTTGTCCACATAGTAGCGGGCCGAGCCGATGATATGTTCCTCGCCGGACTGCTTGAACGCGGCGACGATGGCCATCTCCGACTCGTAGTCGACGTTGACGAACTTGGAGAGTTTCTCGTGGGGCATGGCCTTGAGGTACGAGAAGAACCGGTAGAAGATCGTGTCTTTGGAGAACGAATAGAAGAGGTCTCGCATCGCCGGTTCGTCGGTGGGCCGAATCGGCCGCAGGAATACCGGGGCACCGTCCTTGAGTGCGTCCTGCGCCTCGAACTCCTCAGGGTAGCGGGCCTCGACCAGCGGCAACTCGGGCTGGTCGGCGTAGATGTAGTGCTTGTCTTTGGCGAGCTTGAACAGCTCGGAGCGGAACTTCGGATGGGCGACGGAAATCAGGGCAAGCGCGCGGTCGCGGATCGTCTTGCCGTGCAGGTAAGCGACGCCCCACTCGGTGACCACGTAGTGGACGTCGCCGCGCGAGGTGACCACACCCGCGCCCTCGGTCAGGGTCGGCATGATGCGGGAGAACTGGTCGTCATCCCGGGTCGAGCGGAGCACGATTACCGCCTTGCCGTCATGCGACCGGGCCGCGCCGCGCACGAAGTCAACCTGGCCGCCGATGCCTGAGTAGAATTGGTAGCCGATGGAGTCGGCGCAGACCTGCCCGGTCAGGTCCACCTCCAGCGCCGAGTTGATGGAGACCATCTTGTCGTTCTGGCTGATGACGAACGGGTCGTTGGTATAGTCGACCGGGTGGAACTCGAACATCGGGTTGTTGTCAATGTAGCGGAACAGGCGCTCGCTGCCCATGGCGAATGAGGCGATGACCTTGCCCGGATGCAGCGTCTTCTTCCGGTTGTTGATGACGCCCGCCTCAATCAGGTCGATGGTCGAGTCGGAGAATACCTCGGTGTGGACTCCCAAGTCCTTCTTCTCTTTCAGGTAGGAGAGCAGGGCGTTGGGGATGCCGCCGTAGCCGACCTGGATGGTCGAGCCGTCCTCGACCAGGTCGGCGACGTTCTTGGCGATGCGGCGCGCGACCTCGCTTGCACCCGGGGTGATGAACTCATAGAGCGGTGCGTCGTTCTCGACCAGCGCGTCTATCTCGTCGACGTGGATGAAGCTGTTGCCGAGCGTGCGCGGCATCTGCGGGTTGACCTCGGCGATGACGTAGCGGGCGGCCTCGGCCGCGGGCTTGGTGATGTCAACCGACACGCCGAAGCTGCAGAATCCGTGCTCGTCCGGCGGGGTGACGTGAATCAGAGCGACGTCGATAGGCAGGCGGCCGGACTTGAGCAGGTCCGGGATTTCCGAGAGGAAGATGGGCGTGTAGTCGGCCCGGCCTTCCCAGACCGCGGGCCGGACGTTCGCGCTGATGAAGAAGGCGTTGGCCCGGTACCGGCTGGCCAGTTTCTCCTGCGCGTAGGGCGCGACGCCCAGCGTCAGTAGGTGGGTGATTTCGACGTCCTCGGTCGGACAGTCGGCGAGCGCCTGGACCAGCTTCTGGGGAGTGCCGCAGGCGGAGCCGATGAAAAGCCGGTCGCCCGGCTGCAGAATCTGCAGAGCCTGGTCAGCGGTCTTGATCTTCGCGCGATACTTCTCGCGCCAGTCAACGTTGGTCATAGTCTCCTCTTGGTTCCAGCCTCAGATGCGTCGGGCAGGCCCGGCGCGCCGAGGCGGCGCGGATCACTCCGCGAACGGCCTCAAGAATGGTTTTCCGTTCTCTTCTTCGATGACACCGCAGGCGTACTCCGGGTCGTGCTCAAGAAACGAGAGCCACTTTTCGGCAATGGCCTGCGGCACGAGCTTCTCCTTCTGTGCCATCGTTTCGAGCGGCAGCAAATCATACCCCATAATGTAGGGTGTGGCAATATGAGACCGGGTTGGAATCAGGTCACCCCAGTAGATTGCGGTCTCGCCCCCAGAGCGGAGCAGCACGATCTGGTGGCCGGGCGTGTGGCCGCCGGTCAGGACCAGCTCAAGCTCAAGCCCAAGCGCAAGCGCAAGCCGGGAATCCCCATCAATGAGCTCCAATTGCCGTGCTGCCGGCAAGGGCAGGAAGTTCTCGGGCAGATAGGCGGCGCGGGACCGGCGGTTGGGGTTCAGGGCGAGGTCCCATTCCTTCTGCTGCACGTAGTAGCGGGCATTCGGGAAGCGGGGGACAGGCTTGCCGCTCGAGTCGAGTTTGGTGGCAGCCCCGGCATGGTCGAAGTGCAGGTGAGTGAGCACGACCTTCGTGATGTCGTCGGGCTTGAAACCGGCGCGGGCAAGCGAGGATTCGATGGTGTCGGTGTGTTCGATGCGGTAGATGTCGATGTTCTTCGAGTCCCACTTGTCGCCGATGCCGGTATCAATCAGCACGCGTTCTTTCCCGGCTACGACCAGCAGTGGCCGCAGTGCCAGCCGAATACGGTTGCGTTCGTCCGGCGGGTTGGTTCGTTCCCACAACGGCTTGGGCACGACGCCGAACATCGCCCCGCCGTCGAGTCCGAAGAACCCGTCGGAAAGACTGTGTAGCTCAAACTCTCCGAACCGCATCGGTAGAGATTGTAGAAGCCGGGCTCAGCAGGTCAAGACGGCGCTACCTTGGCCGAGAACAACTCCTCGCCGTGGTACTGCTGTTCATCCATATACCGCCTCCAGTTGTCATCTGTCGCCCGTCAGCGTCCTCGACGATTCGTATCTCATCCCCGTCCGGGCCGTAAGCTGTCAGCCGTAAGCCGTGAGCTGTCACCGTGCCGCATCAGCATCGTCTCGACCAGCTCTGTTGTTCCGTCGCACCCGGCACTCATCGTTCCGCGCTCATCGCTCATCACTCTCCGCGTGACTCGACCATCTTGTCATGCCGCGCCTTGCCGTCGCCAGCTTCTTTCCATCTGCTGGACGATTGCCGCAGTCGTCGTGACCCGGGCAAACCCGTAGGCCAAGTTCAGCAGGCTGGCGCAGTGCATTTCCTCGGTCGGTGCGCCTGTGGCATCAGCCGGAATGAAGCTCCGGTAGTCGCGGAAGTACGCGTCCCTGGCTGTAGACTCGACGCACATGTTCGTCATCACGCCGCAGATCACCAGGTCCTCGATTCTCAAAGAGCGCAGCACGGTCTGCAGATCGGTGTCAAAGAAGGCAGAGTAGCGGTGCTTGGTCACGACCTTGTCACTCGACCGGGGCGCGAGGTCAGGAATGATGTCGCCGGCGCGAGTGCCTTCGATGATGTTCTCGCGCCACCACTGGCCCATGATCCCGATATCGAGCAGTTGGGGATGGATGCGCGTGCCGGGTGTAAATGACCGGCCGCCGCGTCCGGCGGAACGCCCTGAGCAGCCGTCTCAGGTTCGGGCTGATGGCAGCAGTACATGAAAGATAGCCCTTGCCCGCTGGGTCGGCGAAGAAGCGCTGCATGTCAATGACAATGAGGGCCGACTTCGGGACCAGCAGGCGCATGCGGTGCGTGTTCACTGAGCCGATCGCGGCCAGCCACTCCTTCGTCTTGATCCCGATGTTATGCTGCGAAACGTAGGGTTCGGTCTTGTCTTCGTTCATGATGTTCAGTCTCCTAAAGCAGTCCGGGCCTCGGCTGAACGGCGGTTTCTACCCGTCCTCGAATGCCAAATCGTTCTAAGTATCACCAAGGTTCTCCGGTGCACAGTGTAGGCGATGCCGGGCATGCCTCCGCCAATCTGCAATCGACGCCCACATTCAGACCGGGGCCGCTGAGACCAACCAACGATGAACGATTCTCGGCCAACTCGACCATCTTGTCATGCCGCGCCCTGACATCGCTCGGAAATACGGGAAGTGTGGGGCTGTTGAAGAAGCCGCCTCTTGTCATTCTGAGCGTAGCGAAGAATCTTCGCGATGATGATTCTACGAGAGTTAGAAGACCCTTCACTTCGTTCAGGGTGACATGAATGGGGTTCTCAACAGCCCCAGTGCCCTCATTTCCTCCGGTCGAGTCGCTCTTGGTCGGCGGTCGGGGCAAGCTCTGGAGATCATGCGAACAGGACTGTCGCGATGGCCAGAAGTGCGATCAGAAACCAGGGCACTTGCTCAGGCGTTCGGAGACTCCAGTTCCTCACGCTCAGACTCTGCCCGGGGCGGCCGAAGAGAAAGAGGCCGAACATCAGACCAAACGTGGACAGCGGCAACAGGCTTCGCCACGTCTTGAACTTGAGGGCAAACGCGCCCACTAGGACGGCCAACAGAAGCACTGCCTTCACAACGACTGCAAGTGTTCGTGCTCTCCTCGATGACCCGTTCACAGGGGAAACACTGGGACGCTTCCCGTACTGCTGGTTCTCTTGATTCACGTTCCTCCTTCGACGATTCGGATCTCGTCATCGGTCAGTCCGTAGAGTTCGTAGACCAACGTGTCTATCGTTTTGTCGGTGGCGGCGAGTTGGCGCTGGGTGGATTTCTGCTCATGCGGCGTTTTGGCCTTGGATAAGTCCTTGTGCAGCTTCAGCATCGTCTCGACCAGACCGACCACCTTGTCATGCTGCGCCTTGACATCGCTCAGAAATACGGGAAGTGTCCCTCGCCGTCCCGAGAACGGCGGATATACACCGGTGACCGACAGCCTTGCCATCAGGGGGAAATAGGGACACTTCCCCATTTATTGACTGGTTGGGCGCGGGCGTGTATGCTTCGGGCATGTCCAGAATAGCTCGAGTTGTGGCGGTGGGTATGCCGCACCACGTCACCCAGCGCGGCAACAACCGCTGCGACGTGTTCTTTGACGATGACGACCGACGTTTCTACCTCTGGACGCTGGCTCAGTACCGGCGGAAGAACGGCGTCGATATCTGGGGCTACTGCCTGATGGACAATCACGTGCATTTCCTGGCAGTGCCGCAGGAGGTGGATTCCCTTGCGCGTTGCTTTGCCGGCGCAAACATGGTCTATACCCAGCGTATCAACCGCAAACAGAACCGGAGCGGGCGACTCTGGCAGAACCGGTTCTTCTCCTGCCCGGTGGACAAGGACGAGTATCTCTGGCCTGTGCTCAGGTACATCGACCGCAACCCGGTCCGCGCCAAGCTTGTGTCTAAGGCAGGGGACTATCGCTGGTCGAGCGCCCGGCACCACGTCACCGGAGAAGCTGACCCGCTACTCAACGAACCTGACTGGCTCATGGCAGAGCTGCGCGAGCAGAAGTACCGCAGCTACCTGAAAGGCGAGGAGGAAGAAGAAGTGGGTGAGATCCGGCGCACCACGGCAACGGGCCGACCGCTTGGCGGCAACGCATTTCTCTCGACTCTGGAGTCACGCCTGGACCGGGTGCTGAGCGTGCAGAAGAAGGGAAGACCGGCGCGGCGCAGCAAACAATAGGGGGAGTGTCCCTATTTAGGGCATCTACCGACTCGACACGCC
>Ga0163202_1000151_pt1 | contig 12604 bp, 7 predicted proteins | sample PL_2010_300m_FD_113540 | JGI IMG/M metagenome (GOLD analysis project Ga0163202, IMG submission 113540) | Freshwater microbial communities from Powell Lake, British Columbia, Canada to study Microbial Dark Matter (Phase II) - PL_2010_300m | ecosystem: Environmental > Aquatic > Freshwater > Lake ... | reverse complement strand
GGCTCCAACAAGACTGTGCACAGGTGGTTGAAGAAGAACCGTGGTCGCGCAAAGGTGACACTCTTGCCCACAGGAAAGGTCTTGGAGCACTTTGCCGTGAATCCAAAGCCTAGCGAACGAATGGCGTCCCTGCTGTTAGAGCAAGCTCTTGTCTACTACCTGCGGCCTGAGCTACAGGAGAAGGACTGGAAGGAAACGGGGAGACGCGATCGGCCTCAGCCGGGCTGAAGCGCGGGCGGCGTCTCCCCTGCCATCAAGCCCGCTCCGAGCGGGAAGCTACAAACTCCAAACTCTAAATCCCAAACTGAGAATCGAAGCAGACCGGCAGCCGTTGTCCGTGAACCGTAGGCCGTAGACCGTCAGCCCTCTTCCCGCCCATTTGACACGGCTGCCCTGCCGCGCCATCGCTGAGCCTGCCTGAGGGCTCACGCTTGAGAAGAAGCTGCCCGCGGTGACGCGGGCAGCCCTGGTATAGGAGGCCCTTTGGCTATTCGGTCAGGACAACCTTGCGGACGGCGGCGTCCGGTCTCCCGTCTTCGGTCTTCGGTCCTCTGAGGAAGTACACGCCGGGAGCCAGCGCCCGCACGTCGTTCGCACCAGGTTCGAGGTCCATCACCTTCCGGCCGCTGACATCCGTCAAGCCTGCGGCTTGGGGCTTGCGGCCTGTGGCTTCAGGCAAGAACAGAATGTCGCGCACGACGGTCGGCATCGGGATGGCAGTTCGCACTTCGGCGTTCGGCGTTTCCTCGACTCCGGGCGGCGCGTCCGGATAGACCAGTATCAAGTCCCGGCATCCGACGTAGATGCAGTGCTGCTCCGGGTTCGCAATGACATAAGATGGCCACGCTGGCAGGTGCTCGTACAGGGCCGCCACGCTATCAGACTGCGTGTCATAGACTCTCAGGCAGGTATCGACGTAGCTCACACAGAACAGGTACCTGCCACTGTGGTCAAGACATGCGCTTCTACACCCTAGGCTGTTCTTCAGCCGAGCCACGACCGTGTCGCTGGTGGCATCGATCGCCAGCACGCTGTCGTCTACGAACCAGTAGAGTTTCCGGGTAGTGTCGGAGCATACGAGAAACGTCGTACTGAAATCGAGGTAGGGCCAGTCTATTGTCTTGAGCAGGGAGAGTGAACTCGAACTCCGAACCTCCAGCCGGCCTTTGCGGGCGAGGTAGACCTTCTTGCCATCTCCGGTGTGCGCAACCGCGAGCACGGCTCCAATCGCCGAATCGACCAGGACGCTGTCCGTCCGGCAGTCGATGAGAGTTAGAGCTTCCCTAAGGATACAGAGCATGCGACCCTCGCCCAGGTGCTCGAACCTTTTCACGAGGTCGTAGACGTCAATGGTTCGCACCACGGAGTCAGTATTGCAGTCGACTACGGCGATGTAGTCGCGAGCGCCCTGCCCCGAAGTAGCGAAGCAGTACACCTTGTTCCCGTCCGGGCACCAGCGAGGGAATGGATCCCAGCGGCAGTCGCCAATATCAATGAACTTGAGCAGGCTGTCTCCAGCCCCGTCCATCACGCCAAGGCCGTGCTTGGCCCGGAAGTAGAACTTGTTGCTGGTTCGGCTGTACGTCATCTCAGCAGTGCCGCGCGCTTCAGACAGAAATGCCTGGGTGACCACCCGGTTGGTCTGCTCGTCTATCACAGCCACGCCGCCGAGGGACGTGCCCCAACGGGCGTACAGCCTGCCGGTCGCGGGATTGTGGCACATAACGTGCTCCATCTCCCAGCCGCAGAGCGGGACAGCCCCCCTTGCATACGTGCTGTCGCTCTTGTGGTCAAACACTGCCAGCACCGCCGCCTCCGAAGACCCACAGGCACACATCATCCGGTGTCGGAGCGGGTCTGATTCAAGCACACCAAGGTAAGAATTCCGGTTGTCATATTCAGTGCCAGTTGCGGAGATGATATCCAGGGTCGTGCCGTCGAGCTCGACGAGAGTGCCCCCGCCCGAGAGGTAGTATAGCCTGTTGTGCACAGTGTCGCAGGCGATTGCCGAGGGGGGCAAGTAGGGCCACATGTCCTTTGCACGAGCGCCACTGTCTCCCGAGCAGTCGAACTCAGAGAGGTAGTAATCGTAGCCAACGGCATACAGGCGGTCGGTGGCTTCGTTACATGCCAGACGTGGTCGGGGGTACGCGCGCCATCGCTTCGCGGCAATCACGGAGTCAGCGGGCGTGGAGACCACATAGGTGGATTCCCCGTATTGCCCTGCCAGCGCATACAGCTTCTGCCGGCGCTTGTGGATATACAGACATCTCGCCGACTTGATTTCGTCGAGATTGGCGACGATGGAATCGGTCGAGCAGGATATCGCCCGCACGGCGTCTTGGGTCGCCGCGTACACCTTGTTCGTGGTCGGGTCATAGGCCATGGCGGTCAAGCCTTCCCCAACAGCGATGACTTTGAGGGCCTCGTCAGCCGCGCAGTCTATCATTGTCACCGTGTTGTCCACGGTATCACCACAGTAGAGCTTGTCGCTGCCGGAGCTGTAACAGAGCAACGTCGGCCGCGTCCCGACCAGAATCGAGCCGACCACGTTGTTAGTCGAGCAGTCGATGACGCCGATGCGGCCTTGCGACGGATGCGAGCAATACAGCCGGTTGTGCTGGGAAACAAGCAGAGCGCCGCCGACCGGACCGGTGTTGATGCGCTTGATACGCTGGAACGTTTCTCCGTCCACGACGATGATGTCCGAGGACTCGCTCGCGACGTAGATATTGTCGGTCGAACTGCCAAAGGCAAGATGGTATGGGGGCCGTAGCGGCCCGAGCGAATCCGGCAAAAGGATGGTATCAGGAACCGGCTGGCTCCACCCGATGCTCACGCCGAGGACCAGCGCGAGGGCGCACAGGATTAGCCTGAGGCTCACCACGGCCCTCCTATGAGAAGTGAAGCAACAACGGAGCGAACTAACGACGCGATCAGTCCTCATGCAACGCCTCCCGACTCAGTTCGAGCTTACACCAGTTGGCGCCGGGAATACTCGCGCGGCGGGTTTCCCTTTTCCGCCGTGCCCGGCGTCCAGCCTGATTTTAGGTCTGAGACTGACGTCTGTCAATAGCGTTTATCACCCAAGACTCCCCGGGTTGCACGTGAACCGCACACCGTGGGCCGTCGGCCGTAGGCCGTTAGCTGTCGGCCGTCTGCCGTTCAGCCCGCCGTTCAAGGTACTCGTCACAGAAGTCTATCTTGAGTTGCACCCACATCGGCAGATGGTCAGACATCTGGTAGGTGCGCCAGTCGCGATAGCCCTTGCCCGGCCATTTGCCCGCCGCGAGTTTCTTGTTGGGGTTGGCGAGTTCTTGATTCCGGCGCGCAACCGGCAGGTACGTCGCCTCCTCGGACGCAGTAAACACCGAATCGTAGAAGTCGAACACGCCGGCCCGACCCGCGAATCCGAGCATCTTCTCATTGACCATGAAGGCAATCTGGTCGTAGAACTTGTCGCGGGCGACGTTGGACCCGTTCAGTTCCTGCAGTTGCGTGGGAATCTGAAACCCGGCATCGGTAATCTGCTCCATGGTCGCGTCTTTGCGCGAGAAGATGTTGAAGTCGCCGAGGATAATGAAGTTCTCCTCTCTGCCGGCATCCCTTTTCGCTCTGGCCGCGAGGAATCGGCACATCTGCCGGATTTCTTCCACCCGGGCCGGGTCGTTCGGTTTACTCTTGCCATACAAGATGTGAACGGTGGAGAGGTTGAGCTTGAACCAGCCGGCTTTGAAACCACAGAGGTAGGGTGTTCGGGCGAGCTGCTTCGCGGGTGCGACTTCCTTGTTCCCCTTCTTGACCGGCGGGATCACGATTTCCCCGGCCAGGCCCGACAGCCTCACCTTCCTGCCGTCAAACAAGAACGCGAGTCGTTCCCGATTGCCGGACGTGCCCGCTGTCACGTCCGTAACGAGGTAGCCCCACCAACTGCCCAAGAGGCCTCTGAGCTTCTGCAGAGGCTTCAGGTCTTCGCGCACCTCCTGGATCGCTATCAGGTCGAAGTGCGATATGACTTCAGCCAGGTAGTAGTAGGATTCTTCGAGCCTCCCTCCGTACTTGGCCGAGTCGAATTCACGGATGTTCCACGTCGCCAGCAGCAGCGTGTCGGAAGCGTCCTTTGCGGGAATCTCCTGCTGCAACTGCTTCCTCAGACGCAGCAACGCGGAGGCGGTCCGATTACTGTCGGTCGGGGTTCCATCTATGCGATAGTAGAGCGGCATGCTGCTCCTCCTTGTCCGATCACTCATTGCCTCCAGAGCCCGGTCCCGGGAGAGTGGACGACATCGGGATCAGCGCCCGCCTGCACGTCCACGACTCCACTGAGCCTTGGATGCAGGCTAGCGCCGGCCCTTCTAGAAGTCAACTGCCGTCGGAGACCCGAATACAGAGACCCTGACCACGTAGCCTGGCCCCGCCGGCCCGACGCGCGTCTCCCCTGCCATACGCGGCCGAGGGCCGCGCTCTGGAGAGACCCTCTCGTCTAACGACGCTTCGCGACCCCTTCGGCTGCGCTCAGGGCAGGCTCCGGAACGAGCAGGGCGGCTTCAGCGCCGGTTTCCAGGTTCCAGTCTCCAGTTGCCGGTATGGGGCGCGTGCCGCTTGCTCTTAGCCTTGTCTCTGCTGACCATATCACGCGGTTCATTACGATGAACCACGAGCCCTAGACCGTAGACCGTACACCGTGCGCCGCAGTCTGCTTTTTGCCTCTGCTTCCTTGACTTGTGAGCCGTCCGTTCTAGAATAACCACCCATGTCAATCGACACCCTCGAACTGAAAGGATGTATTCAGTGCGGCCGGTGTTCAGGCGGTTGCCCGGTTTCCATGAAGTCCAGCCTGAACCCGCGCAAGCTGGTCTACTGCTACTTGAACGACCTCTGCCAGGGCATGAGCGCGGACGAGCTGGGCCTGTGGGAATGCACGACCTGCTCTACCTGCACCGAGCGGTGCCCGAAAGCGGTTCGGCCCGCTGACCTCGTTGTAGAAATGCGCTCGAAGATTATCGAGAGCGGCCGGATGACGACCCAGATTCAGGGCGCGCTGGAAAGCACTTACCTGCAGGGCAATCCGTGGGGCCGGGGCCGGGAGAAGCGGATGGACTGGGCCCAGGGTCTTGACCTGCCGATTCTGAAGCCGGGGGCCAAGACCGACGTTCTGCTTTTCGTCTGCTGCACCAATGCCTACGACCCGCGGTGCCAGCCTGCGGCGCGCGCCCTCGTTCAACTGCTGCGCGCGGCCGAGGTGGAATTCGGGGTCATCGGCGAGGAAGAGACTTGCTGTTGCAGCGAGCAGAAGCGAATCGGCGAGCAGGGGATGTTCGAGGAGCTGCGCGACTCGAACACGAAACTCATAATGGAGCGGGGCCCGAAACGGGTCGTGCTCACCTCTCCCCACAGTTTCAATGCGTTTAAGAATGAATACCCGGGCCTCGATGTGCCGGTGATGCACTACACTCAGTTGCTCGCCGAGTTGCTGGAAACCGGAAAGCTGAAGCCCAAGCGCCAGCTGGAGGAGGTAGTCACCTACCACGACCCCTGCTACCTTGGGAAGCAGAACAAGGTATTCGAGGAACCGCGACAGGTGCTGACCGCGCTGGCCGGAGACCGGTTCGTGGAGCTCGATCGCTCGCGCGAAACCAGCCTCTGCTGCGAGGGCGGCGGCGGCCGGATGTGGGTCGAGTCCGCAGGCAAGGGCCGGCTGGCCGAGACCCGCGTGACCGACTCCATCGACCTCGACGCCACGATTCTCGCGACTGCCTGCCCGTATTGCACCCTGGCCCTTGAGGACGCGGTCAAGACCACCGATTCCGAAGCGAAGCTTCGCATCAAGGACATTGCCGAACTGCTGGCTGAGGCGCTGTAGCGGACTGGAGACCGGGGACCGGCGACGGGAGACCGTTTTGAATACTGGCTCTTGGCCTTTGACTTCTGACCTTTGGCCTTACGCATGAAACTCTCACACCTTACCCTTACTCTTGTCGCGTTCCTGCCGCAGCTCGCCGCTGCGGGCCTGTTCTCCGGCATACCCTCGGCCGAGAGTGTCGCGAACTATCGGCCGCCGGCCAGCACCCGCATCCTCGACTATCGTGGCCGCGTCCTCTTCGACTTCTTCCAGGAGAAGCGCCGTCCGGTTCCGCTCGAGTCCATCCCGGCCTGCCTGCGCGAAGCCGTGGTCGCGGTCGAGGACAAGCGGTTCTACTCCCACTGGGGCATCGATATGGCCCGCATTCCCGGCCTGGCACTGAGCATGGTGAAGCGCGCCGGCGGCATCAAGGGCACTTCGACCATCACCCAGCAGCTCGCCCGCTCGATGTTCCTGACGCCGGAGAAGAGCATCAGCCGCAAGCTGAAAGAGATGGCGCTCGCGGTCGAACTGGAACGCCGCTACTCCAAGTCCGAAATCCTCAAGCTGTACTTCAACCAGATTTGGTTCGGCGGCTCGGTCTACGGCGTCGAGGCTGCGGCCGAGAAGTACTTCGGCAAGACCGCGGCCCGCCTGGACCCGGTGGAGTGCGCGACCATCGGCGCGATGCTCGCCAACCCGTCGGTCTACTCACCCTACCACCATCCGGACCGACTGCTCATCCGGCGCAACTTCTTCCTGACCAAAATGCTCCGGCTCGGCTGCATATCACAGACGGAGCTCGATTCCGCTCTGAAGCAGCCGCTGGTGGTGCTGCCCCCGGGCACCGGCGGCAACCTCGCCCCCTATTTCGTCGAGGACGTCCGCCGCTACATGATGGATAAGTACGGAGCGGACTTTGTCTACAAGTCCGGCGCGGTCATCCACACGACGCTCGACCTCGACATGCAGCAGGCAGCGAATCTGGCCCTGCTCTCACACCTGGGCAAACTCGAAAAGGACTACAGACTCAAGCCGACCCTCGCCGCCTACGACTCGGCGGCGAGAACCGACTCGACCATCGGTCCGCCCAAGTACCTGCAGGGGGCGCTTGTCGCAATGGACGTCCGAACCGGGTACGTCCGCGCCCTCGTCGGCGGCCGGGACTACAAGCACAGCGAGTTCGACCGGGCTACCCAGGCCAAGCGTCAGGCAGGCTCCGCGTTCAAGCCCTTCGTATACGTCGCCGCGGTAGACAATGGTTTCACCGCCGCGGACATCGAAGTCGATTCGGCCATCACCATTACCATCCCCGGCCAGCCCGATTACCGGCCCCACAACTACGACAACACGTTCCTCGGCCGCATCAGCCTGCGCCGGGCGCTCGCGCTCTCGCGCAACCTCGTGGCAGTCCGCCTGATCACCAAGGTCGGCCCCGAGCTCGTGGCCCGCTACGCGAACGTCATGGGTGTCACCAGTGTGCTGAAACCGGTCTACTCGCTGGCGCTGGGCTCGGTCGAAGTCACGCTCCTCGACCTCACCAATTCGTTCAATACCCTTGCCCGCAACGGCATCAGGGTCAAGCCCATCATGGTCACGCGGGTCGTGGACGCGCGGGGAATGGTGATTGAGGAGACCCGCCCCCAAGAGCAGCCGGTCCTGCGGCCCCAGACCGCGTACGTGGTCGCCAATATGATGCAGAGCGTGGTGAACGAAGGCACCGCCACGGTCATTCGCCAGCTTGGCTACGAGGGCCCAGCCGCGGGCAAGACCGGCACGACCGACGAGTACGCCGACGCCTGGTTCATCGGATTCACCCCGGAAATCACCTGCGGCGTCTGGATCGGGTTCGACAAGAAGAAGACCATCTTCCGGGGCGCGACCGGCGGCGGGATTGCCGCTCCGGTCTGGACCGACTTCATGAAGACGGTACGGCCCGACTCGACACCCTCCGGCAGCTTCGCGGTTCCGGACAGCATCATCACTGCGCCGGTCTGCGAGCAGACCGGGCAGCTCGCCACGCCCTCCTGTCCGCGTGTCCGCTATGAGATCTTCATCGCCGGGACCGAACCGTTGGCCCCTTGTGACGTGCACTCGCCCCCTGGCCCGGGACAAAGTGCATCTCCCAAGTTCCGATAACCAGTCAAAGGGGCGGCTGCGGCGGCGAAGTCCAAAGGACAAAGCGAGGCGGAAGCATGAAGGCCGGATCGAGCTCCATCCTTAGCCTTTGCCCTTTCCTCGTTGCTTTGTCCTTTGTCCTAGATACTTGGTCCTTCGATGCGTAACCCCGAAGCCAGCAATCGCGCGCGAGCCCTGCAGGCCATCTATCGCCAGATGTTCCGTGCGTATGGCCCACAGCACTGGTGGCCGGGTGATACACCACTCGAGATAGCGGTTGGCGCGGTCCTCACCCAAAACACGTCATGGGGCAACGTGGAGAAGGCGATGACCGTCCTCAAGTCACGCCGACTGCTCAGTCTCGAGCGACTCGCGCGGCTCTCCCCTGCCGAACTGGCGCCTCTCATACGTAGCGCTGGTTTCCACAACATCAAGGCTGCACGTCTTGCCGCGTTCCTCAAATGGCTCAGGACCCATGGCGGCTTGGCAGCCCTCAGCCGGACCCCGACCCCTGAACTCCGAACCCAACTTCTTGCCTGCCACGGCGTGGGACCGGAGACAGCCGATTCCATATTGCTGTATGCATTGGACCGTCCCGTGTTCGTGGTCGATGCCTACACTCGGCGCATCCTGTCTCGCTACGGACTGATTGCAGGCGACGAACCCTACGAGGCCCTGCGTATGATGTTTGAGTCGTCATTGCCGCGTCGGCCTCGGCTGTACAACGAATACCATGCTCTCCTGGTCCGACTGGCGAAGGTGAACTGCCGCCCACGACCTCTCTGCGACTCATGCCCGTTGGCGTGACCTCATAGGAAAGGGGTTCAGGAATCAGGAAATCCAGGATTCGAGTGTCCGGCACTAGACTTCTTGTATCCTTGAATCCTGGAATCCTGCCCTTGTCCCAGAATCCGACATTGGTACCGCAGGGGCCTGTGAATGCGCCGCGCCAGGTTGGCTGTCGGCCTAACCTGACGGGTGTTGTCATTCCGAGCGAAGGCGTCCTCGCCTGAGTCGCTCTGCGTCCTCGCAGGTGCCATCCGATGGCTCAGCAATCTCGCCCGAAAGACCCCTCGACTCACGGAGCCTGCCCTGAGCCTGTCGAACGGGTTCGCTCGGGGTGACAAACAAGAGCTATGTCGGTTCTAGCGCCTTGTCTCCTCGTTTGACTTTCGCGTCCCTGCCTCTAACATTCCCCAGTGCTTCTGCTCGCCCTTCTCCTCATCGCCCAGCCTGCTGACACGACTGCTCGCGACACGGTCGCCGCCGACACGACCAAGGCCGACTCGGCCGGCCGCGACGTCATCTACTACGGCGGCAAGCGGGTTATCTTCTACGCCAAGAACGAAGAGGTCGTGCTAATCGACTCCGCCTGGGTGCGCTACCGCGCGATGTCGGTGCACTCGGACTCGATTCACTACGACATCAAGAAACACCAGCTGTCGGCGTACGCTGACGTGCTCTTCACCTCCGGTTCGGAGAACATCACCGGCGAACTGCTCCGCTACGATATTGACTCGCGCAAGGGCATGATGCGCACTGCTTACACCAAAGTCGAGAGTGGGTTCTTCAGGGCAGATGAAATCTGGCTCGTACGCGAGCGTGTGATGGACGCACGGAGTGCGTCGTACACGACCTGTGACCACGAACATCCGCACTACGTCTTCTACGGCCCGCGCGTCAAGCTGTTCATGGATGACGTAGCTATAGCAGAACCGATGGTGTTCAAGCTGTTCAATACGCCGGTGCTGGCAGCCCCGTTCTGGATGGTCCCGGTCGCGTCGAAGCGCCGGTCCGGCCTGCTGCCGTTCAAGATCGGCAACTCACAGACCGAGGGCCTCTACTCGAAGAACCTGGCCTACTACTGGGTAATCAATGACTACTCAGACGTGACGCTCTATGCCGATGTGATGACGAAGAAGGGCTTGCAGGGCCGGATCGAGGGCGTCTACATAGTCGATCCCTTCGCACAGGGCAACATCAACGGGTCCTACATCAACGAATGGGATACCCGGCGACGCCGCTACAGCGTGTCGGCCGTGCACCGATCCGAGCGCTTCCTGTTTGACTCTGAGCTCGACGGCAAGCTGGATCTGATGTCGGACGCGACCTACGTCCCGGACTACTCCGAGGACCAGCTCGAATGGCTCAAGCCCGACATTTTCTCCTACGGGCAGATTTCCCGGAGCCTGCGGCGAGTGGGCAGCATCACAGTCCTAGCGCAGCAGAAGACCGAGTTCGCGCGCCACACGCGCTGGGCCGACCTTCCGTCAGTGCGGCTCTCGGTGGCTCAGCGGCCGCTGTTCGCCGGCTGGAACCTCTCGCCGTCTGCTTCGTTCCTGCACCACACCGCCGACACTCTCGACACCACAAACACACTGGTCCTGGCCCGAACGCGCGACCTGCTGGGAAGAACAGCTGTCGGCATCTCGAGCCCCGCCTACACTATCGGCTCGCTCGGTAGCGCGACCATATCCGAGCGCCTCACGTTTTCCGAAGGCCGCTCGTATCACAACGGCGACTTGGATGAGAGTCCGCGTAGCCTTTCGAGCGGACTCGCCGCCAACATGGATCAGCGTTTCTTGGGCACGTTCGGCCTGACCGAGGCCATCGCCCTCAACCAGTCCGATAACCTGCGCGATACGGTGCCGGTCGACGTGGCCTATGTCGGGAGTGTCACCAGCCGGGCAGTCTTCTATCGTGTCTTCAGCGTCACAGCGTTCGGGATGCACGGGCTGCTGCACACAGCGACCCCGACTGCCGGACTGGCCTACGAACCGAAGGTAGATTCCGGTCCGTTGTTCGGCCGACCACACCTGCTCGACCCGCAAGTGGCACGAGTGAACCTTGGCTTCGGCAATAGCTTCCAGGCCAAGGTCGATACCGCGGGCACCAAGCGCGACCTGGGCTCGGTGAACTTCAGCTCATCCTACGACCTCAAGAACGACTCAAGCCACTCAAGCCCGCTGAAACGTCTAAGCCCGCTGCTTGGTACTGTGTCCATCGACCCGCTACAGGGCTCGAACCTCAACCTGTCAATCGACGCCTCAGCCGGTTTCGACTTCGGCTCGCTCGACCTCAGCAAGAACTACTCCATCGCTACCACGTTCAACTTGAACCGCATCGGATTCGACTCAACCCGGGCCGAGCGCGGGTTCCAATTCGGTTTCAGCCACACCTTCCGCCAGACCCCAACAAGCGACACCTCGGTGCAGACAGCCCACATGGTCACCGGCACCGCCGCAATCGCCATCCCCGGCTGGAAACTGAGCCTGACCGACTTCGGCTACAACTTCACCCAGAAGCAGGTCACGAACTACGGCCTGCTGCTCACCAAGGACCTCCACTGCTGGGAGGCATTCGCCAAACTCCAGAAACTCGGTACGCGCTGGAGCTACGATTTCGAGGTCCGCATCAAGAAACTGCCGGCCCTGAAGATAGGAAAGGGCACCTTCGGTAGTCTGCTGCCCAAGATCGGAGGGTAATGAACATCTACCTCGCCTCGACGTCTCCCCGACGCCGGGACCTGCTGCGGCGACTCGGGCTGCGATTTCATGTGATGACTCCATCCGCGAGCGAGGAACCCGACGCAGTTGGACTCAAAGCAGGAAGCACTCCGGCCCGGTACGCAGTCGCGTGCGCCAGGGCCAAGGCTCTGTCGGTTGCGGAACGCATCGGAGCCGGACTCATCATTGGCGTCGACACGGTCGTCGTATGCGGCAAAAAGACACTGGGCAAGCCGCGCAGCCGGGCCGAAGCCCGCAAGATGCTGAACATGCTCTCCGGCCGCACTCATTCGGTTGTTTCCGGGGTGGCGGTCGTGCGGATGCCGGAGCGGGAGGTGCTTACCGCGTCCGAGAACACTGAGGTCTCGTTCCGCAAGCTCAGCGCAGATGAGATTGAGCGGTACATTGCCGGGCCCGAGCCCTACGACAAGGCAGGCGGCTACGGCATCCAGGAGCAGGCGGGTATCTTTGTCAGCCGGGTATCGGGATGCCTGCTGAACGTCATCGGCCTGCCCGTGCCCCTGCTGTTCGACCTACTGCGTAAGTCCGGCTGGCGGCCGGCGTAGCCGACTCGGGCCGACGTACTACGGCCCGGCCTTCCAGACGTTCAGGTAGTAGTTGTAGTCCTCAGCGCCCTGCGTGTTGTCCACCATCAGGTGGTACAGACCGAACGCGCCAATCCGGACCGAGAAAGTGTCCCTGGTGTAGGGCCGCCGCCGGAGCAATGGAACTGCGGTCTGGCCCGCGACCCACTTCGTGAAGTTCGAGTCATCCATCACCATGAGGAAAATCTCGCCCGTGTCTGACCCGCAGTAGCCGTAGAGTTTGTAACCGGTACGCACCGTGTCCGACCACGACTGGAAGTCACCAGCCTTGACCGCGGCATCCCAGAACAGCACGCCCGCGGTCTCAGCACGGACCGTGACCGAAAAGCTGTCACTGGCAGTCAGGCCGTCTTCGTCCGTGACCGTGACGCGGATGAAGCCCTCGCCCGATGACTCCGGGGCGAACCAGCGTACGTTCCTTCCCCAGTCCCAGCCAAGACTGCCGCCCTCCTGGGACCAGGAGTACGAGAGTTGCTTCAAGTCCGGGTCGCTGGCGTTGCACGTATAGTTGACGCTGTCCCGCGCCTCGACCG
>Ga0163202_1000149_pt1 | contig 12697 bp, 7 predicted proteins | sample PL_2010_300m_FD_113540 | JGI IMG/M metagenome (GOLD analysis project Ga0163202, IMG submission 113540) | Freshwater microbial communities from Powell Lake, British Columbia, Canada to study Microbial Dark Matter (Phase II) - PL_2010_300m | ecosystem: Environmental > Aquatic > Freshwater > Lake ... | reverse complement strand
CGCCCACGCCGCGAGGGCCACGAAGAAGAGCAACGGGAACATGACGCGGGTGAGGGTCATGGTCAGTTGCAGCTTGGCCGGTTCGTCGGCGAACCCGAGCGCGATGACTTTGACAATCCACGGGGCGAAGATGATGCCGAGGATCGAGAGCGCGCCGGTGACGAGCGCGAGCGTGTTGAACATGTTCGACGCGAAGCGCCACGTCCGCTGTCGGTCGTCGTCGTGCAGGCTGCGGACGAACGTCGGTACGAACGCCGCGGAGAGGGCAGATTCGGCGAACAGGTCGCGGAGGAAATTGGGGATGCGGAAGGCCACGTTGAACGCGTCGGTGGTGAACCCGGCGCCGAACAGGTACGCGAAGACCGACTCGCGAACGACTCCCAGAATCCGGGAGAGCAAGGTCCCGACGCTGAACACGCCGACGCGGCGGGTGAAGCGCGCCTCGTTGTGGCCGTCGCTCAACGGGGATTCGCTCATTGGTGAGAATGATATGCCGAGCACACCCTAAGTAAAGCGAAGCGGGCCGGCCCGAATCCCGGAACGTGGAGCCACGAAAGCACGAAGTAGGATGAAACGAAGTCCCCGGTTTCTGTGCCCATCCGTTTCGTGTCTTTCGTGCCTTCGTGGCGTTCTTCTGGGTTCTCGGGCGCGCTTGAGTTGTTGATTCCGGGGCGGTTGTTGGTACATTGGACGCATGGCCAGGAAAGAGAAGCCGCCGGTCATCGAGGCGTGCGGCCGGAGAGTCCGGCGGATTTCGGTCAAGACCCACGTGTTGCTTGAGACCGACCCGCTGGTCGAGACGGTGAAGCGCTACGCCTTGGCCGCGGCGCAGCCGGGCGACATTATCACCATTGCCGAGAGCCCGGTGGCAGCCATGCAGGGCCGGGCGATACCGGTATCGAGCATCAAACCCGGGTTCTGGGCAAGCATGCTCTGGCGGTTCGTGAAGAAGGTCCCGTACGGCATCGGTCTGCGCTCCCCGTGGTCGATGCAGTGCGCGATCGATGAGGTCGGCGCGCCGCGGATCATCCGAGCGGCCATTGCCGGTGCATGGGGTAAGCTGCGGGGGAGAAGCGGAGATTTCTACCGGGTGGCAGGCAAACAGGCGGCGATGATTGACGCCGCCCACACGTCGGGCGTGAAGGAGTTCTACGAGAGCGTCATCAAGGGGCCGAAGGACCCGGACGGAACCGCGCAGATGCTGACGAACGAACTCGGTATCCCGGTGACCATCGTTGACGCCAATGACATCTTCGGCTGTGCGGTCGTGGGCGCGCCCGAGGGCCTCGACGTCAAGCTGGTGCAGGAGGCTATGCGAGACAACCCGGCCGGTCAGGGCGACGAGTTGACGCCGATCATCATCCTCCGGCCGGAGGACTAGCAGGCCGCAAGCCTCAAGCCCGAGACTCCGGACACTCGACCACTAGAGCACTTGACCACTGAGCCATTCGCCTATCCTCACGCCACCCACGCCAACTGCGACAGGCGGAAAGGGCGAGTGCAAGGACATTCGTCAAGGCCAACGGATTGAGTCTGCCGGACATGCCCCTCTTGCCTCCCGCGCGGCAACGCAACTCACGCTGCGATATCTCGCAGGTGCGCTGCCCCTGAGCCTGAGACGAAAGGCCGAAGACCCGCGGTGCGGGGTCAGCGGCCGGAGCTCTTCGCCGGTTGCCACTGTAACCGTTCGGTTACAGCCTGTCACCGTACGGTTACATTTACGGCGGCACGTTTCGTCTAAGTCTCGCATTCTCAACCCGTGAATCTTTGGCATGAAGGGTGCACATGACGAATCGTGATTGATGTAGGCCGTTGTCGAGTGGCTCATGGCTGTTCACTTGGGCGCGGCTCCGCCGTCCACCCTAAGGCACCGTGAGTCACGTCGCCCGTGTCGAAGTCCCGGGGATACTCCACCTTGTCGAGCAGCGAGTGCGCCGCGACCTGCGCGTCCCGGTGGAGTTCCACGACCGGCATCTCTGCCTCGCCACACTCCATGGCAGTCTCTACAAGTACGGAATTCAGCTCTGCGGGTACAACATCCTGTCCGACCGGGTGCTACTCGCCGTTATCGCGCCGCACCCCCACGCAATTAGCTTGGCCCTCATGAACGCTGACCACAACTTCATCAGGCGTTTCAACGAGATTCACAACCAAGTTGCTCCTTTCTGGCAGGGAAAGTACTGCTCCTGCCCATTCGCCGATGAAGTCGCCTGGCCGGTGCTGCGCTACGTTGACATGGCGTCTGTGCGGGCGGGTGATGGCGGGCCGTTCGACCCGCATGTGCTGAACAGCGCGGCCGAACATGCGGGCCTCCTGACGCACGGGCTGCTGACAGCGCGGCGTGAGCGGCAGCCACACACTGCAGACTGGCGCGCCTTCATCGAGTCACCCGAGGATGAGATGTTCGTGCAGGCTCTCGAGTCATGCCTGAGAACCGGCAAGCCGTTCGGGCCGTTCCCATTTGTCCGTAAGGTCGAGGAAGCGTGCGGCAGACGAGTCCGCCCCGCCTGCCTCAACTGGCCGGGTCTGTTTGACAGCGGAGCTAGGCGCCATGCCTCTGTCGACCTCAACTCGGGCGCGGCCGTGCCTGGGCCCGCCTCCGCCTGTCAGGCTGCGAGTTGACTTCGGCCAGGATGGGCTATACTAATGGCAATGATGACGGCCACATCTGGGCGACCACTTCCGATGTCACACTACGCGTCGGTTGAAATGGCTTGGCTGTTGAAACGAGAGGTACTCAAAGGAGGCTGGGAATGACCTTTACACCGTGTCGTTCGAGGACAGCGCCGTTGTTTGCACTTTGCGTGAGCCTGCTGCTGGTTGGCATTGCGCAGGCTGATTCGCTCAACGTCCGGCTCGTTGGTGCCTGCGACACGCCGGACTCCGCCCAAGGCGTGGCTGTGAGTGGTGACTTTGCCTACATCGCTGACTGGGATTCGGGACTGCGGGTCATCTCGGTTGCCGACCCTGCGCATCCGGTCGAGGTCGGCCACTACGTCACTCCTGGCTTGGCCTGGGACGTGGCCGTGGATGGCGGCTACGCCTACGTCGCGGACCATGATTCCGGGTTGCGGGTCATCTCAATCGCCGAGCCGACGCACCCGCTTGAGGTCGGACACTACGACACTCCGGGCGATGCCTGGGGCGTGGCCGTGATTGGGCACTATGCCTGTGTTGCGGATCGCGACTCCGGGTTGCGGGTCATCTCCGTTTCCGACCCGGCGCACCCGGTTGAGGTCGGGCACTGCGACACTCCAGGCGAGGCCTGGAGCGTGGCCGTGAATGGTGACTATGCTTATGTCGCTGACCACGATTCCGGATTGCGGATTATCTCCATCGCCGATCCGGCGCATCCCACTGAGGTCGGCTACCTCGACACTCCGGGCCGTCCGTGTGGGGTGGCAGTGAGCGATGGCTACGTATACGTCGCGGACGTCGATGCCGGGCTCCGCGTGGTCTCGATTGCCGACCCGGCGTACCCATTCGAGGTCGGATTCTACGACCCGCCAGGCTACATCCTTGACGTGGCCGTGGGTGGGAAGTATGCGCATGTCGCCAACAACATTACCGGGCTAGGGGTCGTATCAGTTGCCGACCCGACGCAACCGGTCGAGGTCGGGCACTACAACACGCCCGGCATCTCCAGAGGCGTAGCCGTGACCGGGAACTACGCCTTCCTCGCGGATGGTGGGCGCGGGTTGCACGTACTTCAGTTCTACGGCGGAGGTGTTCAGGAAACGATGAACCATGAACGCGGAACGATGAACGTATTCCCGACGGTCGTGCGCGGGGTTCTGATGATGGGCCAACGGCTTACGGCTAACGGCTCAGGGCCCGAACTCGTGGACGCCGCTGGACGCAGGATCGCGGGGCTGCATCCCGGCTCGAATGACGTCTACCACCTCGCGCCCGGTGTGTACTTCGTCTGCGAGGAGCCGCAAGCTTCAAGCCACACGCCGCAAGCTGTCCGCAAGGTCCTAGTTACTAGATAAGAGGCAATGATGAGAGCAAAGGAATTCGCAGTCAGTCTGAGCCTGCTGCTGGTCGGCATCGCGCCGGCTGCTGATTCGCTCAACGTGCGGTTCATCGGAGGCTGCACATTACCGGACTATGCTTGTGGAGTGGCGGTAGTTGGCGACTATGCCTACGTGGCGGACTTCAACTCAGGTCTGCGAGTCATATCGATTGTTGACCCCGCACACCCGATCGAGATAGGCAGCCTGGACACGCCGGGCCGGGCCCTCGATGTAACAGTGGTCGGCAACCACGCGTATGTCGCCGATGGGAGTGCAGGGCTGCGCATTGTCTCGGTTGCCGACCCGGCGCATCCGGTTGAGGTCGGGTACCTCGACACGCCCACATATGCGCAAGATGTAGTGACACTCGGCGGCTACGCCTACGTGGCGGACAACAGCAGCGGATTGCGGGTCATCTCGGTCTCTGACCCGGCCCATCCGACCGAAGTCGGGCACTGTGACGTACCGGGATTGGCAGTAGCCCTTGACGTAGTGGGAAGCTACGCATACGTGGCCGATTATGACTCCGGACTGCGGGTGGTTTCGATTGCTGACCCGGCACATCCGGTCGAGGTCGGGAGCTTCGACTCGACATGGTCGGCATGTGGTGTAGATGTAGCAAACGGCTACGCCTACACCGCCGACTACGGCGCCGGGCTGTGGGTCATTTCGGTGGCTGACCCGGTGCACCCAAGCAAGGTTACGTCGTTCTGGCAACTGGGCCCGGCCAACGATGTGATTGTCGAAGGCGATATCGCCTACGTCGGTAGCGGCAGATTGGTGGTAGTCTCGGTTACGGACCCGGGAAATCCTGCTGAAGTCGGGTACTACAGGACTTCCAGAGGCGTGCAAGGAGTAGCTGTAGCCGGAGGCTACATCTACGCGGTGTTGGGAGATAGCAGCCTCAAGGTCTTTCAGTTCCTTGGCGGAGGAGTCGAGGAGACGCCGAGTGCTGAGGTGCAACCGACAAAGTGCGCGACGACCGTCGTGCGGGGAGTGCTCAGAATGGAAGACCGGGAACAGAAGACCGGAGACCGGGTGGCACTGCTTGATGCGGCGGGGCGGACGGTCATGGAGCTGCACGCGGGCGCGAATGACGTGAGGGCGCTGGCGCCGGGGGTGTACTTCGTGCGTGAGGAGCCGCAAGCCTCAAGCCGCAAGCCACAAGCTGTACGGAAGGTTGTAGTGGCAAGGTAGGGGCAGAAGAGCAGGTTGCAGTAGATAGCAGGCAGTAGACAGTCAGAGGCGGCGCGCGGGCCGCCTCTTCTCTTTGCGCGCACATCCGCGTGAGTCGCGGGCCGCCAGTCAGGCCCCTCGCGAAGCGATAGCAGTTGGACTACGCGAAACGGTCTGACCGTTTTCGCTAAGTGACGGATTTATGATACGTTCAACCCCTCCCCGCGAGATTTCGCGGCGGCTTGACGCAAACCGGGTCTCCTGCTTAGACTCTGCTCGTGGTTTCGCGAAGATTGGCTTCCGTCGATGGCGTCGGCGAACGAGCTATCGATGCCGCAGTCCGGCGCTGCTACGTGCGGCTGCAGAGCGACATGACTTCACCATGTCAATCGTTGACCGCGGGTCTGGACTGGGTAGCCTGACTCCATGAACAACACTGCGTTTTCGCTTTCAGGGGTAGAGGGGGGGCTGGGGTCTGTTCGATCAAAGGTCGTACGTCTGCTCCTGCTGACTGTCTGCTTCACGCTCACATCCTGTTCGCTATGCCGCAGCCCGAATGCCGACGTGGACATCGAGTGCATCACGCCTTCGGACTCGATGTCTTACAACCCGTGGATCGCCTGCGACGCCAACGGGCACGTGGTGCTGGCATGGACGCGGAACGTCGGCGGCAGAGAGGATGTGTGGTACGTCGAGAAGGACTCCGGCGGTGACTGGAGCCAGCCGGCGAACCTGTCGCGGTCGGGTGGCGAGTGGGGTTCGCGGAACGTGTCGCTGTGCTACGACCAAAGCGGCGCCCTGCACGCGGCGTGGTCTCAGTCGGTGGGCATTGCCTGGGTTATCTTCTACACGCGGCGCGAGCTGAACGGCAGTTGGGCGGTTCCCGAGACAATAGTCTACGGCCTCGCGGTGGAACCAAGCATCGGCGTGGACTCATCCGGCTCAGTGCATCTCCTGTTTGAGGACATGGGGAACGGCTTCAATGCGTGCTACGCCCGTCGTGACCCGACAGCAGGATGGGGACCGGTATCCGTCCTTCGGGACAACTACCGGTGCAGACATGCCGCTCTAGCTGTGCGGCCGGACGGACGCTGCATCGTTGTCTACGACGACAAGGACTCCCTACGGACCTATTGGCTGTCCGGTCGTGGCGACACATGGACTTCGCCAATGCTGTTGGATTCAGTATCGAGAACGCGCGCTTTCTTCGCCATGGCCGTACGAGGAAACACCGTCTACTTCGCGCAGAATGGTGGTCTCAACCAGATGTGGATCTGGACGTATCGGGATGAGGCAGGTTGGAGAGGACCGGACACTCTGTGTCCTCAGAGTCATGCCCCAAGCATGATCAGCCTAGCGGCACCGGACGACTCGATCCTGGTGGTTGGGTGGAAGCAAGCCAGTTCCTCCAAACTAATGGTGGCGCGTAGGACGTCGCGGTGGTCGAGTCCGGTTTTGGTGGCAGGAGCGGATTCCACAGATCCGGGCTGGCGTATGAGTACCGTCCCAGTCCCGGGTGGACTGGTTCATCTCACCTGGGCTGGTGGCCCGGCTGACCACTCCAAGATCTATTACGCGAGCGTGCGGATGGAGTGAACAACAAGGAGGAACACTGAGCCAAAACGTCCGAGTTCGCATGAGGGTAGAATGACAGGGAAGAGGAATACATGACCAACGAAAGAACCCACAGACTGGGCATGGCAGCCCTTGTGTTGTTGACCATTGCAGGATCCGCCGGGGCGTATCCGGGAGTCGAACACCCCCTGCTGGCGCTGAGGTCGTTCAGCGCCTGGCAGGACTTCGACCCTTCGTTTTATCATGCGCTGACCGACGCGACGACACCGGGCACACAGGCGGCGCTGGATCGCTACATGTGCGTCAAGTTCTACCTCATCGGCGCGATGATACCCGACCTGTTTGAGCCTGGGTCACCGGGGCTGAGCCGCGGGGTAATCGAGAAGCTCTACCTTGCGAAGGACTTCGTGACGGGCCCGATCAAGATCTCGAACAGCACCAAGAGCCAGGTGGCCGAAGCCGACTCGTTTGTCTGGCATGACGGCCTTCGTCCGAACAACGATCTCCCGGCGCTCCACAGAATGGCCCTGATGGCAAGAGGCAGCTTCTGGACCAATCGCGAGAAAGCGATGATATACGGTGCATACCTGCACGTGGTCCAGGATCTTCACTCTGCCTGCTTCCAGAACCCGAGCCTGTGGGGTACGTGCTTCGTCGCAGAGCCGGCGAGCGTCGTCAACGATTTTGCGCCTCTCGACGACGTCGAATTCGCGCACAACATGTTTGAGCTGACCAGCGGCCTGACGGCCGCTGACTGGGACAGTGTCACCTACTATCTGTTCGGGCAGAGCGCGGGCTCCTCACCGAACATCGAGATAGGTCACATGCAATTGACCTTCTACCGTCACGTCGTGAACTGGGGGCCAATACCGCCACGCGAGGTAGAAGAATGGCAGGATCTCGACTTCCCGGAAGTGGCGAGGTTCGTCCAAGCCGCCAACACATACTTCAGCGTTGATAACCTGACACCTGAGCGACTCGAGGCGTACCTGCAGGGATTCGCGATACCATGGTTCATGCTTGCGGGCTACACCGATCAGAACTACCAAACGGACGCGGGCGGGGTCTTCGCGCACACGAGCTGGGATTTCGGCGATATAACAGAGTATGTCTACAATATCGCTTACGACCAGTTCCAATGGTGGGTGTATCCTATTATCTGGCTCCTCGAGGGATGGGTCCGGTCTTACATTGCGTTCTGCCTTCACATGACGCCGGACCTTGGTTTCGCCGTCGCCGAACTTACTGGGTTGAATGAGCCGTGGCCCAGCTACTTTGAGACGCCGACTGCAATCGACGAATGGAAAGCCCAACTCATCGCGAAGTATGGGGGCATTCCCCAAGAGCTCGAGGACTACGTCAACACAACTCTTGACTACGTTTACAGATGGACGGACTCGCACCGAGGCGCAAACCCATGCTTCCGGGCCACATATAGTGGTGAGTTCAACACCGCTGTGGACCTAATCCCAGAAGAACGCCGCGTGCTCACCGGCGGACCTGCGAAGCTGAGCCATGTCATGGACACGCCGGTCGCGGGAACACAGGTGTACCAGTTGGCTCTGAAGGCTGGCTTGGTTGGCGGCATGTACGAGGGAGACATAGGCGACCGACAGCCCGGCATCGCCAGAATCGGGCTGGTCCGCAGAGGCCTGTCCCTGCACTCCGCGCTTGAGGTGCCGACCGGTGGCGGCGACCCGAACACAGCGAAGCTGTTCTATGACCTGCTCCCGTTCGGGCCTTTCGTTCGAGTTTCTCTCATGGCGAAGACGGCGTGGCAGGGCCAATGGCAAGTGATAGCACAGTCGGACGTCACCGACAGGCAGTACTCTCGCGTCATCGATAGCCTGCAGGTTTCACTCCAGACGCTGGCCCAGCAAGGGTATAGATACCTGGGCTATTGCGTGACCAACTCGCCGGCGGGGCAGGTCGCTGTAAACTCCGACTACAAGGCCGCGTACGACGCCCCTGTCTTCCAGGGCCAGACTCCCTACAGGGAATGGCTGAGGGACGGCGAAACACGACGCGCCCCAGACCAAAACCCGTTTACTAACCCGAAGGAGAACTGGCCGTGTGTCAGTGAAATAGTGCCGGTTGGCGGGTGGTACCTGGAGATGCCTACCGGCCTTACCGCCAGGATCGGCAATTCGGGCCATCTCGCCGTGGACCTGAGCTGGATTGACAACTCTTCGTACGAGTTGGAGTATCACATCGAGAAGACAGTGAATCACGCCTCGCCAACGTACACAGGACCGCTGGCGCCGAACACGCAATACTACGAGGACATCGACGTTGCGTTCGGCGACACGTACCGGTATCGTGTCTGGTGCGAGAGGGAGCAGTATTCGTCGGACACGACACCCTATGTCGAGAGGGTAGTCACGGTCATGGCTGACCTCCCGCCCACGGCACACAACAACCAGAACAAGGTCGTTGTGAATGGCAGCGACGTGCACGTCACGTACTCCACCGGTTCGAACGGCGTCACGTACGTTCATTCATCAGACGGTGGCAAGACCTGGGACGCGCCAGAGTGTGCAGTTGTCATGGAAGCTGGCCCCGGGTCCCCTGCAATGGCCTTGAACTCGGCCGGCGAACCCTGCATCTTGTACCCCGGCGTATGGAGCCAGTCGCCTGGACCGGAGTGGAGATTGCCCTACTGGGTGACGTGGCGACGCGCAGAATACGGGTGGGATAACAACATGGCCTTCGTAATCTCAAGTGACCCGAACCTCTCTGCTCCCCCGCCGATGGACCTGCCTGTGGCTTCCTTCTGCATGCGGGGCGATACGTGGTTTGCGGCACTCGACTATCCGGGCTATGATTCTCTGATTCCGGAGAATCCGGGCACGTACTACGCGACACACCAACTGGTTCAGCATTCGACCCTGGGCTGGGATTGCGGCGTCCTAGACAGTATCGCTCCAAAATCGAACTACTGCCTTCCGACGGTGCTGATTGATGCCAGCGGGCGCAGACTGGTAGTCTCCACCTATGGAGACGACGTAGACACCGTGATTCGGGTATCCTACATGGATGCTGGCCAGAGCACCTTCAGCTACCAGGAATACAAGTGGGAGAATTGCGTCTACAACATCACCGGGGCGTTGGAGGCCGACTCGGACTTGCTTCTCGCTTGGGTGAGTTCGGGGTTCGAACTCGATTTTGCCCGATTCGTCAAGGGAACACCCGGCTACACGATGGACCCAGCAGAGATTGTCCCCGACCTAGCCGACTGGCAACACACGAAACCGAAGTTCCTTGCCGGCCTCTCGAACCTACCTATGTTGGTCTATGAACACGACCCCACGTACAGCGCGGACGTCTGGTATGCGTCAAGAGTTGCGCCCGGCTCCTGGGTGACGGACGCGATCTTGACTTCGGATTACTTCCTCGGTCATCCACAAGGCTTCCGCGTCGGCAGTCGGCTGGGCGTGTTCGCCTCCGGCAGCGAGAATCTCGATGACCCTCCCTACTACCTCGTGTCCGGGTCGGTCTCGCTCCCGTGGTATCAGTTCCCACCCACCTCGAATGCGTACGCGACCTGGCCGTCTAGCGGAAGAAAGCTGGTGTTGCACCCTGACAACGAGGGCGTGCATGTTGTCTACAGCACAGGCGACTCAGTGCTGTATGCGGTCTCGCAGGATGACGGTGAGACGTGGGGCGACGCCACACCAATCGACTGCGGCGACTACCCAAGCGTTGCGCTCGACGCGGCGGGTCTGCCGACGATTGTCTACCAGAGGAATGACACGATATTCAGTAGGATGATGCGCGCGGACAGCTCCTGGAAGGACATGACCTTGTATCTGGGCAGTTCCGCGCTTCCACCGGGCACACCGGCCGTGGATCGATTGCAGGCAGCGATTCCGTCCAGCTACCCGTATTGCGCCTTCCCCTGCTACAACCAGTCCACCGGAAGGACGAAGATCGGTCTAGTCAAGTTGGATACGCTCGGGGTCACAACGACGTGGGTCGCGGAATCGACCGTTATCCCCCCTATGGACAGCTTCGTCAGCGTGGCGTGCTCCCCGGATGGCCCCATCTGCGTGGCCTGGCAGCGAGCCAACCGAGTCATGTGCGCGACCTTCACCAGCGGGGGAATGCCAAGCTACGTGCAAGTGGCCGACTCGGCAATCCACCCGTTTATCTATGTGTACGGCGACCACTTCTACCTTGTCTGGCGTCACGTGCCGTCAGGGTGGATTGTCACGTCCACGCGTCCCGTCGATGGGGGCTCCTGGGGCACAGCGAGTATCGCCTCACCCAGCGGGGACTACCCCGTGTGCTCGAAGGCGGGTACCGCGGCATGGCAGGAATGGGATCTCTGCAGCGTCAATGACGTATGGGCGAAGGTGTGCACGCTTGAATACAACCTGAGCGAGTCGGAGCACATCAGTTCCGAATACCCTCACATGGATGTCAGCGTCGGGGGTACTGACTCGACGCCGGTGGTAAATGCCATCTACGGCATCTGGACCGAGAACGTCGGTGACGGGTTCTACAGCGTGCGGTTCCGCAAGCTGGGAGTGTCGGAAATGGCACCGGACGGCGTCATGGCCAAGGCGACGCCGCTCGTGCTGGAACCGAGGTTGTATGACGCTGCGCCATGTCCGAGCCGAGGCCGGACGGTTCTGCGGTACCAGATACCACGTCCCACGCACGTCACGCTGAAGATGTACGACGCGTCAGGCAGAATCGTGCGGACGGTTCTGGACTCGAAGCGGCCAGCAGGCGTATACAGCCTGGCCTGGGATGGACGAGACCAGCGCGGTCGCGTGTCTCCGAACGGCATCTACTTCTGCACGATGAAGGCCGGAGACTACCACAGCGGGAAGAAGCTGGTCATCAGCAGGTAGTCGCGGGGACTCCGATGGCGGCGCGGGTTTGCCCCGCGCCGCCTCTTCTACTAGCAGCGCGAGCAGAGAGCAGCGTCGATGGCCAGCACGACGTCTACTACTACCGACTCGACACGCCGGGATTCCGGGCGGTGAAGAAGGCGGTAGTCACCAGATAAGCCGAAGGGAGTAAGGTAGGAGAGAGTAGGAGAGCAGAGAAGGAACCGACCAGGGGCGGGCGGAAGCCCGCCCCTGGTTTCACGGCGGGTAGCTACCTTCCGTCAGCCTGCGGCTAGGGCGCCAGCGCGGGGACGCTGAAGACCTCGTAGCGGATTGCCGCAAGGACGTCAGGTCTGAGACCGCGAGCCGCCCACTTCTCCAAGAGTACCTGGGCTTCGCGCGCTAGCGTCGGGCCGGAGATTGACCGGCCGTGCGAGAGGCGGAAGAGCTGCCGGGCAAAGTCGAGGTAGAAGACGATGTACATCGTGTCGATGCCTGAGGCACTCAGCACCTGCTTGGTGTCGAGCTCCATCGAGTTGAGCGCCAGCATCGATGCCTCGTAGCGTGCGGTCATGTCGGCAAAGATGCGGGCAGTGGTCTGCGCCGCAATGTCGGGCGAGAACTTCGCCTTCCAGCGCGAGATTCGGCGTGTTACGTCGGACATGATGTGACTCCTTTCCGGCCGTCGGGCCGGGGTTCCGGACCATTCCATCTACTGGATTAGAGAACTAGAGGCCTCTCAACGTAACCTTTCGCATGATTGTCTGCCGCCGGACACGAAAAGCGCGGAGGAATCCTGTTGGTCCTGACAGGACGCGACCTGATAGCCCGGGGCTGTACCTGAGACTCGCGCCGGCAGGAGGGGAGTCACTCCCGGGTTGACTCCGGGGTTCAACGCGGAGTACGAAGCGGCCGTCAATGTGGCTGTCAATCAAGGACTTAGCCTGGCTTTCAGCCGCGTGATGAACTCCGGCCTCAACGTGGCGGCCAACCGCGCCGAGACCGGGGAACTGAGCGCCGCTGTCAGTCGCGACGTCAACGCCACGCTCAACGTGGCGATCAATGGCGCGGCGAGCCGCGCTGTCACTTGCG
>Ga0163202_1000148_pt1 | contig 12714 bp, 14 predicted proteins | sample PL_2010_300m_FD_113540 | JGI IMG/M metagenome (GOLD analysis project Ga0163202, IMG submission 113540) | Freshwater microbial communities from Powell Lake, British Columbia, Canada to study Microbial Dark Matter (Phase II) - PL_2010_300m | ecosystem: Environmental > Aquatic > Freshwater > Lake ... | reverse complement strand
ATCAAGACCGATGGTTCTATGGACTATCCGGACAAGGTGCTGGAGCGCTTGGACCTTGTGATCGGCTCGATTCACCAGGGCTTCAAGAAGGACGCAACGAAACGGATGTGCGCGGCGCTGGCTCATCCGTTCGTGCACCTTGTTGCACACCCCACCGGCAGAATCATCGGCCGACGGGAAGGCTACGACATCGACATCGAACAGGTGATAGAATGTGCGGCAAAGCACCGCAAGATACTGGAAATCAATGCTTTCTACGGACGACTCGACCTGAATGACATTTGGGCGCGACAGGCGATGCAGGCCGGGGTCAAGTTGGCCATCAACACCGATGCCCACGCTCCCGCCGATTTGGACTGGATGCGCTATGGAGTCATGGTGGCGCGCCGGGCCTGGCTGACGAAGGACGATGTCGTCAACTGCCTGAGCTACTCCGGGCTGGTGAAACTGCTCAGCTCAATCCGGGCGGGCAGAGCCGGGTAGTCAGTTCCCGGACGTCTGTCCAAGCCAGCGGCACCCGGTCAGGACTTCCGAGGCCGGGCCGTTGCCGTGCTCACCGGGCGTAGTGATGAGTTCGGTCAGGATGCCGTTCTCATTGAACAACTGGTACATCTTCTCGTTCTCTGCGCGGTTCCAGTCCTGCTTCCGCGTTACGAGATAGATGGCGTGTCCTTGCAGCTCTTCCCAGACCGCAAGCGGCACTGCCGCCGAGTGGGGACAGACCGCGACCACACCCCGCACCAGGTCAGGATGCAGGAACAGCGTAGCCAGCGCCTGGACGCCCTGGCCTGAGAAACCGAACAAGAACAGACGGTTCGAATCAACCGGGTACCGTGTCAGCAACTTGTGGATCGTGTTCACGACGTCGACGTCATTTGAGTCAGTACTCCGGTGGTTGCGTGTGGCATGGCACGTGGCTTCTATCCAGCCGAGCGAATCAGCGACCAGCCGGAAGGTGTCGAGGTCCTTCGGCACGGCCCCGTTGCAGTGGAGTATCAGCAGTGCCGGAACGCGCCCGCCGGCCTCGGCAACCTGCGGCGGCACGTAGAAGCAGTCCGAATCTGCATCGCAGACAATCCCCCTGGGAAGGTTGACCGCGAGCGCAGTGCCGGCAAGAGTCGCAAGTAGCAGAATCCTACCGGTCAGCATTGATCACCAGAACGAGCGCGACCGTGCCGAACACGATGTTGGGAAGCCAGGCGGCGAGGGAAGTGCTGATGACGTGCGATGTGCCGAAAGCCCGACTGGTCTGAATCGCGCCCCAGTAGAGAAACGAGAGCAGAAGCCCGAGGCCGAGCCCGAACATCACGCCGCCGCGCCTCAGTCGGACCGACAGCGGCAGCCCGAGGAGCACAACTACGAGCCCGATGAGCGAGTACGAGAACCGGTAGTAGTACTCGACCTCTTGTCGGGCTACGTTCTCGCCGGCCCGTTTCATGCGCCCTATGAAGCTCCTCAGGGCGCGGGTCGACGTCTCCTCAACCGGTCTCGAGGTGCTGGCGAAGTCGGCCGGGGTCTGGCGAATCATGTCGAGTCTCAGGTTATCGTCGTGCTCAAGCGTTTCGTTGCCGAGGACATCGAACGTCCGCACGTCAACGTTCCGCCCGTACCATGCCCGGTCGCGCCACACCGCCTCCCCCACGTCGAAGCGCCGTTTCACCCTTCGGTCGGGACCGAGCTCGCTGACGCTGAAGTTCTTCATCACGCCGTCGGACGATAGCTCCCGGATGTAGAAGACCCGACCCTCCTCGCCGACGAAGTAGAGGTTCTGCCGCTTCTGAATTTGGCTCGACTGACGGCGTTCAATCTTGAGACGCCGCAGGTCGGTTAGCCGGGCATTGAAAGGTATAGTAATCAGCTCGTTGGCTCCAAGGTAGACTACCACCGAGGCCAGGCCCAGGCCGACGGCCGGAGCGAACAACCGGAGAATCGAGACGCCGGCACTCTCCAGCGCATGCAGTTCCCGGTTGCGCGTCATCTGGCCATAGACCATGAACACCGCGAGCACCATGCTGACCGGGTAGAGCAGACTGATTGCCGACGGCAGGCTATAGAAATAGTAGAGCAGGACTATGCCCAGGCCCGTCTTGCGGCCGGTGAAGTAGCTCAACTCCTCGAACAGGTCAATCAGCAGATAGATGACTACCACGCTACCGACCGCGATGAGCGCAAACTTCACCAGTTCCCCGACCAGATGCCGGTCCATTACCTTCATGACCTGATGCCCACCAATCGGAGGAGTGACTTCTCGTAGAACGCCCTGAGGAACAACTCGGCTACCGGCAGCACGAGGATAATATTCGGCAACCACATTCCGACGAAAGGCGACAGCCTGCCCGACTCGGCCATGTGCTCGCCGGCCAGCAGTAGGACGTAGTAGAGGGCGAAGAAGATGAGCCCGACGATGAAGCCGGTGCCGACTCCTCCGCGCCGAAGCAGCAGGCCGACCGGCGCGCCGAAGAGCACGAAGAAGAAGGCCGAGAAAGCAAGTGAGAGACGTTTCTGCAATTCCACCTGGTAGCGCGCAACCTCCAGGCTCTTGTACCTGACCCGGGACTTCAACTCGTCGTACTTCAGCTTGTCCGGGTCGCTTGCCTTGGCCTTCTGCCCGGCCTCGTCCGCCTTGCCCCTCAGCTCCGCCCTGTCCTTGTTGAGCCGCTTCATCGTTGACGCAAGCTGCGGCAGGAGCATCTCCTCGTTGCTGCGGTACTCCCGGTCACGCCGGACAAGGTTGTCGTCCATCGCGACGTTGATGACGTGCCGCTTGAACAGGAGTCGCCGGTAGGTACCGGCATCGATCAGTTCGTGCATCTCGCCGTCAAGCAGGGTCATGACCATGTAGGCATCGTCGGGCGTATACGCAATGTCCCCCAACGGCGCAGTCACGAATCCGGGAGTGCCTTTGCGCGCGCCGGTTTCGAATATCGCCACGTTCCGAACGGTGGAGCGGCGTTCGTCAATCGAGCCGATGTAGATCATGTATCCTGGGAAATCGTCCATGAACTCGCCTTCGCGAACCCGCATCGCCGGCCGCTTTCGTGCCACGTCGGTCAGCAGGTTTCTCACCCGGTGCTGGGACTCGGGCAAGACGTAGCCGTTGAAACCGACCATCGCCGCCAGCAGCAGCAGGCAGGCAACCGCGACCGGTGTGAACAACCGTATCGTCCTGATCCCGGCGGCCCGGATGACGCGGATTTCGTTGTCCTGCGCCATCCTCCCGAACGAAATCACCCCGGCAATCAGGCTGCCCAGCGGCGCGCAGATTGAAACCACGAAAGGCAGGGAGAGGAGCGCGACCTCCGACACCACCCCGACCGCCACGCCCTTGCGCACAAGCATGTCGGCAAGCAGGAACAACCGGTCCATCAGCAGCACGAATGTCAGAACCAGGATCGCGAGGAAGAACGGCGGTACGAATTGTCTCAGCGCGTAGCGCTGGAGTATCTTCACCGTCTGATGATAGCACCGGGGCGACCCGAAGTCAAAGCCGTGCCCGCCCGAAGCCTTCGGTAAGAGGCGGGCGCGTCAAAGACGCGCCCGCTAATCGAAAGCTGCCGGACTAGGCTTCGACTTTGGCCTTGGCCCTGGTTGCTGCCTCTTTGGCAAGTGCTTCCCGCGCCAGGGTCACGATACCGGCGAAGTCCTCGGGTTGGTGGATCGCCATCTCGGACAGGACGAACCGGTCCATGATGATCCCGGCAAGGTTGAGGCCATGGATGAACTTCGAGTAGTTTATCTCGAGCGGCTTCAATGCGGCGCCCAGCCGGATGATTGCCAGCGAGCGGAACGTGCGCTTCTTGCGCCGGCGCTCCTTGTACGCGGAGGTACCGGCGTGGATGACTGCCTGGCGCGCGGTCTGGTACAGCCGGGACCGCCCGCCCCAGTAGCCTTTGGCGTCACGCAGCCACTTCTTGCGGCGCTGCTTGGTATATGGGCCGTTCTTCACTCTCGGCATCTGGTCTCCTTACTTGTAGGGAACAAGCTCTCGCATCCGTTCACCCAGCCGGCCTTCGCACACCGCCGGCACGTGCAAGCCGCGCTTTCTCCGCTTGCTCTTGGATGCGTTGTTGTGGCTCATGCCGCAGCCACGGTGGATGAACTTGCCGCCGGCGCTGCGCTTGATGCGTTTCTTGAGCGAACTGAGGGACTTGGTTTTCTGTTTCATTTTGGCACCAGCATCATCTGGATTGATTTCCTTCCTTCGGTCAGAAGTCGGGGAGGCGCTTCAACGCGAGCGACGTCGGCCAGGTCCTGGCTGAGCCGTCCCATCAGCTTCATGCCAAGGTCGGCGTGGACGATTTCGCGACCGCGCACAAACAGCGTTATCCGGATGCGGTCCTTATCGGCGAGGAACTCGCGCATCTTGCGGATCTTTACCTCGTAGTCACCCGGTCCGATCTTCATCTTCATGCGCATCTCCCTGACCTCGGTCGCGTGCTGCTTCTTCTTGGACTCGCGCATCCGGACCTTCTGTTCGTACAGGTACTTGCCGAAGTCCACGATGCCGCAGACCGGGGGCTCCTCGGTCGGCACGAGGACGACGAGGTCCAGCCCCTGCCGCCGCGCCAGCCCAATGGCATCGCGGGTCGGCAGGATGCCGATGAGTTTCTTGTCGGAGCCGATGACCTTGACATATGGTACGCGTATCTGTTCGTTTACTCTTGGCCTGTCTTTGAAACCGTCGCGAGGTACTCTACCCTGGTACGTTGTTCTCCTCCTTGATTTGTACGAGCGCTGACTCGATGGAAGCCGCGCCGAGATTGCCCTTGCCGTGCCGGCGAACCGACACGTTGCCCTGTGCGGCCTCGCGGCCGCCCACTACGAGCATGAATGGAATCTTCTGGCGTTCGGCTTCACTTACTTTGAGGTTAATCTTATCAGACTTCAGGTCGATTTCAACTCTTAACCCGGCGGCCTGTAGTTTCTGCCCGACTGCCTGCGCGTAGCCGATCTCGGCGCCGGTGACCGAAAGCACGCGCACCTGGACCGGCGCAAGCCAGACCGGGAATGAACCGGCAAAATGCTCGACCAGTATCCCCATGAAACGCTCGATGCCGCCGAGAATCGTGCGATGGACGAGGTAGACCGGGTGGTGCTGTCCGTCCTGCCCTATGTAATACAGGTCAAACCTCGGTCCCAGGTTGAAGTCGAACTGGCAGGTCGGGCACTGCCACTCGCGGCCAAGGGAGTCGAGCAGCTTGATGTCAATCTTGGGGCCGTAGAACACCGCCTCGCCCTCGGCCCGCTTGTAGGGCAGGCCGACACGGTCCAAGGTCCTGACCAGCGACTGTTCGGCCAGCTCCCACTGCTCGTCACTGCCGAGGTACTTCTCGTGATGCAGAGGGTCGCGCACCGACAGGTCAATCTTGAACTGCTCGAACCCGAACGCCCGGAGCATCTTGACTGACAGGCTCACCACGCCGAAGACTTCCTCCTCGACCTGCTCCGGCGTGCAGAAGATGTGGGCATCGTCCTGGGTGAACCCGCGCACGCGCATCATTCCGTGGAGCACACCCGACCGCTCGTAGCGATAGACCGTACCCCATTCGCCCATGCGCAAGGGCAAGTCCCGGTAGGAGTGGATCTTCGTGCGGTAGATGAGCATGTGGCCGGGGCAGTTCATCGGCTTCAGGACGTACTCATCGTTCTCGACCGGGAGCACGTACATGTTCTCGCGATAATAGTCGTAGTGACCGGAAGTGTGCCAGAGGCCGCTTCGCGCGATGTGCGGAGTCAGGACCAGTTGGTAGCCAGCGGCAAGGTGCTCCTTCTCCCAGTAGAGTTGAATCAGGCGACGGATGGTCGTGCCCTTGGGATGCCAGAACGCGAGCCCGGCCCCGGCTTCCTCGTGGAAGCTGAACAGGTCGAGCGCGGGCCCGAGCTTGCGATGGTCCCGTCGCCTGGCCTCCTCCAGCCGTTCGAGGTGCGCTTTGAGCAGCTCCTTTGAAGGAAAGGCCACGCCATACACGCGCGAGAGCATCCGGTTCTTCTCGTCAGCGTGCCAGTACGCGCCCGCCACCGAGAGCAGCTTCACGGCCTTGATTTTGCCGGTGCTGGTGACGTGCGGACCACGGCAAAGGTCGGCGAAGTCGCCCTGCTCATAGACCGAGATGGTCTCGTCCGGTATGCCGTCGATAAGCTCAAGCTTGTAGGTCTCCCCCCGGGCCCGGAACAGCTCAGTCGCCTCCTGGCGCGGCAGCAGCTTGTGGACTACGGGAATCCGCTGCTTTGCCAGCTCAGCCATCCGCTCTTCAATCTTCGCGAGGTCGGTCTCGGTGAACGGCTTGTCCACGTCGAAATCGTAATAGAAACCCTCCGCAACTGCCGGGCCGATGGTCACCTTGGCGTCAGGGTATAGCTGCTTGACCGCCTGCGCCATCAGGTGGGAAGCTGAGTGCCAGTAGACGTCCCGGCCATCGTCGGTGTCGAATGTCACCGGCTCGACCTTGGCGTCATGGTCAAGTCTGGTGGTCAGGTCAACCAGCCGGCCGTCAACGCGGGCGGCGACCGCGTTCGGGTCGGCAAGCACCTGTCCGACGGCCACGCCCGGCTCAAGTTGCCGAACTTCGCCACTTACGGTGACATTTATCACGGTGCAATCATACTGAGACGCGTGCGAGTGTCAATTGAGGCGAGGCGGGCCGGGCCGCCGAAACAGAGCCAGCCACGAAAGCACGAAAGGCACGAAACGGAAGACATATGGTGGCTTCGGGCCGTTTCATCCGGCTTGGCCTCGACGGCCCCTGTCGGACAGTGCGTATCTTCGTGGCTCAACATTCTGAGCCTGGGTCGGCTGTCTCGCTTGACCATCAATTGCAGCAGGCTACAATCATCGCACTTGAACCCTCCTTCGTCCGACAAGGATCGTCGCAACCAACCAAAGTACCGCACCGGCATCGGATTCGACGCCCACAAACTGGCAGCGGGCCGACGCCTGATGCTCGGCGGCGTTCATGTTCCGTCTCGGCTCGGCCTCCGTGGCCACTCGGACGCGGATGTGCTGCTCCACGCTCTGACCGATGCGCTGTTGGGGGCGCTCGCCCTGCCCGACATCGGCACGCTCTTCCCTGATACCGACCCGAAGTGGAAGGACGCGCCCAGCGAGTTGATGCTCAAGGACGCATACCGACGCCTCAAGGCCAGGGGCTTCCGGCTCGTCAACGCCGATTGCGTCCTCGTCTGCGACCGGCCCAAGCTCCAGCCTCACTACCTCGCGATGTGCCGGAACATCGCCGGTATGCTGCAAGTGCCTCCAGACTGCGTCGGGCTCAAGGCCAAAACCACTGAAGGCACGCTTCTGGCTCTGAAAGGCAAGAGCATTGCCGCGATGGCGGTCGTCTTGGTCGAAGGGGACTGTCTCCGCATGGGGACTGTCCCCAAAGCCGCGCGCCCGGCGCGTGCAAGGCCGAGATGATACCGCTCCGCGACGATATCCGCTCTGAGAAGCGCCCCTTTGTCACTTGGGGATTCATGGCAGCCTGCGTCGGCGTGTTCATCTACCAGACCCTATCGGAGTACCAGGATCCCAAAGCCGGCGACCTCCTGGTCCGCACCTATGGCATGATACCGCACGAAATCGTGTCCGGACGCCACCTATGGACCCTGCTCACCTCGATGTTCCTCCACGGCGGCTTCTTTCACATCATCGGGAACATGCTCTACCTCTGGATATTCGGCGACAATGTCGAGGACGCGTTCGGCCACTCCTGGTTCTTCGTCGTGTACCTGTTCACGGGTGTGGTCGGCAGCCTGCTGCAAATCATGCTTATGCCCGGCTCTACGATCCCGACCATCGGTGCCTCGGGCGCCATATCGGGCATGATGGGCGCATACCTTGTCCTATTCCCGCGCGCCCGGGTCCTGACCCTGATTCCGATATTCTTCTTCATCCGTCTCATCTACCTGCCGGCCCCGCTCCTGCTCGGTTTCTGGATACTGATTCAGGTTCTTAACGGTTGTGGCTCGGTTCCGGGCACGGGCGGCGGCGTGGCCTACTTCGCGCACATCGGCGGGTTCGTGTCCGGCCTGATACTCGGCCTGCTCGTGCGCAACCGCGTGCGCCGGCCGTGGTATGAGATCAGCTAGCCGCCTGCTCGCCGCGGCCCTGCTGCTGACAGTCCTGACTCGTCTCGTGTTTATCCTTCTGCCCAGGGTCCCGCTCGAGACAAGGGCGGTCGCCTCAATCGGTGACAGTCGCGAGTACGTAACGCTCGCTCACAACCTGGTCAGTTCTCATACCTTCACGCGCGACACCGCTCCGCCGTTCCGCCCCGAACTCTTCCGCACGCCCGGTTACCCGCTGCTGCTCGCTATCCCCTTTGCCCTCTTCGGCCCATCGCTCATCTGGCCCCTGCTGCTCCAGCTACTGCTTTCAATTGCCACCGTATGGCTGACCCGCAGGCTTGGACTTGAGCTAGGGCTTGCGCCCATGTCTGCAGGACTTGCTGCCCTCTTGGTCGGGCTCAGCCCCAACCTCGCGTTCCTATCGTCCAAGCTGATCTCTGAGGCCGTGTTCATACCGCTGCTGCTGGTCTGCGTGCTCCTCCTCAACCGCTATCGCCTGACCGGCAGGACACGGGACCTCATTGGAACCGGCGTCTGTTCCGGCTTACTCATTCTTACCCGTCCTATCGCCACCTTCTTCCCGCTTCTCCTCGCGCTCTACGTGCTTCTAAGCCGGGTTCCGGTTAGGAATTGGCAATTAGGAATTAGAAATTCCTGTATCCTCCTCGCCTGCTCCTCGATCGTCGTCGCCCCCTGGGTTATCCGCAACGGCCAGAAGACCGGCCGCTACATCATCTCGACTGCGTCAGAACACAATATCTACCTGTACGACGCCGCGACCGTACTGGCCTCGGAGAAGAGCATCACCATTCCTCAGGCCCGCGATTCGATGATGGCCGAAGCACAGGCGAAGTTCGGACCAATCGACACCACTGACGAGGCGACCATGTGGCAGAAACTATCTACCGTGGCCCGGTCGCATTTCTTCCGAAGACCCGCGCTTGCCGCGCCGGTCTGGCTGTTCGGGGTATTCGCCGACTTCCTGAATCCCATCAGCGTCGGCCCGCTCCTCATCCATGCCGGGTCCTCACCTGCGCCCGGCAGCGCGAACCTGCTCCAGTCCTCCCTCGCGCTGCTGACCAAAGGCAAGGTCACCCAGGCATTCAGCACCGCATGGCGGGTGCGTGTGGGCGGTGCGCCGCTGTTCATACTTGTGGTCCTTGCGTGTGCGGCACTATTCAACCTCATCCTCATCTGGTTCGGCTTTGCCAGCCTGTTCCTGCGCCGAACCCGCGGCCTCTTCTGGCTGCTTCTGCCGATCCTCTACTTCACACTGGTGACCGGCACGGTCGGAGACGCCCGGTTCCGTGCCCCAATCGAGCCTCTCCTCTGCCTCTTCGCCGCCGTTGCGCTCATCCGCCCTCCGCGGACCACTGCCGCCAGGCCGGACTCCCCGCCGTCAGACGGACCTCCAAATCAGGACCACAGCAGCTGCTCGATAGGACTCGCCACACCCAAAGCGAGTCATTGAGCCTAGCCCGCGTCCGGGCCTATCCTATCGCAGGCCGCGCGGGTCAAAGCCCGTGCCGTCCCTGGAACCCGAGACAGCAATTGTCAGAGCAACTCCCAGAGCAACACGGGAAGCGGCTCTCCGAACAACCCGGGAAGCAACGGTCAGAGCTGTGAGGAGAGCGCCGAGGACTGCGACCTCGGCCGCGACGAGCTGAGCGACCGGCAGGACAACGGGCCGGACGATGGAGAGCGTAACCCGGACTGCGCTGCGGAGAGCAATCGAGGCCGCAGCTTGCTGCGTAGCCCTGAAGACGGCGTGGGGAGTTACAGGCAAGGTGATGGAGAAGACAACCGGCAGAGCAACCTGGGGTGCAACTGTGGAGACCACACAGGAGACGCCGGAGGGGACTTCCCGGAGTATGAATCAACCACCTCAGATTCTGATGGTTAGGCCGACTCGGCTGCTGACGGCCTTGTATCCTCTGGCTAAACCTGCGTGTACGCCGGACAACGGTGAGATCCTGTGCGGACGCGAGGTAGTCCTCATACAGTAGTAGCGGGTTCTTGGCGTTTCTGGTCAAGAGAACATTGCTGAAACCGCAGATTTCCCGTCCAGGGGTCGTGGGGGGGAGGTCTCCCCCCGACTATCCCCGAGCTTATGGCTGGGCTTATGCTCCGGCTTGTGGAGGAGCTTATACCTCGGCTTATGGACGGGCTTATGGGCCGACTTATGCCTCCGCTAGTGGAAGGGCTTCTGCCCCGGCTTGTGGGACAGGCTATGGAGGAACTTCTCGCCCAGGTTCTGGGACAGACTATGCCTCAGACTATGGGGAAGCTTCTCCCCCAGCTTCTGGAGGAGATTATTGGGGAGATTATCCCCCAGCTTATTGAGGGGCTTATGGAGGAGCTTATGCCCCAGCTTATGGAAGGACTTATAGGCCCGCCCGGGGTTTGGGCCAAACTGCGCCCGACCATCCCACGTCGATTCCTGACCCGCGCCCGGCGCGCAGCTTGTGCAGTGCTTGACTACAGCCACCCCGGCGTTATAACTGTGTCGAGATGAAGCGCAGGCAACTCCTGGGTCGGCTGGCTTCCGGCGCGGTCAGGAACGTCGGCTTCGATGATTTCACCGGACTGGTCAAGGCCTTCGGATTCATGCTGGTACGAAAGAGCGGGAGCCACAACATCTATGCTCGGCCGGACGTCGAGCAGCTCGTCAATCTACAGGACGTGAACGGTCAAGCGAAACCGTATCAGATACGGCAGTTCCTCAGGCTTGCGGAAAAGTACAACCTGAACATGGAGGAAGAACGTGAGTGACTATCATATCAACATCTTCTACAGCGAGGAAGACGGCGGGTACGTTGCGGACATACCGGACCTCGACGCATGCTCTGCGTTCGGGCGCACGCCCGAGGAAGCGCTGGCTGAGCTCGAAATAGCCAAGAAAGCCTGGCTGGAGTCGGCGCGGAAAGCCGGCAAGCCGATTCCGCCCCCGCGCTACCGCCCGCTCATCTACCAGACCGCCGGGGCCGATGACGACGCACTCGCCGCGCCCGTCGCCCGCGACAAGCCGCAGTCAGACAACTGATGTGACCCGCCCGGTGCCGTCAGCCGTGCTCGCGAAGCGGCGGCGCAGCCGCACGAATAGGCTGTCGGCCGTCCAACCCCGCCGATTTGACATCCCCGCCCGCGAGTCGTAGAATCGACCCATGACCGAGTTGGACTCGGCCGAGACTGATTTGGAGCCTACTGCCTCGGCCCCGAGGCTCACGTCGGACATGGGTAGCCTCATCGGCGCCGGCAATGGCTTGTTTGCATACTTGGAGATGTCCCTTGATCCCAAGTGGTACTTCAACTCTGTGCTATCGCTCGCGCCCGCGCCAGTAATCCAGAAGATATCGGGAACCCGATTACCGTGCCGTCCCGGTTCGGACGACCTATATGACCTTGCTTACTCCGACATGATGGAGAAGGCTGCCGGCCTCCTCGCACACGCCCCCAGTGGAAGTAACGCCCTAAGGCTTTTCAGTAGTGCGGTCCGTCACCGCCTGTCGGACCCGGCCGTCTGTGCGAAGCTCATCGCTGAGCGGCAGGTCATAGAGGGAGGCTTGGCCAAATCAAGGCAGGAAGCCAAAGAGGTACTTCAGTTGATTGACAACGTGCTCTCTTCCACCGAGTACGATGAAGCAATCGACGAGGACCTAGATTACTTCGCGGGGCTAACTGGGGAATGGGACGACGAAGATGGCATCTACGCTAGCTACATCGACTACCCAAGACTCACAGAATACCGTAGAGCGCTCGACGAGTGGGATGCGGACCTGATCCTGCAGGAGTTGATAAAGTACATGGATGACGGGACTCTTTGGAGGCAGCGAGAGACCCTGGCTGAAACGTTAGCTGCACTTCACTCGCGCTTGCGCCTCGAGATGCTACACCCGCTCGTGCCAACGCTCTACACCCTCTACGTACCCTTCCGACAGCGTGCAAGAGTCGCTAAGGCGGTTGAGGTCGTTCTCTCGGAGTGCGCGTCGAGCCCGAAGTCCGTCTTCAAGCTGAGCCCACGCGAGTTTGAGCTACTCGTCGCCCGCCTGTTCGAAGCTCAGGGATACGAGGTCGAGGTTACGTCTCAAACCAAAGATGGCGGCAAGGACATACTGTGCATGAAATATGAACATGGTATCCCGTTCAAGCTTGCCGTCGAAGTCAAGAGGTACCGGCCCGACCGACGGGTCAACGTGGGACTCGTGCGCAGTTTTGTGGGCGCGAACGCTGAGTTTCTGGCCAACAAGCTGGTCTATGTCTCCACGTCAGGATACACGCGAACCGCACAACTGTACGCGAAGACGCATGGTGTCATGCACCTCCTCGAGTTGAAGTCCCTCCCTGACATAGCGCAGTGGGCCAGCGAAGCCAAGCCAGCAATGGTTGCTGGAATGCCTGAAGCCCCGGGCACGCGGTAGGCCATGCCTGACGCGCGGCTGCCCGGTTGACAATCGTGCCCGCGAGTCCTAGAATGCCAGGGGAATTAGGAGGGAATTAGGGACAGTCACCTATTACGGGAAGCTTCGGGACATCGCGCTGCCGCAGGCAGCGAGTGAGCAGTTAGGAAGGTAGCAGTGAGCAGTTGTCGGGCCTACGGCTGACGGCCTCGGGCCACTCGATCCCTCTATCCCTCGATCTCTCGATCCGTCT
>Ga0163202_1000145_pt1 | contig 12763 bp, 8 predicted proteins | sample PL_2010_300m_FD_113540 | JGI IMG/M metagenome (GOLD analysis project Ga0163202, IMG submission 113540) | Freshwater microbial communities from Powell Lake, British Columbia, Canada to study Microbial Dark Matter (Phase II) - PL_2010_300m | ecosystem: Environmental > Aquatic > Freshwater > Lake ... | reverse complement strand
GGCAATTAACCGATCGCGTCCGCATCCAGGTTGCTTTTGCGGGAAATAGGAACCCACTGTTTGACTCGCTGCGACGATTGATAGAGGGAAGATTTGCCGAGTCCCTGGAGGTCTTGAAACAGAAACCGGATTTGTCCCTTGTCGCATTGGTCGACTCATGTAGAGCTGGACGGGACGCTCTGGTGCGTAAGTATTCGATGCCCGCCGCGCAGGCTGACCGACTTGTTCAAGCAGGGGAATCGGTATTAATGCAGATCGAAGAGTTGGAACTGCCGTCCACCGTCAGCACGGAGCTCAATGTTGCTCCGGAAGGACAACCCGTGCAGTGGCAACGTTTGGAAGACCTTTCCAAAGGACAAAAGGCAACGGCCGTCTTGCTTTTGCTCCTTCTCGAATCCGATGTGCCCTTGGTCGTTGACCAACCTGAAGATGACTTGGACAACCGATTCATCACCGAAGGAATCGTTCCGAAGATGCGTGAGGAGAAGCGTCGCAGGCAGTTTGTCTTTGCCACACACAACGCCAATATCCCGGTCTTAGGCGATGCGGAACTTATTATCGGACTCCATGCCATTGGAGAAGCAGGCATAGGACAGGCGAAGATGCCTAATGAACATATGGGATCCATCGATAACGAACCGGTTCGGGTGTTGGTGGAAGAACTTCTTGAAGGTGGGAAAAATGCCTTTGAAACCCGCCGACTGAAATACGGTTTTTGAGGAGGATGTCCATGACAAAAACAGAACTTTTGGAATTGGTCAGAAATGGGGAAAACTCAGGGGTCGAGTTTAAGCGGGATACGCTGCAAAATTTCGATCTCGCCAAAGAACTCGTGGCGTTCTCGAATTCAAACGGTGGGTGCGTCCTGCTCGGCGTTGATGACGATGGCTCTATTGCGGGTTTGACACGAGGTGACATCGAAGAATGGGTTATGACAACCTGTCGAACAAAGATTCGCCCGGAGATCATTCCCTTTTTTGAGATCCTAAAAGATGCCGATGCAGGCAAAGACGTCGCTGTGGTCAGTGTTGATGCCGGCTGGACCGTTCATTGCCGATGGCATGATAATCATTCCACATATTATATAAGGGTTGGCAGCCAAAGCAGGGAAGCTAACAAGGAGGAGCTTGAAAGGCTATTCCAACAACGGGGTGCGTTCCGCTTGGAGGTGCGTCCCGTTACAGGTTCATCAATCGATGACTTGGATATGAGACGGCTGCAGGATTATTTCCATCGTGTTCGGAGACAGGAAGTTCCTCAGGGAGATGATTTCGATGGGTGGAAACAACTGCTAGCAAACACGGAAATTATGACCGGCACAGAAGACCTGTTTGTCTGTACGGTTGCAGGCTTGCTCCTCTTTGGGAAGAATACCAACAGATTCATACCGCAAGCGGGCATCGATGCGGTTGCCTATCCCGGTCTCGACAAAGAATATGCATCAAAGGAACGGACAGCCATACGTGGTCCTTTGGTGGGCCTGTTCATGGAAAAGGACAATCAATTGATTGAGCCTGGTATTATCGAACAGGCGGTCCATTTCGTGAAGCGCAACATCGGCGTCAGTGCTGTTCTAAGCCACGGAACAAGTCGGGTTGAAAAGGCGGACTATCCCGAAGAAGTCATCCGTGAGGTCCTTGTAAACGCCACTGTGCATAGGGATTATCTGCTTTCGTCAACCGATATCGAGCTTTCTATCTATGCGGATCGTCTTGAGGTCATTTCTCCGGGAAGATTGCCAAACGGAATCACGCCAGAGCGAATGCGTGCCGGCTGCCGTGCGGCGCGGAATCAACTCCTGAAAGATGTGATGAGGGACTATGGGTACCTGGAGCATATGGGGATGGGTATTCCACGTAAGATCGTCAAGGGAATGCGGGAACACAACGGTACTGAACCCGACCTGATCGAAGATGGTGAACGGTTCATTCTTCGCCTGTGGAAGGAGAAAAAGGCGTGACAGATACCCCGCGCTTGATCGAACACGCCTTTCCGTTGATACAGACTTCTCTGGATTCGGTACATGAGAAAAACGTGCGGCATGGACATATCTCGACGCTCCATATCTGGCCGGCGCGACGGCCGCTGGCGGCATGCCGGGCAGCACTGATTGCTACGCTCCTGCCCGATCCAAGTGCCCGACCGAAGCCCGATGGAATGTCCGATGAGGACTGGCATTGGGAAATCACCCGCCTGCGCCGGGAACTCTGTGAAAAGATCGGCGGCAAGGTGGTCAAGACAATCGAAAAGAAGAAGATGCCGAGCGGCCAGACCGTCGAGCGGGAGAGGGAGGTCACCGAAGGCGGAATCCTCCACTGGGGCCGGGAGACGGAGAACAAAAAACTCTTGGATTGGTTCCGCCAAGAGATCCGCAAGGCCCACGGCGACCGGGCGCCGAAGGTGCTCGATCCCTTCGCCGGCGGCGGGGCGATCCCCCTGGAGGCGATGCGCCTGGGCTGCGAAGCGACCGCCGTGGACATCAACCCTGTGGCCTGGTTCATCCTTAAATGCACCCTCGAATATCCCCAGAAGTTGGCGGGAAAGACAAATCCCCTTCCCGATTTTATCCTCGGAGACGAAGAGTTCATGGAGGCGTTTTACAAGGCCCATCCCCACCTGGTCGGGCGCACCAAAAAGACCGGACGGCAGAAGAAACAGGAGGAACGGCAGCCGGGCTTTTTCGACAAGCCGGACTCTGGCCGGGCGCCAAAGGCAGACATCGCATGGCACGTCCGGGCCTGGGGCCGGTGGGTCCTCGACCGCGCCCGGCGCGAGCTTGCCCGGTTCTACCCGACCTACGCCGACTTCGAGCCCCTCGACAGGGATTTTCCAAAACCCTACGAGAAGCAGCCCCTGCAACTCGTCCCGCTCCAGGAGGACGGAACGCCGGACATAAAAGCCCTGAACACCGATTTCAGCGAGGAGTATCTTCGGGATAAAAGCAATCCCCGCTGGGTGGTAAAACCTACCGTGGCCTACCTCTGGGCACGGACGGTGACATGCAAGAACTGCCGCGCCGTCGTCCCGCTCCTCAAGACCCGCTGGGTCTGCAAGAAAGAGAAGAAACGCATCCTCCTCGCGATGGCGCCGAATGCAGACAGGACCGGCGTGGTTTTCGGCATTGAAACAAACGTCCCCGTCAAGGGCGGCAACGGCGCTCAGCGCCGTGAGAACGACAAGCAGATCGGCGGGGGCACCATGTCCCGCTCCGGCGCGAAGTGTCCCTGCTGCGGCGCGATCATGACAATGGAGGATATCCGTCTGGAAGGAAAGGCGGGAAGATTGGGTGCGGTCCATACGGCCGTCGTTGTGGATGGGCAGAAGGGTAAGGAATACCGACTGCCAACGCCCCACGAAATCGAATTATGCGGCAGCGACGCCCCATCGCTTCATAAGGAAAGCGTCGGAGATGCCGCATCTACTCCCGCCGGGGAAGTGTTTGCCCAATTGCCGTTCGGTCTTCCTGAAGAAGGCATCATGGAGGATGCAAAACGCAACACCTGGTGCGTCCAATATGGTTTGGACCGTTTTGTAAAGCTTTTTACGACGCGCCAGCTCCTCGCCCTGGGGACGTTCGTGAAATGGACCCGGGCGGCCGGTGATCGGATGGCCAACCGCGGTGATCAACCCGATTGGATAGAGGGCGTCGTTGCGGGCTTGGCCGCCATGCTTGACCGTCTGGCAAATCAGTCGAGCAGCCTGTCAAGATGGAACCAGGGAGGAGAGAAAATCGAAGGGACGTTTGCCCGTTTCGCCTTGCCGGTTCTCTGGGACTATGCGGAATGCAACCCGCTCGGGGAAACTAGCGGTGGCTTTCCGAGCGCCTGCGAATGGATCTCGCTGACCAAAGGCCATCTTACCCAAGCTACCACAGACAGTCCCGCCGCCTCTGTCATTCATAAGAGCGCCATGACGATCCGTGACGGCAATTTTGACTGCATCATCACGGATCCGCCTTACTACGACGCGATCGGCTACTCCGTCCTAATGGACTTCTTCTATGTGTGGCTCAGGCGAACGCTCAACGGCCTTTCACCGGAATTCGACTCGGCGTTCAACGAACCGCTTGCACCCAAATGGGATCACGATCAAAACGACGGCGAGCTCATCGACGATGCCAGCCGGCACGGCGGAGATAGGAGCAGGTCGAAGCAGTCTTACGAAGACGGGATGGCGCGCGTCTTCGAAAGGTGCATCCATGTCCTCAATCCGGAGGGAAGGCTCGTTGTGGTTTTTGCCAACAAGCAGCCCGACGCCTGGGAAACCCTCGTTTCAGCTTTGATCCGTGCCGGTTTTGTCGTGGACGGCAGTTGGCCGATCCAGACGGAACGGTTGGCCAGGTCAAGATCTCTCTCATCCGCCGCCCTCGCCTCCTCCGTCTGGCTCGTCTGCAAGAAACGCCCCGAGTCGGCCAAGCCGGGCTGGGACAATCAGGTTTTGGATGAAATGCGCCGGAAGATCCGGGAACAGCTCCGGGAGTTTTGGGACGCGGGCATCCGGGGTCCCGACTTCGTCTGGGCAGCGACGGGTCCGGCGCTGGAGGCCTACAGCATGCATCCCGTCGTCCGAAAGGCCAACGAGCCGGGGCCGATGGCGGTCAGCGAGTTCCTCACCCACGTCCGCCGGATGGTTGTGGATTTCGTAGTCGGCCGCGTCCTTTCCGGAGATGGAACCGAACCTTCCGGCACCGACGAGACGGACGTGATTGGCCGGGACCGCCTGGATGAGCCGACGGCCTACTACCTGCTCCACCGTCATGACTTCGGCATGGAGGAGGCCCCGGCTGGAGCTTGCATCCTCTACGCCGTTTCCTGCGGGGTCTCGGACAAGGAACTGGCAGATACCTGGGATCTCATCGGCTTCACAAGGGGAAAATCGGCGGAGGAATCGGACGAAGAGGCCAACGCCGATGCGGAGGCGGACCAGGATGCAGTGGAGGAATCGGGCAGTAAAGTGAAGCTCAAAACCTGGGCGCAGAGGAAGGGTCGCTCCCTGGGATTCGAGGCGCCTGGGGGCAAACCCGTCCCGCTTATCGACCGCGTCCACCGCCTGATGCACCTCTGGAAGGCGGGCGACCTCAACAAGGTGGACGAGTATCTCGACGACAATGGTCTGCGGCGCCAGGAGCTCTTCAGACGGCTCCTCCAGTCTCTCATCGAGCTTTCGCCTGCCGGGAGTGAGGAGAGATCGCTTCTTGAATCTATCAGCAACCACATCCAGGCCAAAGGCGCCGTCAAGGATGATCGTCAAACCGGCTTTGGTTTTGAAGGAGCATGAAGGCAATGCACGAACAGATTGGACCTATCGGATTGCAGCAGCGACTGCTGCAGGGAGGGAAGGCATGAAAACCAGACGAGTTTCCTTAAATGACAATCCATTGTTCGAAAGATTGCCGCTTGAACTAGCCGACAACCTCCGCTCGCATAACCCCTGGTGGATCGGCCTGCCAGGCAAACAGACGCCTTCTTTTCACCGATGGGCTTTCAATAAGCTAAAGCGTCAGTTGACTCAAGGCATGACCCCGGCAACGGTTCTGCGGGGGCCCCGGCGCGTGGGGAAGACGATTCTCATACAGCAACTGATCGAGTCGTTTCTGGCTGAAGGGATGGACCCCTCCCGGATCTTCTACGTCTCTTTCGACGAACTTCCGACGTTGAGGGGGTTGCGCGAGCCGGTCCTGGACGTTGCCCGTTGGTATGAAAAGGAGGTTCTGAAAAGTACATTCAACGAATTCGCAAAGCGCGTGGGAACCGCTTATCTGTTTTTCGACGAGGTTCAGAACCTCGACGCATGGGCGCCCCAGATCAAGAATCTCGTAGATAATCATGATGTGCGGGCGATGATCACCGGCAGTTCGTCCCTCCGGATCGAATCCGGTCGGGACAGCTTGGCCGGAAGGATTACCGCCCTGGACATCGGGCCCCTTTTCCTTCGAGAAATTGCCGATTTACGGTCCGGGCAGGTCACGGCGCCCTACTGGGCCGACAATGCTCTGGATCGGCTCGCCACAAGGGAATTCTGGCAGGGGGGAATCGAATACGGCAACGAAACAAAGCATTTGAGGCTACCTGCCTTCAAAGCCTTTTCCGATCGCGGCGCCTATCCGATTGCCCATGACCGATCGGACATCCCCTGGGAGGAACTTTCCGATCATCTCAATGAAACCGTCATCAAACGCGCCATCCAGCATGACCTCCGGATGGGCCCCCGAGGGCAGAAACGCGACGAAAAACTCCTCGAAGAGATCTTCCGCTTATGCTGCCGATATGCCGGACAGGCGCCCGGACAGGCGACCTTTGTTCCCGAAATCCAGCAAACCCTCTCGGCCAATATCGGATGGACCCGCATCCTCACGTATCTCCGCTTTCTCGATAGGACCATGTTGATCCGTCTCATACAACCGATGGAATTGCGGTTGAAGAAAAGAAAGTCCGCATCAAAGGTGTGCCTGTGCGATCATGCCCTGAGAGCAGGCTGGCTGCAGGAGATCGTGCCGCTGGATCCGGAGGGACTGCTGATAAATCCGCATCTGACCGACTTGGCAGGTCACCTTGCAGAAAGTGCCCTCGGTTATTTCTTTGCCTCGATCCTTAACCTGGACGTAGCTTATTTCCCGGAGCGGGGCGCCGAACCGGAGGTCGATTTCGTTCTGACGGTCGGCACACGAAGGATTCCCGTCGAGGTCAAATATCGTCGGCGCATCGATCCTCACGATGATACACGGGGCTTGAGGGCTTTTATGGAAAAGACGGTTTACAACGCACCCCTGGGTCTGCTGGTCACGCTCAACGACGACGTAACGATTCCTGATCCGCGCATTATCCCGATTTCGCTGTCCACTCTGCTGTGGATGAAATGACGTAAAAAGGAGATGAAACCATGACTAAGCTCCCCTGGAAGCCATGGCATGAAGTGGTGAAGCTCCGCGACGATCTCCGCTCGGGCGATTTGCCTCTGTATCTGTTTGCCGCCGATCTCTACGATGTCGTGATGCAGCGGGGAAAACGGACGGTCTACGAAGATCCGGAACAATTCTTTGCCCTCACGTTTCCCACCTACAACCTCCGGCGCCTGGTCCGGGACGTCGTGCTTCGCCTCGCCGGTAAGAACGACAAGGCCGTCCGCCAATTGGAGCTGACCTACGGCGGGGGGAAGACCCACACCCTGATCACGCTCCGGCATCTCGTCCATGATCCGGAGAAGCTGCCGAAACTTTCCGCCGTAGAAGAGTTTATTCAGGACATCGGTCAGAAACCACCCAAATGCCGTGTGGCGGCTTTATGCTTCGACAAACTGGATGTGGAAAAAGGGATGGAGGTCTCCTCGCCCAAAGGCAAAACCCGGATGCTGAAACAGCCCTGGAGCGTCCTGGCCTGGCAACTGGCAGGCGAGGAGGGGCTGAAGGTTCTCCACGCAGAAGGCCTGGCGGAGGAACGCGAGACGGCGCCGGCGGAAAATCTGCTCACCGAACTGCTTGAGATGCCGGGCAAGGATGGACTCGGAACCCTTGTGCTCATTGACGAAGTGCTCCTGTATGCACGGGAAAAGGTTGGAAGGAATTCCGTTCGCCTTCAAAGTCTTGTGAACTTTTTCCAGTATCTGACCCAGGCGGCCACAAAGACCGACCGCTGCTGCATCGTGGCATCCCTACTGACCAGTGAACCCACATCGGAGGACGAACTGGGGCTGAGGATCAAGGCGCAGATCTACGACATTTTCCAGCGCCAGCGTGAAGCCGCCGTCGAGCCGGTGGGCAAGGAGGATGTGGCCGAGGTGTTGCGCCGGCGCTTCTTCAAGCCGGAATCCCTCATGGACCGTGAGGCCTTCCGCCAGCACATTGTAGCGGCCATCAAGGGCATTACCGCCGTCGACGAGCAGACGGCCAAGCAGGGTGCCCAAGCGGAACAGAGGTTTCTCAAGAGCTACCCCTTTCACCCTGACCTCACGGAGGTCTTCTACGCCAAGTGGACCCAGTTGGACCGGTTCCAACGGACACGGGGCGTCCTGCGGACTTTCGCCCTGGCTTTGCGAGAAGCAGAAAAATGGGACAAAAGCCCCCTGATCGGTCCGGCCGTGTTTCTGAATAACCCGGAAAGCGAGGGGCTATCGGAGGCCCTCCGGGAAATGGTGACCGTCGCCGATACCGAGGAAACCGAAGGGAAGAAACAGGTATGGACCGGCATCCTGGACAACGAGTTCGAGCAGGTCAAACGGATTCAGACCGAATCGGTGGGGCTGAAGTTTCGTGAAGTCGAGCAGGCCGTCGTGGCAACCTTTCTCCATTCCCAACCCATCGGCCAGACGGCGAGAACGAGAGAGCTTCTGGTGCTACTGGGATCGACCCGCCCGGATAAGATCGAGTTGGAAAAGGGGCTCGCCCGTTGGGCACAGACGAGCTACTGGCTTGACGACCTCCATACGACCATGCCCGAGGGACAACTTCCCGGTACATGGCGGCTCGGCAACCGGCCTAACCTCAACCAGATGCATGCCGTCGCGGCGAAAAACATCCCGGACGATACCGTCCGCGCCCGGTTGCTGGACGACATCGGCAAGGTCAAGCCCCTGACAGCAAACGCATCTGCCGCGGGGGTTCATCCCCATACGCTTCCAATACGCCCAAAGGACGTTGAAGACGACGGCGCCTTCCACTACGCCGTCCTGGGACCCGGGGCCGCCTCCGAGTCGGGCAAACCGAGTCCGGAGGCAAAGCGGTTCCTGGACGAAACGACCGGACCGGACAAACCCCGCGTCTACCGGAATGCGGTCGTTCTGGTCGCACCCTCCAGGGATGGATTGGAACTGGCCTCGGCCCGCGTACGCGATTATCTGGGCTGGGAGATCGTGCGTGAAGAGATCAAGCTTCAGCAAAAAGAGGGCAGCGTCGATCCAGCCAGGGCACAGACGCTCTCAATCAACATAGACAAGGCCAAGGGCCGTATCCCGGATGCGATCCGTCAGGCCTGGTGCATCATCGTAACGGTTTCGGAGAAGGATGAAACACAGGCCTTCAAAATCACCGTCACGGATGAACCGCACTTCAATATCATCAAAGGGGACCAGCGGAGCCGCATGAAGGATACGCCGGTCACCGCCGAGGCCCTTTTACCAGACGGGCCTTACAATCTCTGGCGGCCCGGCGAGACCTCCCGGCGAGTCAAGGATCTCTCCGGGGCGTTTGCCCAGCTTCCGCACCTGCCGAAGATGCTCAAGGCCAGCGCCATCCTCAGCACCCTGGCGGAAGGTTGCGGGAAAGGGACCTTTGTCCTGCGCGTTGTCCGACCGGACGGCACATCCCGCACCTGGTGGATGACCAAGCCCGATGAAATTGCCCTGAACGACCCGGCGCTTGAACTCGTGCTGCCGGAGGCAGCGGAATTGGGCGAGATCCCGCCATCGCTTCTGGCTCCCGACAGTCTGCCCGGTTTGTGGACATCGGATGAAATTACCGTCAAGGCCGTGACTGACTATTTCAGTGGTGATAACGTTGTTCAGATCGATCGGGACGGATACCGGGAATCGCTCCCTGTTCCGAAGGCCGGCGAAGGAGTCGTGGAAAAGGCCGTCGCCTCGGCGGTGGAAAGCGGAGTGTTGTGGCTCCTTTCCGGACCGGCCAGCATCCTTGGTGAATCGATACCACCCGGCGTATTGAACGCCAATGCCAAACTATCTCATCCACCGGCGATCATCGCCGCCGCGGAGATCCTGCCGGAAAACCTGCCGGGTGCTTGGAAAGGCGGTTACGCCTCGGGATTATCCATCTCTTCGGCGCTATCCGTCAGGGAGAACAAGACGCTGCCCTGGAAAACGATCAGGGACGTCATCGGCGGCGCCTTGCAGGCGCGCTTTCTCAAACTATCGGAAAGCTCGGCCGCTTGGCCCTGTGATTTTCCATCCGCCCAGACCGTTATTCTGAAACCGCAGGACGCCCCGCCGCCTCCGCCCCCGCCGTCTTCCGGTATGGCGCTTTTCGCGGAAGCCGATCTCGAACCGGCACAAATTCAAGATCTGGGAGACATCGTCCCCAAATTACTGGACATCAAAAAGAAAACCAGATTGCCGATGCGGTTTCGCCTCCGCATCGAGGTAGGTGATGGGAAAACGGCACCACCGGATAATGCAATCGATGAAATGAATACGTTGCTGAAGGATGTAAAGGAAGGATTTAAGTTGAAGTAGGAAAAGAAGCCTTAATAGATTGATGGGGCAAAACGACCGTCACAGGCCGAGATAGGCCTTCCGTACATTGCCGTCCGCCAAGAGTTCGCTTCCCGAGCCCGAGAGGGCAATCCGTCCCAACTCCATGACAAACCCCCTGTGGGCGAGGCTCAAGGCGTGTTGGGTATTCTGCTCCACGAGGAGGACGGTCACGCCCGAGCGATTGATCTCGGTGATGACCCGAAACACCTCCTCGACGAAAAGCGGCGCCAGCCCCAGCGAAGGTTCATCCAGCATGAGCAGCTTGGGCTTGGCCATCAGGCCGCGGCCGATCGCCACCATCTGCTGCTCTCCTCCGGACAACGTCCCGGCGATCTGGTTCCGGCGTTCCTTGAGGATGGGGAATACCTCGAAAACACTCTCCAGCCTCTGCGGACGCTCCGACCGGGGAAGGGTATAGGCGCCCATCAACAGATTGTCCAGCATCGTCATTTCCGGGAAAAGCTTTCTTCCCTCGGGAACGTGAACCACGCCGCGTTTGACGATTTCCGGCGGAGACACCTCTTCGATGTGCTTTCCATCGTAAGTGATGGATCCGGACTGCCTGCGGAGAAGTCCGGAAATGGTTTTCAACAACGTCGTCTTCCCGGCGCCGTTGGCCCCAACCAGGGCGACGATCTCTCCATCCGGGACCTCGAGCGTCACATCCCAGAGCGCCTGAACTTTTCCATAAGAAACCTGAAGTTTTTCGATAGACAGCATATGGCTTAGGACCCCTGCACTACTTGAGAATCGAATCCCGGAAGCGCGAAGGCATCCGAGTTGCACACCACGTGACTTACATCCTCTTTGTCCCCAGATACGCGGCGATGACCTCCGGGTTCTCGACGATTTCTTCCGGCGCGCCGTCGGCGATCTTTTCTCCCTGATTGATGACGACCACGCGGTTCGAGCTGTTCATGATGGCCTTGAGGACATGCTCGACCCAGATGATCGTCACCCCCTCCTTGCAGATATCGCGGACCAGCAGGGAAGCCTGCTCAATTTCCGTGGCGTTGAGACCGCTCATCGGTTCATCCAGCAACAGTAGTTTCGGTCCTGTCGCCAAGGCACGGGCGATTTCGAGCCTCTTCTGCTCGCTCAACGTCAGATCGGCCGCCAGGGCAAGGACCTTCAATCCCAGCCCCATCCTCTCAAGAATCTGCCGAGCCCCATGTTCCGCCTCCGCCCGCGAGGGGAGCCTCATGAAGGCGGCCAGGGTCACATTCTCCAGGACATTAAGCTTTCGGAAGGGTTTGACGATCTGAAACGTGCGGGCGATTCCCTTTCTTGTGACTGCATAAGGCTTCATCCCGACGATGTTCTCCCCCTCCAGGAGAACCTGTCCTCCGGTCGGCGGAATGAAACCGGCGATGAGATTGAAGACCGTTGTTTTCCCCGCCCCATTGGGTCCGATCAAACCGAGGATCTCTCCGGATCGGACCTCGAACGAGAGCCCGTGAACCGCCCGCAACCCGCCGAAATACTTTGTCAGTCCTTCAACCTTCAGCAGAGCCATGCCCGTGTTCCATCAATATCGGGTTCCAAACCAGAGGCGCAACTTCCCCCAGATGCCCTCCGGCATATAGCGGATGGCCAACATCATCGCAATCCCGTAGAGGATCAAGTGGCCCACCAGTATAATCTGCCGGAACGTCTCGCCAAAAGTGACCAAAACAATGGCCCCGATCAGGGGGCCGACGACCGTGGTCAGGCCGCCCACCACCGCGATAAAGACCATCTCGATCGAAAGGGCGATCGAAAAAACGGCGTCCGGATCAATGTACCTAAAGTACATGGCATAAAAGCCGCCGGCGACCCCGGCGAAAAACGCGGAAAGGGACAGGGCCGCCACCCTGGCCTGTACGGTATTGATCCCAATCGCCTCGGCGCTGTCGATATCCTCCCGTATCGCCAGCAGATAGGCGCCCAAACGCGTTCGGGACATCTTATAGGTCGCCGCGATGGCGCCAAGCGCAAGGACGGCGATGATGTAGTAAAATGGGGTCTTGTTTTCCCAGTCGATGGACCACCCCCAGAAGGTCACATCGGGAAGCGTCGTGATGAGCAATCCTACCGGACCGTTGGTCAGGGACTCCCAGTTGAGCGCCACCAGCCGGACGATTTCCGCCACGGCAAGGGTGGAAAGTGCGAAATAGGGGCCGCGCAACCTGAAGCAGATCACCCCGACCGGCAGGGCGATGAGTGCCGCCGCCAGCCCGCCGATGGGAATGCCGTACCAGGGCGCGATCCCTAACTTCAGATAGAGGATCATGGTCGTATAGGCGCCGGCGCCGAGAAATGTCGCATGGCCGAAAGAGACCTGACCGGTAAAGCCGCCAAGGATGTTCCATGACGCCCCCAACACGGTCCACATCAGCACTATGATCATCAGATGGACAAAGAACGGATCGGAGACGATCCACGGCGCCGCTAAAAGAAAGAGTATGGCAAGGGGGATGACGATTTTTCTCATGACTTCCCCACCCCAAAGAGCCCGGAGGGCCGAAACAGCAACACGAGCAAGAAAATCACAAACCCGATGGCATCCTTGTAAGGCACCGAG
>Ga0163202_1000143_pt1 | contig 12867 bp, 11 predicted proteins | sample PL_2010_300m_FD_113540 | JGI IMG/M metagenome (GOLD analysis project Ga0163202, IMG submission 113540) | Freshwater microbial communities from Powell Lake, British Columbia, Canada to study Microbial Dark Matter (Phase II) - PL_2010_300m | ecosystem: Environmental > Aquatic > Freshwater > Lake ... | reverse complement strand
TCATGGTCAGGACCAGATCGGGGCTGAGAGCGATCGGCCGGTAAATCCTGGGCGAGGTCATCGCGTCGAAGATGTCCGTGATGGTCAGAATCCTCCCGAAGAGGCTCAGGGGCTTCTTCCGGTCCGTCTGGGGGTAGCCGGACAGATCGTACTTCAGATGGTGCTCGAAGGGGGGCAGGATGATCTTCGCCTTGAGCTCCCGGGGGGCGTTCAACTTGACGATCTGGCGGACGCTGTTGAGGGAGTGCTCCTTGATCTGATCGTATTCCTCGTCGGTCAACCTGCCCGGCTTGATGATCAGATCGTGGGAGATCTCCACCTTTCCCAGGTCGTGGAAGAGGCCGGAGATGCCAAGCCGCTCCATGGAGATCCGGGACAACCCGATTCGCTTTCCCATGCACATCGAAAGGATCGCCACGTTGACGGAATGCGTGTAGGTGTAGTCGTCGTAGTCGCGGATCGTGCTCATGCCCAGCAGGACGGAGTCTTCTTCGACCAGAATGTCAACCATGTTCTGGATCATCCGCTTTGCCTTCTGGACTCCCGCCCGCTGCTGGGAGGTCATCTTCTGGGCCACCTCCCGGATGGAGGTCAGGGCGTGCGAATAGGTCCGGCGCGCCTTTTCTCCTCGGTTCGTGATTTGCGGCGTGAGACGAGAATCCGCCTCCAGGACAATCTCGACCCAGGGGGTGTTCCCCTCCTGCAGCCGGAGGAGCAGCCATGCCAAGGGTTCCTCCTGGCGATCCGCGTTATTAAGCAGCTGAGCAAAGGCGACGATCTGCCCGGAGGCGGCCTCCTGAACTGAGGCGAAGAAGCGAAGCCCCGTCAGGCCTCTCTGGTTGAAGTATTGGAGCATATCTTGGATGAGCGTCAGGTTGTCGGGCCGGTAGGTCAGCGTTTCCCCCTGGAGGTAAAAACGTCCGCGGGAGATCTGAAGAGTCAGGCGATCCTCCTCCGCGCAGCACTGGGCGATGGAATGCACGAAGTCCGCCACGCACTCCAGGAGCAGCGGATTGTCGGGCTGGTGGATCTTGACCGTCTGGAGCAGCCGGAAAAAGGTTCGGAAGAAGGGATCTCCCGTCAGGATTCGCTGTTTGCCCGTATCGGTATTCAACGGCCCGGCTCCTTCTTCATCTTCTGATCTTCCTCTACGGCCCGCCGGTAAGCCAGCCGGACGCCGGAGAAGATGCTCCGGGACGCCTTTCGCAGCGCTGACCGGGCGGCCTCTTCGCTGCGCATTGCCAACAAGGCCAAGGCGGCGCCCTGGCGATCCAGAGAACCGCCGATCCCCAGAAACGACTTCCAGTCATGCTTCAGGAGCGATTCCTGAAGGAAGGGAAGGGAACGGGGCGAACCGCATTGCCCCAGAGCCCGGTAACAGGCGAGGATGTGGCGCCGGTCTTTGAGTTGAAACCGGCGATGTTCAAGGTAGTCCAGCAGGAGTTCCTCGGCCAGCGGACTCCCCCGCCTCCCCAGATATCCGTAAATCAAACGGCGGATGGGCGGCCGCGGATCTTCGAGCAGGGGGAAGAGTTTCCGGAGGTTCTGCGGATCTCGGTCGATCAGGGCGTTGACCGCATCTTTGCAGACCGACTCCTGGGCGTGGCGCGTCAATTCCAACAGTACCGTTGTGGGATCCTTCGTGGGCAGATGTTTCAGGACGTGGATGATCCTCCGGACCAAGGGCTCCTCCGCCGTATCAAGCAGCTGATTTACGGGATCGAGGTCATCGTCGGCGTGGGCGCCGATGACCTCCATGAACAACTGTTCGATGCCGGGGGAACCAACGTTCGGCAGCATGGGACCCAGCGTGAGGATCACCTTGGCCGGCAACAGCAACAGAAACCGGCGGAGCTCCTCCAGGCGGTCGGCGTCCATGAAAGCGACCTGCTGCCATGCTTCCTCCAGCACCCCCAGAACCTCGGGACCCGAGATCCTTTGCTGAAAAGCGTCCAGCAGGGACCGGGTCCACGGCCTGTCCGGCGCATGGGATTCCTGCAGGACCCTGATGCTTTCCAGAAATTTCCGGGTAAAGGAAAATTCACCCTGGGCAAGCGTATACCGGAACTCTTCAGCCAGAAAATCCAGGATGACGGCGAAATCCTTTGGGTCGCGCTGTTCCTTCAGTATGATCATCAGCACCTCGAGGACATCCTCGGTGCAATCCCGCGTCTCCTCCTCGATGATCATGGCCTCTATCTCTTTCTCTTCAGCCGGGGTGAGCTTCCAAAAGGGGGCATCGGCCGCCGGCATGGCGATCTTCGCGGACGGGGCAACCGGTTCCTCGACCCCTTCCTCCTCCGGCCTGACCTCCCCGGAAACCACTTTCAAAAGAGAAAAGTCGATCAGGGGCTCGGCCTCCCAGAGGACGTCCTCGTTTTTGTACTGCAGATGCGGAAAATCGGCCTCCCACAGCGCCGTCACCAGATCGCCTTCCGCCTCCTCTTTGGGGGTCCGGTACTTGTTGAGCAGCTTGAAGAAGACATTCAGTTCCTCTGCGGTGAACCCGTTTTTGAATTCCAGCCATTGGATCCCCGCCCGGAAGAGTTGGAAGGTCAGGGACTCCTCCTGGGACGGACCGTGATGAACGATCTCGCCCTGAAACAGGAGCCGGTCTTTCTCCACATTTAGGCGCAGGGATTCATGGCCGGCGAGAAATCCGTCCAGACGGCCCTGGACGGCGGCCAGAGACTTCCGGCACATGGCATGGTCTTCCGGATAGAGGGCATAGTTCCTTTGGGCGATGAGAAACGATCCGATCATCCCCTTGACCGTCTGGATCTCCTCATCGGAGGGACGGGCTTCCGGAATCGACGGGGCCTTCCCCATGGGCTGGTCTTGCATGAACCTCCTCGACAACGCCGGCGGGAAGCTTGGGTCACGCCGGCCGCTTGAATATAGGGGAGAGAGAACCGCCTGTCAAGCAACAACAGCAGGATGCGATTCCTCTTGAACCGTCCATCCGAACATGTTAGGGAAATCGCTCGCCAAGGAACGTTTCACCGGCGGTTGCCGCTCGGGGCGCAGAAGTTATGCTGCATAGAATCATCTGCCTGACATTGGGCGTCGCCATCATCATCGCGGCCGCGGTGTTCGATCCGAAATCGACCTCCGATCCGGCGGCCTCGCCCCAGGACCGCGCCCGGGAGGATCTGAGCCGATACGAATACCCCAGCATGGCCGGGATCAAATGGAAGGCCTACTTCGTCAGGCCCCAGGACAGCATGGAGAGGCTCTTTGGAGACGATTGGATCTATGTCGCCCGCTTCAACCGGGTCGACCGCCGCCACACCTACCCCGGCATGACCCTCAAGGTGCCGGAAAACATGGCCGATATCCGGAGCTACACCCCGGTGCCCGTCATTTATGAAAAGGCCCGAAACCATGAGCAATACATCCTTCTGAGCGTCACGGAGCAGTGGATCGGGGCGTACGAGTACGGAAGGCTCGTCTTCTCCATGCCGGCAGCGACCGGGATCGAGGGGCATCTCACCCCGACCGGGCTCTTCCGCGCGGAGGCCTACCACCGGAGGCATACCTCATCGCTCTACAGAACCGCGAGAGGGGACATCCCGTATCCGATGGATTACGCTATCCTTTTCCATATCGACAAGGAGAGGGCCTCCTACTGGATCCACGCGCGTGATCTCCCGGGGCGGCCCGTCTCCCACGGATGCGTTGGCATCTTCGACGAGGAGATGCAACACCGGGTCTACGGCGTCCCCGCCAAGGCGGTTCTCCAGGATACCAAAACACTCTATGCCTGGACGATCGGCGAGACCGCTTACAGGGAGGATGACGGAACCCAGAAGCCCCTCATTGACGGTCCGATCATCGAAATCGTCGGCGACCTGCCGAAATATCTTCCACGGCCGCCGAAGTGATCAGAAATCGGTTCTTTCTATACTGAGAGCTTTGAAAAACTATGAAAATTAGCTGCGCTGATTCTCAAAGCTCGCACTGAAATTGGACTTTCCGTTTCGATTGTGGTAGTCTGCTTTCTGTTGAGGGCAACCCGATCATGGGGGAACAACCACCGCCGATGGCAATGCCATGAATCTACGAACAAAAACCATTCCGACCGGCGATCCCTCCCGACCCCCCCGCAGGGGCCGGGGAAGCGCCCGGCTCTCCGGCCTTCTTCTTTTTCTCCTGCTTGCCCAGGTGAGCCCGGCGGCGGCCGACTGGAATTCACTCGTCGGGCGTCTGGCCGCCGACGGTTTCGATCGCCGGATGGTGGAGGCGCTCTTCACCCGACCGGAGGTCCGCTTCGAACCGGATGCGATGGCCGGAAAAATAACCGCCCTGATCCGGAGCCGCGCCGACGCCGACTCCCTGGCCGCCAGGATGAAGAACGCCGTCTACAGGGCCTATCTCACCAGTTGGATGGTTGCCCGCGCCCGCTCCTATGCACGGGAAAACAGGGTCGTCCTCAAGGAAATCGACGCCCGTTACGGCGTGCCGAAGGAGATCGTCGTTTCGATCCTCCTGGTCGAGACCCATCTCGGTGAGAACATCGGCAAGAAAATCGTCTTCAACAGGCTGGCCAGCATGGCCCTCCACCCCGACCTGGAGGACCTCCGGCCCTACCTGTCCAGCTCCTTGATCACACCCGAGAATTGGGAGTATGCACGCCGCCGCTGCCGCGAAAAGGCCGACTGGGCCTACGCCGAGCTCAAGGCCCTGCTCCAACTGGCCGACCGGTACCACCTGGATCCGATGACCATCCGGGGATCGATCTATGGGGCGATCGGCCTCTGCCAGTTCATGCCCTCCAATGTTTTCTTCTACGGCGTGGACGCCGATCAGGACGGCCGCATCGACCTCTTCGCCAAGCACGACGCCCTTCACAGCATCGCCAATTACCTGCGCCAACACGGATGGCGCAAAGGGATGGACCGCGAGAACCAGCACCGCGTCATCCTCACCTACAACTGCAGCATGGCGTATGCGAACACGGTTCTGGCCGTGGCCGATAAACTGCAGGACCGGAAAAGGGCGCGGCCCTGAAGGACGCACTGCCCCTCTCCGGAGGGGAAAAGGATTCCAAGGAAAGATTGGGAAAAAGGCTGTAGAACCAAAATCGGAGGGGCTGCGGGGAGGCCGATCGGCGCACCCCCAGCAGACTAAAAAACAGGAGGACTAATTAATAAAGAAAAGGAGGAAATGACTATGTTGAGACGTTTTGCTACTTTCTTTACGTACATTATGAGACATTACCTTCCTGACGCCTATCTTTTCGCGATCCTGCTGACGTTTCTTTCCGCTATTTTGGCTCTCATCTTCACGGACGCAGGGTTCACAAAGCTGATCACCACCTGGGGGATCGGCATCTACGGCATCGTCGCCTTTGCCTTCCAGATGATCCTGATCCTGGTGACCGGCCACTGTCTGGCCTTGACCCCTGCAGTCAATCGGATTTTGGTTTCGATTGCAGGAATCGGAAATACGCAGGTCAAGGCCGGTATGATCGTCGCCTTCGCCGCAGGGATCTGTTCCTGGTTGAACTGGGGCTTCGGCTTGATCGTGGGAGGACTGTTGGCCCTGGAGGTGGCCAAGAGGACCCGGGCCGCTGATTTCCCCTTCTTGATCGCCTCCGCCTACAGCGGGTTCATCGTATGGCATATGGGACTATCGGGATCCATCCCCCTGGTCATCGCCACGTCGAAGCATGGACAAAACTTTATTGAGAAAATGACCGGGGCGGCCGTGCCCGTCTCCCAGAGCATCTTCCAGCCTTTCAATCTCCTGCCGGCCATCCTGTTGATCGTTTCGATTCCGATTCTCATGGCCCTGATCCGTCCCAAGGAAGACGAGGTGATCACGATCCCCGAGGAGAAACTGAGGGAACTGAGCGCCGAACTCCCGCATGTGGAAAGGCCGCAGAATCCGACACTTGCGGAGAAAATTGACCACAATTACGTAATCAACATGATCTTCGGCCTGATGGGCCTCTGTTATCTGTACTTCCACTTCTCCACGAAAGGATTCGATCTGAACCTCAACATCGTCATCTTTATCTTCTTCATCGCCGGGGTGATTCTCCACGGCAAACCGGTCAATTACATCAAGGCGATGAACACGGCCATCAAGGGGGCCGGGGGTATCGCCCTGCAGTTCCCCCTGTATGGCGGTATCCAGGGGATCATGATCGGCACGGGGCTGGCAAAGGTCATCGCCGGCTGGTTCGTCGCCCTCGCCGCACCCGAAACCTTCTACATGTTACAGTTCTGGGCCGCCGGGGTGATCAACATGTTCATCCCCTCCGGCGGGGGGCAGTGGGCCGCCCAGGGGCCGATCACCATGGAAGCGGCCAAGATGATGGGCATCGATGCAACCCGGTCGGCCATGATGGTGGCCTGGGGAGACCAGTGGACCAACATGATCCAACCCTTCTGGGCGCTGCCCCTCCTGGGGCTGGCCGGCCTATCGGCCAGGGACATCATGGGCTACACCACCGTGACCCTTCTTTGGAGCGGGGTTCTCCTTAGTTTCTTTGCCCTGCTCATCGGGTTCGGGATCTTATAAAGAGTAGCGCAGATTGCGGAAGGGGACTGAGGCGAGGTCTTGCCGCCGTTCATCCCCTTCCGCACCCCTCCTTCCCAACCAAGCCCACCGACGCTTCTGATTGACACGTCCCCTTTCATTGATTATATTATGGCCGCGGCGGAAACGGACGCCGGGGAATCATACCGAACTCGTAAAAGGTCACAATAGCCATGAATTTAGGACGGCTTCGTAAAAGCTCCGCAGGCAAGGCGCGCGAACCCTGAGGAATGAGGCGTACATAGACGTACGCCGCAATGACGAAGGGTGAAACGCAACGCAGCATCCGGACTTTTTACGAAGCCGTCAATCATACCGTTCTTGGAGATGGTGTGGCCATGCCTGAACCGGGAATTCTATCGGAAACAGGCACGAAAACGGACCAGGAGATCCGGGAACCGAAGCTCTACCGGGTGATCTTGCACAACGACGATTACACGACGATGGACTTCGTGATCGAGATCCTCGTCTCCGTTTTCCATAAACCGGCGGCGGAGGCGACGAAGATCATGATCGACGTCCACAAAAAGGGGAAAGGGACCTGCGGGGTCTATACCTACGACATCGCGTCCACGAAAGTGGCCCAGGTTTGCCAACTGGCCAGACAACGGGAGTTTCCTCTCAAGTGCTCCCTGGAGGAGGCATAGAGCGCCCATCATGAAGATCAGCGAAAACCTCAACCGGATCATCATGGCCGCCTATGCCGAGGCCAACGTCCGGAGGCATGAGTTCATCACGCCGGAACACCTCCTGTACGCCTCCCTTTTCTTCGACGAGGGGAAGGAGATCATCACCCATTCGGGCGGTGATCCGGTCCTTCTGAAACAGGCGCTTGAGAAGCACCTCGACGCGAACGATACGATCACGACCGCGACCCGGGCAATTCAGTCGCTGGGATTTCAGAGCGTATTGGAACGGGCCGCCTGGCATACCTCTTCGGCCCAGAAGGAGATCCTGGAGCTGGGAGACGTCCTCGTCTCGATCCTCGAGGAGAAGGAATCCCTCGCCTCCTTTTACCTCCGGAAGCAGGGGATCACCCGGCTGGCGCTTCTCAACTACATCTGCCACGACGTCTCCCTCCTCCCCGGTGGCGGGGAGGGCCAGAAGCCGCACCCGGGGGGAATCAGGGAAGGCGAAACGGTCCGGGAGGGCAAGGAAGAACCGGGAAAGTTCCTCCGCTCCTTCACGACGGAGCTGACCGCCCCGTCAAGGATCGAAGAGACGGACCCCTTGATCGGCAGAGAGGATATCCTCGAGCGAACGATCCAGGTTCTCTGCCGCCGTTTCAAGAATAACCCGGTCCATGTCGGCGAACCGGGCGTGGGGAAGACGGCGATCACCGAGGGGTTGGCCCGGATGATCGCCAAAGGCCAGGTGCCGAAAAGGCTGACCGGGGCCAAGATCTTTTCCCTGGACATGGGCGCCGTGCTCGCCGGCACCCGCTTCCGCGGGGACTTCGAGGAACGGCTGAAACGAGTCATCGCCGAGCTCCAGAAGCAGGAGAAGGTGATCCTCTTCATCGACGAGATCCACAACATCGTCGGTGCGGGAGCCGTCTCCGGGGGCTCGATCGACGCCGGAAACATTCTCAAACCGGCCCTCGCTTCCGGAAAGCTCCGCTGCATCGGATCGACGACCTACGACGAATACCGCAAGTACTTCGAAAAGGACGGCGCCCTTTCCCGTCGTTTTCAGAAGGTCGAGGTCCCCGAGCCGTCGGTTGACGACACCTTCCGGATCCTCCAGGGGATCCGGGAACGGTATGAAACCTACCATCGGGTCTCCTATACGGAAGACGGTCTCCAGGCCGCCGCCGAACTCTCCGACCGGTACATCACCGACCGCCGCCTGCCCGACAAGGCCATCGACGTAATCGACGAGGCAGGCGCGTTCGCCTCGATGAACCGCTGCGACGAAACCGCGGAGCGGGTGACGATCGGACCGAAGGCGATCGAGACCGTCGTCGCCAGGATCGCCCGGATCCCGGAGAAGAGCGTCTCCTCCACGGAGATCGAAAAGCTCAAGGAGTTGAAAACCGAGCTGAAGGCCCGGATCTTCGGACAGGACGAGGCCGTGGAGAAGGTCGTGGAGGCGGTCAAACGGTCGCGCGCCGGCTTCCGCGAACCGGGCAAACCCGTCGCCTCGCTTCTCTTCGTGGGACCCACGGGGGTGGGCAAGACGGAGCTCGCGCGGCAGCTGGCCGCGACGATGGGGGTCCCGCTGCTGCGTTACGACATGAGCGAATACCAGGAGAAGCATACCGTGTCCAAATTCGTCGGGGCGCCTCCTGGCTATGTGGGCTACGAGGAGGGCGGCCTCCTGACCGAGGCGATCCGAAAGAACCCCCACGCCGTCCTCCTGCTGGACGAGATCGAGAAGGCCCATGCGGACATCTTCAACACCCTCCTGCAGGTCATGGATTACGCGACGCTGACGGACAACAACGGCAAGAAGGCCGATTTCCGCAACGTGGTCCTCCTGATGACCTCGAACGCCGGGGCGCGGGAGATCGGACGCCAGACGATCGGCTTCGAGGGACTGCCCATCAACCGGGACGCAGTCTACAAGGCCCTGGAGAGGACCTTCTCGCCCGAGTTCAGGAACCGCCTCGACGGCGTCGTCAACTTCCAGGGGCTCACCGACGCGGTCGTCCTGATGATCGTGAAGAAGGCCATCGCCGAGTTCTCCGTTCAGCTCGCCGAGAAGAAGATCCGCTTCAGGCTCACCGATAGTTGTTACGACTGGCTGGTAAGGAGGGGATACTCCCCCGAATTCGGTGCGCGGGAGATCGCCCGCCTGATCCAGGACAAGATCAAGCGGTTCTTCGTGGACGAGGTCCTCTTCGGCAGCCTCCGCGAGGGCGGCGACGCCGTGGCCGATATCGAAAACGACGACGTTCTCGTCCGGGTCACCCATGCCGGTCTACCGACTTCCTGAGGCCATCGTCTTCCCCCCCGCCGAACATGCCGTGAAAAGCGGCCTTCTGGCCGTCGGCGGCGACCTCTCGCCGGAGCGGCTCCTGGCCGCCTATCGGGAGGGGATCTTCCCGTGGTACGCCGAAGGGGAACCGATCCTCTGGTGGTCGCCGGACCCGCGCTTCGTCCTCTTCCCGAATGAATTGCGCATCTCTCGGAGCATGAGGCAGTTTCTGAAGAAGGGAATCGTCGCCGTCACCTTCGACGAGGACTTCCGGGAGGTGATTGACGCCTGCCGGAAGCCGAGGCGCGGCCAGGTCGGCACCTGGATCACAGAGGAGATGCGGGAGGCCTATACCGCCCTTCACGAGATGGGGTACGCCCACTCCGTCGAGGTCCGGCGGAAAGGGACGCTCGTGGGCGGACTCTACGGCGTCTCCCTCGGCCGCGTCTTCTTCGGCGAATCGATGTTCTCGGCCGCGGAGAACGCCTCCAAGGCGGCCCTCATCGCCCTCGTTTCACGGCTCCGGGAACTGGATTTTGACATTATCGACTGCCAGGTCGAATCCCCGCACCTGGCGAGCCTCGGGGCCCGTCCCCTCCCCCGCCGGGAGTTCTGCGACCTCTTGAAGGCCTCCCTCCGCCGCGAGACCCTCCGTGGAAACTGGAGGAAGCTATGCGCATAGCTGACATGTACGGCGCGTTGACGGACGCGCCTCAGGCCATCCACCGCTCCTTCTTCCGGTAGGCCATCCCTTCAAAGAGGGAAACCACCTCCCCGGAGGAATCGGTGACGCGGATGGTGTAGAGGGCGATTTTCGGACCGCAGGAAACCTCCTGAACCTCGGCAAGTAGGAAGTCCCCCTGCACCGCCTTGAGGTAGGAGATCGAACAGTGAATCGCCACCGCGATCCGTCCCCGCGAGTGCACGGCCGCCGCAAAGGCCAAATCGGCCAGGGTGAAGATGGCGCCGCCCTGGACCAGGCCGATGCTGTTGCGGTGATGATCCTTCAGCTGCAGTTTGGCCGTGGCCCGGCCGTTTCCCGCCTCGAGAAGCTCGATTCCCACGAATTCGGCAAAGAGGTCCTTGCGGAAAAACGTTTTCAGCGCATCGGACGTGATCGCCTCACTCATCTGTTTCTCACCTTTTTCCATATGCAAAACGGCCCTCCGCACCCCATCTTGCGCGTCATCGCCCGCTCAACTTCCGTCCCCGGCCGAAGCGGCGGCGCAGTGAAAAACGGGGCTGCATTCCGCACCGCACACGGCCCGGAGTCCAGCCTCCCTGAACGAGCGTTTTTCGAGACTACTGGAGCAGGTTGTAGGCCGCCGGGTCGAAACACGATCCGGCCGGAAAGATCCGCGTCCCTAACTCGCGGTCGAGCATAAAGAGCCCCTGCTTGCTCTCCCCGACCATCTCCAGCTGGCGGACGACCTTGTCCGTGTTGCTCTCCTCCTCGATCTGCTCGTTGGCGAACCACGCCAGCAGCGGCTCCGCCGTGTAGTCGTTCTCCTTCCGGGCGATCTTCATGAGAGCGTGTATCTTCCCGGTGATGAACTGCTCATGGGCGTAGGCGTCCTTCCAGGCCTCCAGGGGGCTCTTCCAGGTCTTCTTGAGCTGCTTGAGGTCCAACAGGACCGCCGAACCGCCCCGGTTGGTCAGGTGGTCGAAGAACTTCATCGCGTGGATCGTCTCCTCATGAACCTGGACGCGCATCCAGTGCGCTATCCCGTCGAGGTTCTGGCCGTGGAAATAGGCCGCCATGGAGAGATAGATATAGGCCGATTCCAGCTCGTTCTTAATCTGTTCGTTGATCGCGTCGAACATCTTCCTGCCGATCATAAGAGCGCCTCCTTTCACAACTCGGAAATCCATCGATGCCTGCGCATCGCTCTACCGTTGTGCCCGGCGTCCTGACGAAAAACGCCGTACTGTCGTTACACCTTTTTCGGGTAGAGTAAAGAAAAAAGGCGTTTTTTTCAACTGAGTTTTTTCTTGAGTTTTTTCTTGACGAATCCACTTCCTTTTGGATAGACTTGCGCCCAAAGTAGAATTTCCCTAAGTGCCGGAAACAGATCGACCAACGAGACAAAATTCAAAAGAAAGGAGGTGAGAAAGTGGGTAAGAAATTCTGCAGGATTTTGATCATCAGCGTCTGCATCATATGCTTTGTGTTCCTGGGTGTGGCCTTCGCTCAAAAAGACGCGAAATTTGAAGGTGGCAAGGAGGGAACGGTTGTCTTTGTCCATAAAGCGCACGTTCAGGGGCAAAAGTTAAAATGCGCCGTCTGCCACACAAACCTGTTTGCGAAGAAGAGAGAGGCAAAGATCACCAAGGCGGAACATAGCGGAGACAAGTTCTGCGCGGCCTGCCACAACGGCAAGAAGGCCTTCAGTATGACTGCCAAGGCCGATTGCGCCAAATGCCACAAGAAGTAGTTTCTTAACGAATTCCTTGAACGCCGACTGGCGTTGGGCGGAGGCTCAACGCCAGTTTTTTTATTTTCCCTTTACTTTATTCCTCTCACGTGGCATACGTCGCAACAGTTTTCTTCAATAAACATGAGGGAGCAAAATGGAAAAACTGGAATGTCCACAATGCGGCAGCGCCCTGAAAAGCGGAGTCGCGGTCTGCGGGGAATGCGGCAAGGAGGTGGGGGATGAGGGGAAACCTATGCCGGAAGGCCCCTTGCCTCAGGAGGAGAAGCGCGGCAGCAAGAACATCTACGCCATTCTCGCCGTTTTTCTCGCGGTGGTCGGGGGCGCGGCCCTGTTGATTTATTCAGGCCTGCTCCCCAATCCCGTAAAGGGCGGCGGTTCAACCGCCGCGATCGTAAACGGGGATAAGATCACCACTGCGGAAGTGGATCAGAAACTCGAGATCTATAAAAAGATGTTTGGAAAAGGGGGCAGGCTCGATGCCTCCAGCCCGCAGGGAAAAGCCGCCCTGGCGGATATGAGAAGGCAGATCCTGCAGAGTCTAATTCATGAGAAGATACTGTTGAGCGAGGCTGCCAAGGAAAAGATCGCCGTCTCTCCCCAAGAGATCGCAAATCGGATTGCCGAGATAAAAAAAGGGATGAAGCTCTCCGATAAGGATTTCGAGAATTTTCTCAAGAACCACGCCATGAGCCCGGCCAACTTCGAAAAGCGGATTGAAAGAGAGCTCCTCATCGCCAAACTGATCGACAAGGTCACGCAAGAGAAGGGCTTGACCAAGGAGGCCTGGTTTAATGAGGTCAACGCAAAGGCCAAGGTCGAGATATTGGCCAAATAGGGTGTTTCATTAGAGGCAGGGGGTGGAGCTGTTCAGTCGTTTTCCCGCTCCCTCTTCCCTCCGGACCTGCCGTCGAGAAACGCCAATACTTCCCACTCCTTTTCGATCTCCTCCGAACAGTAGATCCAC
>Ga0163202_1000142_pt1 | contig 12912 bp, 11 predicted proteins | sample PL_2010_300m_FD_113540 | JGI IMG/M metagenome (GOLD analysis project Ga0163202, IMG submission 113540) | Freshwater microbial communities from Powell Lake, British Columbia, Canada to study Microbial Dark Matter (Phase II) - PL_2010_300m | ecosystem: Environmental > Aquatic > Freshwater > Lake ... | reverse complement strand
GAGAAGGTCAACGCGATTGACCTCTACCTAGAAGAGGACGCAACCGAGGCCGAGCTGCGGGCCTGGCGGCTTCACTTCAACACCGTGCCGGAGCCGCTTACCCGCGAGGAGAGACACGCCTGGTTTGCCCGCTTCAATGGCGTGGCCATCAGCTCCGACGCCTTCATCCCGTTCCGCGACAACATCGACCGCGCGGCCCGCTCGGGCGTGCGCTACGTGGTCCAGACCGGCGGCTCGACCCGCGACGATGGCATCATCCGCGCCGCGGACGAATACGGCATGGTCATGGTCTTCACCGACCTCCGCCTCTTCCACCACTGACAGGGACATGACCGAAACCGCCGAGGGTTTCGGATTGCGTCCCGAGCCTCATCGGAAGCGACCCGGATTCAACCACAAAGACGCCAAGACACGAAGAGCACTCGGACATCCACAGATTCCGCAGATTACACAGATTGCCCAGACCTCTGACATCTTACATCTAGCTTCTGACCTCTAACATCCTGCGAAGGGACATCCGTGTTCATCTGCGTTAATCCGTGGTTCTCCCTTCCGCCATCCGCCAATCTGCAATCGAAAGTCTGGAATCCAGGATGGCGCTGACAGCCCCTCCCGCCGAACCTCACGAGCAAGAAAGGGCAAGCTGAACGCCCGCCCAGCAGCTCCGTCGCAGGTGCGAGTCGGCTACTATGAGCTTGCCTTCGGGGAACGCGGTCCCGGCGTTGATGCGATCAGGAAAGGTGGCGGGCGAACTCGGCGGCGCTGGCGTCGAAGAAGCGCTTGACCGTCGACCAGTCAGCCGTCATCAGCAGCCGCGGCTCCGGCTCCGCTTCGGCGTCGGCGAACCAAATCAGGCTCTTGGCCACGTGCGGGTAGTTGATGCCGGTCCCGGCGAACCGGTCTTTGAGAATGGCGACAGCGTCCGCGATCGTGAGCTTCTTCAGCGTGAGGCAGGCATAGATGTCGTAGAAGTCGCGACGACGACCACGCTGCGACACGGTCTTGAACTTCTCCGCAAGGATGTCGCGCCAGTCTGCGACCTTTACCGAGAGGTACTCCATGGTCGGGAGCCTGAGCGGCACCGGGTAGTGCAGGAACGAGAGTTTGACCCCGGCTATCCGGCAGTAGAGCGTGCCCTTGCTGACGAGCGTTTCCGAGTAGCCGGGTCTGTCCTCCAGGTGCCTGGCCAGGAGGGCCGGGTCGAATTCGGCCGCACTGAAGAAGTCGAGGTCTTCGGAAACGCGGTGCCCGAGTTGGAGCGCAAGGCCGGTGCCGCCCGCAAGGTAGAAGCCGTGCAGCTCAAGTTCGCCGTTCAGGTCGCGCAGCAACCCAAGCGACTCGGGCGGCAGTACGTTGTCAAACACTGGGCTTCTCCGCCACACGGTCGGCCAGGACGTCATCCGCCACCAGGCCGAATCGTTTCCGCCAGTAGTTCAGGGACTTGGGATGAAGCTGCGGGTTCGAAGCAACTACCTGTTTGATGGCCTCTTCGCCGTAAGTGTCGAAGAGCCAGTGAACCTCGGCCGTGTCGCCGAAGTCGAGTACGCGGCAGATTATATACCGGGCGTGTCGTCGGACGTCAATCCCGGACTTGTCCGCGTCCCAGAATAGCCTGAGCACGTTGTCGGGAATCGCGGTTGATCCGTCGTCCATCTCTTCTGATTATAGCCGGACGACCCGTCCAATCAAGCGAGCGACCGAGTGCCGGGACAAATCAAGGCCGGGAAACCCGGGGAGGAGAAGAAAAGGGCGGGCTCTACGCCCGCCCAGAAACTCCGCCGCAGGTGCTAGTCGGTCACGACCAGATTGCCCTGGGCGGTCGCGGTTCCGGAGGTGACGCGGTATAGATAGATGCCGCGTGATACGCCGTTGCGACTCCACGACGCCCTGTTCCCGGCAGTCTGGACGTTGCTCACCAGCCGTCCGTCGGGTGAGTACACAGCGATCCGCGCGCCGCGAGCGGCAGCGCCGGAAAGCGTGAATTCGCAGCCAGCCCGGCAGGGATTCGGACTGACCTGCACCCTGAGGTCGCGGGCAGTGAGGAGTTTCGACTCCTCGACGCCGGCGACGAAGTCGAGCACGTTGCCGGTCAGGCCCTGGTAGCAGGGTTTTGAGGAATCAGGCTGTTGCGTCATGTTCTGCAGATAGACCACCAGCTTCACGTTCTTCTCAACCCACGACGGGTCCAGCGAATACGGCACAACCACCGTGTCGGTTGCGCCGGGCCCGAGCGTAAGCGTAGTGCCGTTTTGATTCGGTACGTAGTCACGGCAGACGCCGTTATGCAGAGGGTCGCCGTTCGGGCCCGTGTAGTACAAGCTGTCCTCGGTTATCACGACCTGCAGAGCAGCCCCGATAATCGGTATTGCGCCGGCGTTGTAGCACTCAACCCGCACTTGCCCATTGCGCAGAACCGGGTCGTAGGTCGTGCCGACATGGGTCAGGCTGACGTCCGAGGGCACGAGCATTTGATCGTAGATGTAGTTCTCCCACGCGGAGTAGATGTAGCTGCGGTTCCTGCCGTCAACCCAAAGCCACGGCGTGGCATAGCCACCGTTGTAGGGCGGCGGGTAGAGATACCACTTGGCGCGCGCTTCGGCGTTGTACAGAGGATAGCTTGCGCCGATGTGCCACTCGACGCGCGCGACCCGGCCGGGGTTTGCCTCACATACTTGATCCAGCACACTGCTGGCCGCGACGCAGGACCCTCAGCCTTCCTGATAGGCATCATCGAGCACCACGCAACGGTCAAAGGCGAAGACCGTTGCGGCGGTGCCGAGAAGCAGAGTGAGAACGAGCAGTCTTTTCACGGTGCCTCCTGTTTTACGTTCGGTTCATTTGACCAGACACACATCAATTGTAGGACGGGCTTGGTCGGAGTCAAATCAGGGCTGGCCTCTCGAGCGGAAGCCCAGAGCATCGAGCAGCACACCCCTGCCCCGGTTGATGCGCCAGACCCCGAGGGCGCTGACCACCCGGACCGTGTGCCGCACCGACTTCGACCCGCGCTCGTGGACCCGCAGCAGCAACGGCAGGCAGGCGAAACGGCTCAGGCCGGCGGCGAGGAACAGCACGTGGTAGTTGATGAACTCGAATCCGAACAGCGTGAGCCGAAAGCCGTGCAGGGCCTGCGCGATGACGCCCGAGAGCATCGCGGCGCCAAACGCACAAAGGCCGGTCACCGCGCTGTAGATGGCGAAGTAGCTCTCACGGTGCGAGGGGTCGTCGGCAAGGTCGAGCAGCAGGTTCCAGAGCCCCAGGCTGCCGCCGGTCCAGACTATGCCGTTCAGCAGCGCGTCGCCCCAGACCGGCAGTTTGAACGACGGCGTGGCGAAGAGCCAGAGCAGCGGCATCACGCCGACGAACGCGAAGCTAAGCACCGTGACCGGCCGTGAACCGAACCGGTCAATCGCCCTGCCCCACAGCAGTTGGAACAGCATGCCGATTGCGCCGCCAATCATCGAGTAGACGCCGATGGCGGCAAATGAGAAGTGGAGGTTCTTCATCATGTGGACGAGGTAGAATGGTGAGGCGAGCGTGCCGGTCAGGAACCAGACTGCCAGGAAGAGGATGAGCTTCCTGAACTCCGGTTCCTTCAGGGGCCCGAGCAGGGTCCGGCGCAGGCTCAGTGCGGGACGGCGTTCGAGGTGCGGTTCCGGTTGCCTGAAGAGCAGCAGGGTTGAGACCGTCCCGAAGAGCGCCGCCAAACCGAAAGCCAGGCCGTATCCGACCGACTCGTGACCCTGTGCCTTGAGCCAGTCCATGCCGCGGCCTGCGGCGTAGGCGACGCAGACGCCGATGATGCCGTGGATGGCGTTGCGCAGGCCGAAGAAACGGCCGCGCCTCGCTTCCGGCACCAGGTCGGAAATCCACGACTGCCAGACCGTGCCCGCGATTGTCATTATCAGGCTCGACAGGACGACCGTGGCGAAGAAAAGGGTGAGGCTCACCTTCATCTGCAGCAGCAGGAACGGCACCAGCACCAGAAGGACCGCGCGACCGATGCCCGCTGACCAGATGAGCAGCTTCTTCCGGGAGCCCACCTTGCGCACCAGGTAGCCCGAAAGGAACGAGAACCCGGCTACGAGCGGCGGGACGGAGGCGATAAGAGCTATCTGGAACGAGTTGGCGCCGAGATACAGCGCGAGGCCGGTAAGGAACATCCCGCCGCCGAGCGTGGCGTAGACCATCGCGAACGAGCCCTCGACAATCGAGACGCGCAGCCCGCGGTTGACTTCCGATTCGGACAGGGGTCTAGGGGTCGAGGATTCGAGGGGTCTAGTGACGGAGTCGCCCTGCGTCGAACTGCTCACGCGTTCCCTGTCCCGCTTGATACTTCTGTACCGTGAGTCGTCGCCAGTTCCGCCGCATGGAAGGAACTGCGCACGAGCGGGCCGCAGAGCGCGCCCTTGAACCCCATCGCGAGCGTCTCTCTCTCCAAGGCGACGAACTGCTCGGGCGTCACGTAGCGCTCGACCGGCAGGCAGCGGCGTACGGGTTGCAGATACTGCCCGACCGTGACGATGTCGCAGCCGACCGAGCGCAGGTCGCGCAGCGCCTGCCGCAATTCGTCGTCGGTCTCGCCGAACCCGACCATCAGGCCGCTCTTGGTAGTCAGCCTCGGCGCGATGCGCTTGACCGTAGCGAGCACGTCGAGCGACCGACGGTAGGAGGCGCGCGGGTCGCGCACGTTTGGCGACAACCGCTCGACCGTTTCGAGGTTGTGGCCGAACACGTCCGGCCCGGCATCGACCACCTGCCGTACCAGCTCTTCCCTGCCGCCGAAGTCGGGAGTGAGAACCTCGACCAGCTGAGCTGGCGACTGGCGATTGGCGACTGGCGATTGGCCGGAACTCACGCTCTGCGCATTCTGACTGCTGCCTTCTGCATTCTGACTTCTGACTTCGCTCACAGTTCGCGCGAATACGCCCGCCCCGAGGTCCGGCAAGTCGTCGCGGTCGACCGAAGTCAGAACGACGTAGAAGAGACCGAGTTCGGTGACCGCGCGGGCCACGCGATCAGGCTCGGTCTCGTCCAGCGCGCCTCGCGGGTTGCCGGTCTTTACCGCACAGAAGCAGCAGTGCCGCGTGCAGGTGTCACCGAGTATCATGAAAGTCGTGGTGCCGCGTGCCCAGCATTCGGCGAGGTTCGGGCAGCGGGCGGAACTACAGACGGTGTTGATGCCGTACGCGTGCAGCCGCTCGTTGGTCGCCTCAAACCCTGCGCCCGCAGGAACAGTCGTCCGCAACCAATCAGGCTTTCTCATTGGGCAGGAATTCTACCACAAAGACACCAAGGCACAAAGAGAAGAGGATGCGGACAACGGAGTACGATTCACGGTGTACGGTGTACGCGTCGCGGCTAGGCGCGGAACTTGAGGCAGGACTTCGGGCAGCCCGACACGCACTCGCCGCAGCGGATGCACTCGAGCTGGTTCTGACTCTTCTCCGGGTCGATGTCCATCGGACAAACCTTGCGGCAAAGGCCGCAGTGGGTGCAGGCGCCCGCATCGGCCATCTTGAGGTGCATCAGACTGCCCTTGTTGAACAGTGAGTAGACGGCGCCGATGGGACAAATCACGCGGCAGAACGGACGCTTGATGGCGATGGCGGCGACGATGAAGGCAAGCAGGATGCCGATCTTCACCCAGTAGAGCCAGCCGACGAGGTTACGCAGGGCGTGGACCGGGTCCCAGAGCACGAGCGGGATGCCGGCGCCGAGCGTGCCTTGCGGACAGAGCTTGCAGAACCAGGGCTCGGCCGTGAAGTACGACGCAACACCGGCCACGAGCAGCAGCACGCCGAACTTGAGGAAGTTGGAGGGCAACGACAGCTTGATGACGATATCCAGAAGCGCCACGAGGCCGAACCCCGCGACCGCCAGCGCCAGCCCGAGCGGCAGCCCGGACAGCGGGCCGACGTGGAACGCCGGATTGCCGAGCCAGCCGAGCAGGAACCCGGCGACGGCGGCGAACGCCACGGCAAACCAGCGGCCGGTGAGCCCGAGCAGCACGATCGCGACGAACCCGGACGCGACCGCATACCCGACCTCGAACTTGAACCAGACGACGGCTGCGAGCCCGACCGCGGCGAGGAAGCCGCCTACCCACATCCGACCTGGTAGGTCGAGCTTTCCGCAGATTGCCACGGCCAGCACGAGCAGGTTGAACGGTAGCCACGCATACATGAAGACCCGCAGCGGCGGCAGCTTGAGGAAAATGACCAGTGCTGCGCCGATGAGAGCGGTGATGATGGCTATCGCGGCGAACGATACCCAGCGCTTGCCCTTCGCCTTTGCGCCGACCTTGATCTTGTAGAGCAGGTCCTGCCACATCCCGAAAGGACATATCCACGCGCACGCGGCCCGGCCGACCACCGCGCCGATGACGATGAAGACGCCCAGCGGCAGCCAGGGCAACAGCTTCATCCCGACCATCTGCTGGGTCGAGCCGATGGGGCAGGCGAACACGGCCAGCGGCCCGCCGTAGCAGTTGAGGATCGGCTGGGGCAGGTACTTGAAGAACCCCTGGTAGAGAAGCTCGTTCTGCAGGTAGGCGGCGATGTAGGCGTTGAGCAGCACCGCCGACATGATCTGGACCACCCGGAACGGCGCGACCCGGCGCCGCACGAACACGACCGCGCCGAGCATTATGAGCGTGAACGGCACCCAGCCGAAGAGCAGCACCCGGCCGAGCGGCATCGCCTGGCCGAAGCTCAGGAAGGCTGCGGCGATTGCGCCGGTCAGGGAGATGACGATGAACGAAAGCCAGCGGTTGGCAACCGTCGGCCGCCCGAGGAAAAGGGCAAGGAACAGCCCGAGCCCGAGCATCGAGGCCAAGCCATAGTAGATTACACCCCAGTCGAACCCGGCGAGGAATTTGAGCAGCAGGGTGGCGAGCGCCGCAGCCCCGGCGATGACGACGAACACGGCGACGCGCGTCCGGGTGCTGATTTCCGGCTGGCTCCTTGGCATGAGGCGCGGGGCTGCTACGGGGCTACACGAGCCCCATGCAGGATAGTCATATCTGCGCCGCGAAGCGGTGAATCGTCTCCGGGTCGCCGAACCTGATGCCCAGCACGACCGCGACGACCCCGATGACCGCGAGCAGCGTGAACACAATACGTCGCTTCACGATGTTGTCATTTCGAGCGTAGCGAAGCGGAGTCGAGAAATCCCGACTGAGAGACCCCTCGACTTGTTTCACTCGTGTGGCTGCGCCACCGTAGGAACGAGCGGGGTGACACTGGAGTCCTTAGAAGGTACTGATTAGCTGTGCCTTGACGCCGCTGAACGGCGCCTCTTCGCGGCAGACGCCGCCCGAGCAGGTATAGCCGCCGCGCTCGGCGCCGACCCGCACGCGCAGCATGTTCCGGTTGGTGATTGACCAGACCGCCTCGACCACCGGCCACGATGTCTCGCCCTTGTAGCGGCGGTCCAGTGTCATATCAACGAACTGCCAGCCGACCGTGAACAGCCACGCCTCACCGTAGCCGTAGCTCAAGACGAAAGCCGCCTCATGGTACTTCCACGGCTCGACCATCCGCCCGGTGTCCTCGGTCACGAAGTTGTACTCAGCCTCAAGCGCAAAGGTGTGCTGGCCCAGCAGGTAGTTGACGTGAACCGTCGGCTTGTCGGTCGCGCGGCTGGCCACGTGCAGTTCTATGTTCTCCTGCACCATGTGGTTGAACTTCGCCTCGAATGTCCAGTCGGTACCGACCGAATAGCGTATCTTGCCCTCGCCTTCGAGCACGCCCTTGGTGGTGTCGTGCGGGGCGACGAGGCTTCCGAAGCTCGCCTCGACATAGAGCGGCGCGGTCGGCGTGCCCGAGGCAGTCACTCCGAACCCGCGCTCATCCACGCCCCGGTTGATTGCCACGCCGGACTTGATGGGCGTCGGCGGGTCGGTGTAGCGATAGGTTTTCCTGTCGGCCAGCACGACGTCAGGGAAGCCCAGCTTGTCGTAGTTCATGTACTCGCCGACAACCGAGTAGCTGCCGATTGCGGCGGCGCCAGTGAGGTAGTAGCCGAACCCCTTTTCGCGCCCGCCGACGTACGGCTTCGTGCCCAGACGCTGGCAGACCTCGGCGTAGACCTCGACCGGGCCGGCCGTCGCGGTGACGTCGCCGCCGTAGAGTTCGTTAAACGCCTTGGGTGTCGGGTCCTGGGTACGGTTCACCCGCACGTACCGCCCGCCGAACCCGGCGAAGCTGAACGGCCGTGATGACAGGTTCGCGCCCAACACCTGGTCGGTCGTGTCGGCGTGGATCGAATCGGCGTTCATCACCCGGTAGGCATTCTCCTGGAAGAAGATGTCGCGCATCCGCGCGCCGAGCAGCACCAGTTCGGTCTGCCGCGGCAGCCGGCCGATGCCGCGCAGCCCGTGCAGGGACTTGTAGTGCCGGAAATCGTCGTCCGAATAGGTGCGCAGGGCCAGGCCCTTGCCGAACGTCTGAAAGAACTTGCCATACAGCACTTCCATCATCTTCGGGCTGTAGGCAACGGTGTAGTCGAGCAGGCGCAAAGGCTGCCGGACGGCGTCCCACGGCTTGGACGGCTCGTAGAGGAACATGCCCAGCGCTCCGCGCAGGTCGCCGTAGCGGAGGTTCAGGTCGAGCTTGTCTTCGAGGTGCGTGGCGTAGTCCTGCTTGTACAGCCAGAACTCGGCCCTGTTCGTGCCCTGGATAGAGAGTTCTGCGGCCGATGCCGCCGCGGCCATGAGTCCTATGATTCCTACGAGTCCTGCGCGTCCCATTCCCCGCAACCTACTCGTCCTCGCCGTGGCTCTCCTCGACCGGCTCATTGCCCGGCTCCTCGGCCGGCTCTTCGGCCGGCTCCTCGGGCAGCCACTTGAGGAACTCGGCCTTGATCCGCTGCTCGTCGCCCTTCTTGTACCCGATATGGGTGTAGACGATTTCGCCCTGCTGGTTGATGAGATAGGCGGTCGGCTTGATGATGATTCCGTAGGCCTTCTTCACTTCGTTCTGGGCATCGAGCAGGCAGATGTACGGCCACTTCTTGCTCTTCACGAACGCTTTGACTCGAGCCTCGTCGGACGGCTTGTCTACCGAGAGCGCGACGATCTGCAGGCCCCGCTCCTTGAGCGTGTCGTAGATTGGCATGAGGGCGTCGAGCTCGGCGATGCAGTTGACGCAGGGCAGGTCCCAGAATTCCATGTAGACTGGGCCGATCTGCAGCAGGCTGTCGAGCGTCACTTCGGCACCTTTGACGTCTTTCAGCGTGAACGACTGAGCGAGCGTGTAGTCCTCCTGCCCTTCCTCCGCGGACAGCACGCCGGCGGCGAAGAACAGGACCAAACCGATGTTCAGAATAGGTTTCATTTATCCTCCGTGAAAACGAACCGGCTTACGGTCGCGGACTGGAGCACGCGGTGCGCCGCGTTTCCGCTTGCGTCCTCGACGAACACCGCCGCACCCAGCTTGTCAAGCCGACGCCCGACGGTGGAGAAAGTCAGGATCGTGTCGAGCGTGTCGCCCCGGCTCAGGCTCAGCGGAATACCGGCTGCGCTCGGCACGAGCCGGGCCGCCACGCGGAAGTATGCCCCGCCGAGTGGGTCGAGCAGGCTGTCCTCGGTAACGACGCAGTAGAGGGTCGGGCTGGTGCCCAGCGTGATGCGGTCCGCGGCGAGCCGGATGAATACCCGGCCCTCGGTCGAGTCCACTGCCGCCGAATCAACGGTGAGCATCACGAACGTCGACTCTGACTTCACGACTTGGACAGCGTTGTCGAACGTGCCGTAGAACTGAGCCGGGTCGGACGGCATCACGACTTCCAGGTAGCCATCGAGTATCAACGCGGGCTGGCCCGGGTTGTGCTGGTAACGGGCGACGCGCAGGCTGTCATCCGGGTTGATGTTGAACGTGTCGTAGGCATAGGGATGCCACTCGGCGATAACCAAGCTGTCGCCGTATCTCGTCTTCACGAGGCTGTCGAGCGCTTGCGCCGCAAGCGCGCAGTTCGCTCAGCCGGCCTCGCTGATCAGTTCCGCCAGAACCCGGCGGTTGGTCGGCTGGATGGGCACGACCGGCGCCTCCGAGCAACTGAGCATGAACGTCGCGAATACGAGAGCCGCAGCCAGCGGTAGATTCTTCCGAGTCATGAAGGTAATCTTAAGAGCGTGCACGAGCGGTGTCAAATCAGGCCATTCGCACTAGTACTTACACGTGCTGTCCTGGAATATTCCGGCCGGGACGAGGCCGCCACAATTCTGCTTGACTAGTGCCTGTCTGTACGGACACTTACAGAGTGCAGAAGTTTGTCCAGGCAATCACTACAACTGACAGCCGGGCCACTGCCCGCCGCATCGCCCGCGCGCTGGTTGACCGTCGCCTGGCTGCCTGCGTGCAGATTGTCGGCCCGATTGAGAGCACCTACCGCTGGCAGGACAGGGTTGAAACCGCGCGGGAGTGGCTCTGTCTCATTAAGACGACGCGGGCCCGATTGCGCGAGGTCATCGCCACGTTAGAGGTGCTCCACCCCTATGATACCCCTGAGATAGTCGCTCTGCCGATTGACGCCGGCAGCCGGCGTTACCTCGACTGGCTCGCGGCATCGGTACGCCCGCCTCCCGCGAAAACCAAGTCCGCCCGGAGGTCCGGTTGTCGCTGAGAGAACTCATCTCCGCGTTGCAGGACCCGGACCCGGTAACGCGGCGTCGTGCCGTCGAGAAGTTGGGCCACATCGGCGGCAATGAGGCAGCCGGCGCCCTGGTACTGATGCTCAAGGACCCGGACGATACCACCCGGGCGCTGGCCGCATACGCTCTCGCGGCTATCGGCGCCGATGCGGTCGAACCCCTGACGCGGTATCTTGCGGCCTGGCAGGGCCCGGTCGACACCGTCCTGCCGGCGGTGCTTGGAGTGCTGCGTTCCGAGCGCGGGCTTGACTTCCTGGCCGCACACCTCGCCGACCCTGAACCCAACACTCGCGCCGCCATCGCCGCCGCGCTCGGCCGCATCGGCAGCGACCGCGCGCTGCCGCCACTGCTCGAATTGCTGCGGGATATGGTCGTTGAGGTCCGGATCGCCGCTGCCCGGGCCCTCGGCGAACTCCAAAGCACGACGGCCATGGACGCCTTGCTTGACGAAATGGCCGATGAGAACCCGTTGGTGCGGGCCGCCGTGGCCGAGGCGCTCGGCCGCATCAACAGCCAGAAGTCGATTGACATCCTGTTGCGCGCCTCCGCTGAAGACTCGGACCCGGAGGTACGCGAAGTAGCGATGGCCGCGCTCCGCCGCGTCAGCGCCGGGGCGGTCACACCGCTGATTCGGGCGCTCTCCGGCAACGATCTGAGCGAGCGCATCCGCGCTGCCAACCAGTTGCTGGACCAGGGCAAAGCCTCGATCCTGCCGCTTACCGAGCTCCTCACGAACGAAGAACCGACGGTACGCACGTCGGCCGCCGAGGTGCTTGGCGCGCTCGGCGACGCCGCCGCGCTCGACTCGCTGATCCGCGCGCTCGCCGACACCGACGACCGGGTCCGGCTCTTGGCGACGACCGCGCTGGGCCGCATCAAGCACGCCCGTTCCGCCCAGGCTTTGGCCCGCCTGCTTGAAGACCAGGATAACAAGGTCGCGGCCGCGGCCGGCAACGGGCTCGAGAACCTGAGTGAGCTCGCCTTCGACCCGGTATTCGGACTACTCAACCACGAGTCGGCCGACGTCAGGGTACGGGCGATCGAAGTGCTGGGCCGGCTCCGGCACCGCGGCGCCTGCGACCGTCTGATCCGCGGCCTGACCGACAATGTCATTTGGGTAAGGATCGCCTCGGCCCAAGCCCTCGGCGAGATCGGTGACAGCCGGGCGGCGTCGGCTCTGATTGATGTGCTCAAAGACCGCGACCTGATGGTCCGCGCCACGGCGGCCGAAGCACTGGGCAAGCTGCGCGACTTCCCGGCCACCATTCCGCTCTTGAACTTGCTCAGCGACGAAAGCGACCTTGTGCGCACAAACGCTCTCCGTGCCCTTGGCCGCATCGGCAACCCGGCGGCAATCCCGTTCCTTGAGCCCGCGCTGGATGCTCCGGAGCCGGGTATGCGCTGTGCGGCGATTGATGGGCTGGCCGCGATGCGCGTGACCGGCGTACTGCCGAGGCTGCACCGCATGTCACGGAATTGGCCGGTGGGCAGAGAGCCGAAGGAAGTGCGGGAGGCGGCAGAGCAGGCGATCGCGACACTGGAAGCGGCGCTGGAGCAGAACGCGCTGGATTCGCAGCCGGAGGAATCCGACGGGAGCAAGCAGAGAGGCGCTAGCAGTTAGGAAGCAGACGCCGACCCGGCGGTCTGCTCACTCCTACCTGCTAACTCCTGACTATTCCTCAAACAGCGCCTTCGCGTAGGCCTGAGGATCGAACGGCTCGATGTCGTCGAGCTCCTCGCCGGTGCCGGTGAATCGCACCGGCACACCCAACTCCATCACAATCGGAATCAGCACCCCGCCCTTGGCCGTGCCGTCGAGCTTGGTGACGATGAGGCCGGTCAGTCCGAGCTGCTCGTTGAACGCCGCGGCCTGACGCAGGCCGTTCTGCCCCACGGTTGCATCCAGCACCAGCCAGACCTCGTCCGGGGCTCCGGGTTTCACCTTGGCGCAGACGCGCTTGATCTTGACCGCCTCGTCCATCAGGTCCTTGCGCGTGTGAAGCCGGCCCGCGGTGTCAACCAGCACGACATCGATGGCTTTCTGCACCGCCTTCTGAATAGTATCGAACGCAACCGCGGCCGCGTCCTGCCCCTGTACCGACGAAACGATCTCGACTCCGGCCCGCTTCGCCCAGATCCCGAGTTGCTCGGCTGCGGCGTCGCGGTAGGTGTCGGCCGCGGCGACCACCACGCGCTGCCCCTGGTCGGCGAAGAGGCGGCACAGCTTGCCGACGGTCGTAGTCTTGCCCGACCCGTTC
>Ga0163202_1000141_pt1 | contig 12920 bp, 11 predicted proteins | sample PL_2010_300m_FD_113540 | JGI IMG/M metagenome (GOLD analysis project Ga0163202, IMG submission 113540) | Freshwater microbial communities from Powell Lake, British Columbia, Canada to study Microbial Dark Matter (Phase II) - PL_2010_300m | ecosystem: Environmental > Aquatic > Freshwater > Lake ... | reverse complement strand
TCCTGGTGGCGTCGGCCAAGGCGTACATCAACGCCCTGAACCGCCTGGAGTGGCTGAGCAAGGATATCAAAAAGGTCAGGGTTGCATAAACGGGACATTTCCGGTAAGAACGGGATACCGTTCGAAACGACAACGATAAAAAGTAGAAGGAGAATTGAGACATGGGAATGACCATCACGGAAAAGATACTCAGCAGGCATACCGATCTCGATGAAGTGCGCCCGGGAATGCTGATCAATGCGAGGGTGGATATCGCCCTCGGCAACGACATCACGGCGCCGATCGCCATTGCAGAGTTCAAGAAGGCCGGCGGAAAACGTGTTTTCGATCGTGAAAAAGTCGTTCTGGTGCCGGATCATTTTACACCCAATAAAGACATCGCATCGGCAGAGCAATGCAAAGTCATGCGAGAGTTCGCCAGAGAACAGAATATCACGCACTACTACGAGGTCGGCACGGCGGGCATAGAACACGCCCTTCTGCCTGAACAGGGGGTGGTACTCCCGGGGGATCTGGTGATCGGCGCCGACAGTCATTCCTGCACCTATGGCGCCCTTGGCGCATTCGGCGCCGGGGTGGGCAGTACGGATCTGGCGGCCGTTTTCCTGACCGGCGAGATCTGGATGCTTGTCCCGGAAACCATGAAAATTGTCTTGCACGGGAAATTGAAAAAATGGGTGTCCGGAAAGGATATCATCCTCTACATCATCGGGCGGATCGGAGTTGACGGCGCCATGTACCGCGCCATGGAATTTACGGGAGAGACCGTTCGGGATCTGACCATAGCGGATCGTTTCACGATGGCGAACATGGTCGTCGAAGCCGGCGCTAAAAACGGCATCTTCATCCCGGATCAGACCACCGAAAACTATGTAAAAAGCCGGGCAAAACGGGAGTATGTCCTGCTCGATTCCGCGCCCGACGCCGCGTATCATTCCGTGATCGACATCGATGTCAGTCAGATTGAACCTCAGGTGGCGTTTCCCCCTCTTCCGTCCAACACAAAGGGGATCAGCCAGGTCGGCGATATCCGTCTCGATCAGTCCGTCATCGGATCGTGCACCAACGGAAGGATCGAGGATCTGAGAATCGCCGCCGAAGTGTTGAGAGGCAGGAAAGTCGCGCCTCATATGCGGCTTATCGTGATTCCCGCCACGCAGGAAACGTATAAGACGGCCATGAAGGAAGGGCTGCTGGATATATTTCTCGATGCAAATGCGGTCGTAAGCACGCCGACCTGCGGGCCCTGCCTGGGTGGTTATATGGGGATTCTCGCCGATGGGGAACGGACCGTATCCACCACCAACCGCAATTTTGTCGGTCGTATGGGGCATCGGAACAGTGAAATTTATCTGGTCAGCCCCGCCGTTGCCGCGGCCTCGGCGGTGCTGGGCAGAATCGGCGGCCCGGAAGAGCTGTAACGGTCGGAATTGTTCCCTAAGATGAACCGTGCATTTCACGAGAGAAAGGTTTGAAGATATGAAATTTACAGGGAAAGTATGGAAATTCGGCGATGATATGGATACGGATCTGATCATTCCGGCGCGTTACCTGAACACCTCGGATCCCACTATTCTGGACGGCCATTGCATGGAAGACGCCGATCCGGAGTTCGTTAGCAAGCTAAAGAAGGGCGACATTATCGTGGCCGGGAAAAATTTCGGCTGCGGGTCGTCGCGGGAGCACGCCCCCATCGCCATCAAGGCGACGGGGATCGCCTGCGTCATTGCAAAGAGTTTTGCGCGTATTTTCTACCGAAATTCATTCAACATGGGATTGCCGATCTTTGAATCACCCGAATTATGGGACAACGTGTCCGATGGCGATCCGATTGTCGTAGACGGCGATGAGGAATGGGTAAAAACAATGAAAAACGGTTCAACCTTTCACTTCAAGCACGTCCATCCATTTATGCGGGAACTGATGGACGCCGGCGGGTTGATGACTTACTTGTCGCGGAGGCGGCTTGGGGGGAGCGTGAAATGAGGAGATATCGAATCGCGGTCCTCCCCGGCGACGGAATCGGACCGGAGATCATGGAAGAAGCGAAGAAGGTCCTCGGGATCGTTGCCGAACGCACCGACGTCCAACTTGAGATGGAAGAGGGGTTGATCGGCGGGGCAGCTTACGACCGTTACGGAACCCCCCTCCCCGAGCAGGTGTTGGGGCTGGCGCTGGCGAGCGACGCGGTCCTGCTCGGCGCCGTCGGGGGGCCGAAATGGGAACCCCTCGACTACAGCCTCCGGCCGGAGCGGGGCCTCCTCGGCCTCCGCTCGGGTCTCGGGCTCTTCGCCAATCTTAGGCCGGTCGTCGTCTTCGAGGATCTGATCGACGCCTCGCCCCTCAAGCCGGAGGTCGTCCGCGGGATCGATCTTCTCATCGTCCGCGAACTCGCCGGGGACGCCTATTTTGGAAAGCCCCGCGGCGTTAGGACCGAGAACGGCCAGCGGATCGGCGTCAATACGATCACCTATACCGAGGCGGAGATCCGCCGGATCGTGAAGGTCGCGTTCGAGCTTGCCGGGGGCAGGAGAAAAAAACTCCTCTCCGTGGACAAGGCCAACGTCCTGGAGACGACGGAGCTCTGGCGGGACGTGGCGACCGAAGTGGGCCGGGACTATCCGGACGTCGAGCTCAGGCACATGTATGTGGACAACTGCGCGATGCAGCTCATCCGGAATCCAGGACAGTTCGACGTGATCGTGACCACGAACATGTTCGGCGACATCCTGAGCGACGAGGCGTCGATGCTGACCGGGTCCCTGGGAATGCTCCCCTCCGCCAGCCAGGGAGAGAAGACGGCGATGTACGAGCCGAGCCACGGCTCCGCCCCAGACATCGCCGGGAAGGGCGTCGCCAACCCCCTCGCCACGATCCTGTCGGCGGCGATGATGCTCCGCCATTCCCTGGGGATGGCGGAGGAGGCGGCTATCGTCGAGAGAGCCGTCCGGGCGGTCCTGAAGGCCGGATTCCGGACGGAGGATATCCGTCAGGCGGGCGCAGTGGTCGTCGGCACCGTGGAAATGGGGGATCGCGTGGCCGAAAAGGTCAGGGAATTCATGACATAAGCCTCTTCAATCCTTAACATACCATTTCGCTTTCGCTCGCTTACCCTGCGGCGCGGCGCGGGGACTGCGCTTGCCGGCGGATTCATGAAAGGGGGTAATGGTTATGGCTGGTGAACTGCGGGGAGTCAGGGTCATTGAAGTGGGCGGTGCGGTTGCCGCACCCATTGCCGGAATGTTGATGGGGAGCTGGGGCGCCGAGGTGATTCACGTTGAACCGCCCGGCAAGGGCGATAATTGGCGCCACGTCCTGGGACAGGGGATGGCCGGGTGGGCCAAGCCCCATCACATCAACTATTACTGGGAGCATACGGACCGAAATAAAAAAAGTCTCGCCTTGAACCTGGCCTCACCCGAAGGTCAAGAGATCCTGCGGAAGCTTGCGGCAACCGCCGACGTGTTTCTGAACAACCTGCGGCCCTACGAAATGGAGAAGTTTCACCTCACCTATGAGATTCTCTCAAAGGTCAATCCTCGGATCATCTATGCCAATCTTACCGGTTATGGTCGGCGGGGTCCTGAAAAAAACGCCGGCGGGTACGACTCGGTCGCCTTTTGGGCGCGCAGCGGCGTTATGGATCTGATGCATGATATGGGCGTTGCGCCCAACATCTCAAGACCCGGGTACGGCGACAGCGTCACGGCGCTGAGCCTTTTGGCGGGCATCATGTCGGCCCTTTATATCCGCGAAAAAACCGGTGTGTCCCAAGAGGTGGAGATTTCGCTCTACAATACCGCCGTCTGGGTGCTTGGATTTGATGTCGCCGGATGTTTGATTACCGGTGAGGATGCGGTGCGTCCCCAGCGAAAATCCATGGGGAACCCGATTCGCAACGTCTATGAAACGGGCGATCATCGCTGGATCATGCTGGGGATGACCAACGCCCAGCATTATTGGCCCGGATTCTGCGGCGCGATTGGCCATCCGGAGCTTGAAGATGATCCCCGATTTGCCACGTACGAGGCGCGGTTCAAGCATGCCGGGGAACTCGTGGGCGTTCTCAACGGGATATTCCGGGGCAGGACATACGGCGAATGGATCGAGATCCTGAGCCAAAGCAAGATCGTCTGGTCCCCGGTGACGACGCCGCTGGAGGTGACTCGGGACCGGCAGGCTCACGCCAACGAATTCTTCGTGGACTGGGATCATCCGGAGGACGGTAAGATCAAAGTGTTGAATAATCCGATAAAATTATCAAAGACACGGGCAGAGATCACCATGCCGGCCCCGAAGCTCGGGGAACACTCGGAAGAAATATTGAAGGGGTTGGGATATGCCGAGAGTGAAATTCAGGCCATGAAGGCATCGGGGGCCATCGGGTGATGTCTGGACAGGGTTGATGAAACGAAGTTGCCATTCGAAAGGAGGAGAGATCATGAAAAAAATTTTTGTAGCAGCTTTTTGTCTGGTGTTTGCGCTGTGCCTTGCCGGGACTGCTCATGCCCAAGGGGTCAAGCTGGTGTTTTCCACGATGTTTCCAAAATCATACACCTATGTTCTCAACCCGGGCCTTGACTTCTGCAAGAAGGTGGAGGCGAAAAGCGGCGGAAAGGTCAAATTCGACACCTACCATTCCGCGCAGCTCTTCGGCGGCAAGGAGGAATTTGCGGCCGTAGGCAGGGGCAATATCGATGTGGGCATTCCCCATGACATCTACCATACCGGCGAGGTTCCCGAACTCGGAATCACCAGCCTTCCCTTCCTGTTTGAGGATGTGGATCAGGCCCAGCGCATCCTCCGGGCCGGCCTCAGAGAGATGGTCCGACCCCACATAGAAAAAACGAATGTCGTTTTATTGGGCTGGACCGTCTTTGACCCTTACCAGTTCTATAGCAAGAAACCCATTTCAACCATTGAAGATATCAAGGGCAGGATATGGGCGGTCTCGGGCACTACCCACACCAAAGCCATAGAGGTCTTGGGAGGGTCCCCCACGATGATGAGTTCCGGAGAGCTGTACCTGGCTCTTCAGACGGGCACCGTCGACGGCACCACCCGTCCCCTGCTTACCGGCGTGGGACGGAAGCTCAACGAGGTTGCCAAGTATCTGACCCTTGTCAGCTTTTCACCGTGGGGGGATATCCTGATCGTCAACAGGGACAAGTGGAACAAGCTCCCCGCCGACGTGCAGGAGATCATGCGACAGGCGGGCCGCGAGTGGGAGGATGAGCAGTTCGCAATGGCGACGGAGTTCGTTAAGACGGCTGCCAAGAAGCTCAGCGACGGTGGAATGACCGTCAGCAAGATGCCCCCGGCGGAATTGGCGAAATTCAGAAAAGCCATGGCGCCGGTCTACAAGTGGTGGTTGGAAAAAGAGGTGCCGGATGGACAGAAATACCTCGACTTCGTAGAGAAACACCGTTGATTTTCCCCGGTGGGGGGAGTTCGTTCCTCCCCCCACATTTTTTTGAGCGTGAGGTGGGAGACGAACATGGGAACAGAAAGACTGCTGGATGCCTTTCAACGGGGGATAAACAAGCTGAGCCTCTTCAGCGAGATACTGGCCGAGATAGCCGCCTGTGTGCTGGCGGTGGTGGTCATTACCGGTGTGACGCTCACCTATGTCTTCAAATCCAGAGACGTCTTTTCCGTGGAGGTGAGCGAGTATCTGTTGGTGTTTATATGTTTTGCCTCCATAGCGTATATTTTAAGGGAAAATCGTCATGTGGTGGTGGATGCCGTTTTGGTATTTTTATCTCCCAAAGCGCGATTGAAGATGAAACTTGTGGCCTCGTTCCTGACGCTTGGCTTCTGCAGCATATTGACATGGAAAGCGGCAGACGTCACGCTTCTGAATTATCAGCGAGGGTTCCGTTCGGCTTCTTTGGTGACTATGCCGTTGTGGATTCCCTATTTGGTCATCGCTCTCGGCGCCTTCGGCGTGGTACTGCAAAGTATTGTCCAGATTCGTGAACTCACGGGTAGAATGAAGCGTTTGTCCGAATCCTCAGAAGGAGAAGAAGTACATGAAGGAGGCCTCATCGGACATGACCGATCCTAATATCGTTGCCACGATCGTTATTGTAACGCTCTTCCTTCTTTTAGCCATCGGAGTGCCGATTTTTGCCTCGTTGGGGCTGGCGGGTGCAGTAGGCATTTTCCTTTTAAAAGGGCCGGACGGGCTGCAGGTTATTCCCACGGTCATGTACGACAAGTTGAGGAGTTTCGTATTGGTTGCCGTTCCCCTGTTCATCCTGATGGGGCAGGTCATCTTTTTCAGCGGGATGGGGGGGGACCTGTACACCCTCGGCAGCCGCTGGCTGAGCCGCCTTCCCGGCGGGCTGGCCATGGGCAGCGTCGCCGCCTGCACGATCTTTGGCGCTATGTGCGGGGTGAGCGTCGCCGGTGCGGCCACCATAGGCTCTTTTGCCATCCCCGAGATGCTGCAACGAGGATACGACAAGCGGCTCGCCACCGGCTCCGTTGCCGCCGCCGGCGCTCTGGCCTTGCTTATTCCTCCCAGCATCGGCTTTATCATCTATGGCGAGATAGCCGATGTGTCGGTGGGCATGCTCTTTATTGGAGGGATTGTGCCGGGGCTCGTATTGGCTTTTATGATGTGCATGTATATCGGCGCTCGGGCGTGGCTGCACCCTGAGATCGCTCCGCCGTCAAAAGAGATCGTTACCTGGAGATTACGGCTGATGAGCCTCCAGAAGGTATGGCCCGGGTTACTCCTTATCTTCGCGGTCCTGGGGACGATCTACCTGGGTGTTGCCACACCGACGCAGGCGGCGGCGATCGGCTTCCTTATCAGTCTGTTCATCGCCCATTTTGTCTACAAGAGCTTGAATTGGCGTGTCTTCGTGAATATTGCCCGAGGCACCATGCTTACCACGGGCATGATCCTGATCATTTTCGTCTCCGCCATGTTCTTCGGCTATGTGTTGACGCTGCTCAAGCTGCCCGACCACATCATGGAGTTCATCGGAGAGTGCGGCTGGCCCGCGTGGTTGACTTTGGCGGTGATTATGGGGATGCTCATTGTACTGGGATGTTTCGTCGATGCGGTGTCGGTGATTACCATCAGCGCTCCCCTGCTGCTTCCCACCATTGAAATGCTGGGCTACAGCCCCCTCTGGTTTGGGATCGTGATGGGGATTACCCTCGAGATGGCGGTGATCACGCCGCCTGTGGGACTCAATCTGTACACCATCAAAGGGATTGCCCCTCCCGAGGTCTCGTTGAACGATATTGTCAGAGGGGCGCTCCCGTTTGTCGCCATTGAGATCGTGTGTCTGGCCCTTTTCGTGGCCTTTCCGTACCTGACTCTATGGTTGCCGCAGACCATGTTTCGGTAGTCATGGCTTACGGCGGTGATGGGGGCTATATTTGACGAATCAGTAACGATTGGTCGGTTATGGACGAGTTGAAGATCAATCACCTGGAGACGGATGTCTTGATTATCGGCGCCGGCGGCGCGGGATTGAGGGCCGCGATAGAGGCCCATACCCTGGGCGCGAAGGTTCTGGTCGTGTCCAAAGGGAAGTTCCCCTCCGGCTGCGTCACCGCTACGGCCATGGGGGCCATGCTGGCGCCCTTTGATCGACAGGACAGTGTGGAATGTCATATCGAGGATACGCTGCGCGGCGGTCATTATCTGAATGACCGGCGCCTGGTCCGCATTCTGGTGAGTCATTCAACTCAAAGAGCCCTGGATCTTGACCGCTATGGGACCGAATTCGACAAAGCGGATGGCCGGTACGCCCTTTTTCCGTATACGGGGAGCACCATACCCCGGGGCGTCTTGGCGGGAGATCGTTATCGGGGAGGGTTTTTCAAAGGGCTGGTCAAGGAGGCTCAAAGGCTGGGCGTCGATATCATCGATGAGATCATGATTACGGATATCCTCAAAGAAGGGGATGTGGTCTCAGGCGCGGTCGGTTTAGACCTTAAGGAAGATACGGTTCTGGTCATCGGAGCGAAAGCGGCGGTCATCGCCACCGGAGGCGCGGGCAATCTGTATTCGCTCACGACCAATATTCCCGGCATCACGGGAGATGGTTATGCCCTGGCCTTCAAGGCGGGGGCGCAGTTGGAGGATATGGAATTCATGCAGAGCAGGGCCTGCATGATCTATCCCGAGGCCATGCGGGGCACCGCGCCTCCCGCCGACGGATGCGTCACGATCGGCGGGCGGTTTTACAACGGCTTGTGTGAACGCTACATGAGAAAATACCATCCCGAAAAGATGGAGCTCGTCACCCGCGCGGAAATGGCGAAATGCACGCAACGGGAGATCACGGAGGGGCGACAGTCGCCTCACGGGGGCGTCTATGGCGATCTTTCCGGCGTTCCCCCGGCGGAACTGTCGAAGTTCAAAGCGTTTCTTGCCACATGCGCCGAAGAGAACTTCGATCCTTCCTGGCAACCCTATGAATGGGCGCCGGGGGCTCACCATTTCATGGGCGGCATTGTGATCAATGAACGGTGCGAAACGGGAATCGGCGGACTGTATGCGGCGGGCGAGGCCGAGGCCGGCGTTCACGGCGCCAACCGATTGGCGGGAAACGCGCTGACCGAAACGCAGGTATTCGGAGCGATTGCCGGCGCCAACGCCGCCGGACGGGCAGTGTCTGTGTCGGGCATTCCTCTGCCGCAAGAGCGGATTGCAGCGGTCGCCAATCGCCTGTCGCAGATCCTCAAACGCGGGGATGGGCCCGACCCGACCGAAGTCAAGAATGAAATCGCCACGGTGATGAGCCTGTACGTGGGAGTCCTGCGGCGTGAAGAAGGTCTGCAAAAGGCCGCCCGATCCTTCTCCTCTATTCGGTCGATGAAAATCGATCATCTGACCGTGGGAAAAGAACGGTCATTCCGGATGCTTTCCAAGGTCCTTGAGGCCGAGAACACGTTACTCATCGCGGAACTTGCCACTCTGGCGGCAACGATGCGCAAGGAATCGCGGGGCGCCCATAACCGGGAAGACTATCCCCGGACGGATGAGGAATGGTCGAAAAACATCCTCTTCCAACTCAGAGACGGGAAAATGATCGTCGAAACGAAGCCGGCGAACGTGGTTTTGACACCCGGATAAATCCGTCAGCGAGTGCACACACCGCGGGTTTCAGAGATGTGAAAAATTGAAAATAAAGTAGAAATGAGATGGCGGTCCGACAGACTTTACTCAGTTCGGCCGCGGTTGCCGTGTTCCAAATAGGTTCGCTCCTTGGCCCTAAAAGCTTCCACGTCAATGAACCGGTAAAAATCGCCGAACTGCCACATCCGGTTCGCAAACCCTTCTGTCGTGCCGGTTTGCTTCAGTTCAACCATAATATCTTCAACGGCCTTCGCGAGGGCGTATGTGGCGGAAACGGGGAAGAGGACCATATTAAAACCGAGAGTCTCTAACTCTTTCGCGCATAGAAAAGGGGTCTTTCCTCCTTCCACCATATTGGCCACGGTGGGGGCGTCGATTTCCCGATTGATGCGGCTCATATCGTCTCGGCTCATGGGGGCTTCTACAAAGATCGCATCGGCGCCGGCCTCACGATAAAGAGTGCCCCGCTCGATCGCTTCCCGTATGCCGTAAACGGCCAAGGCGTCCGTCCGGGCCATAATGATGAAGTCCGGATCGGACCTCGCGTCCAAGGCCGCCTTGATCTTGGCGATCATGTCCTCCGGTGCGATGACTTGCTTGCCATCCATATGCCCGCAACGCTTGGGAAAGACCTGATCCTCGATGAAGAGCCCGGCCGCCCCCGCCCTCTCCATCTCCCGCACGGTTCTCGCAACGTTCAGGACGCCTCCGTATCCCGTGTCGGCGTCGATCAAGAAGGGGATGTCCGTTGCATCGTTCAGCCGCGCCGCCTGTCCGGCCATTTCCGTGAGAGTCAGCAGGGAGATGTCCGGTTTCCCGAGTAGGGTTGCGCTTACGGCATACCCTCCGACAAAGAAGGCGTTAAAGCCGCTCTTTTCGATGATCCGGGCGGATAGGACGTCGTGGGCCCCCGGCATGACGAGGATCTCCGGGGCGAGAATGGATTTCTTCAAAAGAGTCGTCTTCTTCATTAGTTAGAATCCCTTGATCTCAAGATGATTTTTCGTTAATCGGATCGGACATGAGTCATTGTATCAGGAAGCAAAGGGCGGGACAAGGAGAATCCAAAAAGGAGAATCAGCCGCCGGACCGGCTTTGCAAATGCCGTGATTTGTGGTATGAAAATGCACGTCATCATGATGAGTCCCTATGCGATGCTTCACCGGGTTCACAGCATGATCCGCACCTGTCTGTGAGCCATATATAGGAGAAGGCCATGAATCTGACAAGGCGAATCGGTGGTCTGTTGCGCAAGCGGATCCTGATCCTGGACGGCGCGATGGGAACGGAACTCCAGAAGCGGGACCTGCCCGCCGGCGTCTGCCCGGAGGCATGGTGCATGGACAACCCGGACGCGGTGGTGCAGATCCATTCCGCCTACCGCGAGGCCGGGGCGGATTGCGTCTATACCGCGACCTTCGGGGCGAACCGCGTCAAGATGGGACTCTACGGCCTGACGAACGTCCGGGAGACGAATCGGGAGCTGGCCGCTATCGCAAGAAAGGCCGTCGGGGCGAAGGGCCTCGTGGCGGGGGACATCGGCCCCACCGGCCGGTTCGTGGCGCCCTTCGGCGATCTGCCGTTTGAAGAGGCGGCGGCGCTCTTTAAGGAGCAGGCGCTGGGGCTCCTCGAAGGGGGCGTCGATCTGTTTGTCATCGAGACGATGATGGACATCCAGGAGGCACGTGCCGCCTTGATCGCCGTCCGAGAGATCTCCGACCTCTTCACCATCGTGACGATGACCTACGAAAAGCACGGCCGGACGCTCAACGGGACCGATCCCGTCGCGGCGCTTGTCACCCTCCAGAGTCTCGGCGCGGATGCCGTCGGCTGCAACTGCTCGTCCGGGCCGGAGGCGATGTTCGGGATAATCGCCGCGATGAAACCCCATGCCAGGGTGCCGCTCGTGGCGAAGCCCAATGCGGGGCTGCCGAAGCTGGTGGGCGACGCCACGGTCTTCGATATGGACGCTGCTGCCTTTGCCGCCTTCGGCGGGCGTTTCGCGGCCGCCGGCGTGAATATCATGGGCGGCTGCTGCGGGACGACGCCGGACCATATCCGGGCCCTCCGGGAGTCACTGGCGGAGGAGCGGCCCGCCGCCCCGGTGCGCAACCCCGCAGCGGCGGCAAGTTCGGCCCGCGGCGCCTTCGTCCTGGAGCGGGGGAGGCCGCTGGTCGTCGTTGGCGCCCGTCTGAACGCCGGGGAGAACGAGGTGTTGCGCCAGGGACTGCTGACGGGAGACATGGGGCCGGTCCGTCAGACGGCCCGTGAACAGGAAAAGGAGGGGGCCTCCCTGCTCCTGGTGAAGGCGAGGGCGCCCGGCCTCGATGAAAAGGATGTCCTTGGAAAAATCATAGGTGCCCTCTCCCCCATGACGCGTTCGCCCCTGTTGATCGACGCCGGCCGGAGCGAGGCGATCGAAGCGGCGCTCCGCTTCTATCCGGGCCGCGCCCTTGTCCGCATCGCCGCCGGGAGCGAGTCGCGGGAGACCCTGCTTCCCGTCGCGCGGCGGTACGGCGCCGTTCCGGTTCTGCGGTGCACCGCGGAGGAGGGACCGACGGTCGGCAGGACTCGGATTCGGGAGGCCATAGCCGAGGCCAGGCAGTACGGCTTCATGAAGGAGGGGATCGTCGTCGAGATCGGGGTGGCGTCGCCGCCGCAGCCGGGAGCGACAGCAACGGCGCTCGGGATCATCGCCTGGTGTGAAGAGCGTCTCGGCTGTCGGACGCTTCTCGACCTGACCGGCGTCGGCCGGGCTCTGCCGGAAGGGAAATGGCTCCAGGCCTTCCTCCTGGCCGCGGCGCAGGCCGCCGGCGTCACGCTGGTCGTGGCCGATCCTTCCGTAGCGGAGGTGATGCACATTAGGGCGGCGGGCGAACTTCTGCTGGGGAGGGAAAAATGGATATCCGGCGGATGAAAGAGAGACTCATCGAAATCATCCTCGATCGGTCCTTCAAATACAGCGACAACCCGCCCTTCACGCTCGTCTCCGGGCGGAAGAGCAACTACTACTTCAACTGCAAGCCGACCACGCTCGATCCGGAGGGGATGAACCTGATCGGGGGGCTCCTCTTCGCGATGCTGGCCGATTCCGGGGTGACGGCGGGCGGCGGCCTCACCCTCGGGGCCGACCCCCTCGCCAACGCCCTGTCGGTCATCTCCTTCCAGAAGGGGAGGCCCATCCAATCCTTCATCGTCAGAAAGGATGTCAAGGATCATGGGACGATGAGCGGCATCGAGGGGAACGTCCGGCCGGGGGATAGGGTCGCGATCCTGGACGACGTGATCACCACCGGCGGCTCCACGATCACCGCCATCGAACGGGCGCGGCAGGCGGGGCTGGTCGTGGAAAGGGTCATCGCCCTGATCGACCGGGAGGAGGGCGGCCGGGAGAACATCGAGGCCCATTGCCCGCGGGTGGACGCCGTCCTCACACGTACGGAGATCATGTCCCGCTACCGCCGATCCGGAGACGGTTGACGGCCAGATGGGCCTGCCGGATCGGTTCGGGGAGCCGATACCCCCGGCAGCAGGAGAGGACCAACTCCACGGCCCGCGGCAGGCCGATCCGGTGCCCCTGCGAGATGAAGACCGGCCGGACCCGCTCCCGGGTGCGGACGACGGCGCCGACCTCCCTTTCCCCGCAGACCAGAGGGGTCTGGCTCCCCCGCTTTTCCCCCACCTTATCATGCACGCCGACGAGACGCGATTTGGCGCAGCCGATTGAAGGCAAATCGAGGATAAGTCCCAGGTGGGCGGCGAGGCCGATCCCGCGGGGATGGGCGATTCCCTGGCCGTCGAAGAAAACGACATC
>Ga0163202_1000137_pt1 | contig 13033 bp, 10 predicted proteins | sample PL_2010_300m_FD_113540 | JGI IMG/M metagenome (GOLD analysis project Ga0163202, IMG submission 113540) | Freshwater microbial communities from Powell Lake, British Columbia, Canada to study Microbial Dark Matter (Phase II) - PL_2010_300m | ecosystem: Environmental > Aquatic > Freshwater > Lake ... | reverse complement strand
GGGTTCAGGGACCTCGGCCTCTCCTGTTTCGAGCCCAAGGGCGCCTTTTACGCCTTCCCCAACATCAAGTCCACCGGTATGACATCCGAGGAGTTTGCAGAGGGGCTGCTGACGGAGGAGAAAGTAGCCGTAGTGCCCGGCTCGGTATTCGGGAAATGCGGGCAGGGCTACGTGCGCTGCTGCTACGCCACATCCATGCCCGATATCGAAGAGGCGCTCAAAAGGATCAAGAAGTTCCTGGCGCGGCACGGCAAGAAGAAGTAGCTATTTCTGCTTAAGCCAGCCGCGGAAGGCGCGCCCGATACGTGGATTGGCGGCGATGATCTCCCTGTCGTCAATACCGGCCCGGCGGCCTGTAAAATCCGTCACCTCGCCACCTGCTTCCCTGATAAGGAGCAGCCCGCTGGCCGAATCCCACGGGTAGAGGCTCTTGTGAAAATACAGGCTCAGCCGCCCGCATGCTACATAGGCCATGCCCAGGCTGGAGGAGCCGATCAGCCTCATGCAATGGATCTTCGGCCATAGCCTGATTGCCAGATCCAGAAGTTCACTGCTTATCCCCGCCTGGTAACCCAGGTCCAAGCCAACCGCGGCGTCCCGCAGGTCCGCAACGTCCGCCACGGAGGTTCTCCTGTTATTCAGGTAAGCGCCTTTGCCCTTGACAGCCCTGAATACCTCGTTGCGCATGGGGTCGAAGGTAACGCCCATCAATACCTCACCTTTCCGGGCAAGGGCGATATTCACACAAAATAAAGGCATGCCGAAATGGAAATTGTTGGTGCCGTCCAGGGGATCGATTATCCAGGTGTATTCGCTGTCCTCCCGCCTGGTCCCCGCCTCCTCGGACATTATCCCGTGTCCCGGGAACGCGGCTGTGATGATGTTCAGTATGGTTTTTTCGGACAGCAGGTCGGCTTCGGTGACCAGGTCGCGCCTGCCCTTGACCCTTGTCTCATTATGACGGCCGTAGCGCTGCCGTAGTATCTGCCCCGCTTCAGCGGCAGCCTGCCTGGCAACCATGTAAGCAGATTGACCCTGAACAGACACCGGCAAAAAGATATCCGGCTTCTCAGGCATTTCTTTTGAGGCCCATCTTGAGCTTTACTTCGCCGATGGTCTGACGCGCTATGGCCTGCGCTCGCTGCGCCCCGTCGGCAAGGATATCGTAAATATGCCCGGGGTCCTTCTCCAGTGTTGATCTCCGCTCACGGAAATCCTTGAGGCTGCTGTTGATGCCGGTGGCCAGCAGCTTTTTACAGTCGACGCAGCCTATCCCCGCCACCCTGCACTGCGCCTCGATCTCTTGAACACGCGACTCGTTGAAAAATTTTTGCAGGCTGAACACGTTGCAGACCTCGGGGTGGCCCGGGTCGTTGCGGCGCTGCCTGGCAGGATCGGTCATGGCTGTCTTTACCCGCTCCAGCGTCTCATCCGGTGTGGCGGCCAGCTCGATGTGGTTGTTGTAGGACTTTCCCATCTTCTGCCCGCCGTCAAGGCCGCGCACCATGGGATAATTGGTCAGCCTGGCCTGCGGCTCGGGGAATGTCTCGCCGAAGATGAAATTGAAGCGGCGTACTATCTCCCTCGTCATCTCCAGGTGAGGTAACTGGTCCTCGCCTACCGGGACGGCGTCCGATTTATAAAGCATAATGTCGGCGGCCATCAGCACGGGGTAGCCGACCAGGCCGAAATTTACGTTCTGCGGCTGCATCCTGGCCTTCTCTTTGAAGGTCGGGACGCGCAGCAGCCAGCCCAGAGGGGTGAGCATGCCCAGCAGGGTGAACAGCTCGGTAACCTCGGGAACGTGCGACTGCACGAATACAATGGACCTTTTGGGATCGATGCCAGCGGCCAGCCAATCGAGCGTCATCTCGAAGATGTTCTGCTGTAACTCGGAGGTGCTCTCAAGCGTGGTGAGCGCGTGCAGGTCCACTATGCAGTAAATGCAATCATACTCTTCCTGCAGTCGTACATAGTTCTGAATAGCGCCGATGTAATTGCCTATGTGCTGCCTGCCGGTGGGGCGCGCGCCGGAGAATACGCGTTTCTTCATAACAGGTCAAGAGTTTAACATAAAAGGACCGCAGCTACAAAAATGAGACACGCGGGCGGGTTTAAAAACCCGCCCCTACATCTTCCTTCGTTTCTTCAGGTGTGCCCAATCTGCCGGGCGGATTAGTGAAGTTGTCCTTACATGCTGTCGGGCGCGGTCATGCCCATCAGGTGTAGCGTCCTGGCCAGTACTATCCTGGCAGCCTGCACGAGCTTCAGCCTGGCAGCCGTCAGGTCCGCGTCTTCCGAGATGACGCGGCACTGTTTATAGAAGGAATGAAAGACCGTGGCCAGGTCCTGGGCGTAGAAGGTCAGGTGATGGGGCTGGTGTGACAGCGCGACGGTCTCGATGATCTCAGGCATTTTGGCCATGCTGCGTATCAGGGTCAACTCCGGCTCCGCAATCAGCAGGCTTGTATCGCCGTTGGCGAAGTCGATCCCTTTCTCCGCTGCGTTGCGCAGGATGCTGCTGATGCGCGCGTGCGCGTACTGCACATAATAGACCGGGTTGTCGGCGGACTGCTTTATGGCCAGCTCCAGATCGAAGTCCATCTGGCTATCAGCCGAGCGCGACAGGAAAACGAAGCGGCAGGCATCGGGGCCGACCTCCTCCAGCAGCTCGCGCAGTGTGATGATATCGCCACTCCTCTTGGAAATTTTAACCGCCTCTTTGCCGCGCCTCAGTGTGACAAGCTGGCAGATGATGATCTCGAGCCTTTCGGGGTCGATGCCCAGCGCTCCCAGCACTACCTTCATCCGCTGGACATGGCCCTGGTGATCAGCCCCCCAGATGTCGATGACATTGTCGAACTTCCTCACGGCGAACTTGTCGTAGTGATATGCAATATCGGAGGCAAAATAGGTGGGTGTACCATCGGAGCGCACCAGGACATTATCCTTGTCCTCTCCCAGTGTGGAGGAGGTGAACCAGGTGGCATTCTCCCTATCGGCTATGTAACCACCGTCCCTCAGCATGCGCATCGTGTCATCATACTGACCGCTTTTAAACAGGCTTTGCTCGCTGAACCACTCATTGAAGGTTACGCCCAGCGTTTCAAGGTCCTGCCTGATCTGCTGCATCTCCCTCTCTATCCCGATCTGACCGATCTCCGCCACGGCGCGCTCCTCCGGCAGGCCGGCGTATTTATCTCCGTATTGCTTAACGAGTTCCCTGGCCAGGTCTACGAGATAGCTGCCGTGATACCCGTTGGCCGGTACCTCGACCTCCTTTCCCAGGGCCTGCAGGTAGCGTGCATACAATGACCGGTGGAAAGCCTCGAGCTGGCTGCCGGCATCATTTATGTAATATTCCGTTGAAACCCTGTAGCCGGCCGCTTTAAGGACGTTGGCCAGCGTGCTGCCCAGCACGGCCCCCCGCCCATGTCCCACGTGAAGGGGCCCGGTGGGATTTCCGCTGACGAACTCAATCTGGATACTTTTGTCCTCAAGTTGTATGTTGCCGTAAGCCTCGCCTGCCCGGCAGATGGCGTCCACCTGGCGGTTCAGCCATTTTTTACTCAGCGTAAAGTTGATAAACCCCGGCGGCGCCGCAGCAACCTTCTCTAAATCGCTGTCCGGTGACATGTGATCAACTATGGCAGCGGCCACGTCCATGGGCTTCATCCCGGTCAGCCGCGCCAGCTTGAGTGGCAGGCTGCTGGCATAGTCTCCGTGTTCCGGCCTGGCAGGCCTCTCGATTGTTATCTCCGGCAGGCTGGAGTTACCCACCAGGCCTTTTTCGCCAGCCCTGGCAAAGGCCTGCTCCAGCATTTCAGCCAGCCGTTTTTTAAAAATCATGTTTTCCCCCGAAATATCAGTAAAATTTGTCTGAAAACTACCGGCTTCTCACCCGGAAAGTACTATTTTAATTGTTTTCTATGCTTTTATGCCAGATTCTATAGTATTCCAGGCGTAAAAGCTCATTTTCAACTGCTGTTAAACCGGGGTCCTTTTCAAACAGTATCCCGGCTTCCCTGCGGGCCAGCTCCAGCAGGCGAACATCCGACAACCTGGCCATCTTCAAGTCGGGCAGGCCGCTCTGGCGCGTTCCGAAAAACTCGCCAGGTCCCCTCAGTTCAAGGTCCTTCTCGGCGAGCGCAAAACCATCGGTCAACTCCTCTATGGCCCTCAGTCTCTCCTGACCGTATTCCGAGGGGTTCTCCGACAGCAGTATACAATAACTCTGGTTCTCACCCCGGCCAACCCTTCCACGGAACTGGTGCAACTGGGAAAGGCCGAACCGGTCAGCCGCCTCCACCAGCATCACGGTTGCGTTGGGCACGTCTATGCCGACCTCTACCACCGAAGTAGAGATCAGTACATCCAGCGCGCCGTCTTTGAAGTCGTGCATTACGGCTTCCTTGTCGGCGTTTTTCATCCTGCCATGCAGCAGTCCCAGCCTTAAATCGGGAAAAATCTCGCTCGACAGGCGCTTATGTTCAGCCACGGCGGCCTTTGCCTCCAGGCTCTCGGACTCTTCGATCAAAGGGCAGATAATAAAGGACTGGCGCCCCTCGCCAGCCTGCTTCCTGATAAAATTGTATGCGCGCTGGCGGTCCTGCGGCTTCAACCAGCGTGTTTTGATCACCTGCCTGCCCGCAGGCATCTCGTCTATGGTCGATATATCCAGGTCGCCGAAAAGGGTCAGCGCCAGTGTCCTGGGTATGGGTGTGGCCGTCATGACCAGCAGGTGAGGATTATACCCTTTCTGTTTTAAAGCTGAGCGCTGCAGCACGCCGAAGCGGTGCTGCTCATCTACCACAGCCAGACCCAGAGCGGCAAACTGAACCCCCTTCTGCACCAGCGCATGTGTCCCAACAACTATATCCACCTCTCCCCGCCTCAGCAATTCGTGTATCCTGGATTTGTCCCCGGCGGCAAGGCTGCCCGTGAGCAGGGCAACGCTTATCTCGCGCTGCATGATGCCCTTAAAGGTGATGATATTCGTTTCCCTGCTGCTGCCGGTTGATATAGCCGACAACAGACTGTAAAGAGTTGCAAAATGCTGCTCGGCGAGTATCTCGGTCGGCGCCATAAGGGCGCCCTGGCAACCATTGGCTGCCGCCTCCAGCAGCGCCACGGCGGCAACGACTGTCTTGCCGCTGCCCACGTCGCCCTGCAGCAAACGCGACATGGGCACGTCGCGGCCCAGGTCCCGGCATATCTCGTCTATCACCCTGAGCTGCGCGGAGGTCAGCTTGAAAGGCAATGCCTCGATAAATCCATTTATATTTTTTTGTTCGATGCGGAATCGCCGTCCCGGCTGTTCCTCCTGCCAGTTACGCTTCTTGCTGAGCACACCGAGCTGCAACAGGAAAAGCTCGTCGAAAGCCAGTCTCTGGCGGGCTTTATTCTGTGATGCGTAATCGATGGGATAGTGCGCCTGCATAACCGCATCCTGCAACTCCATCAGCCCGCAGCGCTGCCTGACCGGGGACGGGAGGAATTCGGGCAGGTTCCCCAGGTACACATCCAGCGCACTTCTGACCATGGTCCTGACCTGCCTGGGGTAAAGGCCGCCGGTCAAAGGGTAAACGGGGACCATCCGCCCCGTATGAAGCAACTCCCTGTCGTCCACCACCTCCCACTCGGGATTTTCGAATACCTTGATATAGTTGAACTCGCCCACCCTGCCGCTGAGAGCAACTTTAGCATTGACTTTGAGCTGCTTTGCCACCCACGGCTGGTTAAACCATACGGCACGCACGTTGCCGGTCTCGTCTCCCAGGACGGCCTCGGTGCTTTTCATGCGGCCCAGCATAACCTGGCGGGCTTCCCATACATTGACGAATATGGTCTGCTCTTTTCCGGTTTCCAGTATTGATACGGTGCGGCGCTGGCTGAAATCCATGAAACGCCGCGGGAAAAAATAGAGAAGGTCTCTTATGCAGTCGACCCCCAGCCTGGCTAAACGGACAGCAATAGTCTGTCCCACCCCTTTTACCCCAGCCACCGGCCAATCCAATGATGCGACCGCCACCGCGCCCGGTTTGGGCTTCTTTATTACCCCAACCCCGGTCTCCTGCGCAGCAGATTCTCCTTGCTGTGCAGCAATATCACAACCCTTCTCCACATGGTCCAGTTCTTGCAACACCGATGCCACCCATATGCGACGCGCATCGACGCTCCTTTCAGCATAGGCGGGCGGGCTGAGCAGCAAAGTTTTTAATTGCGGGCAGACCACAGAAAAATCATGGCCGGGCGAGCACTGTGAAACCCACCTGGCCACGTATTTGTCGAGGCCGCCTATGACTGCGCGGTTGGCATAACCGTTTGTGGCTTCCAGATTTAATACAGTTCTGAAAGTAGCGGCGCTGTCAACAAAAGGCTGCATCATGGACGCCGCTTTCACACACTGTATTCACCGGCGCTATTTGCCCTCGATGAAACTCACTAAAAGCACGTGGGGGCCGACGTGGGCGCCGATGACTGAATTGACCGTGCCGAAAACTATCTTTTCCCTGGGGTAGAACTCTGCCACCCTCCTGGCCAGTATCTCCAGCTCATCCGGAGTAGTAGCGTGCTCGAGCATAAGAGCTTCGATTTTGTTGGCGCCTTTCACCAGGTTGACCAGCGCATCGATGGCCTGGGTCCTGCTCCTCGTTCGCTGTACCGGCGTGACCACGCCATCGCGCAGCGTCAGGATAGGGGTGATCTTGAGCAATCCGCCCAGCAGGGCCTGGGCGCGCCCGATCCTGCCGCCCTTACGCAGGTACTCCAGCGTATCGAAGACCATGTAAGAGTGAGACCGGGAGCACATGTCTTTTACGGATGTAACTATGTCCACCAGCTTGGCTCCACTCTGAATCATCTCGGCGGCCTTGATGACGGGCAGGCCTAATCCGCCGCAGGTCTGCAGTGAATCCACGATCTCGATTTTGCAAATATCGCCCACCAGTGCCTTGGCCTGGACGGCGCTCTCGTAAGTGGCACTGATCTTGCTGGAAAAGAGTATCAGTAGAATCTCGTCTGTTTCTTTGGATAACCTGGTTAATATCTCGGAAAAATACCCCGGAGACTGCGCGGAAGTAGTGGGATGTACCCTGGATTCTACCAGCTTCTTATAAAACTGCTCTGCATTGATATCTATGCCGTCCCGGTAAGTCTCGTTGCCGAAGAGAACATTGATGGGAACGATGGCGATGCCGTATTTTTTGATGATATCTGCCGGGATGTCACAGGTGCTGTCGGTAACAAGTTTAATCATGCCTTAACCCTCCCTTAGCTTATTCCAGAGATACCACGTAAAAGTAGTGGGGCTGGCCTCCGCTGACCAACTCGATCTGTTTGCCCGGATACTTCTCCTTTAATCCGTTGACCACCTCCTCAGCCTGCCCGGCCTTTAAATCAGCGCCGTAATAGAGGGTTACCATCTCGACCGCTCCGATCCCGCCTATATCAAGGCTCCGCAAGAGCACATCTTTAACGTCGTCGCCGGCCGCCACCAGCTCCGTATCATCGATAATGCCGATGGCCTGGCCCTGCTTTACCTTCAAGCCATGAATCTGGGTCGACCTGGCTGCAGTGGTGACCTCGACAGTCTTGACTGATTTGATCGCCTCGCTCATCGACTGTACATTCTCTTCCAGCGTGCTCTCGTAATTAAACATCATGAGAGCCGTAATTCCCTGGGGCATTGTCCTGCTGGGGATTACCTCGACCGACTTCCTGGTCAGCTCCTTGATCTGCGAGGCCGTCAGTATGATGTTTTTATTATTGGGCAGCAGTATGACCTTATCGGGCTCGACAGCGTCCACAGCGGCCAGTATCTCCTTGACGCTGGGGTTCATGGTTTGCCCGCCTTTAACCACCACGGCGCCCAGACTCTCATATAATTTGATCATACCGGCGCCGAAAGCAACGGCCACCACCGCTATGTCCGTCGGCAACGCCTTCTGTCTCTGCATCTCCTTGAAACCGACATGCTGGTCATCCATGTTCTGGATCTGTATCTGGTGAAGGGTGCCCAGCGACGTGGCATACGCCAGAATGCTACCCGGGTCGTAAGAGTGAATATGCACGCGAATAGCCGTCTCATCTCCTGCAACTACCAGCGACTGTCCCCTGTCCTCGAGCTTGCGCCGTATCTTCTCGGGATCCAGGTTTGTTCCCTCCAGCAGGAAATTGGTGCAGTAGCCGTAGGCTTCATCCTCTTCCGATGAGACCAGGTGAACGTTCCTGGTCGCAGTGATATTGGCGCTGACCATCTGGGGTTTACGGAACTGCAGCTCCTCCAGTTCACCTTTAAGGTACCTCAGGGCGCCATCCAGCAAGATATACAATCCCTGCCCCCCCGCATCCACCACGCCGGCCTCCATTAAAACAGGCAGCAGCGTGGGTGTCCTGGCCACCGACTCGCGCGCTTCCTTGACCGTCTCATCGATTATGGCCACCAGGTCATCGGGGTGTTTCTCGGCGAATTGCCGGCCTGAGCCCGCAGCATCCCCTATAACCGTCAGTATAGTGCCCTCTACCGGATTGGAAAGTCCTTCCCGCGCCGTCTTGGCCGCCTGCACCAGCGCCGCAGCCCAGTCCGTGCCGTTGAACTGAGCTTTTCCGTCGAATCCTTTGGCAATGCCGCGAAAGATCTGTGCCAGGATCACGCCGGAGTTGCCCCTGGCGCCGAGAAGCGCTCCGTGGGCCATGGCTTTGGCCATCACACCCACTGTACTGTCGGTAGCCCTGTCTGCTTCTTCGATCACCGACCTGAGGGTAAGCAGCATGTTGGTGCCCGTGTCGCCGTCGGGCACTGGAAAGACGTTAATGGCGTTAACCTCAGCCACGCTCTTCTCCAGCCAGTTGCTGCCGGCTGCAAACATGTCCCTGAGGTCTTTGCCGTCCCAGGATTGCTTCATCTGTCTCCTTTCAATATCATGACGATTGTGGTATTATATATCATTCTTGTTCACTATTCGCAAAGTATCTGACAAAGAGGATTAAAAAATTGGCTATCAAATGTGATATCTGCGGAAAAACGCTGCGCTTCGGCAACAGGATCAGCCACTCCAAGCAGCATACCAGGCGGACATGGCTTCCCAACATCCAGCCTACGACGTTTAACATCAACGGGACCGCCGTCCGGCTCAACCTTTGTACCAGGTGCATCAGGACCAGGAACAAGGCCTCCCGCTAACATACAGAATCCCTCAATTCTTTCAAAGCTGCGCGTATCCCCAGGCTTGAATTCAGAATGGCGGAACCGGCTACCAGGACATCTGCTCCGGCGCCCGCTGCAATCGGGGCCGTTGCGGTATTTATCCCGCCGTCAACCTCGAGTTCAGCGCTGGATTTTTTATTATAGATTATTTGCCTCAGCCTGGCTATTTTATCCGCCATTCCCGCTATAAACTCCTGCCCGCCGAAGCCGGGGTTAACGGTCATCACCAGCAGCAAGTCAGCCATGGGCAAAACCTCATCCAGCGCCGACAGAGGTGTGCCGGGGTTGATCGAGATGCCGGCCTTTATCCCCAGCTTCTTTATGGCATTCAGGGCGCCGTCCAGGTGGTTGCATGCTTCAACGTGCACTGTAAGTATATCGGCGCCTGCCCTGGCGAATCTCTCGATGAATAATTCAGGTTTCTCGATCATGAGGTGGACGTCCAGTGGGATACTCGTTATCCTGCGCAACGATTCAACTACAGGCAGGCCGATGGAGATATTGGGCACAAAATGGCCGTCCATGACGTCCACATGGACATAATCCACCCCTGCATCGACGGCCTCGCGTACCTGTTCCCCCAGGCGGCTGAAATCCGCTGATAGGATTGAAAGGGCTATCTTAATTTTTTTCCCTTTCATACCCGCTGATGGCACCCCTGGCCCTTTCGATGCTCTTTTTTACCTCGGAAGTAGACGTACCGCCCTGAGAGGACCTTGCCTCGATCGATTTTTGCAGGGTAATGGCCAGTACATCCTTCTCAAACAGCCTGGAGAATCCCCTGTATTCCTTGATATCCAGCTCGTTCAACTCCCTGTTGTTGTCGACGGCGTAGGAAACAACCCTGCTCACCACATCGTGAGCCTCACGGAACGACAGCCCCTTGTTTACCAGGTAATCAGCCACGTCGGTTGCCAGGATATAGCTCTGCATCGAATATTTCATCCTGGCCGGGTTTATTTTGATGGAAGCCACAAGTCCGCACATTACATCTATGCTGGATATGAGAGTGTCCACGGTATCGAAAAACCCCTCTTTATCCTCCTGCAGGTCACGGTTGTAGGCCAGGGGCAGGCCCTTCATCACAGTAAGCATGGCTACCAGGTGGCCGTACACGCGGCCGGCCTTGCCCCGGGCAAGCTCAGCAGCGTCCGGGTTTCTCTTTTGTGGCATGATGCTGCTGCTGGTGGCATAGGCATCCCCGACCTCGATGAATCCAAACTCGGCCGTCGACCAGATTACAACCTCCTCAGCCATCCGCGACAGGTGCATCATGGTTATGGCGGATGCCGACTCGAACTCGATAATAAAATCGCGGTCGGAGACTGCGTCGATGCTGTTGGCACTCACATCGTCGAACCCCAGCTTTCCGGCGACGAATTCCCTGTCCACCGGGTAGGGCAAACCGGCCAGCGCCCCGCTGCCCAGGGGCAGGATATTGATGCGCATAAGGCAATTCTCGAACCTCTGGATATCCCGGCTGAACATCTGAAAATAGGCCATGACGTGATGAGAGAAAAGCACGGGCTGCGCCTGCTGAAGGTGGGTATATCCCGGCATGACGACCTTGATGTTCTTCTCTGCAATATCCACCAGCCGTGAATTAAATCCCTGCAGCGCCTTTACCACGTTGCCGGCGGACTCCCTGGCAAAGAGACGCATATCGAGGGCCACCTGGTCGTTGCGCGACCTGGCCGTATGCAGCTTCCCAGCCGTATCACCGATCAGTTCAAAGAGCCTGCTCTCAATGTTCATGTGAATATCATCCAGCTCAAGCTTGAACGAAAAGCGGCCGCTTTCTATCTCCTTCAGGATGGAATTCAGCCCGTCCCTGATCTTTAAATAATCGCTCCTGGCTATGATCTTCTGTCGTGCCAGCATCTCGGCATGCACCTGACTCCCCAGGATATCGTGCCTGTACAGCCGCCAGTCATAAGGGACCGAAGCCAGGTAGCGCTGGGCGGCCACATCCATCTCCTCTTTGAATCTACCCCTTAACCTTGCCTCTTTCTTTACTCCCATCCTTTTCCACCGTACCCTTACTTCTTCTTTTTTACCCTCTTGCCGCTCCCGAGCGCGGATAATCTTGTGATCTGCGCCTGCGCCTGTATCTTGAGCGGCAGGCCCCAGATGCGGATAAAGCTCGCCGAATCACTCTGGTCGAAAAGATCGCCCCGGTCATAGGTTGCCAGCTGAAAGCTGTAAAGAGAGTGAGGCGACTTGCGCCCGACGATGATGCAGTTGCCCTTGTGCAGCTTGACCCTGACAGTGCCCGATACGTACCTCTGAGAGCTGTCTATATAGGCATCCAGGTCCTCCCGGTGATTGGAGAACCACAGGCCGTTATAGATTATATCTGAGTATTCCTGCGCCACCCTCTCCTTGAACCTGAGCTGATGTCTGGTCAGCGTCATGGCTTCCAGCGCAAGGTGGGACTTCAGGATAACCATCGCAGCCGGGGCCTCGTAGTTTTCCCTGGACTTTATACCCACCAGGCGACTTTCCATATGGTCGATCCTGCCTATGCCGTTGCGCCCGGCTATCACATTGAGCTTTTCAATCAGGGGTAAGCCCTCCATTTTCTTGCCGTTGAGGCTGACAGGTACCCCTCCCTCAAAGCCTATCTCCACATATTCAGCCCTGTCCGGCGCGTCGGCAGGGGACCTGGTCCACTCGTAGATATCCTCGGGCGGCTCGTTCCAGGGGTCTTCAAGGATTCCGCACTCGATGCTGCGGCCCCAGGGATTTTCATCTATGGAATATGGCCGGGAGACTTTAACGGGCACGGGTATCTTGTGCTTGTGCGCATATTCAATGGTTTCGTCCCTGGTCATGCCCCATTCGCGTGCCGGGGCGATGATCTTGAGCTCCGGTCCCAGCGCAAGCACACTAACGTCGAAACGCACCTGGTCGTTGCCCTTTCCTGTCGATCCATGGGCCACGGCCGTTGCCCCCTCCATATGCGCCAGGTCTACCAGCAGCCTGGCCATAAGGGGCCTGCCCAGCGCCGTGGCCAATGGATATTGTCCCTCGTACAAAGCATCAGCTTTCACGGCTTTGAAAACGTAATCGTCAATAAATTCATCCCTCGCGTCAACGGCGAAGGATTTTACCGCTCCCAGCTTCAAAGCCTTCTGTCGGATGCCCTCCACATCCCTGACACCGCCGATGTTGACGCAGAGCGTGATCACATCCATCTTGTAGTTGTCAGCCAGCCACTTGATGGCGACCGATGTATCCAATCCGCCGCTGTAGGCCAGGACTACTTTTCCCTTCGCTTTTCTTGCCATCTTATTGCCTCTCTTTCAATACTTTGCCGAGCACGCCCAGCGCCATATCGATCTCTTTCTCCGTAACGATGAGTGGTGGGATAAAACGTATCACGTCGGACTTTACCTTATTCACTATAATGCCCCTTTCCAGGCAGGCCAGCACCACCGCCTCTGCAATTTCGCTGTTGAACTGCAGCGCCACCAGCAAGCCCTTTCCCCGCACCTCTTTAATCACCTTATGCTCAGCGGCCATGCCTTTCAGGCCAGCGCGAAGATACTCTCCCATGCGGCCGACGTGACCCGGCAGGTCTTTCCGAATAATATAGCTGAGCACGTCAAAGGCAGTGGCACAGACCAGGGGATTGCCCCCGAATGTGGTGCCATGCTCACCGATTTTGAAAACGCAGGCGGGCTCTTTTGCTAGGAACGCGCCTATGGGTACGCCTCCACCCAAACCTTTGGCCAGGGTCATAATATCCGGCTCCGCTCCGTACTGCTGGTATGCGTAAAGGGCGCCGGTGCGGCCGATGCCCGTCTGGACCTCGTCCAGTAT
>Ga0163202_1000136_pt1 | contig 13044 bp, 12 predicted proteins | sample PL_2010_300m_FD_113540 | JGI IMG/M metagenome (GOLD analysis project Ga0163202, IMG submission 113540) | Freshwater microbial communities from Powell Lake, British Columbia, Canada to study Microbial Dark Matter (Phase II) - PL_2010_300m | ecosystem: Environmental > Aquatic > Freshwater > Lake ... | reverse complement strand
GAGGTACCCCCTCAGACCCCACCAGGGGGTCTGGGCCACACAGACCCCCACCCCCCACTCATACATCCTGGGTGGGGGGACCCCCCCCTTGGTCAGACAAGAGGATGGATCGTAATGTGATTGCCTTTACTGGTCAGAACTCACAAAATCGTCATCAGTTCTTATCGGGACGAGGAAATCCCCGGAATCAAAAATTCATGCAATCATGGACTATTTTTACAAATATTCATTAATCCGGTCCTGAAGTCTCCGGAATTATCATCTGCACCCTTCCTACACGCCCGTCCGTGAGCCGGACCTTGATCCCGTGAGGGTGGAATGTGGTGTTGGTGAGGACTTCTTTTACAATGCCCCTGACAACCTTTCCGTTCCGCTGGTCCGCTTTTGTTACAATATCGACCGTTGATCCGGACTGTATTGCGGAACGGCGGGGGGTATCTTTTTTTATTGCCATCTGTTCTAAGAAAATGGGGGATAGGTATTCAACTACTTTGTTCCTCATAGAGGATAAAATTCGGGCCGTTTAACAAAAATCAAGTCATGTTTCGGCCTTCTCGTTTTACAATCCACGGACGATCTCGTCGACGGCTGCGATGAGCAGGTCAATTTCCTGCTCGATGTTGTAGAGCGCAAGGCTCGCCCGCACCGTGCCTTCCGCAAGCCCGAGATGATCCATGAGCGGCTGGCAGCAGTGATGCCCCGACCGCACCATGATATCGGCGTTTTCATCGAGCTGCTGCGCGACTTCGTGCGGATGGATCCCGTCAATCGTAAACGAAACGACCCCGATGCGGGACTCCGTGCGATCAGGGGCATATACATGGACCCGCCCGATGTTTTTCAGTCCTTCAACCAGTCTGGAAGTAAGCCTCTCTTCATGCTGACGGATCGCTTCCATACCGATATCTGAAAGGTAATCAACTGCTGCCCCCAGCCCAATCCCCCCGGAAATGTTCGGTGTTCCCGCCTCGTATTTCTGGTAGCCTTCCGCAACGGTATATCCGTCTTTTGTTACTGTCTCGACCATTCCTCCCCCGAGCACCAAAGGTTCGATGAGCGGCTCCTTCATCCAGAGGACACCGGTGCCGGTCGGTCCGAGCATCTTATGACCGGAGAATGCAAAAAAATCGCACCCCAGCTGCACGACATCGACCGGTCTGTGCGGGACGGTCTGTGCCCCGTCCACAAGCAGGAGGGCACCGTGGTCATGGCAGATCCCGGCAATCTCCTCTATGGGAGTGATTACACCAAGGACGTTGGAAGCATGGGTGACAGCGACTAATCTTGTCGTGCTCGTGACTGCGTTTTCCAAAGCAGAAAGATCAAGGGCGTAATCCGTTGTGATGCCGATAAGATCGACAGTGACGCCCTGCCCGGTAAGGTTCCTCCACGGAAGCAGGTTCGAATGGTGTTCAAGGATTGTGGTGACAACACGGTCGCCCTGTTTCCACGATAACCCTCGTGCTACCATGTTGATCGCCTCGGTCGTGTTCTTGGTAAAGACAGTCATACCGTTCTGTCCCCCGATGAACTGCGCGACCTTCTCGTGGGCATGCCAGTACCGCTGCGAGGCAATCTGTGTCAGCCGGTGCACGCCTCTTCCCACGTTTGCACGGTACTGGTGCTCAAAATCGACAACTGCCTGGACGACCGGTTCCGGTGAAAAGCTCGTTGCTGCGTTGTCAAGGTAAATGATGTCTGTGAGAATGGGAAAGTCCCTGCGGATCTTCTCCGCATCGAGTGTATCCTTTGTCCGTTCATTCGGGTTTACCATGATTGTTCCACCTTTTTTTGCATCCAATACACTTTTGGTCTTTTCTGCCTGAACAGGTTTTACGGTATAATCATCATTGAGTGCAATCCCTTTTGTACTGCACAGCTGCCTCATCTTTGGCGGCAGTACTTTCCAGCGCCAGAGCCCCCACGAGCAGTATTCTTCCGGTAACCCTTTCTTTGTTGCCCATCGTTCAAGCACCCCTCTCCAGTGGCGGACATAGTCGGGGTGCATTTGTTTCATTTCCTCGTACTCGCTCTCGAGCATGGACGGGCAGGGGTAGCAGCCAATGCGCTCGATCCCTTTTTCGTAGAGCGGGTTTTGCGGGATTTCCTGCCACCAGATGTACAGGAATACTTCTAGGGCTCTCCAGTTCCGGATGGGCGAGATGTTTAACTGGAGCGGGTTATCGGGGTTCTGGCTTGTCTCTTCAAGATCGGCGCGGTTCCATGATTCGTACCAGCGGTTACCCTGTACCGTCACGCACGGGCCGGCCATTGCGAGGTAGAGTTTGAGGGGCCGCAGTTTCAGCAGTTTGCAGCACCAGCGGTGATCTTTGCCGGGGGGTCCGGCTTTTTCTACGGCCTGCCAGAAATCCACAACCGGTGGGATGATCTCGACTCCCTGCGTCTTTACGAAATCAACAGTTTCCGAAAACTCGATGCCGGTGTCGATAAAGAATGCCTTTGTCACCCCTGCCTTTCGTGCAAGGTGCAGGACAGCAGTGCTGTCCTTTCCGCCCGAGAACGAGACATTGATGGTCGGGCGGTCGTGCAGGTGGTGCCGGATAGTACGGATTGCGTTGCGTTCAAGATTTTTCAGGTGATAACGGTTCTTTTCGACCGCAATCTCCCAGCCCGGGTCGGGGGGTGTTTTTTGTTCAACCGTTCCGATCCCCTTCACTTTGATAAATCCATCCTTCACCGTGCCGGCACCATACTTTTTCCGGAATTTAACAATCACCGTGCCATCCGGTACTGGTATTTCCAGCAGGAGCCGCTTACCCCCGATCCTCCCCTGATCCCTGCTGACACCGGTATGTTTTTCGAGATCGATGATGCCCTTCGTCGCATGCTGTACAAGGTACGGCAGTGCCTCAGGCGCAATATCCAGACGGGACTTCCGTTCCACCGGATCAAAGGTGAGCCAGCCGAACCGCTCCCCGTTTGCGATCACGAGATCAGCGCGGTCAGTCCCCCCGGTCTTGTTCAGCAATAGTATCTTTGGAAGCTGGACATTGCCGAACCGATCATGTACGAGATTTTTAATGAGCGCTGCGTCCGCTGCGAGTGCCGGGCGGACATCGTATGGCTGGAGCAGTGGGATCTTTTTTCCCTCCTGCCCGCACGCACAACTCCGCCCGATAAGCGGGACGTTGCAGTATTCGCACCAGTAGAGGATCTTTTTAACCGGCGGTTCGCGCATCACACTCACTGGTGGGGTTGTTCAGGAGATAAGAGAAACGATTGCGGGAGGAATGAGCAAGAACCCACACGTGCAGGGACGAGGAAATTACTAAAAGAAGGTTTTCTCCTGCAGTGATAGAGAACTTATTAAGCTCAGCCGTTCTCTTAAGTATACAGTTTTCTAACAAAAGGCTGTTTGAGAAACATTATGTATGGATCAAATTTTGGCGGCCCGAGAAACTTCGGTCCCCGTGAAATGACAAAGGTAGTCTGTTCAGACTGCGGTAAAGATTGCGAAGTACCATTTAAGCCAACCGAGGGAAGACCTGTTTATTGCCAGGACTGCCTCCCGAAGCACCGGAAACCCCGGTTTTAAACCTTTTATTTTTCCGCTGCGAAGCGGTTCTGAATTTTCTGGTTCCCGCGTATTCTGAATTCAGAAGTGTTTGAGGTTATCCTCTTTTGGATTCAACCGGATATGTTCCAATATGGCAGAGATTCTGCACGTTCATTTATCGTTTGATTTTACTGGTTTTTGCGTGCTGAACCAAAAAAACAACTAAAAAAGGATCCTGACATTTGATAACGGTCAGTCCGCTGCATTCTGGAGGGCTATACGGCCACCTGAGGTGATCCTCAGAAGGATCTCGTTGTTTGCCTTTCCCCCGTCCAGATATCTCTTTGCAAGTAACTTATGAACGCCGGAGCGGACACTGCTCTCGCTGTGGTCAGGTAGCAACTGGTGCACAACATGACTGATATGACAGGCCTGTTTATCGGCGACTGCCCTGAGGATCCGGATCTGGGTAGCATCAGGCACATACACCTTTGTATCGAGGATTAAACCTTTCATTTTCATGCTTCATCCTGCAAACAAATAACTACATAGTATTGTTTTGCTAGGGGAAGTAATCATCCCTTTCCGGTATAAGTGGCCAACGTGGGTGTCGGCGATGTGGTCGATCTTCATCTGGTACGCCGGTTGGGCATGGGACCCCCGTTTGGAGTATATTTTATGAGTGTCTCCCGGTCCCGCGCCCGTGCCTATGCTCGCCCGGCACCCACCGCCCACCGTCCTTGGTGAGCTCCTTTTTCCAGATCGGGACACCGGCCTTGATCGCCTCGATGATGTACCGCGAGCCTTCGTATGCCTCCTTCCGGTGACTAGCGGAGACAACGATCACAAGGATGTTCTCGCCAACGGAAAGCCGCCCGATCCGGTGAATAATATCAACATGGAGGAGCCGATACTTTTCCGTCGCTTCCCGTGCTATGTTCTCAAGCTCGCTTACCGCAACTTTCTCGTATGCTTCGAGGTCCATATCGGTGATGTCGTCATCCCGCACGACACCGTCAAATACGACAATCGCACCAGTGTCCCGTCGCTTGGCATCGCTGACCAGCTTCCCGATATCGACATCATCTGTCTGGATGGCAATCATGGAAGTAGCCTTCCCATCTCAGTTCATCCACCCGCAACCGGCGGGAACACCGCGATCTCATCTCCATCCGCCACACGGGCGTTTTCCGCGTGAGCGGTATCAAGGCGCTTTCCGTTTCTCATAATAATTACAAACTCACGAAATGCGCCGTTCTTGTCAAAGATTGCATCATAACCTTCCTTGTTTTTCGATGCAACCTCTTTGATCAGGTCCGCGAGGGCACCACCCGATGTTGGTTCAGCACTAATATCGGTCCCGAGCAGCTCCCCGAACTGGGCAAAAAACCGGATCGTGACGCTCATTTTCTCTTCCTTCTCCTCTCTTTTTTTGTACCACATGCTTCGCAATCCGGGTTTTTTTCGACGCGGACATCTTCCGCAAGCGACCGCATGCCATCCCAGATGAAGAGGCGGTTTGTTAAAAGTTCCCCTTTGTTCAGGAGATACTTAATCACCTCGGTTGCCTGAACCGCCCCGATGACTCCCGGAGTCACACCAATTACCGGGAACACTTCCTTTGGCGGGGCTTTTGGGAAGATGCAGCGAAGGCACGCAGATTTTCCGGGGATGATGGTTGTTGCCTGGCCGTAGAATCCGCGGATTGCTCCATGGAAGAGGGGAATCTTTTTTACGATCGCGACATCGTTGAGCAGGTACCTTGTCGGGAAATTATCCATCGCGTCCACAATGCCATCAGCGTTGCCCACCAGCGATTTTGCATTTTTCGCATCAATGGTCGTGTGAATCGCCCAGATTGTAATATCGGGATTGATTGCCTGCAGCGTCTCTGCGGCTGAATCAACTTTTTTTCTCCCGATATCCCGCTCATTATGCAGGATCTGGCGGTTCAGGTTGCTCTGTTCCACCATATCATTATCCACGATTTTGATCGTCCCGACACCGGCAACGGCCAGGTAGAGGGCAACAGGTGACCCGATACCACCGGCTCCGGCAATGACCACGGTCGATTTTTTTAATTGTTCCTGTCCCTCGTTTCCAAAGAGCATTATCTGTCTTTTGTACCGTTCGAGTTCCCGCTGTGAAAACATTATCCGCCTCAAATCAAGGTGCCGACCGATCGATTATAGCCCGGCATGCCTCGTTTGTCTGACCTGCCCTCTTGCTCAGTATCTGTATCTCACCTCTGCATTATGCTCTTTTCTCTATTCCTGCGCTTTTTTAAAAAAAATTATTAATCACCTGTACCTTTCTATGATAAAGACAGGCAACGATGGCATCTTTTGGGGTGAGAACATCTCGCACGATAGCAGAAGATCAAAATAGGCGGAAAAATGCCATGGACATAAAATTATTTCAGTTCAGATATCCATTGACCTTATCACAGGTTTATCAGGCAAATGGGCAATTTCTTGCGGATTGTTCACGAGGAGCCAGGCATGGAAAGATCCGTTAAAAAAGAATTATTGCGACAGAAGATCGCTGACAGGGAGTCAATGCTTGTTGCCTTTTCCGGTGGCGTTGACAGCGCGCTCCTTGCTGCGCTTGCCCACGACATACTGGGGGACAGGAGCTCCTGTGTCCTTATTGACAGCCCGCTCATGCCCCGGTCTGCACGGGCGGAGGCAGAACGGATAGCGCGCGATCTTGATCTTTCCCTCACGATCATCCCGGTTCCGATCCTCCGCAATGAAAAGTTTTTGAAAAATCCTGCTAACCGCTGCTATCACTGTAAAGAAATGATTGCCGGAATTCTGAAACAACGGGCAGGCGAGCTTGGCATTTCCTGTATTGCGGACGGGAGTAATACGTCGGATCTGGAAGAATACCGCCCTGGACTCAGTGCAATGACAAACGAAGGGATCGTCCACCCGTTTATCGAGGCAGGCATGACAAAGCAAGGCATCAGGAATCTTGCCCGAGAATCCGGGTATTCATTCTGGAACAAGCCGTCTGCCTCCTGCCTTGCCTCACGCCTTCCCTATGGAGAAGTAATTACGGCTGGCAAACTCGGGATGATCGAGCGGGCAGAAACATATCTGGGGGAGCATGGGTTTGAACACGTCCGGGTCAGGATGCATGGGAATATCGCGCGCATTGAAGTCAACAAAAATGATATGGCAAGGATTTTTACGATCCGAAAAGATCTGGTGAAGGTGTTCAAGCTGGTCGGCTTTTCGTATGTGACGCTCGATCTTGAAGGGTACCGGAGCGGAAGCATGGATGAGGTGCGGTAACCTCTTTTTGGAGAAATGTCATGGATCTTGTACAGGATGACAGGGTGGCGATGATGGGGCAGGTGGGATAATTGTACAAAAAGCTGCCATGCGTCAGGGTTGACGGGAATGCATTTGAAAGCGTGATGCATGATGTTGTTGAAGAACTCCCTGTGGCACTTTTTATCAACGGAAGGCACGCGATGACGGCCATGATGAGCCCGGTAAACCTGGAAGATTTTGTAACCGGGTACCTGTTCACCGAGCAGATAATAAAAGGCGTCGACGAGATTGAGTCTGTGAAGATCGAAAAGAACCGGATCAGCGTCATCACTAAAAACCTCTTCAAGGTTCTGGGGCCCAAAAAGACAATCCTCTCAGGTTGCGGCGGGAGCAGTTCCTTTATTGATACTGAGAAACTCCCCAAGATTACTTCTGATTTTACCATCAGCGCAGAAAAAATACGTGAGATGACCAAAACAGTCCTTGATTCCGAGATGCACCGCACAACAGGTGGGATCCATGTTGTCGCGCTGCTTAATTCGGACAACGCCATCTCAGTCTCCGAGGACATCGGGAGACACAATGCCCTTGACCGGGTAATCGGGTTCGGGCTGCGCAACGGGATCGATTTTTCAAAGACCTTTGTCATATCTTCCGGTCGGATCTCGTCTGAGATGGTTCGCAAGTGCCTGCTCGCAAATATCCCGCTGATCGTTTCCCGCAGCGCGACAACCACCCTCGCCGCAGGAATTGCGGACAAGGCCGGGCTTACGGTCATCGGGTTTGCGCGTGGGAGAAAGCTCAATATCTATACCCATGCAGAACGGGTGGTCGGGTTACAGCCTGCGCAGACGTCATCTTCCCAGTGATTGGCGGAGTCTGCATACCTGACAGAGGTCTCCGCTGCAGGGGTCACCGCACTGCCTGCAGCGGTGCAGGGGATCGGACACCGATGACCTCGCAAGATATTTTTCAATCGTTTTTTTGCTCTCCATCAGCCGCAGCATCGTGCCCGGGTTGCGGTGCTCCAGACCAGAGAGCATGGACCTCACATCGCCCCTCAAAGCAAACCTTGTATATGGGCATTCAGCAAGGAACGGGAACAGCCCCTGGATAAAGAGATAGGAAGCGATCTCCTTTTCCGGAATTTCCGCGAGAGGTTTGATCCGGGGGATGAAACAATCTGACGTGTCGGCAGCAGAGTCCCTGACAAGCCGGGGTAGATCGCCGCGGAGCACGTTCATCAGCACAGACTGTGCTTCGTCATCAAGGTTGTGTCCGGTCGCGATCCTGGTCGCCCCGTTTTTTTTTGCTGCCTCGCTCAGCGCCTTTTTCCGCAGAATACCGCAGACCGTACATGCCTGTTCCTCTCTGCTTTTCAGAAAGGTATCCAGACTATCGCCAAAGAGATCCTGAAATGAAATTATGTGGTGCTCCACACCAACTTTTTCTGCTACCTGCTCTGCAGCCTTTATTGTCTCATCGCGGTATCCGTCTATTCCCTCGTCAACAGTCACGGCAATGAGACTCACATCCCGCCATCTCTGAAGGTGACGCGCCAGCAGAAGAAGGAGTGCAGTACTGTCCTTGCCACCGCTCAGAGCAACCGCGATCCGGTCCTTCGGCCGGATCATCGCGTTGTTTTCGATACCCTGAAAAACGCGTTCCTCAACATCATGGATAAAATGAGTGCTGCACAGGTGCCGATGGGAATGCTGCTGGTATATCACTGAAGGCTCGGTGCAACAGGCACATGAAGGGGTACCTGAAGGGCGCTTTTTTTTCCCCATGCTTTATCCCCCATGGGAGATCCTGATAATCCGGATCTCGTCATCTGCCCCCACGACAGTATCCTCTGGTACAAGGGTTCCGTTCCGTGATACGATCACCTCAAGGGGATTGATCCTTAAATCGGACAGGATCTGTTCAATGGATGCCGGGCTCTGGTCAATAACCCGAATTCCCTGGTCAGGCAGGATAATTTTCATGAGCTGAATAGTAGGTTGGGGAGCACATCCCTTAAACGTCCCGTTACAGGGATGGCTTTACAGACCGGGTGACATGTGCATGGCATCCTTTTTAATGAACTGGTACCGGATATTTGATGAAAAAGAACGATGAATACAATACAACAGGGAGTGTGAAGGTGCAGGCTGATTCATCGCTTATCAATGAGATTCTCTCACTGAAAAAAGAGAGGAATGCGGTCCTCCTTGCACATAACTACCAGGTTCCGGAAGTTCAGGACATTGCAGACCTGACCGGAGATTCTTTTGAGCTCTCCCGTGCAGCCGCGACCATGGAATCTAATGTCATCGTCTTCTGCGGCGTGGACTTCATGGCGGAGACTGCCGCAATCCTCTCGCCGGAAAAGACGGTTCTGCTTCCGGCTGCCGATGCCTGCTGCCCGATGGCGGAGATGATCACGGCAGGGGAACTCGGACTCTTAAAATCCCGGCACCCTGACGCTGCGGTTGTCTGCTACGTAAATACGACTGCGGAGGTAAAAGCGGAGAGCGATATCTGCTGCACGTCGTCAAACGCGGTGAAGGTCGTCACCTCGCTCCATGAGGATGAAGTCATCTTCGTCCCTGACCGCAATCTGGCACGGTATGCGGCACGGTTTACCAAAAAGGAGATCCTGCCCTGGGATGGGTTCTGTATTGTCCACGATCAGATCACACCGGAGCACGTAAAGGCCGCACAGGAGCGGTACCCGGGGGCAAAGGTGGTGGTGCACCCCGAATGCAGACCTGAGGTCATCGACCTTTCGGATCATGTTTCAAGCACCTCCGGGATGATCCGGTATGTCTGCACCTCACCGGACACATCTTTCATCATCGGGACCGAGATTGGTATCCTGCATCGGATTAAAAAGGAGTGTCCGGCAAAGAACTGTTATCCGCTGTCCGAGTCAGCGGTCTGCAGGAACATGAAAAAAACCGATCTGTCAAAAGTGCGGGACACGCTCAAAACACTGCATCCGCGCATCACCGTACCTGAAGATATTGCCTACCGTGCACGCCATTCGATTGAGCGTATGCTTGCACTGTGAACCACGATACGTCTCTTCGCTTCGCTCCGCATTGTTTTTTTTATTCTTGAGATCCCTGCTGAATGTGGCCGTGGCTCACAATCTGACCTTGGCTTTCCTTCGGTTGCCTCTCGGTCATGCGGTGTCTCATCCAGTGCGTGGTGATCTTATTGTTGTTGCATTCGCTACAAACAATTATCACATTGATATGCCAACATTTCTGTTTACAAGGTTGTCCGATGCAATCCCCATTTGAAACCCTTTCTTTTACTATCCGGTCACACCCAAAACTTATCGCCGTCATTTTTCTGGTATTGATTGCAATTGCAGTGTACGGTACAACCCTTATTACGATGGAAACGGGGAGTGAAACGTACCTTGACAAGGACACGCAGCGCGGGATGCTCCTTGACCGGTACACGAAAGGGTTCCAGTCGGACAGTGTGCTGATCCTGATTGAAGCAGACAATGTCCTGGATCCTGTTGTACTCGCATACATCGATCGGTTGCAGGACGACCTCATCAGGGAGCGCTATGTTGCGGGCGCATCGGGTATTGCTGACATGGTGAAAAGCCAGAATGGCGGTGTACTGCCAAAAAACAAGGCAGAAATCCAGCGAATCAAAGAGCAAATCCCGCCGGAAATTATTATGCGGTTTGTCCCGTCCCCCATGATGGCAATCTCGGTGTTGGCGCTTGAACCGGGTCTTGAAAACTCACAGCAGTTCGCGCTCATCGATACTATCAATAAACGGGTGAGCCTGTCTGACTGCCCACCGGGAGTCAGTGTGGTTGTTACGGGGAACCCGGCATTCTCCAAGGAAATGTCTGCTGAGATGGGCAAAACCATGGGCACCCTCATCCTTGCCGCAATGGTCCTGATGGTTATTGCTGTCGGGCTCCTGTTCGGGCACGTCCGTTACCGGCTCCTCCCGGTCTTTGTGGTCGGCACAGGGCTTATCCTGACGTTTGGAATAATCGGTCTTGCGGGTATGCCGATTACGATGGTCACGATTGGTGCATTCCCGGTCATGATCGGGATCGGGATCGATTACGCCATCCAGTTCCATTCCAGGTTCGATGAGGAAGCGCGTAAATCGCCCATTCCCGAAGCGGTCAAAACGACGATCACGAAGGCTGGTCCCTCAGTTCTCTATGCGATGCTTGCAACTGCGATGGGTTTTCTTGCACTCTCTATCTCGCCCCTCCCCATGATCCGGAGTTTCGGCCTTGTCTGCGTGATCGGGCTCGTCTGTTGTTACTTTGCTTCAATTGTGATCGTTCCCACGTTGGGCATCCTCACAGCCTACTGTCCTGTTGTTGAAAAGAACCAAACACAAAAAAATGAGAGGAAATCAAATGTCGATAGGTTCAACGGACTCGTTGGGAGCGTCGTGGAAAAAGTGGCAAAAATCCCGGTGCCGGTCCTGATCGTCTGCATCCTGCTCGCGTTCATCGGCTTCCAGATGGACAACGAGATCATCGTGAACACCGATGAGAAAACTTTTGTTCCTGCCGGCATGCCCGCAAAGGTGAACCTTGATAAGGTGAAGCGCACGATGGGTGAGACGTCAACAACGCCGGTGCTTGTCCGGGGAGACAATATCCTTTCAGTCGATTCTGTTTGGTGGATGCACGAGTTCCAGCAGTACGAAGAGACGCACAACAGCAAGATTACCGGCTCAAGGAGCATCGTGACCTATCTCATCCAGTATAACGGTGGGGTGCTGCCCGGGACAAATCCGGAGATTAACGGGGTTCTCAACCGGATTCCAGAAGGAATCCGGACACGCTATGTAAGCGGCACCACCGAGGCAGTGATCGAGTTCTCGACAGTTGACATGCCAAACGATGTTGCGATGTCGATGATGGAGCAGATGAAAAAGGACCTGGAATGGAAATCCCCGCCGCCTGGAATCTCGGCTTCATTTACCGGGATGGGCGAGATGTTTACCAACTTGATCCGGGAGATCCGCGCGGGAAAGACCCAGATGACTGTTCTCGGGTTTGTGATGATCCTTGTGTTCCTGTATTGCGTCTACCGGAAATTCGCAAAGGCAGCGACCCCCCTCATCCCCATCGTGCTTATTGTCGGCTGGAACGGGCTTATCCTGTACCTTCTTGCCATTGATTACACCCCGCTCACCGCAACGCTCGGTTCCATGTCAGTCGGGGTCGCGTCTGAATACACGATCCTGATCATGGAGCGGTGCTATGAGGAGAGGCAAAATGGCATGGCGCTCCTTCCTGCCATCCGCCACAGCATCCAGCAGATCGGGACTGCAATTACGGTGTCGGGGATGACAACGGTCTTTGGTTTTGCTGCCCTGATGATCTCGACCTTTGGCATCATCAGCAATTTCGGCACCGTGACGGTGATATCTGTCTTCTTTGCGCTTGTTGGAGCAATCATTGTCATGCCGGCAATCCTCGTGCTTGTCGGAACCATGGAAGAGAAGGAGAAGGGACATCAATTCCCTGATACACGCCCAATGCAGCCAGACCTGTAATTACATGGATCAGACCCTTTGTTCTATGGGAACAGTCCGACAGAAAAAACCGGATTGTTACGATACGCACGTACCGCATGAGAAAAAAATTATGTCTAATTTTATCTTCTTCGGCGTGCGCGAAGCGCTCGGGAAGAAGGTCATCAGACGTTATTGATGATTCAGACGATAAAAGAAGATACTATTTTCTTCGGCATGCGCGAAGCGCTCGAGAAGAAGGTCATCAGACGTTATTGATGATTCAGACGATAAAAGAAGATATTACCTTCTTCGGCGTGCGCGAAGCGCTCGGGAAGAAGGTCATCAGACGTTATTGATGATTCAGACGATAAAAGAAGATATTACCTTCTTCGGCGTGCGCGAAACGCTCGGGAAGAAGGTCATCAGATCTTTTTCGTGGTGTCGCCCTTCATGACATACTTGACTACGAAGAAGACGACCAGTGCAATGATCACAAAGTCGATAATCGCACCAACCAGGTCCCCAAGGAGGAACTTTGCCGGTCCCACCTGGAAGACCGCAGTCCTCCAGTCACCCTGCGGTATCAGGACAGCGATGATTGGCATGACGACATCACTTACGACCGCTGTGACCAGTTTGGTTGCCGCCGCACCGATCACGACCGCGACAGCGAGCCCGATGACCTGGTACTTTTTGAGAAATTCCAGGAACTCCTCCTGGAATCCCGCCGCCCCCTTGGTC
>Ga0163202_1000134_pt1 | contig 13099 bp, 14 predicted proteins | sample PL_2010_300m_FD_113540 | JGI IMG/M metagenome (GOLD analysis project Ga0163202, IMG submission 113540) | Freshwater microbial communities from Powell Lake, British Columbia, Canada to study Microbial Dark Matter (Phase II) - PL_2010_300m | ecosystem: Environmental > Aquatic > Freshwater > Lake ... | reverse complement strand
TTTGGGCCTGATTTTTCCAATAGGTGGAACGCGATCTCCGAGCGCGTTCAAGCGTGCGCGGCCTTGTTGTCTTGATGCTTGCGAATGAATGGTGCCGGGAGTAAAGATACGGTCATGCAGGTTATTTTATCAGATGAACTGGTCAAGGGGCTGGATCTTACGCCGGAACATGCGCGGATGGATCTGGCGATCGGGCTTTATGCGGAGCGGCGGATCACTCTGGGCCGCGCCGCAAAGCTGGCCGGAATGATTCAGTCGGAATTCCTGCGTCGTCTTGGCGAACTGCGCATTCCTATGCACTACGATCTGCCCGAGCTGGAGGCCGACCTTCAGATGGTGAGGGAAGCTGAGTGATTGTCGTCAGCGACACTTCGCCGATCACCGCACTGCTCACGGTCGGGCAGATTGAACTTCTTCACCGCCTGTACGGCGACGTAAAAATTCCTCCGGCAGTTGATGCGGAACTGCGAGCTTATCACGTCGAACTGCCGGACTTCATCCAGACGGTTGCTGTCGAGCAAGGTTCGTTACTTGATCAGTTGCAGGCGACTTTAGATCGTGGCGAGGCAGAAGCCATTGTGCTGGCAAAAGCGCTCAACGCGGACTTACTTCTTATGGATGAGGCGATGGGTCGGCAAGCTGCCCGACTTGAACACATGCCGGTGATCGGATTGATGGGTGTGCTTCTCATTGCAAAGAAAAAAGGTCTGCTGGCCTCTGTTTGTGATCTGGTTGAACGTCTTGAAGCCGAGGCCGGTTTTTATCTATCCCGGACAGTTAAAGCGCAGGTTATCTCTGCCGCCGGGGAGTGATCGCGGATTAGACGGGAATCCGAGGTCGAGGATCTCGGCTACAGGTGGAATGCGATCTCCGAGCGCGTTTTAAATAAGAAGCGTGCTCGGAGATCACGCTCCACCTTTGTGCAGTCATTGATTCATCCTCTTTTTCAGTTGGGAGATCATGACGGCATCAACCAGCGCGGCGGGCAGGGCGCGGCGGACGAAGGCTCCGAAATAGGCGACAGCGGTGACGCGGGCGCGAATCGGCGGGCGCGGACTTTCCAGGCATTGGAAAATTTTCTCAGCGACCGCTTCCGGCGGTTTGCTAAACGCGCCCGCCGTGCGGTTTGCGGTGCCTGTTTTGCGGGTTTCAATCGCTTCGCGGTAAAACTCCGTGAATGGTGAGTCAGGATTCAGTCCGTAGCGTTCGGTTCGGTGCGCCAGATTTTCTGAAAACTTCGTTTCAATTGGCCCCGGCTGGATGATCGAGACGGCGACGCCGGAATCAAACAGTTCGCGGCGCAGTGCGTCGGAAAGCGCTTCAACCGCAAACTTTGAAGCCGAATAAACGCCGGCAAAGGGCAGGCTCAGTTCGCCGACCACCGAGCTGACGTTGACGATGCGGCCGTAGCCCTGTTTGCGGAAAATGGGAACAAAACGGTTGGTCAGCTCCTGCAAGCCAAAGACGTTCACTTCGAAAATATCGCGGAGCATGGCGCGGGGCGCGTCTTCAATAGCTGATGTCAGGCCGAAGCCGGCGTTGTTGACTATGGCTCCGAGTTGGCCGCCGAAACGGGCGAGCACGGCATTGGCGGCATTGGCAATCGAGGTGCTGTCGGTCACGTCGAGCACGACAGGGTCGAAGCCTTCGGCGCGGAGCATGTCGAGGTCGGCGGGCTTGCGGGCGGTCGGGGCGACCTGCCAGCCGCGGTCGCGCAGAAGCCGCGCCGTCGCCAGCCCTATGCCTGACGAGCAGCCGGTCACTAAAACTGTTTTTGAACTGCAGGGTGGAGCTTTCATATTGCAGGTGTGTATCAAAACCGATGCCGAAGATAAAGAAAAGACGCCCTTGGTGCGTTGATCCGGAACGTTCAACATGACTTTCGGTGCGCATAGCATATAGATCGAATCAATGGGCGTTTCACCCTAAAGTCAATGTTCTGGTTATCTGTCGCCTTAATTTCAGGCAAGAAGGATAAAAAAGTATTTGGTTGAGACGTTTTTTCTGCAGCCACAAACGGAACCCGCCTCCGGATAGATTAGGCAGAATCATTTGCAGGCAGAATGATGGGTTCCATTTGCCCTGAAATAGAAATGATTCTGCCTCAAAATCATTCTGCCTGTTTAATCCTGTTCTGGTTGCCCTGTCGCTTCCGCAAGGGACGCGGCGGCTATGCCGCGCCAGATAAATTCGTGTGTTGAACCATAAGGTGGAGCGGGCGCTCCGCGCACGCTCAGAACGCGCACGGCGTTCGCGTTCCACCTCAAGAAATGCGGCGTTTCAATTGTGAACCGCTCTAAACCCTCTTCCGAGCATTGGAAACGGTACTACAAACGGTGCATTGGAAATTGACCCATCCGGCGCGGTGGTCTACTCTCTGCGCCTTTAGGAAACAACGCAGTATCAAGGGGTTTTAGGCATGGCAAATACAGTTTTAATCGGCGCGCAGTGGGGCGATGAAGGCAAAGGCAAGGTCATTGATGTTCTGACCGCCAAGGCGAACTGGGTGGTTCGCTATCAGGGCGGCAATAACGCCGGTCACACGGTGGAAATCGGCGACCAAAAATATGTCCTGCATCTGGCTCCGTCGGGCATTCTCCGCCCCGGCGTGAAGTGCGTGATCGGCAACGGTCTGGTCGTTGACCCGATCGGTCTGATGGAAGAACTTCAGGATTTGGAAAAACGCGGCATCGATATTAAAGGCCGCCTGTTTGTCAGCGACCGCGCCCATCTGGTGATTCAGTACCACAAGGAGCTCGACGGCGCGAAAGAGGCCAAGCTGGCGACCGGCAAAAAGATCGGCACCACCAAACGTGGCATCGGCCCGGCCTATTCCGACAAAGCCGACCGCTGCGGTCTGCGCATGGGCGATGTGCTCGAAGCTAATTTTGAGGAAATGCTGCGCGAACGTATTGCGGCGAAAAATGCCATGCTGGCGGTGCTCGGTGCGCTGCCGCTGGATGCCGACGAACTGGTTGCTAAATACCGCGTGGCGTTTGATTATCTCAAACCGTTCATTTGCGATCCGGTTCCGATGCTTAACGCCGCGGTACGCGATCCGGCAAACACCGTGATCTTTGAGGGCGCGCAGGGCGTCATGCTCGACATTGATTTCGGCACTTATCCCTTTGTCACCTCGTCGTCTACCGGCGCGGGCGGCGTGGCTACCGGCGCAGGTATTCCACCGCACTGCATTGATGATGTGATCGGCATTGTCAAAGCCTACACGACCCGCGTGGGCGAAGGACCGTTCCCGACCGAACTGCTCGATGCCGATGGCGACGAGCTGCGCAAGATCGGCCGTGAATTCGGCGCCACCACCGGCCGTCCGCGGCGCTGTGGCTGGTTCGATGCGGTCGTTGCGCGCTATTCCGCCATGATTTGCGGCATTGACCGCTGGGCGCTGATGAAGATGGATGTGCTCGACAGCTTTGAAACGATCAAAGTTTGCGTCGCTTACGAATGTGACGGCGAACGCGTGGACACGGTTCCGGCCAGCATCAGCAAGCTGTCGCGCTGTAAACCGGTCTATGAAGAGTTCAAGGGCTGGAACTGCTCCACCCGCGATGCGACGACCTTTGAAGAACTGCCGAAACAGGCTCAGAAATATATCCGCTGGCTTGAAAAACTGACCGGTGTGCGGGTGGACATCCTCTCCGTCGGGCCGAATCGCAAGAGCACGATCGAATTGAAGATTTAAAATAATTTTCAACCACAGAGGGCACGGAGACTCAGAGAAGAAAAAGGCAATATTCCTCAGTGTCTCTGTGATCTCTAGCGAGCGCAGTGAGCGGGTGGTAAAAGTAGTTTAATGAAACCTGAAGTTCCAAAGCTTGAAAAAATTCCAGAGCATGTCGCCATTATCATGGATGGCAACGGACGCTGGGCGCAGCAGCGAGGTTTGCCGCGGCTGAAAGGTCATGAGCAGGGCGCAGAGTCGGTTCGCGCGGTTCTTCGCGCGGCGCGGCAGGCCGGCGTGAAATATCTGACGCTCTATGCGTTCAGCACCGAAAACTGGGTCCGCCCGAAGGATGAGGTGGAAGGGTTGATGAATTTGCTGGGTGTTTTCATGGATCGCTATGAAGACGAGCTGTTGAAAAATAAAATCCGTTTGCGGGTGATGGGACAGATTGAACGTCTGCCGGCGAAACTGCAGAAGAAGCTTTCGAAACTGATGGAGAAGTCGGCCAAGGATTATGAATACACGCTGATCGTAGCGCTGAGTTATGGCAGTCGTCTCGAAATCGCCGAAGCGGCGAAATTCATCGCGCGCAAGGCGGCGTCCGGAGAGATTGATCCCGAAACGGTGAATGAAGAGACGGTGGCGAAACATCTTTACCTGCCGGATGTGCCGGATCCGGAGCTGATGATCCGCACCAGCGGCGAGCTGCGGCTGAGTAATTTTATGCTCTGGCAGCTCTCTTATGCTGAGCTGGTTGTGACAGATGTTTTTTGGCCGGATTTTCGCGAAGAGCAGTTTTTCCAGGCCTTGGAAGCTTTTAATCAGCGCGGACGCCGCTACGGCGGAGTCGTGACTCAGTAGGAGAGACTATGGATAAAAAAAGAATCGTGACGGGGCTGACCATAGCCGTTGTTCTTTCAATCGCGATGCTACTGGTTCCGGCTGGAAATATTGCGGTGCTGCTGGGGCTGATGATCATTTGCGGTCTGGCCATGCGCGAAGTCTATGCACTGATGCAGCGCGCCGACCTGCCCGCGTCTGAAAAGACGGGAATGACCTGCGGTCTTCTGTTTGTTGCCATGACCTGGCTGGCTACCAAGCACCCTTGTCCCAGATTCTCCGGCGATGACATGCTGTGGTCGCTACTTTTGATTATCCTGATGGTTATCTTTCTGAGGCTGTTCGGCTACGTCAACGCCCGGCAGGCGTTGCGCAACGCGCTGGGCACGCTGTTCGGCTTTCTCTACGTGGCGTTTTTCTGGAGCTTTTTTGTCCGGCTGTATATGGCGGGCGGGAATGAAACGCCGGGCCTGATCGCGTTCTATCTTCTGCTGGCTGTCAAATGGGGCGATGGCGGCGCCTATTTCATCGGTTCGCGCTTCGGAAAGCATAAAATGTGTCCGCGAATTTCTCCGAAGAAAAGCTGGGAAGGACTTTTCGGCGGCATTCTTTTTTCCTGCTCGGTCGGCGTGCTCTGGTGGTTCTTTGCTAAAGGCATGCTTGGGCCGTATAAATTTTCTCTGGTTCATGCGCTGATTCTCGGCGTTCTTCTTCCAATCATTGGAACCCTAAGTGATCTGGTGGAGTCCCTGTTCAAGCGCGCAGTGGACATTAAGGACTCCGGTGCGATTGCGCACGGACTGGGCGGCATGCTCGATATGATCGACAGCCTGCTTTTCACCGCGCCCTTTATGTACATCTACATTAAATTTTTCCTGAGCTAGAAAGGCGGACGTTTTCTGATGGTTGAATTTCTCCTGACCGGCTGGACTGTTTTCTACACCGTTTTTGCTGCGCTGTTTCTTTTCGGCGTCACCGTTTTTGTTCACGAGTTCGGCCATTTCATTGTGGCGCGCCGTTGCGGGCTGGTCGTTAAAACGTTTTCAATCGGCTTCGGGAAAGCCATCTTCAAATGGGAAAAGGACGGCATCCTATACAAAATCGGCTGGATTCCGTTCGGCGGTTACGTCGCGCTTCCGCAGCTCGATCCGGAAGGAATGGAAAAAATCCAAGGCGATGAAACGACGGAGACGTATCCCGACGTCTCGCCGTGGAAAAAAATCGCCGTCTGCGTTTCCGGGCCTCTCGGCAATATCGTGCTGGCGATTCTGCTGGCTGTCGCCATCTGGCTGATTCCCGGAAATGAAGCGGGCGCGCAGATCCGTCCAATCATTGGAAACATTGAAACCAACAGCGCTGCTTACGCCGCCGGTCTGCGCCAAGGCGACGAAATCACCGCAGTCAACGGGGTTGCTGTCAAAAACTGGTATGACTTTACTGTCGAAAGCATGCTCAAAAATAGTGACACCGTCGCACTGGATCTCCTCAACGCCGGTACCGGCAGACATCTGAATATTCCGGTGGTAAAGGGTGATGAGGGCGTGCGCACAATTGAAGGCATTGAACCTGCTATTCCCTGCCTCTTCGGCTCGGTGACAAAAGGCAGCCCGGCCGGTCTGGCGGGTGTTAAAAGCGGTGATGTTGCACTGGCGTTCAACGGCGTACTGGTGCTGGGCTGGGAGCATTTCACCGAACTGGTGCAGGCGGCCGAACCCGGTGTTCCGGCGGCACTCACGGTCGAACGCAAAGGCGAACGGCTTAATCTTTCCATCGTGCCGGAATACAACAAAGAATATGACCGCATCATGGTTGGTGTGCAACTCGGCGGTAGCGGGATGCCGTGGATGCTCTACAAAAATCCGGTTGATCAGCTCAAATCCGATGCGCTGGCCATCGTCCGCGTTCTTAAGGCGCTGGTCACACCGTCGGAAAGCAAACAGGCGGCAGGCGGTCTTGGCGGACCGATCATGATTTTCACCATGCTTACCATGTCGATTAAAATGGGTCTTGTGAACACACTTGGACTGATCCGCTTTCTCAACGTCAACCTCGCGATTCTGAATTTGCTACCGATTCCGGTGCTCGATGGCGGGCACATTGTTTTCTCCCTCTGGCATGGCATCACCCGGCGTAAAGTCAATGTCAAGGTGCAGATGGTTCTCATCAATGTCTGTGCCGTTCTGCTGATCGGTGCGATGCTTATTCTTTCATTCAATGACGTCGATCGTAAGTTTCAGATCAAAAAGTTTTTTGGCCGATTGATTCCGGCTCAGACGGAAGCGAAATCTGCTAAATAGGTGGAACGCGACCTCCGGGCGCGTTAATGTTGTTCAGATTTAAAGCGCGCTCGGAGATCGCGCTCCACCTTAGGAGCGATGAAAGTGGGACGTTTCCAAAAAAAGAGTTTCTTCGGCGAGATGCCGCCGCTGCGCGCCATCGGTTTTCTGGTGCTGATGGGGTTCGTTCTGTTTGTTTCGTTCCGGATTTTTACGCCGCCGGTGAAAACTGTGCAGATTCTGTCCGCGCCCGACGGGAGCCGCAATGCGCGGTTACAGCACGTTTACTATAATTCAAAGCCGGGTTTTAAAATCGCCGTTCGCGAACGGCATCTTTGGCACACGATTTTGTATCTGACGGAATACACCAATGCACCGGCCGGAGCGCTGAATGAAAAGCTGCGCTGGAGCGCGGATTCAAAACGTCTCTACTTCGACATCAACGGTAAGTTGGTCTGGGGCTATGATTTCGAAACTCAGTCGTCCAGACTCAAATCGCCGTGAATGCGGATGACGCCGCTCTCTTCGGAGACGTGCAACGCCTTGCCGGGGAAGGCCTTCGGAAGCCGGGTTTCCAAACATTGGAAAACTTTAACTTTAATCTCCTCCCGCACTTCGTCGGGTACATTGATGAGCGTGGAGAGGCGAATTTCGACGACGTAGCCGGGGCCGTATTTAGAACCGAATCCTGCTGAAAAAGCCGCGCCGACATTAAAGAGACCGTCATCCTCCGGATTGGCGGTTTCGCCGCGTTTCGGGCGCGAGGGGTGGAGCGAATACCTTCCGCTGTATTCGGTTTCGAGTTCGGCGTCAATGACGTCAAAAACGCTTTTGAGCGTTTCCTCCCACAGCATGGCTTCACGGCTTCTCATGGCAAAAATCAGCGTCCGCGCAGCGCGCGGCGGGTGTCAAGATCTTCGGCTTTCTTCTTCAGCATCTCACGCTTGTCGACGGTGTCCTTACCTTTGCAAAGCGCCAGTTCGATTTTTACTTTGCCGGCTTTGAGGTAGGCTTTGAGCGGCACAAGGGTCAGTCCTTTTTCACCGATTTTGCTCCGGAGCCGATCGATCTCTTTTTTGTGCAGGAGCAGGCGGCGCGGGCGGGTCGGGCTGTGGTTATGGACGTTGCCGTGCGAGTAGGGCTGGATGGTCATCTGAAGTACTTCGGCCTGGCCGTTTTCGATGTGAGCATAGGCTTCGTCGATGCGAATGTGACCCTCGCGGATGGATTTGACTTCCGTTCCGCGCAGTTCAATACCGGCTTCGAACTTTTCCAGGACGTGAAAATCCCGGAACGCTTTGCGGTTGGTGGCCAGCACGCCGGAAGCATCCCGGGATTCTTTTGTCTTTTGGGACATGGTTACAGGACGATATCAGAACCTTCGTCGAATGTATCAAAGGAGGAACCCATATCAATGGGCTGCACGCCCATTTCAACGGTCAGTTTGCCTTCGACAATTTCTTTGAGAACGACGTCGTGATAGTCCTGCTCGGGGAAGTCACGCTTGACCATCGGGCGTTCACCGCGGATGAGCTGGCGGGTACGATAGGAAACGAGATTTACCAGCGTCGGGATGCTGCCGATTTTTTCTTCTGCTTTGCTCAGGTATTCGAAGTTCATAGTGCGATCAGTCCTCTCATTGAAACTAAAAAGCGGGGCGTAATGTACACGCCCCGCTTTCCGCCGTCAAACGGCAATTTAGGCTTTATCAGCGACTTACATCATGCCGCCCATGCCGCCGCCCATTCCGCCCATATCGGGCATAGACGGTTTGTTCTTTTCCGGCAGGTCGGTGATCATGCATTCGGTCGTCAGCAGCAGGCCCGCAATGCTGGCCGCGTTCTGCAGGGCAGAGCGGGTCACCTTGGTCGGGTCGATGATGCCGGCGGCGATCATGTCCACATATTCGCCGGTGGCGACATCGTAGCCGTTGTTGCCTTTGGCTTTCTTGACTTCCTGTACGACGATCGCACCTTCGATACCGGCGTTGTCCACCAGCTGGCGGAGCGGAGCTTCGCAGGCTTTACGGACAATCTGGGCACCGATGGCTTCGTCGCCTTCGAGTTTGAGGGTGTCGAGAGCCTTCTGAGCGCGGATGAGCGCCACACCGCCGCCCGGCACAATGCCTTCTTTGGCAGCTGCGCGGGTCGCGTGCAGAGCATCTTCAACGCGGGCTTTCTTTTCCTTCATTTCGGATTCGGTCGCCGCGCCGATGTTAATAACGGCTACGCCGCCGGAGAGCTTGGCCAGACGTTCCTGCAGTTTTTCGCGGTCGTAGTCTGACGTGGTTTCTTCGATCTGGCGGCGGATCTGGTCTTCGCGCGCGGTGATGTTCACCTTCTTGCCGGCGCCGTCAACAATGACGGTTTCGTCTTTGCTGATGGTGACGCGTTTGGCGCGTCCCAGATCTTCGAGCGTGACGTTTTCGAGCTTGATGCCGAGATCTTCGGTGATGAATTTGCCGCCGGTCAGGATGGCGATATCTTCCATCATGGCTTTGCGGCGGTCGCCGAAGCCCGGAGCCTTGACGGCGCAGACGTTGAGCGTGCCGCGCAGTTTGTTGACGACGAGAGTCGCCAGTGCTTCACCTTCGACATCTTCGGAGATAATCAGCAACGGCTTGCTGCTCTTGGCCACGCTCTGGAGAAGCGGAAGCATATCCTGCAGGTTCGAAATCTTCTTTTCGAACAGCAGAATGCAGGGGTCTTCCATCATGACTTCCATCGTTTCAGCGTTGGTCACGAAGTAGGGGGAGAGATAGCCTTTGTCGAACAGCATTCCTTCCTTCACTTCGAGACTGGTTTCCATCGTTTTGGATTCTTCGAGGGTGATCGGGCCGTCTTCGCCGACTTTAGCCATCGCATCCGCAATGATTTTGCCGATCGCGGTGTCGCCGTTGGCGGAAATAGTTCCGACTTGGGCGAGCTCCTCGGTGGACTTGGTCTTCTTGCTCATTTTGGCGAGCGCGGCAACCAGTGCTTCCGTGGCTTTATCAATGCCGCGTTTGAGGCTCATCGGGTTGGCGCCGGCGGTGACGTTCTTGAGACCTTCGCGATAGATCGCTTCGGCCAGAACGGTCGCGGTGGTGGTGCCGTCCCCAGCGATGTCGCTGGTCTTGCTGGCGACTTCACGCACCATCTGTGCGCCCATGTTTTCAAAGGGATCTTCCAGTTCGATCTCCTTGGCAACGGACACGCCGTCTTTGGTGACGGTCGGTGAGCCGTATTTCTTGTCGAGGATCACATTGCGGCCTTTCGGGCCGAGAGTGACTTTGACTGCACGACTGAGTTTTTCCACGCCTTTGAGCATCGCGTCGCGGGCATCTACATCGAATTTCATCTGTTTAGCCATTATGACTTCTCCTTATAAGTTTGGTTGGGGTTAGCCGATCACAGCGAGAATATCTTCTTCACGCATGATCTGGTATTCTTTGCTGCCCATTTTGACTTCTGTTCCGCCGTATTTCGGCATGAGCACGGTGTCACCTTTTTTGACGTTGAAGGGAATGACTTTGCCGTTGTCGTCCAGCTTGCCGGTTCCCAATGCGATCACTTTGCCTTCCTGCGGACGTTCTTTCGCCGTGTCAGGAATGATGATTCCACCTTTTTTCATTTCGGCTTCTTTAATCGGTTCGACCAGTACGCGGTCGCCTAACGGTTTAATGTTCATGAATGCACTCCTCCTTTTTTGGTTTCAGTTCTTCACAACGGCGCAGAACGCGCCGCCGTACACAGTTAATGTCTGAGATTATTTCTTCTTGTCGTCGTCCATCTTGTAGTCGGCGTCAATGACGTCACCATCGGCCTGCTTCTCGCCGCCGGGCTGCTCGCCGCCGGGCTGCTGCTGTTGCGCCTGATCGGCCTGCGCTTTGGAATACATTTCTGTCGCCGCCGCCTGCATGGCTTCGTTCAGTTTTTCCAATGTCGACTTGATCTGCTCGTCGTTATCGCTCTTGAGCGCTTCCTTCACCGGCTCAATCGCCGCTTCGACTGCGGCTTTGTTGTCAGCGGAAATCTTGTCGCCATTTTCCTTCAGGAATTTTTCCGTTTGAAAAACGGTGCTGTCGGCTTGATTGTGCAGATCGACATGCTCTTTGGCCTTTTCGTCTTCGGCGGCGTGCATTTCAGCATCCTTCATCATCTTTTCGACCTCGTCTTTGGACAAGCCGCTCGAAGCGGTGATGGTGATGTGCTGTTCCTTGCCGGTGCCGAGATCTTTGGCTTTCACATTCAGAATGCCGTTGGCATCGATGTCGAACGTCACTTCAATCTGCGGTACGCCGCGCGGAGCGGACGGGATACCGTCGAGCTGGAAGTGGCCGAGCGTTTTATTGTCGCGGGCCATCTTGCGCTCGCCCTGCAGAACATGAATGTCCACGGCCGGCTGGTTGTCGGCGGCCGTCGAGAAAATTTCGCTTTTCTTGGTCGGGATCGTGGTGTTGCGTTCGATCAGCGGGGTGCGTACACCGCCGAGCGTTTCGATGCCGAGCGTAAGCGGCGTCACGTCGAGAAGAAGCACATCTTTCACTTCGCCCTTCATAATGCCGCCCTGAATCGCCGCACCGACCGCGACCACTTCGTCCGGATTCACACCTTTGTGAGGTTCTTTGCCGCCGAACAGAGCTTTGACCGAGTTCTGCACACGCGGCATACGGGTAGAGCCGCCGACCAGAATCACTTCGTCGATCTGGCTGGTGCTCAGCTTCGAATCCTGCAGACAGGCTTTCACCGGACCTTCTGCGCGGGCGATCAGATCATCCACCAGCTGTTCCAGTTTGGAGCGGGTGAGAGTGACGTTCATATGTTTCGGACCGCTGGCATCCGCCGTAATGAACGGCAGATTGATATCAGTCGACTGCGAACTAGAAAGTTCGCACTTCGCTTTTTCCGCCGCTTCTTTGAGACGTTGCAGAGCCATTGGATCTTTCGAAAGGTCAACGCCCTGATCCTTTTTGAATTCCTGCACGAGCCAGTCCATTACCTTCTGGTCGAGGTCGTCGCCGCCGAGGTGACCGTCGCCATTGGTGGCAGCCACTTCAAAAACGCCGTCACCGATATCAAGAATTGAAATATCGAACGTTCCGCCCCCGAGGTCGTAGATGGCGATTTTTTCGTCGTGCTTCTTGTCGAGGCCGTAAGCCAGCGAGGCAGCGGTCGGTTCGTTGACGATACGCAGCACTTCGAGACCGGCGATTTTGCCGGCATCTTTGGTCGCCTGACGCTGACGGTCATTGAAGTAGGCCGGAACCGTGATCACGGCCTGAGTAATTTTTTCGCCGAGGTAAGCTTCCGCGTCAGTCTTCATCTTCTGAAGAATCATCGCGGAGATTTCCGGCGGCGCGTAGGTCTTGTCGCCGATCTTAATGTTGGCGTCGCCGTTGGAGGCTTTCACCACCTGATAGGGCACCAGTTCAATTTCGTGCGCCACTTCCGCATAGTTGCGACCCATGAAACGCTTCACGGAGAAGATGGTATTTTTCGGATTCGTGACCGCCTGACGTTTAGCCGCCTGGCCGACGAGACGTTCGCCGTCTTTCGTGAATGCCACCACCGACGGAGTTGTGCGTCCTCCTTCGGCATTTGGGATTACGGTGGGTTCGCCACCTTCCATAATCGCCATACAGGAATTAGTCGTCCCGAGGTCGATTCCTAAAACTTTTGATGTCGTTGCCATAATTTTGTTCCTTTCAGTTATCTGCCCGCAGCAGATCCGCCTTTGGCGGAAAATTCTCTTCTGTCTGTTTTCGCTTTAAAATCCATCTAGTAGTAAGCAGACAGTGTACCGTAAGATAGTTATCAGTTATAAGTTATTAGTTATCAGTTTTTTAAATAAAATGAAGTTTCCAATGCTTGGAAAAATTTTAGGGCGATCTGTCCCATTTAGCCGATGGTGAGCGCCAGAATGGCGCAGTTCCGATGTTTGGAAACTTAGCCGGCGGCTGCGGAAAAGGTGGCGGGTTATTTTTCGTGGAACAGACACTCTTGTCTGTTCATTTTTTGGAGGACAGACAAGAGTGTCTGTCCCACATCCCTCAAAAACTTTTGAGGATCTGTTTGTTCAAGCATTGGAAATCAACCGGCGGCGGGCCCTGAAGCAGAGCGCCGTAGAAGTAGAGCACAGCACACTTCACGGCAGGAAGCACGCTTCAGGGTTCGAGATCGGAGCGGCTGTAGCCGTTCATACCGAGCACTTCGTCGGTGGTTTTAAAGTGGCACTTGCAGGTTTTGAGCAGGATGCCGGGGCCTTTGTTGGCGACCAGTTCGGCGGCGATCTGTTTAACTTTCGCCGAGCAGCCTTTCGG
>Ga0163202_1000132_pt1 | contig 13143 bp, 12 predicted proteins | sample PL_2010_300m_FD_113540 | JGI IMG/M metagenome (GOLD analysis project Ga0163202, IMG submission 113540) | Freshwater microbial communities from Powell Lake, British Columbia, Canada to study Microbial Dark Matter (Phase II) - PL_2010_300m | ecosystem: Environmental > Aquatic > Freshwater > Lake ... | reverse complement strand
GGCGTCGCGCTCAACCCGAACGCTTCGTTGGTGACATTGTGCCTTCCATCATAGAGGCGGTAAATCTGCATCCAGTAGTTGGTATTGGCATCATAGGTGGTTTCCTGCGTCACATTCCCACCGTCATCATATGCATAGGTCACTTTTTCCGTGACACTTCCGAAACGCTCTTCCAGCACCCGTTGGGTGGTGGGATTATAATCATAATCATGCACCAGTTCTTCGCCGCCTCTTGTGAAAATCGCCCGGCTGAGCGCATTGCTGTATGCGATGGAAAATTCATACAACCTGTCATCCGTCAAAAACATGCCGGTCGCTTTGCCATTCGTGGAATAGGTGTAGTGATATTCACTGCCAACAGCGTCCACCCGTTGCGTCAACAGCAGTGACGCGCTGTAACTGTATGTTTCCGCATATTGTTCCGAACCCGCCTGACGGACAGCGTTTATCAGTGCCCCGTTGGTGCTGTACGAAAAAGCAACGCTCAGGTTAGTTGCCGCCGTTACCACGCTCAGCAGCCCGTTGGAATAAGAAAATTTAATAGATTGCCCATCACGTCCGGCGGAATGGAGCAGTCCGTTGCTATAAGTCAGGGAGACCGTGTTGTTCCAGCCGTCGGAAATATCCTGCAGGATGCCGTTGGTATCAAACCGGTACGCATTTGCACCAGGCAGTGAAAGAACGTATGCCCCGTTGGTTGGCCCGCTCAGCTGCCAGTTGTTATCAAACGAGGCTGAATAAACTCCGTTACTGTTTTTGTCGAAAGTATAGGTTCGGGCATCACCAGACGTCACAATGGCCGCATTGGATTCAATGGACATCGACCAGTCGTAGGAATGACGCCAGCCTTTTCCGAAAACGGATGAGTTGGTCGCTATGCTGTTGTAATAGCGGCTGAATACCAGCGGAACTCCGGGTGCCGGTATACTGATTTCCGTCCGTGAAAAATGATTGTTCCCGCTAATAAAATTGATCGGATCCCCTATGTCTGCATCCCCAGGGTCTATTATGTCAGGCAGAGGCGCATTTGTCGCGGGTGGAGGAAAAACCAGATTAGTTGCAGACGGATAATAGTAAACGGTATTCGACGGAGACACAACGCGCCAACGATACCATGCTGGATCCTCGCCCGAATAAATACAACCAGGAGCAGAGCCAATAATCATCCACCACGAACCGATATTTTTTTCCCAATACACAATCGCAGGAGGCGCGACCGAGCAAGTCGAATAAGTATTGGCGAGAACCGCGCACAAAGAAACAAACAGAAACAGCCCCGAAAAAATCAGTTTTTTCATATTACAGACCTCAAGGAAGCAAACCGAAACAGCATAATCCAAGCCAGCACAGAGCCAAGCCGATCCGACCAAACGAAAAGAACAGTTTTCATATTACGGCTCTGACGCACCCATCTTAGAATCGTTTGAAAAATCATGGTAGCACCACCTTCCTTCCGTCAGTTCCCGGTGCAGTAATCCACACAGTTGGCGGGAAGGCGTCGTTATTGTTCGGATCGGTAAAATCAACATAAAGTTCCTGATAGTCCGAAACTGTGTCGCCGTCGCTATCCGCTTCATTCGGGTTGGTTTTGTGAACGATTATTTCACAGGCATCATTGATACCATCCCCGTCACTGTCTACGTCCATGTTGCCCGCTCGGTAGAACTGAACAATTTCTGAGCCTGTGCTCCAAACCGCCGAATTGGTGCCGGACGGGTAAAGGTTCTGCGCGGCAATGTTCCAGACATTGGAAATCAGGTTGGCGCAGGAATAGACTTCCACACGGTTGGTGAATCCCTCCGGTGCAAACACATTCAAATTCATGCTCCCGGATTGTGGTTCAAGGCAAAGCCAGAGATCGTTGGCATTCTCCTCCGGAACGGACATCATCGCCATCATCCCGCCCCCTTCGAGCAGTTCTGATGTAGCCGCTTCATTATTCTGGAAATCCAGATCCAACCAAGCATCCGCTTCGGATTTGAGGGTGATCTCCCAAACCACGCGACGAGGTGAAAGTTCATCAGACAGGTAGCGATCTAACGGGAAGTCCTTTTCATACGGCATGAATTCCGGGGCTTTGAAAAGCGCCTCGCCTTGGTATTTCTCCCCGTCGGTGGAACTCAGAATGACAATTTCGCCGCGTTGCAGGTCTTCATACACGAGCAGATGCAACGGGAGTTTCAGCTTCGCCAGCTTGGAGTCTTTAGCGACGTAATAAGTGCCGCCCCCCAGCTTGAACGACCAGTACTTGGCAGATAGAAATGACCAGTCTGCCGCCGACATCTTCTGAAACACCTCTTCGTACGGCACCGGCGACGGAAGCGGCGGCACATCATCACGACTTGCAACATACAGCTCCTCTAATTCGCCCCACGAGGAAATCAACTTAGGCTCGATCAGCAACCGATCCACCGTCTCCGCTGTCAGTGCGCCCAGCAAAAGCAGGAAGATTCCGGCAACCGCAAAACGCATAATCACTTTTCGTTTCATGCCACCCCTTTTAAACATAGTTGCGGGTTCTAACAAACCGGCTAAACGAATAGCAAGCGGATTTGTACCTATTTTTGGTAAAATCAAAATCGTCCCTAGATTCGGGACATGAAAAAAACCATCTACTCGCAGGAATACTCCCAGCTTCTAAAATGGCTTAAGGCAAAAAGGAAACAAAGAGGCATTACGATGCGTGAGTTGGGTGAGAAGTTGGGCGTTATCCACTCTTGGGTCGGAAAAATTGAACAAGGCGAGCGACGTTTGGATTTAGTGGAATATGTGCGCCTTTGCAAAGCCCTAGAAATTGATCCGCATGAAGGACTTGATCTTGTTGTGAATGCTATCAACAAGTGAGCCGAACGCCCGGCACCAGCGGATAACCCCGCAGATACGAATCTCCGTCCATAGCGCATTTGCCGGCCGGCTGCACCGCAAGCAGTCGCAAAGCCCCCTCGCCGGTTGCCACCAGCAGGCCTCTTCCCGCCGCCTCAAGAATTTCCCCGGGAACACCTGCGCGATCTTCAATGGCGGAGCACAACACCTTTAGGCGCTGACCATCCGGCATTTCACAGAAACAGCCGGGCCACGGAGTAAACCCCCGAATCCGGTTGCGCAATATCGTGGCAGAAAGCGTCCAGTCAAGTTTCCCATCCTCTTTGGTGAGTTTGCGCACTTCGATTGCAGCGGAATCGTCCTGCGGGCGCCGTCGAACGGTTCCGTCCCGGATCTGCTCAACAGCTTCCATCAGCAGTTCCGCGCCAGCAGCCGCCAGCACAGGCTCCAGAGTCGCCGACGTATCATCGGAGTCGATTGACACTTCACGCTGCAGAATGATATCGCCGGCATCCATTTTTTCGCTGACGTAAAGAATGGTGACACCGGTTCGGGTGTCGCCATTCGCCACGGCCCACTGAATAGGTGATGAACCGCGGTATTTCGGAAGCAACGACGGATGCAGGTTGATCGCGCCATATTTCGGAAGCGACAGCACCGGCGGAGGAATGTACTGACCGTAAGCCACCACAACGAAAAGATCGGCTTTCAATGCGGCCAACTCCGGCAGGCTGTCTTTGACTTTTTCAGGTGAAAGAACCGGAATCCCGCGTTCCTGCGCGAAGGCTTTAACCGGACAAGGCGTTAGTTGCTGCTTACGACCAGCAGGCCGGTCCGGCTGAGTGACAATTGCGACAACCTCATCCTGCGCGCTGGCAAGCAGTGCTTCCAGCGAAGGAAACCCGATGGCTGCCGATCCAAAGAAAACCACACGCATGTCGACGACTCCGGTTAATTCGGCTGATCTTGCGGCTGCTGTTCCTGCTGCTGTTCCTGCGGCTGGCCGCCAGCATCATCCTTCTTCATCTGGCTTGGATTCCAACGGACGCTGTCGGTCAGAAAAATCTGATCCTGCTTATTAAGCCCAAAACCCTGACGTAGCGGAAAGTCCTTCGGGAGACGGCCCATGGCTATAGGGAACCATGTTTTTTCAGACCCTTCGATCAGCGACGAAAGGAACGGCCGGTCTTTGGTGAGCGTGGTGATGTAGAGGCCGCTGATGTATTTACGGTAGTCATTGATTTCATAATAGTCGTCGATGCTTTTCGGCAACAGAATCGACACGCGATTCCCATACCACGCGGTTGCCCACGGCATGTCGGTACACATCACCTCATTCGGTTTAAGCAACTCACTTACACGCATAACAAACGGGGCGTAATATGGGGGATACGGAAGCCCCGGCGGCGGGGACAGGAAGATGGTAACCAGCAACGGCAGAGCCGTCAGACCGACAACCAAAGCTGTCAACCCCATCTTGTAGATCTGAATGTTCAAATCGAGGCGGTCGAGAAGAATGGAAAAAAAGGCCAGGCCGTAGAGAATAACAAAAGGCCAGAAGATGTGATAAAGGCTCAACGCCTCCTTGCCGAAAAAGCCGGCACCGACAAAAAACAGGGCGATCGACAGCCCGATACCCCAGCGCAGGTTGTGAACGTACACGCGCGCAAAGCGGTAGAAAAAAGTCACCATGAAAAAGGCGATCAGCAGGCCGCCGCCCATGGAGGTCAGTCCATTTTCATAGAGTTCGTTGAAGTTTTTCGTCCACTTGGCTTTTGCCAGCCTGAAATCGGACATGAACTTAAAGGTCGGCTTCAAGGTGCGCATCAGGGAGTCATCGGGATACGCTGACGTACCGATCAATGCGGTGTGCGGTGCCAGACCGAGCGGCGCGCCGGAAATCTGGTAGTTACGGAGCAGCCATGGCGAAACGATCAAAAAGATCAGTGCAGCGTAAAAGAAAGCCAAGTGGCCGCTGCGCTGCGTCCGCGTTCCCATCATCAAAATAAACAGTGCCACCCCGGGAATGACGACAATCGCCGCATAGTGGGTCAGAAACGCCGCCGCAGAAAAGAGGATGGAAAGGCAGAAAAGCGAGATCCAGTTCCAGAGCGGCTTCCGCTCACGTCGATTAATCATCGCCAGCAATGCAAAATAGGTCGCACCAAGAATAAAAAACACAAGAACCGGCAACCCGGTTCCGCGCAGGCTGTCCTGCCAGACGATTTCACTCAGAAAATAGGTCAGCACACCCAGCAACCCGATTTTATGCGAAAACAGCTTTCGACCCAGGAGGTAAAGCAGCAGGCCTGAAAGCGCTGTAAAAAAATGTTGAACAGGCACAACCCCCCACTGCTCGCCCGGATAGATGCGCGTCCCCTGAAAAGCGGCGCTGACTGGAAACAGATCCACACCGATCAAATTGAAAAATTTAAAATTCGCCGCAAGAATTGCCGGATAAAGCGGCGGTCTGAAGAGTTCGGGATGGCGGTCAATTTTCACATTGCCATCAAAACTGTGGGCAGACACCTGAGCGATACTCACTGGGCGAACACACTGCGTGATGTAGCGGTTGGACTGAGCCAGATTCCGCCCGAGCTGCGCATAATCCATGGCCGCCGCGGTATCAAATCCACGGAACTGACGGGCTGTGAAAATAATGATTAGCACGAAAATAAAAAGACAGAAAAGGGTTGTGCGAATAATCTTCTGGCCCAGTCCGGCATCCACGCTGTACACGAGGTCCTGCAGGGTTGCCTCAAAGGGCTGCTGTTGTTGTTTTGCCATAGGTCTTACTCCGAAATGTTCATTCCCTGAACCGTTTTCCTGCGAGGCCGAATTTCATTCTCATCATGCATTTCGTACTGCGTATTCCGTATTCGCGACCCCTCGGTTCCCAGTGCGTAATACTCACTACGCAATACGCCCCGAAGCATCCTTGAACACTTCTGCTTCTTCAATCTTAAACTCATTCAACTTCGGAAAAGCCGTACTCCGCGATCTTGCGGTGCAGGGTGCGGCGGCTGATCCCCAGCCTTTCAGCAGCACGCGTACGGTTGCCGGCCGCCTCCTTCAACGCCTGCAAGATGGCCTGTTTTTCCATATCCCCTAGCGTGCTGCCCGCCGCCGGAATGGATCCACCCGGAGCGCCCGCTTCACGGATATGCGCAGGCAAATCGCGTACACCGATCCTCTGTGAACGGGAAAGCACCACCATCTGCTCCACCACATTGCGCAGCTCGCGCACATTGCCCGGCCACGGATAGGCCATCAGCAGATCAATCGCGTCCGGAGAAAACCCTTCGATCAAGCGGTTATTTTCCCGGTTAAACACATCGAGAAAAATTTTCAGCAGCAGCGGAATATCGCTCTTACGCTCACGCAGTGCCGGCAGATGAATCACCACCACATAAAGCCGGTAATAAAGGTCTTCGCGGAACGTTCCCTCCGCCACCATCTTCTTCAGGTCACGGTTCGTCGCCGCAATCAAACGTGTATCCACATCAATGGATTCCTGTCCGCCGACCCGTTCAAAGCGACGTTCCTCCAGCGCGCGCAGAATTTTCACCTGTACGCTGGCATCCACCTCACCGATTTCATCCAGAAACAGCGAGCCGCCGTCCGCCAGCTCAAAGCGCCCCTTACGCCGCTCTGCCGCGCCGGTAAAAGATCCCTTCTCGTGGCCGAATAGCTCGCTCTCCAGCAACGTCGAAGAAAGCGCCGCGCAATGCACCGGCACAAACGCTCCGTTCTTACGCGGACTCAGCCGGTGAATCGCCTTGGCGATCAGCTCCTTGCCGGTTCCGCTCTCACCCTGAATCAGCACGGTCGCCCGCGAGGCGGCCACCTGCCGCACTGTATCAAAAATCTTCTGCATCTCCGGCGAACTACCGATGATATTCTCCATCCCGAACTTGCTATCCAGCTGCTCGTGAAGCTGACGGTTTTCCGTCTCGGCACTGCGTGACCGAAGGACGCGCTGCAAAACCATTTCCAGCTGTTCCAGATTCATCGGCTTAGTCAGGAAATCGGTCGCGCCGTGGCGCATCGCATCCACCGCGGTTTCAATATTTCCGTAAGCGGTCAGCAGAATGCAGATCAGTTGCGGCGAATTGGCCAGCGCGCGCTGCATCAGCGTCATCCCGTCCATACCGGGCATCCGCAAATCGCTCAACATCACATCCACCGGCTTCTCGCTCAGAAAATTCAGAGCCGCCGCGCCGCTTTCCGCCACCAGCACGTCGTACGAACGGCGCAGTGCCCGCGCCAGCCCTTCGCGCGTGTTCTTTTCGTCATCGACTATCAAAACCACCGGTTTAGCACTCATTCCTTATTCTCCTTTTTCGGAGCCTCCAAAAGCGACATCCGCACATCATCGCGCGGGAAATGCAGCGTGAAAGCCGTGCCGCGCTCCGGCGTACTGCAGATTTCGATCTCGCCGCCGTGATCGCGCAGAATCCGCTGTACAATCATCAGCCCGAGCCCCGAGCCGGTCGTCTTGGTCGTGTGATACGGTTCATAAATCGCACCGAGATTTTCCGGCGTAATGCCCGGCCCGTTATCGGCAAAGCAGAGGCTCACGAAGCGCGATGACACTTCGATGCCGATCTTCAAAATGCCGCCGTCCTCCATCGCCTGAATCGCGTTCTTAATGATGTTAAAGAAGGCCTGCTTGACCTGCACCTCATCGGCTGGGACCGAAGGAATATGCTCCGCCTGCTCGCGTTCCGCCAGAATACGCCGGTTTTCGATCTCGTGGCGCATCAGTTCCAGCGTTTCATCCAGCAGCCGCTCCATCTGCACCGGTTTACGGTCCGGCAGCGAAGGACGGATCGCGCGCAGAAACTGCGTAATAATCCGGTCGAGGCGGTGCACTTCGCGTTTCGAAACCTCAACCAGCTCCTTCAGACTTTCGCGTGCCTCGGAATCGGTCAGATCGTCGAGTTCACGCTCCATCAGTTGCAGATGAATCGTCACCGCATTCAGCGGATTACCGATTTCATGTGCCACGCCGGCGGCCAGCAGTGTCAGCGCTTTCAGCCGCTCGGACTCAATCGACTCAGCCGTCGTTGCCCGCTCGCGCGTCACATCACGGAAAATCACCACCGCCCCCTGCTCGCGCTCTTCAATCGCTGAAAGCGGCACCACATAAAACTCGACAAAGCGGTGATCCGGATAGGTCACCTCAATTTCGCGGCGGACCAAACGTTCCCACTCGTCGCCGTCCAGACTGAGCACCTTTTCCCAGTCAATATCGCGAATGTAGCGGGCAATCGGCTGACCTTCGGCGGCTTCGAGTTTGAAACCGAAAAGGTTTTCCGCCATCCGGTTGGCGTAGCGGATGCGCGCACCGCGCCCGACCACCACGATGCCTTCCTGAATCGCCTGGAAAATCGTCTCCATCAGCCCCTTTTCGCGAGCCAGATGCAAAAACTGCGTCTGGACGCTGTCGGAGTCCATCCGGTCGAGACGATCGATCAATTTGTCTAAAAACTTCGATTTCATATGGAAAGTCCTGCAGGAACTGGGACAATTTGTACCACAAAGCCGGTGGAGTTCAACTGATTAATAGCGCCAAAATGGCTGACTTTTCAAGGTTTGAAAGCCTTTCCGGTGATTTTTCCAAACATTGGAAAAATCATTTTCGCTTGAGAACGGCGCGCCAGCCGGTCGGCACCGAATAGGTGGGCATCTGAACATGACTCACTTCGCGCGCCTGTTCGACGATGTAGAACGCCTCCGGGTCATCGGCTTTAATGGACTCGAGGATCCATTTGATGTCTTTACGGCGGCAGACAACCAGCAGTTCCGTTACCGGCCCTAACCGCCCTTCGCCCTCAAAGGTCGTCACAATCTGCCCGGCATCGCGAAGCCGGTTGGCGGCGGTCGCGCCTGCCGTACGGCTGAACGCGCGCAGGGCAACATGACCCAGCGCGATCTTCCGCTCCAGCGCAATGCCGACCACGTTGCCGGTGGCAAATCCAAGTCCGTAGAAGACTGCCAGCGCCGGCGCGGTATAAATCTGCTGTACGATGGCGGAAATAATGGTCACCCAGATGGTGACTTCGATGAATCCCAGCACAAACGCCAGCCGCGTCCGGCCCTGCACGGTGACAATTGTCCGCACCGTTCCGATGGAAACGTCCACGATGCGGGCGCAGAAAATCAAAAGCCCGACCAATAGAATATGCCAATTCAAAACCGGCCTCCGTTCAAGCGTTTTAACAAAACTGAAATTGTCGTCGTTACTGGATATAAGCGGGACAGACAAGAGTGTCTTCGGCACATTTACCCGTGATCCGTCGCGTCAATCACTTCCTGAACCGCCGGGACTTTTTCTTTAAGCAGGCGTTCGATGCCGTTTTTCATCGTCATTCGCGCGCCCATACAGCCACGGCAGCCGCCCTGCAGTTCCACGTAGACGTTGCCATCTTTGACGGTCGTGATCGTGGCGCCGCCGCCGTGGCCGGCCAGTGCCGGATTGATTTCTTCTTCAAAAATTTTCTCTACCGCTTCGAGTATTTCAGCATCGTTCATGATCCAGCTCCTTGATTTTCGGTGAAAGCTAACTTTTACGGTCGGATTTGTCAAAATCCGTCTCTTACCAGGGGCGGAACGTTCGTGCAAGCGTCAGAGCGGCGAGCCCGATCAGAACAGCCCCGGCAATCGCTGCGCCGATCCAGCCAAGCAGGGAGAGCGTTGTCATAATGACCCCGGCAATCATCACACCAAGCAAAATATAGCGCATCGCCTTCCAGAACGGAATACCCATCACAAAAGCCGCCATAGCTCCGGTCCATGCGCCGGTCATTGGTAGTGGAATCGCCACAAAGATGGTCAGGCCGAGCGCTTCATATTTTTCAATGCTGGCACTTTTTCTGCGGGTACGGGCAAAGAGCCAGTCGAAAAACTTCCGTCCGGCCTTAAACCTCATGCAGGCACGCGACAACGGACCGAGCAACAGCAGAATCAGCGGAACCGGAATCATGTTGCCGACCACGGCAATCAGAAAAACCCGCCACCACGGCATTTTGAAAGCCACGATGCCGACGGGCACCGCGCCGCGCAGCTCAACGATCGGCAGAGTGGAAATTGCGACAACCGCCGCATCCGGCGACAGCCCCTTTTCGTTTAACCAGACAGCAATTTTTTCACCGCGAGAAGGCTGCTCGGTTTCTCCAGCCTTCAGCGGCAGGGTAAACAGAAGCAATGCGGAGAGCAGTACAGCATATTTTTTCATAGTTCCTCTTCAATCAGCCGGATCTTTTTCCGGGGCTTGCGTATTTTTTTGTGATATTTCCGGAGCACCCGGGCAAAGCGGATTAAATCACGGAACGGCGCGATCAAACTCTTGTGGCGCTTCGGCGGTTTGGTGATACGAACCGAGCCGACACGAATGCGGCGCGAGGCGATATTGAGCAGCGTTTCAAACTCGGATGGAAGCGACGATTTTTCTTCGAGAATGAACGGCAGCACATCACAGCGGTAAAAACGGAAGCCGCACGGCGGATCAGGCACATAAACGCCCAGCAGTCGGTCGAGCCAGAAACTCATCGTCCGGATCGTCCAGCGGCGCACCAGCGGGATGCGTTTAACATCCGCCATCCGGTTTCCAATCAGCACCGGCAAATGCGTCCGGTAATAGGCTTCAAAAAAATTTGATATCTCTGCCGGGTCATGGAATCCATCGGCATCCAGCGTAATCGCCGCGTCGAATCCATGAGCAAGGATATACTTGAAGCCTTCAGTCAGCGCGGCACCTTTACCACCATTCTCCTTGCGGCGGATCACCACGGCACCGGCGGCTTCGGCGCGCGCTGCGGTTTCATCCGTCGAAGCGTCATCCACCACAATCACATCCGGCAGATAAGTGAGCGCTTTGGAAACAACATCTCCAACCGTCCTCTCCTCGCAGAAAGCGGGCATCAGCACTGCGACTCTCGCCACCTCTTTATATTGTGCAATCGTTGCCATCAGCCGTCGTCCCTGTTACGAGCCAGTTCATCCGCCCGGTAGGATGAGCGCACCAGCGGTCCCGCCGCGACACCTTTAAACCCGATTCCCTGAGCATGTGCGGCGAGTTTATCAAAATGTTCGGGAGAAAGATAGCGTTCGACCGGATGATGTTCGCGCGTCGGCGCCAAATACTGTCCCAGCGTCAGCAGGCGGACGCCCGCCGCAAATAAATCTTCCAGACATTGGAAAATCTCCTCGTCCGTTTCGCCGAGACCGAGCATCAGCCCCGTCTTCACCTGCACCCCGCCCCGCTCTGCCGCTTTACGCAGCGTCGCCAGCGACTTTTTATAACTCGCCTGCGGACGAACCGTGGCCTGAAGCCGCTCAACCGTTTCAAGATTGTGATTAAACACATCCGGCTTCGCATCCAGCACCGCATCAAGATGCTCCACAAAATCCGGAGTCAGAACTTCGACTGACGCTTCCGGCATCGCCGCCTGCACCGCGCGAATCGTGTTGGCAAAAGCCTGCGCGCCACCGTCGGGCAGGTCGTCGCGCGTCACGCTGGTGATCACCACATGCCGCAAATTAAGCCGCTTGGCCGCCTCGGCCACGCGGGCCGGCTCATCGAAATCCACCGGCGACGTCTTGCCGGTATTCACATTACAAAAACGGCAATTTCGTGTGCAGGTGTTGCCGAGAATCATCACCGTCGCCGTTCCACGGTTCCAGCACTCGTGACGGTTGGGACACTTCGCACTGGCACAGACGGTGTTCAGCTGAAGGCTCTCTAGCAACTTACTCACGTCCGGATAGCTCTGATCCGTCGCGATCGGCCGCCGCATCCACTGCGGCAGCCGCTGCGCTTTGGGTTTAAGCTCATTCATGGCGAATCTCAGGCGGACAGCGTTTCGATCAGCTTCTGGAGTTTTTCGCGCTTTTCGAGCAGCTCGCCTTTACGCTTCTCTTCCCCGGCAACCACGTCGGCGGGCGCCTTGCTCATAAACCCGGCGTTGGAAAGTTTTTTGACAATTCCGGTGATGCCGTTTTCGACAATCTCAATCTGCTTTTCCAGCTTCTTGATTTCCGCGGCGGTGTCCACCAGTCCCTCGATGGACATATAAACCGTACCGAGCTGGCTGATGCCGCTGGGCATCGCGCCTTCGGGCGTGAAATCGCGATCAATGCCGATGGATTCCGCGCCGAGCAATGAAGAAACGGATGCGATGTCTTCACGAAGCAGTTTACCGGTGCGTTCCTGCGCCGGGCGGATATGAAACTTCGCCTGCTGTTTCGGCGTGAGGTTGTAATCGGTCCGCAAGGTGCGGCCGACGCGGATCAAGTCGTGCTTGGCGTCCACATAATCAACCGTTTCACGTTTCACACCCCATGCACTCAGGTCTTCATAGGAAAGAGCCTTCGGCCACGGCGCGGTCTGAATGGATTCGCTGGCGATGTTGTATCCCATGCCGTGCCACAGCTCTTCGGTGATGAACGGGATAAACGGATGCAGCAGGCGGATGGCGCTGGAAAAGACATAGTGCATCACCTGCTCGACTTCCTGTTTGCGCCGCGCATCTTCGCCGCGGAACACGCTCTTGGAATATTCGACGTACCAGTCGCAATAGTGGTGCCACATGAAATCGTACATCGCCAGCGCGGCGTCGTTAAAGCGGCAGCGCGCCAGATTGTCTTCCGTGTTGCGAACCGCTTCGCTCAGCTTGGCGAGAATGTGCTGATCGTCCGGGCTGAGTGACATTTTGCTGAAGTCGATCTTCTCGGGATCGAGCGGCCCTTCGCAGGTGGCATTCATCTGCATGAAGCGTGCGGCGTTCCAGATCTTCGTGCAGAAGTTGCGGCCCAGTTCGAATTTTTCGTCGCTGATATAAACGTCCTGCCCTGTCGCGGTCAGCATCATCAGGCTGAAACCAAGGCGTCGGCGCTGTATTTTTCGATGATGTTGAGCGGGTCGATCGAGTTGCCGAGGCTCTTGCTCATCTTACGACCCTGATCGTCGCGCACGGTGCCGTGGATATAAACCGTGTCGAATGGAATATCGTCCATAAATTCCAGGCCCGCCATAATCATGCGCGCCACCCAAAAGAAAATAATTTCCGAAGCGGTTACCAGCGTTTTGGTCGGATAAAAATGGTTCAAGTCTTCCGTTTTTTCCGGCCAGCCGAACACGCTGAACGGCCAGAGCCACGACGAAAACCAGGTGTCGAGAACGTCTTCGTCCTGCCGGATGTCCTTCACGCCGCAAACCGGACAGCTTCCGGGAACTTCCCGCGCCGCCCATTCATGGCCGCAGGCGTCGCAGTAGAAAACCGGAATGCGGTGGCCCCACCAGATCTGACGCGAAAT
>Ga0163202_1000131_pt1 | contig 13180 bp, 15 predicted proteins | sample PL_2010_300m_FD_113540 | JGI IMG/M metagenome (GOLD analysis project Ga0163202, IMG submission 113540) | Freshwater microbial communities from Powell Lake, British Columbia, Canada to study Microbial Dark Matter (Phase II) - PL_2010_300m | ecosystem: Environmental > Aquatic > Freshwater > Lake ... | reverse complement strand
CTTTTCATGAAATCACCTCTTGACTGCGTAATTTGCAGCCATAAATATACAGCATGTGAATCAAGGATTCACATGCTGTATATTTATGGCTGCAAATTACGCAGTCAAGAGGTGATTTCATGAAAAGACAGGTAGCTTTTACGCTGCGATTTGATCCGACCTTTTACGAGCGGATCAAGGCAGTTGCAGCAAGTGAAGGCAGGAGCGTGACCTCTTTTGTGCAGGAGGCCGTGGCCAGAAAGTTGGACGAGGAGGCTGCCGCCTCCCTGTTTCAAGCCTTTACCCTTGTCGGAGAAGATATGGCGGAAGCGGGCGTCGAGTTTGCATGCGATGCCCAGCGGGAGGTGGCGCTGAAAGATGTATGTGTGAACAGGTCCTGGCCATATCGAAGGAGCGTCTGATTCGCTGCGTGGGACGTCTTGAAAACGAACGACTGGAAACGGTGGCGGCAGCGATTCGCCGTGTGTTGGAAGTCTGAGAAAAAGGGGCGGACAGCCCCCGATTGGATCTTGGCCAATACGGAAAGGGCGTTTTATGAATACCTTGGACTTTTTTGGGGAATGATAGGGGGAACGGTTTAAGTTTTACGTGTTACGTTTTAAGTGTTAAGGGATTTTCTGAATCAGGACGGGCCAGGGAGGTGTTTATAGATGTCTTTTCTGTGGCCGATCTTTGCCACCAGGATCACAAGAGTGTCATCATGAATTTCATAAATGATGCGGTAATCTCCAGCTCTTATTTTGTGAAACTTGTTGTTTCCCTTCATTTTTGTTATAGCCGGGTCCGGCAGATTTTCAGCGAGGGCGTCGATTTTCCTCTTTATTCGTATCAATTCCTTTTGGGGAAGTGTTCTCAGATTCTTTTCGACAGCGGGTCTGAACTTTATTGTGTATGCCATTTTAGAGACCCAATTTTTTCCAGAACTGCTCGGCGGGGATGTCCTCACCCTGCTCTTTAATTGCCTTATTGGCATCGGAAATATCTATGCGGTCTTCTAATTCCTGAAGCAGCCTGAGTTCGTCCATTGCGACCAGAGCGGCAATCTCCTCGCCTCTTCTGGTCAGAATGATAGATTCTTTCCCAAAGGATACGCGGTTGACAATATTAGAAAAGTTTTTTCTGACGTCCGCCGTGGATATTTTTGTGGTCATCGCAGCATCTCCTGTGTACGTTATAGGCAAATAGTACAATAGAGCAGATAGCATGTCAAGCAGTAATAAAAAGCGGTAATAAAAAGATTTTAGTCTAACCGTAAAACCTATAATTTCAAGGGAATTTTCCATTGGACGACGGCGATCGGTTTTTTCAGCGATCTGGTTTACGTGTGCGCGCCGGCACCGCTGCAATCGGGCGTCGCTTGCGTGCCCGGCGAAGCCTTCTACCATGACGACAGCGGTGAAGATCTGGCCCGATTCTGCTTCGCCAGGGATGATCCTGTTCTGGATGATGCATGCAGAAGGCTGGAGCGTCTGCACTTAAAATAAGATGCCGAAATTCAGGACGATGCGGATAGATACGCCTGCGGTTGCAACACACCTGTTGTGGAATTTGACGAGTATTACCTGCTGCATCGTTCTTTTCTCCTGGATATTAAAATTATTCTTCTGACGGTATTGAAGGTCGTGAGGCGGGAAGGTGTGGTTCACTGAGGCTTCACTTAATTAAAGACCTGACCCCCCCATTCCAGCGCCCCTATTTATCTCTTGACATTACACATTTCTGTATGCTTTATTATGGTCTGTGGAAGGAGGTGCTTTATGCAGACAGAAATGGCGCGAATCAATGTCACCTTGCCGAGGGAGGTGATCGAATCCTTGAATCAAATTGCCGGTCCCCGCAGCCGCAGCCGCCTCATTGCGGAATCACTCCGGGAGTACATTCGGCAAATGAAAGCAGCCGAATTGGGAAAGCGGCTTGAAGAGGGGTATTGCGCCGCGGCAGCGGAGAATGTTGCCATGACCGAAGAATTCGAAGCCGTCGATCTGGAGGGGTGGGATGAATATTAAACGAGGGGAGATTTACCTGGCTGCCCTTGACCCCGTGATGGGGCGGGAGATCGCCAAAACTCGCCCGGTCGCGGTGGTTTCCAACGATAAAAACAATGAATTTTCAGGAACGGTGACGATTCTTCCCCTGACCTCGAAAAACCCTCAGACGGTCTATCCCTTTGAGGTTTTCATTTCCCGGGGCATTGCCAATTTACCCAAGGACTCCAAGATCAAAGCGGATCAGATTCGCACCCTCGACAAAAGAAGGATCATAAAAAGAATTGGCGCTTTGGATCTGAAGGGTTTGAACGCGATTGACGAGGCCCTGAAAATCCACCTGGCTCTGAAATAGACGATGGGGGTCTTTTAATTTAGCGTTTTTACCATGACAAGCTCTGATCAAAAACGTTATCTTTCTCAATGGTTGATGACGTCGTCTCTCCGGCGCTTTCTTTTTTTCCTGACGGCCGATGCGCTCATCATCTGCTTTTCGCTCTACCTTGCCTTCCTCGTTCATTTCGAGTTTAACCTGAATATCCGGTACCTCAGCCTTGTCGTAGAGGTCGTTCTTTTCTTTATCGTCCTGAAGATACTCTCCCTCGCGGCTTTCCGGGTTTACAGAATCACCTGGCGATACGTTGGGATCTCCGACCTGGTCAATATCTTCCTGGCGCTGTTCATTGCCGAACTGGTTCTGGTCGTCCTGAGCCTCCCAACCGCTGTGCTGCCCGATCTCGCCATCCGGGGGCTCTCCAAGCGGATCTTCTTCGTCGATGGGGTCGTCTGCTTCGGTCTGATCGCGGCCCTGCGGGTGTCGAAGCGGCTCTATCTGGAGGTGATCCGGGAGAAAGGGCCGATCCGCCGGGGGAAGAACACCCTGATCGTCGGGGCGGGGAACGCGGGGGAGATGATGCTGCGCGACATGGTCCGCCACGGTTACGAGGATTTCTACCCGATCGGCTTCGTGGACGACGATCCGAACAAGGTGGGCGCCTACATCCACGGGGTGAAGGTCCTTGGGCCCACAAAGAGCCTGGAGGCGATGATCCTGAAGCATCGGGTGCAGGCGGTCGTCATTGCCATTCCGACGCTGAATCACAAGATCCTGCGGAGCCTCTACGACGGGGCGAAAAGGGCAAAGGTGGAGACCGTCAAGATCATGCCCAGGATCTACGATTTCAGCCATCCCGACATCAACATGAAGAATCTCGAGGATATTTCCATCGAGGACCTGGTCGGGCGGCAGGCGGTCAACGTCGATTACCAGGGGATCGGGGCGTTCATCCGGGGGAAAGCGGTTCTGATCACCGGCGCGGGGGGGTCCATCGGTTCGGAAATCGTCCATCAGATCTGCACTTTCGGACCGGAGAGGGTCGTTCTTTTCGACAACGACGAGACAGAGCTGCACAACCAGGGGCTGAAACTCCAGCGGCTCTATCCCAATCTCTGGGGGCGGCTCGACTTCATGACCGGCGATGTCCGGGATGAGGGAAGGCTGCGCGAGGTCTTCGCGGAGTACCAGCCCCGGATCGTCTTTCACGCCGCCGCCTACAAGCATGTCCCCATGATGGAAAGCAATCCCAAAGAGGCGGTGAAGGTCAATCTTTTCGGGACCTTCGCCCTGGCCGGGGCTGCGAGGGATCATGGCGTGGAGAAGTTTATCATGATATCGACGGACAAGGCGGTCCGGCCGACGAGCGTCATGGGGGCGACCAAAAGGATGGCGGAGTATATCTGCCGGGCATTTAATGAGGATGGGATTAAGGCGACGCAATTTGTCTCCGTGCGATTCGGCAACGTCCTGGGCAGCCGGGGCAGCGTCCTCCCTTTGTTTCTGGAACAGCTCAAGCACGGCGGGCCTCTGACGGTGACCGACCGGGAGATGAAGCGGTATTTCATGACGATCCCCGAAGCGGTCTCCCTGGTCCTCCAGGCCTCCATCCTGGGCAATGGCGGCGAGGTTTTTGTTCTGGATATGGGTGAGCCGGTTCGGATTATGGATATCGCCGAAGAATTGATCAGAATCCACGGCATGGAGCCTTATAAGGACATTGACATCCAGTTTACGGGATTGAGGCCGGGCGAAAAGCTCTTCGAGGAGATCCTGACGGCGGAAGAGGGAACCGACGCCAGCCGCCACGAGAAGATCTTCATCGCCAGAAACGATGCTAAATATTCGCTTTCGGAGATGCCGGACATACTGAAGGAATTTTCCGCGGTGATTGCCGATCCTTTGCCTGAAAGCGGCGATCGCATGAAGCAGCTTCTGCGCAAATACGTGAAATATTACCAAGAATAGATAATGGGGTCAGGTCTTGCAATTTAGCGTTTTGCGGGGAGGGCCACAAAGGGGGAGAGAAGATGAAAAAGCAGGCATTGCGTAATTTGGCGTTTGCGTTGTTTTTATTGTTTTTCTTTGTTGCGACGGCGTTTGCTGAAGATTCGGAGGTCGCCAGGCAGACGCTCAGGGAAATTCCCGGCGTTTACGTGATCGTCGAGGACTTGCAGCCCAATCTTCTCAAGTACGAGAGATACGCGAAGGAGTTTGACCTGAACAAGGCGAGGGTTCTGCGGGATGCGGAACAGAGCCTGAGCGAGGGCGGAATCAAGGCGCTTTCCAGGGAAGAGTGGGAGAAGACCCCGGGCCGTCCCGTCCTGTATGTGAATATCAACACCCACGAAAACGAGAAATACTGGTTTGCGTACGACATCAAGGTCGAGCTGCGTCAGGTTGTTTTTCTGGAGGCCAATCCCAATGTAAAAACGCTGGCCAATACATGGTCGATCAACATCACGGGGGTTGCCAATATCGGGAATCTGGATATCATACGGAAGGATACGGGGGTCTTGGTGGGGAGGTTTGTCCAGGCGTATTGGGCGGTGAATAAGAAGTGAAGGCAATTAGACCCTTACCTTCCCCTTCGACTGGCTCGGAATGACAATTAAAAAAAGGGCTTTGGCCCTTTTTTATTGGGTGTTTTCATTTTATGATCAGTAAAATACAACCTTGACTTTACTTTATATTTAATATAAATGAATGCAAAAAGGCATTGGGATTGATGATGGGTACCATTTATAAAAGAGCCGTTATCGATGAAATTCTTCCTTACCTGAACGATATTGGAATCATCGTGCTTCACGGGGCGCGCCAGGTTGGCAAGACATCTATTCTCTCTTATCTTCAGGAGCAGCTTCGAAACCAAGGTAAGATCGCCTATTTCATCGATCTTGAGGACTCGCGGTTTGTCCGCATTCTCGATGGCGGCATCGAAGCCTTCCGGCAGCTGCTTAGGGAAGAAGGGATTTCCGTCGAACTCGGAGGTAAGGCCTTCGTATTCATAGATGAAATTCAGTATCTGGCCAATCCGTCCTCCTTTCTGAAGCTCTTGGCCGATCATCACGGGGATATCAAGTTGATCGTCTCCGGCTCTTCGAGTTTCGCGATCCAGAGTAAATTTCAGGATTCGTTAGCCGGCCGTACGGTGGACTTCACGATTTTTCCCCTTTCGTTCCAAGAGTTTCTCTTTTTTCGCGACGTTCCCTTCCCTGAGGGACAGCCGTTCACGGATAAGAAAAACGAGGAGCTTCTGGCGCTTTTCCGGGAATTTGTCCTCTGCGGGGGCTATCCACGCGTGGCCCTCATGGCGGAAACGGCAAAGAAAGAACGGTATCTTCAGCAGATCATCGATACCTATGTGAAAAAAGACATCCGCGACCTTGCTGAAGTCAAGGATGTTGATAAATTCAACCGCCTCCTGGAGGTTCTAGCCTCCCAGAGCGGTCAGCTATTGAACATCGCGGAGCTGGCCAATACGGCGAGAATTGCCCGGGCGACCGTTGAGCGGTACCTCTTCATCCTCGAAAATACGTATATTTTAAGGCTGGTACGGCCCTTCAGCCGGAACCTCCGTGCAGAACTCTTCAAACTCCCGAAGATTTTCTTCTACGACACGGGGCTCATGCAGATGCTCTGGCTCAAGGGGCTGCCACGGGAAGTCATCGGTTCGGTCCTGGAAACGGCAGTACATTCCGAACTCGCCAAGCGATATGGACCGGAAGCCGTTCATTACTGGCGCACCCAGGACAAGAAGGAGATTGACTTCATCCTTCAGGTCCGGGACGATATTCTGCCGATCGAGGTAAAAATGGGCTTCGATCAGTTCAATCCCTCTGCCATCCGGTATTTCAACCGGCATTACAATCTCGACCGCTACCGGGTGGTTGCCCTGAACGGCGTCGCGGATCACACCATCCGGGTCTACCCCTGGGAGTTGGAACGTAAGATGCTGTCTAATTTATACGGGAGTGGCTGCCCTGAAAAACGCTAAATTTAAAGACCTGACCCCCTTTTTGTTTTTGTTACTGCTGCTGGCGGGACCGGTAATGGCGGCCGATGAGCCGTTTATGGGTCCGGCGAACTGGGGCGGAACGGGGCTGATGGAGATCCCCACGGCCCGGGTCCTCCGGGAGGGACGCTACCGGATCGGGGCGGGCCAGGCGGACCCCTACCGGTATTACTACGGGGCGGTGAGCCCGCTGAAGGGGCTGGAGATTGGGGGGCGTATAACTGAGGTGCTGGGTGTGCCGGCACTCATGGCGGGTTACGGCAATACCAAGGACAAGGCGATTGACCTGAAGTACCGGTTTCTCCCGGAGGGGAAGTGGATGCCCGCCCTGGCGGTGGGGATCATGGACCCCCACGGGACCCGGGTTTACCCTTCCCAGTACATTGTTGCCAGCAAGCAGATCTATCCGTTCGATTTCACGGTCGGCTTCGGAAACGGGCGTTTCGGGACGCGGCCGCTGCCCTCTCAAGGGGAAGGGTTCGCCATCGAGATGCTCACCGACAATGCCTCATGGCGGGCGGATAGTCAGTTCTTCTGGGGGGTCGAGTTCGCCGCGACGGATCAGATCCTGCTCATGGCCGAGTACAACCCGATCCGCTATGAGGCGCAAACCAGCGATCCGGCGCAGGCGAAGTATTTCACCGAGGCCGTCCCCTCCAAATTCAACTTCGGCCTCCGCTGGCGTCCCCTGGACTGGCTGGAAACGGATGTGAGCTGGCAGCGGGGGAATCAGATCGGCGTGAATCTGTCTGTGGCCTTCGATTTGGGAAAGCCTTTGATCCCTCTCTATGACCACCCGTACAAGGAGAAACCGGAGCACCGCCTGAATCCACTGGAGGAGCGGATCGCCCGGGGGCTTGCCGCCTCCGGCTTCGGCAGCGTCGCCGTGCGGCTGGTCGGGGAGGAGCTCAGGATCGAGGCCCAGAACGTCAAGTACTATTACACCCCCCGGGCGCTCGGCGTGATGCTCAGGCTCGCCGCGGAGATGGCGCCGGCCGATGTGCGGACGTTGCGTCTGGTCGTAACGGAAAACGGTATTCCGATGGCGGCGATGACGGCCGCCCGTGAGGATGCGGTTCTGTTTGCCACGGAGAAGATTACCGCCAATGAATTCCTCACGCTGGCCCGGATGGAGACGGATGTTTCCGAGAGACTGCCGGTGAAAAAGAAGCTTGACGACTATTGGGATTACGGCCTGAACCCCTCCTTCAGGACCTTCCTCAACGACCCCTCGGGCTTCTTCAAGTTCCGCTTCGGCGTGCGGGGCTGGGTGAGCTTCTATCCGTGGGCGGGGGCGTCGCTCGTGACGGGCCTGGAGGCTTATCCCTACAACAACGTCTCCACCTCCAACGCCCCGTCCGCCACGGCGGTGCGGACGGACATCGTCCCCTACCAGCAGAATAAGGTTGTTTTGGGGATCCTGATGGCCGAGCAGATCGAGAAGTTCCCGCACGAGATCTACGGGCGCCTCTCCGCGGGGATCCTGGAGGTCCAGTACGCCGGACTGGACGGGGAGGTGGCGATGCCGCTCTTCGGAGGGCGGCTGATGGTGGGGCTCTCGGGGAGCGTGGTGAAGAAGCGCGATCCGGATAGGGCTTTCGGGTTCAAGGAAAACGACTTCAAGGACACCTACCGGACGGCCTTTCTCAATACGCGGCTGAATCTGCCGGAGGTGGAGGGGTCGATCGATCTGAAGATGGGGCAGTTCCTGGCGGGCGACCGGGGGGCGCGCATCACGCTCTCGAAGTTCTTCAACGGCGTCATCCTGTCGGCCTGGTACAGCCAGACCAATACGGACATTTTCACGGATTCCTTCAACCGGGGGTACCACGACAAGGGGATCGCGTTCACGATCCCGATTCGGCTCTTCAACAAAACGGATACGAAGACGGCGTACAACTTCGCCATTTCCCCCTGGACGCGCGACGTGGCTCAGGACATCGACCATTTCAACAGCCTGTTCGATTTCATCGGCCGGGATACGCCGATCTACCTGAAGAAGGACGCCGCCTCCCGCGATTACCGGGGGTCAGGTCTTTAAATTTAGCGTTTTTCACTAAAGGAGCAATGAGCGATGAGTACCGAGCGATGAATACTGAGCAATGGGAGAGAGCTCCCAGTTTCTCAATGCGAATTTATCAGTCTCATTAGGAGGAACTGATGGCTGCTGAATATATGGTGACAGCCGGGCTAATTAGGATTGACAGTCATGATTAGCCATGATAAACGGGAATCATGCTGAGCAGCGAAGTCCAAAATCGGATTGTACAATACAACCCCTGGCTAATACAGCCTGACCAGGCCGACGCGTCGGTTAGCCGCTATCTCCCCGAGACCTACGTCCCGCGCGAGGCCGAACCGCTCAATCTCCGGAACGATCGCGCCCTCCTCATTGTAGGCCCCCGTCAATCCGGAAAATCCACCCTTGCCTGGCGCCTTCTCCAATCCCGCGCGCCAAACATCCTTTATCTCAATCTGGAAGACCCGCTTCTGCGTTCGGCCCTCGGCGCAGCCGTCGAACTTGTTTCCCTCATCCGCGAACGCTATTCATTCATCCTGGCCGTTTATCTCGATGAAGCACAGCATCTGACCGATGCCGCGATCTTCGTGAAGGGACTGGTTGACGCGAAATTGAACATCCCCATTCTGGTCACCGGTTCTTCGTCCTTTCACCTGATGAGTAAGACACGGGAATCTCTGGCGGGCCGCGCGGACCGGCTGCGCCTGCTACCCTTTAGCCTCAAAGAGCTGTTGCTGCACGAAAACCCAGCGAATCCGGTCGCTTCCAGGAACATCTGCGAGATGATCTTCTCCCGGCAGATGATCCACGGCAGCTATCCTGCCGTTTATCTCGCCCCTGCGGATACGGACCGTGTCCGCCTCCTTGCCGACCTCACCGAAGCCCTGATTCTGCGGGACGCCTCGGATCTCTTCCGAATCAAGAGAGTGGATGTTTTCCGGAAACTGCTGACACTGCTGGCCGGACAAACGGGAAGCCTGGTGAACTTCTCGGAACTGGCGTCGATTTGTTCTGTAGACGCGGCCACGATCCATGCCTATGTGGAAATTCTCGAGGAAAGCCATATCTTAAAAGTGGTCCGGCCTTTTGCCGGCGGAAAACGCCGGGAACTTACCACATCGCCCAAAATATTTTTTGTGGACAATGGCATACGCAATCAGTTGCTGAACGCCTTTTCGGCGGATATTTCTCTAAGAACCGACAAGGGCGCTCTTCTGGAGAACTGGGTATTTTCAGAGCTTTACAAGGGGCTTCCCCTGACGGCTGTGATCCATTTCTGGAGGAGCAAGGCCGGGGGCGAGGTGGATTTCGTGGTCGAGCAGGCGGGTAAAATCGTGGCCATGGAAGTCAAATCCGCCGATCTGGATCGGCCCAAGCTCAGCCGTTCGGCGCGCAGCTTTATCGACGCCTATCAACCGGAGAGATTTGTGGTCCTGAATCGTTCCCTGGAAGCCTATCTAACCATAGACAGCCGTCCAATTGATTTCCTGACACCGGCGACTATGGGGTCAGGTCTTGCATTGGGGTCACATATTTTCTCTTGACAGATATTCGGTATGTAATGTATCCTTACCTCAAGGAGGTAAGAGTATGCTTGCCAAGCTGACCAGTAAGAACCAACTGACGCTGCCACGTGATATTGTTAAGGAATTCAAAGGTATCGAATATTTCGACGCCGATGTGCAGGACGGCCGGATCGTCTTGGCGCCCGTCAGGATTCAACCCGTGGACGCCAATCTGGCGGGAATCCGCAAGAAAATGGAGAGACTCGGGATCACGCCGGACGACGTGGCGGCGGCGATCCGATGGGCGAGAGGCAGGGCGGCGTGATCCGTGTCGTTCTGGATACAAATGTCCTTGTTTCAGCCTTGCTCTTTTCCGGAGAGTTGGCGCGGATCGTATCGGACTGGAAATCGGGGGCATTCGTGCCTGTGTTTTCGCGCGAAACATTTGACGAGTTCAGGAAAGTTCTCGCCTATCCGAAATTTGAACTCACCGCTCAGGAAATCGTCGCCCTGATCGAGGACGAGGTTCTCCCTTTTTGCGAAGTGGTCGATGTTAGTGAAGAGACTCGCGGTGTGTGCCGAGATCCGGCCGACGATCAATTCCTTGCCTGCGCCGTCGCCGCGAAAGCTGACTGCATTGTCAGCGGGGATAAGGATCTTCTGGATTTAGCCCGGTACGAGGGGATAAAAATCATCACTCCGAGAGATCTCCGGTCATTGTTGGACGCAAATTCCCAGGGGTCAGGTCTTTAAATTTAGCGTTCCCCTATTTGTTACAGGCGTTCGCCGCGGACGGAGAGGGTCACGACCTCGATGGGGACGTTCTTCCCCGCCTGGGCCATCCCCTTCCGGACGATGACCGGGAGCCCTTGGCAGCAGGGGACCTCCATGACGACCACCGTCACGCTTTTGATCGCCGCTGTCGCAAAGATGGCGGCGAATTTTTTTATATAGCTCTCCACGTCATCGAATTTGGGGCAGCCCACAAGGAGCGTCTTCCCTCTGAGCAGTTCGTCGTGGAACCGGGGATAGGCAAACGGCGTGCAGTCCGAAGCGACGAGCAGATCGGCTCCCCGGAGGAACGGCGCCGTCGGCGGGACGAGCATGATCTGGACCGGCCAGTGGGTCAGGGCTGAGAGGCTGGAAGAAGGCCGCGTGACGGGAACGTTCGCCCTCTCGCAGGCGGTCTGCGGGGGTGGCGGGGCGAAGCTCTGCATCCGCGTGGACGGACAGCCCCAGGCCATCGTCTTCTCTGTGCCGGCCATGTGCAGGCCGGATCGGACGTGTTCCTTGGCCGCATCCTCGTCGAAGGCATCCGCCTCGGCGTCCACCACCTGAAGGGCGTCCTTCGGACATTCGCCGAGGCAGGCCCCCAGGCCGTCGCAGTACTTCTCCGCCACGAGCCGCGCCTTGCCGTCTATGACCTGGATGGCGCCCTCGGCGCACGAGGGGACGCACAGCCCGCAGCCGTCGCATTTGTCTTCATCGATCCGGATGATCTTTCTTGTGCTTTTCATGATGACCTCCTATTATTGAATACGGTGTTTCTCGTATTCTGGCAGGAGGGTCCCGCCGATTTTCCCTCCCCTTTTTTCCAATTTTGTTTGATTGCCTTATCTCACGGGAGTTGAAAAAGCGCTTTGACATAAGTCAAAGAAATGTGTAGTTTATTTCGCGGCAGGAGGAGCCGATGTTCAACACGGCCAGGCAGATCGCCGCTATCCCCCTTTTTTCGGGGCTTTCGCGAGAGCAGCACGAGGCGCTCTCGAGGATCGGCGTGCGGCGTTACTCCGCCAAAGGCGAGCGGATCTTCTCCGAGGGGGACGAGGGGACTGGCTTTTACGTGGTCGTCTCGGGCAGGGTGAAGATCTTCAAGATCTCCGCGGAGGGAAAGGAGCAGATCCTCCATTTCTTCGGACCGGGGGAGTGCTTCGGAGAGGTCTCCGTTTTTACCGGCCGGGGGTTTCCGGCGGACGCCGTAACGGCCGCCCAGACAATGCTCCTGTTCTTCCCCCGGACCTCTTTCGTTTCCCTCATCGGGAAAGACCCGGCCCTTGCCCTCAATATGCTGGCGCAGCTGTCCCGGCGGCTTCGGCACTTCGCGGGGCTGATCGAGGACCTGTCGCTCAAGGAGGTGCCGGGGAGGCTCGCGAAATACCTGCTCTATCTGAGCGGCAGGAACGGCAACGCCGGCGCGGTGGAGCTGGACGTCTCCAAGGGGCAGCTTGCGTCGCTCCTGGGGACGATTCCGGAGACCCTCTCCCGGATCCTGGCGAAGATGAACCGCCAGGGGCTGATCCACTCCCGAGGGTCGCAGATCCGGATCCTGGATCGCCCGGGTCTCGAGGCGATCGCCCAGGAGGGGAAGATGCTGCCGTAATTGGCATGTGACCCCATGCCCTTGGAAGGATGAAGGAGAAAAAAATGGAGATCATCGATTTGAAGAGCAGAGAAATTTTCAGCCATCAGGGACGCGGCGTCGCGGCGCTCGTCGAGGAGCCGTATCTGAAGATCCGACAGGTCGGCCTGGAGGCGGGGAAGGATGTCCCCGTCCATACGGCCGACGCCCCGGTGGCGATCCAGGTGATGCGCGGCGAAGGGCTCTTCTCGGTAGGAGAGCAGAGCATCCGGATGGGTCCGGGGAAGCTGCTGCGCGTTCCCATGGGCGAATCGATGGGGATCCAGAACGATTCGCAGGCGCCCCTCGTTTTTCTGGTCATCAAGATCCCCCTCGCGGCGGAGCCGTCTCGGGGGTCCTCGGAGGCCGGGAAGGCGGGAACGTTCGTGAATCTTATTGATTTCGCGCCGCTCAAGCCGGGGAAAGAGGAGGCGTTCAACGAGTGGTTCCGCCAGTCGAGCAAGGTGTTCGCGAAACATCCCGGGTTCATTTCCCGGACGCTCCTCGGGCCGATCGAGGGCGGCAGCCGCTATGCCGCGCTCGTCGAGCACGAATCGAAGGAGACCTTCATGGACATGCACCTGAGCGACGACCGCGAGCAGCTCTTCCTGGAGGTGGAACCCCTGTTCCTCGGTGCGTCCACGCCCCATTACTATGAGCGGCTGTTTTCGTATCGGAAAAAATGACGGCGGAAGATAGGGAGATCAGATGGATGCAGCGGAGTTGATTCGGAAGGCCGGGGCGGAAGGCCGGTCCGCCCTGACCGAAGCGGAGTCGAAAGCGGTGCTCAAGCACTACGGCGTACCGGTCGTGACTGAGTCGATTGCGGCGACGGCGGAAGAGGCGGTCGCGAAGGCGAGGGAGATCGGCTTCCCCGTCGTCCTGAAGGGTCTGGGCGCGAAGCTGACCCACAAGACGGAGCG
>Ga0163202_1000129_pt1 | contig 13242 bp, 10 predicted proteins | sample PL_2010_300m_FD_113540 | JGI IMG/M metagenome (GOLD analysis project Ga0163202, IMG submission 113540) | Freshwater microbial communities from Powell Lake, British Columbia, Canada to study Microbial Dark Matter (Phase II) - PL_2010_300m | ecosystem: Environmental > Aquatic > Freshwater > Lake ... | reverse complement strand
CCTTGGTTTCGTCTGGCTCCGGCGTGGTCAGCCGTTCGTGACCCGCGTCGAGCCCGGCCTGCTCGAACTTGTATCTCGTATGCTCACGCCGTCACTCGCAAAGCTGAGAGAACTCAAGGCCCTTGAGGTTACCCGGGATTCTCAGATACCCGGACTGCGCTTTCGCGGCGTTGTGGGCCGCAACCCCGAGGTGCTCGACGTGCTCGCGCTCATTCCCCGGGTAGCAGGCACAGCGGTTCCGGTACTGGTTCGCGGCGAGAGCGGCACCGGCAAAGAACTTGTCGCCCGCGCCTTGCACGAATCGGGTCATCGCGCCGACGGGCCGTTCGTCACGGTCAACTGCGCAGCGGTGCCAGAGAACCTGCTCGAGGCCGAGTTCTTCGGGGTCGGGAAGGGCGCGGCCACCGGGGTCGAGGCTCGGCCGGGCAAGTTCGAGCTGGCCGGCGGCGGAACCATTTTCCTCGACGAAATCGGGGACATGAGCCCGGGCCTGCAGGCAAAGCTGCTCCGCGTCATCGAAGACAAAGCGGTCACGCGCGTCGGTGGAGCCAAAGCCGTGCTGGTCGACGTTCGGGTCATCGCCGCTACGAACATGGATCTGGACCTGCGCGAACGCCAGGGCCTGTTCCGTCGCGACCTCGTGTATCGGCTCAACACGGTCCAGTTCCTCCTGCCGCCGCTGCGCCGGCGGCGTGAGGACATCCCGGCTCTGACCAGCTACTTCATCACCCGCACCAGCCAGGAGTACGACCGCACCGTGTGCCGGGCAAGCGACAAAGTCCTGGCCCTGTTCGCCGAGTTTCCCTGGCCCGGCAACATCCGTCAGCTCCAGCATGCGGTAGAGCGGGCCGTGATACTCGCCACCGGCGATACACTTGAGGTCGCCGACCTCCCACTCGAGCTCAGACCGACCGGGCCGGTATCGGTCGCACAACCAGTTGCGGCTACGCGCGCCGAGCGGCGCAAGGCCGAGGCCGAAGCCGAGCGAGCGATGCTCCTCGAAGCTCTCGGCCGGGCGAACGGCCAAGCGCTCGCAGCCGCCAAGCTCGTCGGGTACAGCCGGACTCACTTCTACCGCCTGCTCCAGAAGCACCACATCAAACCCCAGAAATAACGACGGCATCCGTCCCACTTCTGGGATGGTTCAGTCCCATAAATGGGACTGAGCAGAATCGCGCCTAACTAACTGTGTTGTAGCGCGTTAGAATCACAGGCACTAAAACTGTCAGTCCTGCAAATGGGACTCGCCCGAGTGCATTCTGCGGGCGCTTCTGGTTATGTTATTGATAAATCGCCTCTTACGAACCTGACGATACGTGGCACGGGGAATGCATATCCTGATACTGGATGAAGAGACCACAAACAACGGTTCAGGCCGAGTCAACGAATGTTGGCGCATGCTTGCGCGTCACGCAGGGTGGCGCGGTTTCAGGTGGGAGATGTCCCGACGGACGCACACCCTGCGTCGCGGAGAACAAAGGGGTGCGGACTTCCTGATATGCTGAATCAGCATTTGCTTATGGGATGAAGTGCCGCACCCCGACAGAAAGGACACAGAAGATTAACTCCCCGCTGGGCGACTGTCAAGCCGGTACGGGAATGAAAGAAGACGGCAGATACGACTTGCCGGTTACGGTGACGAACTACGAAGACGTGGCCGCAAGAGCCGGAGAACTCGGCTGCCGCGTCCCGGGCGGCATCGCCCTGCTGCCCGCGAACTTCCTGACCGCGCGCAGCGCTGCCGAGCTGCGCTACCACGAGGCCGTGTCGAGCGTGCGCGCAGCCTGGCGGAGCGTCGGGCTGAGCGACATCGGCTTGGATTGCAGGTCCCGACCGGCCCCATCTAAGAGCCGCGTTTCAGCCGACCAGCCGGTTCATCTCACGGTCTTCTTCGGTTCCGCACTGCTCCGCGGCGGGGCCGGGCCGGTGACGCTCGCACTCGGCACAGTCGCCGCGGTCCTCACCGAGCGCCCGGGCTTCGCCAGTTCCAGAGACATTCGATTCGATGCCGTAGTCGAACGGCTGGGCCGTGGCGGGTATGCCTGCCTCGAATACCGCGGCGATGCCTTCGAACTCGTGGCGCTGGCCAAGCCGGTGCGGGAAATCTGGGCCGGCAATCCGAGTCCCGGGATAGAGAGCCACGAAGCCACGTAGTCGAATGAAACGAACCGCCATTCTCCTTACACCTTGCAGCATTTCAGTTGACCGAGCCAAGGACGACGGGGTGCGGACCCTGGACGAGTTGAGCGAGCTTGCCTCCGCTCAAAAGGGACGGTCCGCACTCCGCCGGCGAAGATTCTGACGAAAGGTAGCCGATGGCTAGGCGAAGACACACGTGCAAGTACTACTTCAAGGTGGGCCACGAGATTCGGCACGCCGGTATCACAACCGACTTGGAGCGACGCGAACGTCAGCACCAGCAGAAGTGGCCGTCCGGCCATATCTACAAGGTGGGCAATGTTACCACTGACGAGGCCGCCCGCGGGTGGGAAGAACAGCAAATGAGAATGAGCCCGGCCCGACGACGCAAGGTTCACAAGGGCAGGTAACGATGGCTCGATGCAAGAAGAAGTGGGGACTGGAAGTCCACCACATCCGGCGCGACGGCGGGAATGACCTCGCGAACGCGAGGGTCATCGTCAGCAGTGCCGCGAGCAGACGCCGTTCTACGGGACGCACGGCCGGACCTCGGCTGACCTCGACGGGGGCGCCAAGGAGAAAGCCCGCAACCGGGCGGGCGGGCAGTGCGAATGCTCCGGCTGCCAAGGCTGCTACAAGTGATGGTCGACAGTGTGTTCTGCAACATAACATAAGGAGGCAGTATGGCCAAGTTCGTGCTCTACAAAGACCGCCACAGCGAGTTCCGCTGGCGGCTACTCGCCGACAACAACAAGACGATTGCTGACTCAGGTGAAGGTTACGGAAACAAGCAAGACTGCAACCACGGCATATCGCTGGTCAAGTCTCAGGCTCCGTATGCTCAGGTAGAGGATCAGACCTAGCCGGTACGAGGGCTGGTAATGGTCAGCGTTCCCGCTGACCCCAAAGGAGGTAGCTAACGAAGCAAGAAACCCATTCGTGGATAGCAATCCGTGCAATCGCCCTTCTGGCCGACAAGGGCGGAAACAAGAACCTGGTCCGGCTCCTCGGCGACCACGCCTGCGAGGCGTCGGTCGGGGCCTGGATTCCGGACAGTACCGACGCCAAGAGCGGTGGCAGCGCCACCGAGAACCACATATTCAAGATGAAGCCGTTCAGCGGGGCGTCGCCGGACCGCTTCGTGGCAAAGAAAGACGTCCTGCTCAAACGTCTGGGCCCGGCCCGCATGATGAGCCGGTACCTCGCGGCCGACCGGAGGCTGGACCCCGATTGGTGGGCCCAGGCCTACAAGGCCGTCCCGACGAAGCCTGGTCAGCACCTTCCCAACCGCGCCATGGCCCTGGGCACGATGCTCAAGGACCTGCTGCTCCTTGGAGACGAGAGCGTCGACGACTTGGTCGGCAGAGGCCGAGCTTTCGACAAGTACCTGGTCACCGACGCGCAGTCCAGACAGGAAGCACTGGCCGCCTACTTCTTCATGCTCAGCCACTTCATCGCCGACTCCTGCATGCCCTGCCACTGCGACGGGCGCAATCTCTCGGCCTACGGCAAAGGTCTGCACAAGCAATGGGAGGAACACTGGTCCAAGGTCGTGGCCGCGGAGTTCGCGAAGGACGCCCTCATCAAGAAAGGCGCGGCGCCGTCCGCCTGTATTCCGGGCGACAAGGCGATGGAGAAGGCGCGCGGCAAGGACAAGAAGTTCGGCCTGGACTTCAGCGAGACCACGATTCCGTCCCTTCCCAAGGGGCGCGACGTCTGGCTGGAGATGGTCGACGTCTGCCGGGCCTCGTTCGCCCTGGCGAGCATCGTCGCCCCGCCGGCCAAGTACGCCTACGGCGACGCCAAGGCTCGGGCGCCGTTCGACGCGGTGCTGGCCGGCAAGCCAATCCTGAAAGAAATGGACCGGGTCATCATGCACGACGCGGTGCTCAACACGGCGATGGTCTGGAAGAACGTCTGGCAGGCCCTGGGCAAGAAGCCGGCCAAGCCGAAGTAGCCATCTAGACAGGGAACAATGCGGACATCACTCCCATCCATCGCCTGTTTCCAGCCCACACCCCCGTGCATTTGACATAACGCGGTTGGAGGTTTAGCATGAGCGTTGTGGAGTCAGAGCCTCGTGGCGCTTCTCCTTACCCGGGTTCTTTACGATGAAGCAGTTGACTGCATCGGACATAAGCTTCTATTATCGGCCAAGCAAGTGTCCTCGGCGGTTCGACTGCCGGAGGCTGGGCCTTGCAGTAGCCGAGCCTGACCCGTACCAGGAAGTTCTCAAGGAACTCGGCAGACGACACGAGGATCGACACCGACAGACGTTGGAGCCGCTGCTGGACCTTTCGTCGGGTCCCATGTCAGAGCGAATGCTCGCGACCCGGAACGCGCTGCGCGAAGGATACCCTAGGATATACCAACCCGTGCTCACCGCCGATGCCCCATTCGACTCGGATACCCAGACTACCGGCATTCCTGACTTCCTGCTGCGCGAGTCAGAGGGCTACGTCGTCCGCGACTGCAAGACATCCCGCCGCATCAACGACAAGGACCACAGGGAGATTCTGGAACAACTTGACCTCTACGGCTGGCTTCTGGAAGCCAACACCGGCCGGCCACCGGTTCGGCTGGAGGTCCTCGCGGGGGACGGCACGATGCATGTTCTGGAGTATCGCCGAGGCGCCCAAGCGCACGAGACCTTGCTCAAGGCCCAAGACATCATCGACCACGGCCTTGCCGGATACGAACCGGTCGGCTGGAGCAAGTGTCAGACTTGTGCCTACAGGCAGCATTGCTGGATTGAGGCGGTTGAGGCCAAAGACCCGGCGGTGGTCTACGGCGTTGACCAGGGCACTGCCAACACCATGCACGAAGTGGGCGTTCGGGATTTCCGTCAACTCGCAGAGCGGTTCACACTGGACTCCTTGGCCAATACCAGGAAGCCGCGGGGCCGGCAACTGATCCGAATCGGGGACAAAGCAGCAGCCTCGATTCTCGCACATGCGTCGGCACTGGCAACGAACCGCATCCACGTGCTTAAGCGACCCGAAATCCCGGCGAGCGACAGCTACGTGATGTTCGACCTTGAAGGTCTGCCGCCGCAGTTGGACGACACCGAGAAGATATACCTTTGGGGCATGCAGGTGTTCGGCAAGAAGCCGGGCATCTGCCTGCAGGCAGTCGCGGACTTCGGCCCTGACGGCGACAGGAACGGGTGGAACCGATTCCTCGGGAATGCCGCGGCGGTCTTCCGGGACCACGGAGATATCCCCTTCGTGCATTGGTTCCGATACGAGAAAGACCACGTCAAGAAGTACATCGACCGGTATGGCGACCCCGATGGCGGCGCGGCGCGGGTCCTGGCCAACCTGTGCGACCTGTTGGTGGTCACGCAGGAGTCAGTCGTCCTTCCGACCTACAGCTACAGCATCAAGCAAGTCGAGAAGCTCGCCGGCTTCAAGCGGACACTGGAGGAATCCGGTGGCGCGTGGTCCATGGCGCAGTACATCAAGGCTGTCGAGACTGAGGATGCGCAACTCAGGAAGGATGTCATGGACAAGATACTGCTGTACAACCGAGAGGACTTGGAAGCCACGTGGGCCGTACTGCAATGGCTGAAATCGCTGTGAGACGTAGTGACCATGAGCGACCTAACCACGGCTCGCGTAACTGCATATAGACTCCGGGCTAAGGCAGCGAGAGCTGCGTCCATTCCCGGCTACGAGTGTATCGCCTCTGATGAGGCTCGTGAGGTCGGCGATGGGGAGGTGGCCTTTGAACTGCACGTCAAGCAGGGACCACGTCGACCGGCTCCGTGGCTTGAAGTGTTCATGCCCCTACTTGCCAACACCGACGCGGAGCGACTGCCTCACACCCAGAATGCTGGCTTCGTATTGCTTGTCTGGATTGGCGAGGCGACCTACGCTGTCACGGGCGGTATAGGCCACTATGACCTCGAGAAGTACCTTCCCATCGAGCGCAGGTTTGGTATCGTCCTGGCGGAGAGCATCCTATCGCTTCCGGAGCTACGTGGCCTTGAGCAGAAGGACACGAGTGGTATTGTCAACTACATAAACCGCATCTTCCGACCCGGTTACAACCCGCTCGGTGACATCGACAACCTGAAGCGAGTCCTGACGAACGTACGAGGCCAGCTCAGTGAAGGCAACACCCGCTACGGCGTGATTGGCCGCTCCATCCTCGCTGGGAATGCACTTTCCGCCGCCGGGCAGAAGACATTCCGCGACATCTTGGGTTTTCTCGTGGCAGCAGACGAGCTCTGGCGAACAGGGTCCCGTGCCCTGCATATACCAAGCTTGGCGCACATTGAGCGAAAGAACGACCAAAGACTGGTCGACGCTTTGGAGATACGGCTAGTGGATGACGTCACAGGCATACCCCTGCCTGTGACTGGTGCGCTTGACCCCATCGAGAACTTGTTCTTGGACAATCAGGACGTGGGTTACCTGCCAGACAGAGCGACTGACTTCGTTCTGCATTCCGGCCGGACTCGGATTCCCTGTGCGACACACGCCGAGGTGCTTGAGGCCGCGCGAACGCTGCTGCGAGCCGTCCCACGCGAGCGCCGCAAGGGTCTTTATGACCGAATGGCGCTTACGGTTACGTTCGAGGACGGATTCCGGACCAACAAGAGCCTGTCTTACTTCGTTTGTGGTGACGTGACCCACGACAATGAGGTCTACTTCATAATGAACGGGCTCTGGTACAGGGCGGGCTCGGAGTTCGTATCGCGGCTAGATGCCGAGGTCGAGAACGTGGACTACATCGAGCCCGCGCAGTTGGGGCTGGTTGAGTGGGGAAACAACATCAAGAGCGAAGATGACTATGCATCCGCGAATTCTTCCTTCCATGTGCTACACAGGAAGCTCGTGCACATCACGGGGGAGCGTGGCGGCATTGAGTTCTGTGACCTTCTGCCAAAATCGCCGGGCTCGACGGTCGACTTGATTCACATTAAGCGCGCGTGTGGCGCGCAGCTGCGGGCGCTACACGCCCAAGGGACAGTGTCGGCCGAGCTGTACGCCCACAGCGACGAATACCGTGACAAGGTTCACCGTGCTGACCTCGCGTGGGGACGCGCTGCGCCAGCGCCGGAAATCGTGCGAGCGCTACGGGCCATGAGGGTGAAACAGAGACGCCAGATCAGAGTGATATTTGCAGTCTACGACTCCCAGACCTCCCATCGTGCTTCCCCGAAGGCACGGACATCCATGGGCGCTCTGGGAAAGACGCTGACGCCTTTCGCCAAGGTCGATCTGCTGACTCGAGTATCGTCTCTCCGCAGTTGGGGCTACGACGTGGCGTTGACCAGAATCAGGCCGCATCCAGAGTGAGAACCGACCGTGCAGTACGCAGGAGTTGAGTGCGATGCCCCTCCGCCCCCCGAGTCCTAGAAAGGAGTTAGCTTGCAGAGACTCTTGGTAAGCGTCCGAGGCAAGACCGAAGCCCTCGCGGCATACAAGGGCGGGGCGCACATAGCCGACGTCGAATTCCCTGGGTCCGCACTCGGGACGCCGTATCCACTGAACGTGGCCACAGTGCGCAAGGCAGTGCCGGCGAGGATGCAGGTGTCCACGAACATCGGCGAGAAGCAGGCGTGCCGCGCCACGGCCTGTCAGGCTGCCCTCGGTATCGCTGCGGCAGGAGCCGACCTTATCAAGTGCGGCATGGCCGAACTCAGTCCCAAGGCGGCCGAGTACCTCGGCAGAGAGCTCGTGCGGACCGTGAAGCGCTGGTTCCCCCGGAAAGGGGTCTTCCCAGCGGTCTTTCCCGACGAAGAGATGTGCCGGTTCTTCGACCCGCTGAAGGACGGTCCGAACCTCGCCAGGAGAATGAAGGCTGACGGCGTCCTGATAGACACATTCCGCAAGGACATCGGAATGGGTCTGACTGACTACTACAGCCAGAAGGAATTGAGGAAGTTCGTCGCTGATTGCCACCGACTCGGGGTCGAGGCATGGCTCGCAGGGTCAGTCACGCTGGAGGAGTTGCCCGACCTGTGGGCGACCAACGTGGACGTCATCTGCGTCCGTGGGGCCGCGTGCAAGAAAAGCAAAGGTGCGGAGCGATTCGGCAGTGTCCAAGCTGACATCGTCAAGCAACTGGTCGCCAGAATCCCGAGAACATGCAGGTAAAGGCAGTTAGGGTCTGGGCGGCATCCGCGATGGATGGATCATCTGCGACCTCATGCGCTCGAGGAGTCCGGCCTCGCGGCGCGAGGAGTCGACCTGTGCGTTCCCGCGGCCTCCTTCGTGGATCTGGCGCGTGTTGCGCGGGGCTGCGGACGGAATCCGCTGCATCACGGAGGGGGTCAGCTGCTCCCATCGTGGTTGCTGCTCTGCCAGGTATCGTGCTTGGTAATTGGTACGTGTTCGTCGGGTACACCGCCTTGGTCCTCGTTATGGCGCAGCTCGCGCTCATCCTGCGGAGTTCCTCAAGAGTCAAGTTCCAACGGGGCGACACATGCGGCGACTGCTGTTTCGACGGAGACGCCTGCAGTTGCCGCCTCTTGGGAATCAACGTGCTGCAGTCGTTCTTTAGACGTCGAGCGCTTGCGTGCCCATGTTGCTTTGACGACGCGTTCGTCGATTGGAGGCACGCCAATAGAGAACTGCTGCGTGAGTACCGTCAGGCACTGGGTGCCGCCATCCTAGGAGCCTTCGCGACCATTGCGGCCGGGTACGGTGTTATCATAAAACTACTAGGAGGCTGATGTGCTGTATCAAGAGCATCTCGACCGTCTGTCAGAGGTTTTCGACTATGCCCTAGATAAGTACGGACCCAAGAGTACTCCGGTATCAGTCGAGGATTTCTTCAAACATCTCTACGTACGCCGAGACAGCGAAGACGAGAGACAACTCCGTAACGCGGTCACACGGGCAAGAGACATAACCGTGGTTGTGGCCCCTCTGGGTGCCGGGAAAACGACCATTATCCGCAATGCCCTGCGGCAATGCGCCGACGATCCGAATGCCTACCACGTTGTCGACTTCAAGAAGTTGGCTGCCAGACTGCGTGTTGCGCAAACGCCACCCGCGGCTTGGCCGGACAGACTCCAAGAGCTGATCAAGTGGAGTATTGAGAAAGAGAAATTCGGGAGCGTGTCTGTCTATAGGAAGTGGATTCTGGAAGTGCTGCGATTGGCATTCGTGTCGGAGTACGACGAACTGAGACTCAAGTACCTAGCGTCCACGCGGAAACCCAAGATGACAGACGACGAAGTCATGACTCTCTTTCGGGGCGATTTCGACGGCATGCATCAGGCAAGCATGTTCGTCCGTGAGCATGCGACAGTGGCCGACACGGTACGCGCCTTGGCGGCCGTCCACAAGCTTGACTCTTTCTGTCTTGTGTTCGACAACATCGACAGACTAGACGTAGAGCTTCAGCCGTACTTGCTCAGCTTGGCGGTGGACGTCCACCGAGATGGAGACAGCGAATTTCGGACGATCATCGCAGTACGATGGAAGAACATCATGAGGTACCACGAATCGGGCAGCGGCGGAGACACAATAACGCTCGTTTCTCTCGCGTCAGGTGCAAAGCATGACGCGAGGCTTGTGCGCGTCGTGGATGAACAGCGCGAGAAGGTCCCGACGGATGACTTCTTCGAGAACGTAATGAAGCAGCGCCACGCATACGCGGAGTTGACTGCACCGGTCGGCGAGGGGACGGACAAGACGTTTTGGGTCCTCTTCGACAGCCTGCGTGACCGCGTGAACGCGAAGTTCATCAAGGAGCGGCTGCACAACCTGAGCAACGGGTGCATCACCGAGATGCTGGCGCTCAACCTGGGCTTCATGAAATACCTGTTCCGGCTCGTGGACAAGGGCATCGTGAAGGAAGCCGGCGGAGTGATACACCTCACCGACACCGAGATCAACTCGTACCTCTATCGGTGGATCGCCGCGACCGCGAATGTCAACCACGAATTGCTCTGCGATACTGTAGAGAAATACAATACGTTCGAGCCCAAGAAGGCGCTGAGTTCACTGTCTTGCGACATCGAGCATGTCATAATGGCCTGGTTGCTCAACAACTTCAGAAGACGCATGAGGGTGAAGGACGTTTGTAGTGCTTTCTCATCGATCGGCGTCCCCGAAGAGTCAACCCACCGCGCCCTCTTCGAGCTGTACGAGCGCGCCAACCCTATCAGGAGATACGTCGAGTTGGGCGATGCAGAGAAGCGCTACCGGCTCACGGACCTGAGAGATGCCTCCATGCGAGTGCAGTTGACGACACTGGGCAAAGAGTATGTGGCAGTCATGCTCACCAAGTTCGAGTTTCTCTATCAGTCTCTGGCATACCCACAGAATGTGGCCGATGACTCGGAGGAACTGCTGCGACCTGCCACGGAAGGAACCAAAGACAAGTTCCGCATCGTCAGTGGTCACTTGGCGCTGATGAGTCAGGTGCACACCGCTTCGATTACCGCGATCAAGACGGCTTGCGATGACTCGGGCATCGCGTGGGAGCCGTACTACCGTCGAAGCTATTGCGTAAGGGAACAGCTGATTGTCGAGAGGATGATGTTCGACCATTTGCGACACCTGGCGAGGGTGGACAGGCCGAACCTAGAGACTTATCGTTCCACGTACGTCAGCCAACTGGGCAAGTACTTCCGGGACATAGGCTCGACTCGCGATGCCGAGAGAATCCTCAGTCTAGACGTCGTGACAGCCTGAACCCTGACTGGCCTGGGTGAGGGAAATCAGGCACTCTGGAAGGGCAGATCGCCGGGTCGACGCCAGAGATCGGGATACGATACTAGCCCTCGCGGGGCCGGCTCGTGTTGTTTCTCGTCGGGAAGCCGAAGGGCCGGAGGCGAGCCCACTCATTGTCCTCTCAGGCCTGTAGGCCGTTAGACAACTTCCCGTCCGATTGATGTCGCCAGACCGTTCGTTGCCGCGACGGCGGCATCCACGACTCCGGTCCTCAGGCCTTGACCCGGAACTCGACCCGGGATTGCGGCGCTCATTTGGGCTCTGACTTGGACACTTGGCCGCCAATTCGGCCCGCAACTCGCTGCCGAACTCAACTCGGCATCCAAAGCGCGAGTCGGGGTGCGAGTCGCGGCGCGACTGGCTACCGAACTCAACCGCGAACTCGCTACGGCGCTGAAGGTCCAAGTCACGGCGCTATTGGCTGTTGCACTGACTCCGACCATCGCCGCGCAACTGAGACCCAAGCTAACTCCTTGATTCACGGCCACATTCACGACCGCGTTCGTCTCGGAACTCAACCCCGGAGTCACTCCCGGAGTGACTCCCCTGTTGCCGGTCCGTGTGCCGGGTAGAACTCAGGGTATCAGACCATGGGTCGCGCCGGTCTCTATTCGGGACCTGAAGATTCTCTTGCACCTTTTTCGCTCTGAGAGCGGATAAGTATATAGGGGGTGTGGAGGAGCAGGCCCGCTGATGTCGGCCGGCTACCTCGCCTCTGGAGTCCGAATACTCAGAACCCCGGCCCGATGGCCGGAAAGGAGTCCGAACATGTCAGACGTAACCCGCCGAGTTTCGCGCTGGAAGGCGAAGTACTCGCCCGACATAGCGGCGCAGACGACCTCCCGCATCTTTGCCGACATGACCGAACGCTACGAAGCGGCCATGGTGGCACTCAGCTCGATGGAAACGCAGGCGAAGCAAGTGCTGGATGCCAGCGGCATCAACACGATGTACATCGTCTTCTACCTCGACTATGCCCGGCAGCTCTTCCGTCTCTCGCACGGGCGCTCGATCTCCGGCGCAACCCTTGCGCGGGAAGCCCAGGTGCTGCTGGAAAAGTGGCAGGCTCGTGGTCTCGACCCTGTGGTCCTTGCCGCCATTCGCACCGACGTCTTCAGCGTCCCCGCCCCGGCGCCCTAGCCGCAGTCCGGCAGTCCACGACATCCCGTCTGATACTCAGGGGCGGGCTTTCGCCCGCCCCTGCTTGGTTCCCTCTCTGTTCTCTTACTCTCTCCTACCTTACTCCCTTCGGCTCATCTGGTCACTACCGCCTTCTTTACCGACCGGAATCCCGGCGTGTCGAGACGGTAGAAGTAGACTCCGCGCGCTACCTGACGGCCGCGGCTGTCTTTCGAGTCCCAGGTTACCGAGTAGGAACCCGCCTTCTGGAACCCGCTCTGCAGCGTGCGCACGGTCCGGCCCGTAACGTCATACACCCGCAGGCTGATGTTGCCGGCGGCCGGCAACGCGTAGCTGATCTGCGTTCGGTCACGGAACGGATTGGGCCGGCAGGCGGAAAGCGAGGGCTTCACCGGTATCGGGGGCGTGCCTGTAGACTGCTGTCCTTCGCCCGTGGCCTGCTTCAGGTTGAGCTTGTTGTACCCAACTTCGTAGTAGTTGGCCGACGGCGACTCACTCCAGACCGTGTGCAGATACGGTATGGCGGTGTCACCCGAGGCCTTGTTCTGGAAGAGGACATGCGGGTAGGTGGAAGGAGTAGCGTTGTCCGCGATGTTCAAGGTGTCGCCGAAGTCGATGCAAGCAAGGACGTCGAAGTCGGAGCCGCCGAGGCGAAGTTCCTGCCAGGCAACCACGACCGTGTCGCCCATGGCGATCGTCGGCCAGTCTGAGGCCGTGCTGGTGTTGCTCAGGTTGAGTTCGGATTCCCAGTTGTTGTAGGCGCTGTCGGTCGAGCGCTTGCGGCAGTAGATGTCGGTAGTGTCGACCTGTGTCCAGGCCGCGACAATCTGGTCGCGGTCGGCGCTGATGCACGGGTGCTGCGACGTCGCCTGGACATCGGACAGGACTATCGTCTGCGTCCAGTTGGAGGCAATGCCGGAGCTCCGGCCGTCGGTATCCATGCGGTAGTAGACGATACCGTTGTCTTCCCACACGATGTGGACACGATCCGAATCCGCAAGATACGGTTCAACCGTCAGAGACGGGTCGCCGAGACTCGCTCCGGTCGCAACCGTGTACGTTGACACCGTGCTGCCATTGAACTTGGCGAGGATGAGCGACTTCGACATGCCGCTGGTGGTCAGGAATGCCGCATAGGCGATACCGGTTCCGGTAGCCGAGGCGCCGGCCAGACTCGCCGGCCCCAGCGTGGTCACTGCGTTCGTGTACAGAGTCTCCGGCCCGACCCATGACGAACCGCTGCGATAGTAGAGTTCTTGGACCGAGT
>Ga0163202_1000126_pt1 | contig 13471 bp, 23 predicted proteins | sample PL_2010_300m_FD_113540 | JGI IMG/M metagenome (GOLD analysis project Ga0163202, IMG submission 113540) | Freshwater microbial communities from Powell Lake, British Columbia, Canada to study Microbial Dark Matter (Phase II) - PL_2010_300m | ecosystem: Environmental > Aquatic > Freshwater > Lake ... | reverse complement strand
GTTTATGAGGGGGGGTTACTCTGTCTCGGGGCGGCGAATTGGCTGTACGTTCCAGTCTTTCAAGAAGCCTTCTCCAATCTGCGTGATGATGAAATCATAGTGGGTATAGTCTTTATGAGGTAGGAAGGGCTCGAAGTGGGCGGCGAGCTTCTGAGATAGAATAGAGAACGTCCTGGCCGTATCCTCGCCGTTAAGTTCGTCTACCCAGAATACCAGGGATTTTATTCGCTTGGGTTTGCCGGTCTCCTTGTCGGCTATCTCTCGGTCTACGTAGTAATCATCGGTAAAGTGCATCCTGGTCGGCACGCCAGGCACTAACTGGACGTAGTTCATCAGGAGATTGGTTGCGGTCCGTAAAATCCTCAGCGACGTAGGTTCCATTATTCTCCCAGGTACTCGTCGGGCGCCATGAGCTCCTTTTCTAGCTCATGAGTCATTTCACGCTTGAGTATAGCCATAGCGACCTCATTCGACACACTCTTGTACACTGGCGGCGCCCCGGGATATGCCCTTGCCTCGCTCATAAACCCCGACTCGACATCATGCCATAGCGTGATCGTCCCTGGTGACAGGGCGAGTAACTTGGCGAGCAGAGAAGTCGTCCTCGGGAACTTTATCCCAATTTGGCCCATGAGCTTGCCCCTCAGTGTGTAGAGCTCCTGGAACGGCCCCGATAGTGGGTCAATGTCATGTAACCGCATGGTATCCAGCGACTCATCGACCCGGTGTACTTGGTTCCAGTAGACGCCGCATCCCATGGTTTTTAATCCACTCCCAGGATCTCGCGCAGCCTCATCTTCTCCGCCCTCTCAGCCCGGTATTCTGCCGTGAAGTAGTGCTGCCGCTCCTTGACGTAGTCGTCTATCCAGTCAGCCCAAAACACTATTACCTCGACGCCAGCAGCGTCGGCCGCCGTCCGGATCCAGTCTATCATCCATGGCACGACCAGGCGGCAGATAATCGGCTGCCCGTCGTAAAACGGCAAGTCAGGCGTCTTATCTGCCATGCCGCGGTAGTACGTGAGGTCCCCAATACCGGCCTTGATATCCCGTATCTTTGACTCAATGATGTAGTATTTATCAGTCTGCCACCGCACCGCATCCACTCGGGGCCTGGTAGGTCTGAATATAGCCGCCGCCTTGCCGAGTCCGTATCGGTCGACATACTCCTGCGGTATCGGCCCAAGCTCGACGTTGAGCTGCCAACCGCCCTTCGGCCACGTCTTTAACATGTACTCGGAGATGTACTTACGCTCTCGCTCTTTTCTAGGCAATAACTTGCCCTCCTCATACAACCAGTTGGCCTATTGACAATTAAACCACTTGAGGCTTAAACTGTCAATAAGGGCAGGGACCCAAAGAGGAGACGTGTTGGTCCTTGCCACTTCTTTTTGGGTCCGCCTTAATAAACACAGGAGGTGTAACAAGATGTTACATAGACTTCTAGTATGGGTGCTCGCGTTCGCGTTGATGGTCCATGCCGACGAGACCGGGGCAATTAAGGTAAAACCAATCGAAGCGTCCACCGTGAAGTGGACTGAGAACGCTGGCCGCGCCGCAGCGGAATTTGCCACTAATGCCGAGGCTGCCGCCGATGATTGGGCCAGGAATACCGCAGCTGCAGCTGGCACCTTTAAGGCGGCAATCAGCGCCCCCAATATCAGCGAGCGCTTCCGCAGAGGAGTGACTCGAGCCGGAGCTGCCAAGTTCGCCCGGAAGATCCGCGACGTCGCCATGGACCGCTTTGCCCCTGGAGTAGCGGCTGCCGATGTCGACTATAAGACCGGAGTGGAGCCATACATGTCCACCATTGCCGCCCTGACGCTCTCTGCTCGTAAGCCCCGCGGTGATCCTGCGAACTACAAGAGGGTAGAGGAAATCGGCAAGGCCCTCAACGCCAAGAGATTGGCACTGCTCGGCGTCTCCAGTAGTGGCGTTGGAGCATAAACGGTGCGCGGCGCACCATTAACGAGGAGGCGATAGATGTATATTCAGCATAGATATTTAGAGGAAAACAAGGAGTTTGTTGGCACCACCGGCCTCATGACCATCGACTTGCCACAGAAGGGGTTATTGTCCGGCCTGGAGCTGCGGCTCAAAGGCTATACCGGGGCAATGGACGGTACGCCTGACTGTTTCATGCACGACTATATCACCAAGATCGAGGTCATAGTCAATGGCTCTCAGGTGGTGAAGTCACTCACCGGAGAGCAGCTGGTAGGCTTAATGCACTACTGGGGCATAAATCACAGCCAGTGGGAGATTTTGAACTTGCCTAGCGACTGGATCAGGGAACAGTGGTACATTCCGTTCGGACGGTGGTACCACGACCTGGAGTATATGCTGGACCTGGGCAGTGTCAACGATCCTGAGCTGCGTCTCCATTATGACTTTACCAAGACAAGTCATCACGGCTGGACTAATGGCCTTGCGCTAGCCACAGGAACCCACGCGCCAAATATCTGCGTCATACCACATATTGTGAGGGACACCGACATCGTACCTGCTGGGTACATCAAGACATCAGAGATATACCGGTTTACCTCGGGAAATAGTAAAAAGGAAAACATGACGGTACCCCGTGGACCGGTGTACGCTAACCTGTACCCACAGGCATACTACCAGGGCAGAGGGTTGGAGCATGCAAGCGATTACATCGAGCTGAACCTTAACAGCGACGACAAGATACCCATGAGGTTGGAAGCTATCCACATGATGGAGTGTGTCCTGAGACAATACGGCGAGTATCTCGGCCACCTTTCCATTGACGCGGTTGACGGCCAGGCGTTCCCATTGCCTGTTGAAAACGGCTGGGCGATCGGCAAGATACAAGGCGCGGACGCTCGATGTGTACATCACAGTTACGTGGGCGATAACGGATACATGGTCACTATCGTCACTATGGCCACAGGTAACGTGTTTGCGACGGCTTTAGAAACAGCAATCACCTATGGTGGATGCTACCCGTTTTCTATTGGCGCGATACCCACGTTTGACCTGAAGGACCCGCGCACCTGGATTAACTCAGCGGAGCTGGGCGATATGTGGGTACGCATGGAAAACTCCGCAACGTGCGGTGATAATACCACCTGTATCCTGCTGGCGGACGAAGCGGTGAATAAATATTTGTAGATGTAACGGCTCGCCATGAGCCAGTATATAAGGCCCAGGGCGGCTTACAAAGTCGTCCTGGGCCAGAAAGAGATATTTTATGGACCGCAGGATAGAGACACGTGTCGTTGACACCTCTGACGGTGCGCTGACAACGTTGATACAGAGGGACGCTTGCGAGGTCTGGTGGATTACCGTAAATATCACCAAGGCGCAAAGTGGGGTCCTGCAGATATATGATGGCTTCGACGTCACCGGCAAGTTGGAATGGCAGTTCGAAGGAGCCACCGAGCCTCACCACTGTAACTTTATTCCGCCCATAGCCTGTGATATGGGGATAACCGTCTACAACGACGCCTCCATAGCCAACTACACCATCGCCTTCCGCCCAAAGAGCTGGAGGAAGGAGACGCCATAGTGTGTTCTACTCCTTCGCCCTGGAGATACTAGCCAACACTCTAGCAACAGCTCCGAAAGAGCTTGAGGTCAACCTTACCTGGGGAGTGATAACCGAGGTGGAGATACGCTTTCCACCTCGCTGTGTTGGCTTGGCGAAGGTAAAGATACTCGAGCGTCGGCACCAGCTCTGGCCGACCAACCTCGACGCGTGGTTCTACGGCAATGATGAGACCATCAAGTGGGACGAGTATCATGAGCTGTTTGTGATGCCGTCCATCTTTACCCTGTTAGGCTATAACGACGACGACACCTTCAAGCACACGCCAATAATCAGGTTCGAGATACTGCACCCTATGGCCGCGATGATGAAGTACGGCGGTATGCCGCAGTACCCGGTGGTAAGGCAAGTCCCATGGGAGGAGATGTAATATGCCGCATGGTGGTCCGGACTGGAGTACAGGCGGTCAGATCAGCACGGTACACACCGTTGAGGACCTCGGCGAGCTCGCCGCCAGGCTCGGCTCAATAGTTACCCACGATAGACGTGGGAATATCATCTGGTACGATGACTTTGAGAGCGGGGTTCACCAATGGGTAGTTGATAAGACAGCTGGTCGTGGTAGTGTTAAATGGGATGCTACACTCTCTCTTAGAGGAGGATTTTCAGCTAAATTAACGACAGGCGCTATTGACGGGGACAGAATAATGATGGATAAATGGCTGACTACTCCAGTTATCTCCAGATTGGGTTATGAGCTTTCCTTCGACATTCCCTTGTACCTTGACTTCATTCATTTTGCGATAGATGTATATGACGGGGAATATGAGAACGTTATACAATTTAACTGGATAGAAGCTACTAAAACATGGCAATACTACGGGCCTGACACTAATTACCATGACTTGTCTCCAACTATGACTCTCGCCACAGCTAACGACATCTTTCACACGGTAAAGGTAGTAGCTGACCTCACTACTGGTTATTATGTACGGCTCATAGTCAATAGCTATGTTTATGACCTGACTGATAAGCAATACCGTAAGAGAGCTTCAGGGTTTGGTCCTTACCTGGGGCTTTATTATGATATTACAAACGACCGTGCTACTGAGTGTAGTGGCTATCTTGATAACGCTATACTCACGCAGAACGAGCCGTAGGAGGATTTTATGGGCGCAGGAGCTAAGATTTGGGGATGGTACAAAGCAGGCAAAGTGTGGGTGCCGGTCCAGGTCGACGCAAACGGCAAGCTAGTCGTCACGACCTAGAACGTAGAACCTAGAACGTAGAACGTAGAAATGAACGGCGCTGGTAAGAAAGTCTGGGGATACTACCCGACCACTGACACCTGGATACCGCTCCAGGTGGACGCAAACGGCAAGGTGGTCGTCGACATGTCGGGAATCAGCCTCGGCGACCTGGGCGATACCTGGCTCCCGGCTCCGGGCGACCAGTATTTCCTCTACTGGGATGACGCGGCCGGCAAGTGGGACTGCCGGATCCTGGTGGATGCTGATATACCCGCATCGATAGCCAGGGATGCCGAGGTTGCTGCCGCAATAGCAGCTCACCATGATAGCATTATCAAGGATGCCGATGGCGATACCAGTTGGGATGTCGAGGAAGCAGCGGATGAAGATAAAGTCCACGGCAAGGTTGCAGGAGTTGAGGCGTTCCTGCTCGATACTGTTGGCAATCTTACTCTGGCTCAGCAAACGTCAGCTAAAGCATACAGGCATGGTACACAGAGCATACCCAACGCAACCTGGACTACTGTCCTGCATAACACCAAAAGTTGGGACATCCATGGTGATTTTGACATTGTCACTAACCATAGGTTCGATGTCGCTGTGGATGGTCTATACCTGATAATTGCTCAAGACACTATCTATGCCATGCCCGCAGACTCTATGTTGATAACGAGGATACTTGTTAATGCAAGCGATGCCGCTAGTGGCAGAATGATTACATCATACCAAGAAAACATAATGAGTCTAGCAATAACAATGGCGTTCTTAACCGCAGGGGAGTATGTGTGGAGCCAGGTCTATCAGACCTCTGGCGGTGCTAAGAATATAGCGACTTATGACCTCTCAGACTACCTCATAGTTGCCAAGATAGCATGAATACCAACGATGAGCACACTGTTTAGCACACCGGCAGAAAGACACGTCTTCTTGATCGGCTTCTTTGAGACGCTATGTCCCTGGAAGCCGAGGATACCCATGCCCGAACGCTACCCGTTCCCTGTAAAGCAGGAATATCACTACTACCTGGGGGGCAGAGCAGCCGGCTTCGTCTCCCTCTTGTTAATTTTGGTCGGAATAATTACACTGTTTAAGGAGGTGCTTTTATGAAATATACACCACTCGCCGCCATAATCGGCATCTGCGTCCTCGAGGCGATTGCCCTGCTAAATAACGTTGATGGCGCTGCCCTCGGGCTGGCCTTCGCTGCTGTTGGCGGGCTGGGTGGCTATGAGGTCAAGGCGTTCATGATGAAGCATAAAGAGACTAAGTAACGGAGGTGCTAGCAAATGGGTGAAGCAAAGATGTATCACGACGTGGACGTGGTGGAGAGGACGGAGGTCACTCCGGTCGGCAAGGTGGTGAAGGTGTACCGGGTGAGTGCGTACACCAAAAAGGACACGTACTTCACCATAACCGTGCCGGAAAAGGACTTCTCCAAGGAGAAGGTGGACAAGCTACTCACCGAGAAGGCGCAGCTCATCGAGGGAGTAGAAGGGCTGTAACGTAGAACGTAGAACATTGAACGTAGAACGGTAAAATGTGGCTGGCGAACCTATTTTATGACCTCGAAGACATATTCTATGACATAGAGTATAAGTTCTGGTACGTCGGGTACTGGCTGGAGAATAACGGTTGGCCAAGTGGCCTGGCCAACCTCTTTTATGACATCGCCGACTTCTTCGACGCCGCCTGGCACAAATCTCGCGACATCGGACGGGAGATCGAGGACTGGTGGGACACGATAAGCCAGACGGCCAGCGATCTCAATTCCCTGTGGAATTATGCCTACGGTTGGATCACCGACAAGATAAACGAGGCAATAAACGATGCCGCTGCCGCCTACACGAAAGCCATTGACGCCCTGTCTGCCGCGGCCGGCGCCCTCGCCCTGGCGGTAAATATAAGAGACTACCAATTACCCGATATTTACCTCTGGGTTAAAAACATCCCGGCTGAGATCAATGACTTTGTTACCGCCAAGATAGACGCGATCGAGATACCCGACGCCGGGACTGTTCTACGCTGGGCCTTTGAGCAGTTGGGAATCTCCGAACACTGGATGCCGGACCTGAATAGGTTTGAGACTCTATGGGACTCAATCTTTAACGCCATATTCCAATACCTTGGAATAACCAGAAAGGCAGGAGAGGAATACTGGGACGCCTTCTGGAGAACTATCACCGAGCACGCCAGTATCCCGTCCTGGGACGACATAATGGCAGCGATCTTCGGGAGACTCGGCATCATCATGTCTGAAGGTGAGACTTGGTGGGACGCGCTATGGCACAAGATTGAGATAAATCTGCCCGAGATCATACCTCCGGAGCTTCCCACATGGGAAGACATCATAGCGCACGTGTTCTCGCTCCTCGGCATCACCAAGCTAGCCGGCGATACATGGTGGGATGCCCTGTGGCGTAAGATCACCGATAACCTGCCCGAGATCATACCTCCGGAGATTCCCACATGGGAAGACATCATAGCGCATGTGTTTTCGCTGCTCGGCATCACGAAGTACCCGGATGAGACGTGGTGGACCGCACTGTGGCGTAAGATCAAGACACAGGTGGAAGACATGGTAATACCACTGCTCCCCACCTGGGACCAGTTCTGGGACAAGATACTGGAATACCTCAATGTCGAAGTATTACCAGGCGAGACGGCGTGGGAAGCGTGGATCCGTAAGATTATAACGAGCATACCCGGGATAGCAGGGGTGGTAAACTTCTGGAATATATTTTGGGACGACCTCAACAAGTTCTTTAACGACCCGTGGGACTGGCTCGAGGCCAAGTTTACAGACTGGTTTTTAGGACCTGAGCAATGACAACTCCAATAGACCGATTCAAGAAAGCTATCGTAAACGCCTTCACGGTGAAGCCGGCTCCTGACGAGCCTACCTATGGCGATAGACTGCGTGACTGGCTATCATCATTCCTTGTCAAAGGCACTAATGAGTTCCTGGAGAGCGCCGAGCCGTCAACTAAGGACTTGATGACAGAGACTCTACAAAAGATGATAGACGACCCGAATATATCGCCGGAGCTAAAGAAGGCGTTGGAAAGCTCCATTGAAAAGGGCGACTGGGTAGCGACAGCCTTCGGATGGCTTGCCATGGTCGTCGGTTCTGCCCTGGGGATACTCTCCATTGGCGGTCCGCCGGGCAGGATTCAATCGTATGCCGTGGAACGATATACTCAGTCTATGCGCCTCGACCCGATGTCGGTCATAACCGCCTGGCGCCGCGACCCCGAGGCGTATGAGAAGTATTTTGACGACCTGAGAGACCAGGGCTGGGATGATGAGCGGATAGAGGCGCTCAAGTTCTTTACCCTGTTTCTGCCGTCAGCTCGAGACATCGTCTCGTGGTATGCCAGAGAGGTCTATGAGCCTGACATGATTGAGCGGTACGGCCTGGCAGATGAGCTGCCGACATACGAGGAGACGGACTTCCCTAAAATCGGCGTTGACCCGACACAAGCCAAGAACTTCTGGATGGCTCACTGGGAACACGCCTCCTATATGCAGATCAGGGAGATGGTACACCGCGGCGTCTTGTCGAAGGATAAAACAATGCCGGCACCGCCTACCACCAAGGAGGGTTGGGAGGCTCGAGATGCCGAAGGCGCAGAGGCAGCCTATGATTGGTACCGGCTTGTCGAGATACCGCCATTCTGGCGCGCCAGGCTCACCGAGATGATGTTTGAGGTGCCGACCAGGGTTGACGTCCGCCGGTGGTGGGATATGCGGACCATAGACGAGGAGCGGCTCCGGAGTATCTACCATGCTCAGGGCTACCACGGCAAGGACTTAGACGACTACGTGCTGTGGACCAAGGTATATGTCGCCTTCCCTGACCTCATCGCCCGCTGGAAAAACGGATGGATTACACTTGACGAAGTCCGCGCCGAGCTCACCGGGTACGGCATGCCGGCAGACCGACTCGAGGAGCTCATCGAGACCAAGGTCAAGCCAGAGGGAGCAGCTAAGACAGAAGCGGAGCGCGACATCACCAAGACCGACATCTACAAGGGTGTAAAAACAGGTGTAATCACCCGGGGCGAGGCAATGGAGCTCTTGATGGACCTGGGCTTTGATGAGGATGATGCCGATTATCTCCTGACGATAAACATACCCACGGACGAGGAGGATATAGTAGTCAAGGAGCGTGAGCTGAGCAAGACCGACATCCTCAAGGGGCTCAAAGCTGAGGTAATCACCGAAGATGAGGCACTGGCTAAACTGCTCGAGCTCCGCTATACCCAACTGGACGCGGAGTTCCTGTTGAAGATATACAAGGCGACCATAAAGCCGCCGGCAGAGGCAAGGGAACGAGAGGCATCGAAGGCCGACATCGTCCTGGCGGTAAAGAAGGGGCTGATCACTCCCGAGGAGGGCTACCTCATGCTGCAGGACATCGGCTTTACTCCCGAGGCATCGCAGTTTATACTTATGGTTAAGGCAGAGGTATCGCCGTTCAGTCCTATGGCATACCAGGAGTTTAAGGATATAACCGGCAAGTGGCGGAAGGCAGCCGGCGTGGAAGGCACACCGGAAGCTGAGGCGCTGAGACAGGCCGCCGCTGAGGTGGTCAAGCTCACTAGGGACATTGAGGTGCTCAAGGAGCGCGTTAAAGATGAGGAGAGAGGCTTGGTTGCCGGCAAAATTCTACCACCGGGTGCCACCGCTAAAGTCGACGAGCTCCGCGTCGCCATGCACCGCGCCGAGGCTACACTGGCAGCCGCTAAGAGCCACTACGACGCCCTGATCGCCGAGTGGCGGCATAAGGCTTGACCCATGGGCCGTCATTGCGAGCGCAGCGAAGCAATCTCAGTAAAATGAAATACCAGGATCCTGACGACGATTACCTGGATGAAGACGAGGACGAGGAGGACCGTTAAATATTATGGCTAAACCCCCTGAAAAACCGTTGAATCTCAACGATTTTCCGTCGATGTGATGTTTAACTCACCCGGGGGGCTTTTCGCCCCGTTTTTGACGGCGGGTTTTACCCAACCGCACCTCCCTCTGCCACCAGGGCAAGCCGGGCAAGTCGCCTCGCCTCAATTCTTTGCTCATTAGCCTGTATCAATTGATAAGCCCTTTTATCATTGTAGGCTGTATCAATTGATAAGCCCTCCATGGTCTTTTGTCGGTCCCGCTCTTTTTCCCTCTTTATGGTCCGTAGCGTCAGGAGCAAGTACCGGATATTTACGAACCGCGCCCACTTCTGCGCCCGTCTCAGGGCCTCGAGCCACCACTTCCGATGTGGATAGAGGGGGTAGTATTTGTATGACAGGGAGAGGATCGTCGGCCAGGTCAACGCCTCCCGGACTATCTCGAGCACATTCCTCTCGCCGGATGAGAGACTGTTGGTCGCTGGCTGCATCCGGTCCTTGGGGACCCGGTAGTTGCGTCTCCACTGGGTGAGCAGCTCCTCCTCGGCACTTGACAAGATTTGAGGGCCTTGGTACACTTTTCCGTGTATCATGTTGATACCTCCCAGGCCCGGGGCTTGGCTCCCTTGCCAGGTGAGCATCACCCGGGCCACTAGGCAAATCACTTCATTTTAACTCTTTTCGTCAGGACCTTGTCAATAACCCCCACCACAATATGTAGAATCATGTAAATTTGTTGATCATCACCGGTACACGTAGGCGTTTTCCTTATTAACCACTTGACACCGTTTTACCCCCTGTGGTAAAATATAACGTGGAGGTAAAAAATGATCATAGACGAAGCTATCACAAACTTGGAATGTTTAGAGCAGTCTGAAGAAGCAGGGCTAGAAGATGATGAGAAAGACGCTATCAAGCTAGGCATTGAAGCCCTGAAACGACTTCAGCAACTCCGTCTCTCTAGAATAACTTGGTTTAGAGGTCCACTCCCAGGCGAGACAAAGGACTGAGATATGACCAAGTTCCAAGTAGGCGACCTGGTAAAGGTCAGAGTCAAAGCCGAGCCATACCGGCAATACAAGGACAAAGTTGGCCACATCATCAATATGGCCGGTCCCCCAAAGTATCTCTGGGGAGTCGACTTCAATGGCCTAAAAATGTACCTTGCCGAGGACGAGCTGGAGAAGATATGACCATCGACGAAGCCATCGAAGTCCTGGAGAGCTTCTTTGTCAAGGGGCTAGCTCAACCAGGCAAAGACATATGGGAGGCGAGCAAGTTAGGCATTGAAGCCCTGAAACGGATTAAAGCCAAGCGGCTCCACTTTGAGGTAGATATTGACCGACCTCTATCAGGAGAAACACCCGGAGAAACCGAAGCTAGCCATGAAACTTGAGTCAACGAAGCCAACAACACCCAGGGAGCGGCAGCTCCGCCGGCAGACCCACGCAAAGGCGATCCTCAAAGGACTCACCATGCGCCAGGCGGTATATCAGGCTCTCGAGCTGTGGTTGAAGCAGGGCCATGAATAACGACCATCAAGGTAAAGACGAGCTCTGCCTCTACGACGTCCTGCTGCTATTCATGCTCAGGTCTCCAGACATAGGGAAGGCCATCGCTGGCCTCGAGATACTCTTTGGTCCGGTATTGATGAAGTGGCTGATCGATTATAAGCACAGATTCAAGTCGTACCAGGACTGGCGGATCCACCTCATCGCATCCCTCGACGCCGCCCAGGAGAAGGTCGACGCTACCGGGAGCAAGCCATGAAGAACGATTACCCGGACGACTGGGATGAGATTGCCTTGCACATAAAGGAAAAGCAAGGCTGGCGTTGCGAGCAATGCCACCATATTCATGATCCTGTAAATGGCTATACGCTTACTGTCCACCACCTTGACCACAACAAGGCCAATTGTGCTGAGTGGAACTTGGCTGCCTTATGCCAGAGGTGTCACCTTCACACTGAGCGTATTCGTTTTGAGATGCTTATTAACCAACCTGACCTTTTCACCGGCCAGGTCCCCGAGTGGTTAAAACCTCATATCGCAGGATTTAGGAGACAGCTCCGGCCGTCTCAATCCCGGAAGTAACTTTTTTTTGAAGGAGGCAATACATGACTGTTATACTAGGTAAAGAACGAGAAGTCAGAATGGGGGATCGGATCATGTGCTTGGCATATAGGTATTCCGGGTATGGTACGGTTACCAGGGTAACCGCAAAGTACATCTGGCTCGAGTACACCTCACCGGTAGACGAGAAACTCCATACTATCAAGCGTAACCGGGACATTGTTTTACTAGGCACCAAGCACTACTAACACCAGAAGGCGAAATTAAGGCACAGCAGATTAAGGTTTGGGGGCTTACCAGGAGGGAGGCCATATTCTGGCTTGGTCTCCTTGGCTGCGCCACCGGCGGTGTAGGATTTATCTTTTTGATCCTCTGGTGGCTGGACTATGACAAGCGTTCAAAACAATGACTGGAGAGGTTTGTTTAGACCTATACTGTGGCCTCGGTGGTTGGGCAGCCGGATTCATTGCCGCAGGGTATCGAGTTATCGGTGTTGATATTGTTTCACAACCCGAGTATCCGGGGGAGTTTATCTTACAAGATGTGAGGACCCTTAACGGGCTCAAATGGAGGGGCTTTGTCGATGTTATCGTGGCTAGCCCTCCGTGTACGGAGTTTACCAAGCTAGATATACCCTTCAACCGTCCACTTAACCCTTCGTTTCCAGATCTTGAGCTCGTCCAAGTTGCTTACTGGCTACGTGACGAAATACAACCTCGCCGATTTATCCTCGAGAACGTTAGAGGAGCGCAAAAATGGCTCGGGAAGGCCATAATCCACAGGGGACCCTACTACCTCTGGGGTGACGTATTTATCCTTTCGCCAATGAAGTTTCCTCACAAGACGGATATACGGAGAGACAGGCCAACCGAGCGAGCACGTATTCCCTTTCAGTTGGCTTATCAAGTAGCGTTATTGTGTAAGAGCACAAAATAGGAGGTAAAATGAAGCTACGCAAAGTTGACCCACACAGTGTCAAGGTTCCCGAGGTTCGTGTAACCGCACAGTTTGATGAGGACCTCTATGAGCAGTTCAAAAGCTCCATAGCAGAGATCGGCCAGATCACCCCGCCTATTTGCTACGAAGTCGACGGGGAGCTGATCCTTTGCGACGGGTTACACCGTCTCCAGGAGGCCCTTGCCGCGGGAAAACCTACCATTGAGGTGGTCATAATCCCCGGGGACATGATGGACGTCCTCACCAAAAACATATTCATTGATCATCTTCGCGGCAAAACCCCCGTGAGCCAGATGGTCAAGGTGATAAAGACTCTCAGCTTGGAATATAACCTCGACTCTGACCAGATCAAGGAAAAGACCGGGCTCTCCCGGGATTATATCGAAAAGCTGATCAAGATCTCCGAGGCCAGCCCGGTGGTACTCGAGTCTCTGGACCAGGGTCTCATTGGTATCGGCCATGCCTTTGAGTTAAGCCGCTTGCCGTATCCCATCCAGCAGGAGGAGGTAATCGCTAAGCACCAGGTGTGGCGGTTCACCGTTAAAGAGCTGCATGAGCAGGTTGACGCCGTGTTACAACAGATGGAGCTAATCAAAAACACACCGCCGGCACCACCGGCTAGCCCACAGGCCAGGGTAGTAGAGTATCGGTGTGAGGGGTGTGGTGAGGTAATTGAGCCCCGCTATCTGAGGCCAGTAATGCTTTGCCCTAACTGCTTTGGCAACGTATGGCGACTCGGTAAAGCCCAGTCGCCGGCACCAGCGGAGGGCAGCGAAAAGGGAGAGGG